>ERZ777003.215-NODE-215-length-121346-cov-47.374620_pt1 | contig 121346 bp, 118 predicted proteins | sample MGYA00374956_ERZ777003 | MGnify/ENA primary metagenome ERZ777003 (study PRJEB29302, sample SAMN06268252) | bioreactor metagenome | isolation source: Joint BioEnergy Institute, California, USA | place: USA:Joint BioEnergy Institute, California, USA | collected...
CCACCCCAGTCCGGCAACGCCAACGCCTCGAACAACCGATCGAACACATGTTCGAGCCTATATCCCGGGTACGACACTCAACTTCCACCGAACCCGCGCCGTTCCGGCGAGACTGGACCACGTGGCAGACGTGTGCGTGGTTGGTGCGGGCTTCGCGGGGCTGACCACGGCCCGCGAACTCGATCGGCTGGGATACGACGTCGTCGTACTGGACGGCCGGAACCGGGTGGGCGGCCGGTCGGCCACCGCAACGCTCGCCGGCGTTCCGGTCGACCTGGGTGCGACGTTCGTCGGCCCCACCCAGGATGCGGTGCTCGAGCTTGCGGCCGAACTCGGCCTGCCGACCGTGCCGACCTACCACCGCGGCAAGAACCTCATCCGCTGGCGCGGGCGGGTGCGCGCGTACCGCAGCACGATCCCGAACCTGTCGGTACTGGAACTGCTCGACGTCTCACGCATCCAGTGGCGCTTCGAGCGGCTGTGCCGCCAGGTGCCGGTGGACCGGCCGTGGACCGCACCGGATGCCGCGCGGCTCGACGCCGTGACCCTCGACCGCTGGCTGCGGTCGGTGCACGCCGGCGCCTCCACCCGTGAACTCATGGCGATCATGTCCCGGGTCACCTGGGGCGCCGAACCCGACGAGGTGTCGCTGCTGCACGCGGTGCGCTACGTCAAGGCCGCCGGCGGGCTGGGCCGCATGCTCGACGTGGAGGGCGGGGCCCAGCAGGACCGCTTCGACGGCGGCACCCAGCGGATCGCGCTGCGGATGGCCGACGAACTCGGTCCGCGGGTGCGGCTCGGCGCTCCGGTGCGGCGCATCACCCGCACCGGCGACAGCTACACCGTGTCCACCGGTGGCGACGACGTCGCCGCGCGTGCGGTCGTCGTCGCCGTACCGCCCGCGCACCGGGCCGCGATCGAGTTCGATCCCGCCCTGCCCGAGGACTACACCGCGCTGGCGCGAAACTGGCCGCAGGGCAGGCTGAGCAAGGCCTACGCCGCCTACGACACCCCGTTCTGGCGCACCGACGGGCATTCCGGCGAGGCACTGTCCGACGAGGGGCCGGTGTTCATCACCTTCGACGTCAGCCCCACCGACGGCGGCCCCGGGATCCTGCTCGGGTTCACCGACGCGAGACGGTTCGACCAGCTCCCACCCGACGAGCGACGCCGGTTGGCGCTCAACGGATTCGCCACGCTGTTCGGGCCGGAGGCGTTCAGCCCGATCGACTATCTCGACCACTGCTGGGGCACCGAGGATTTCGCCCCCGGCGGCCCCACCGCCGCCGTGCCGCCCGGGTCGTGGACCCGTTACGGCAGGGCACTCCGCCGTCCGGTCGACGGGATCTTCTGGGCCGGAACGGAGACCGCCGACGCGTGGACCGGTTTCCTCGACGGCGCGGTGCGGTCCGGGCAGCGCGCGGCGGCCGAGGTGCACGCGCACCTGCGGGCTTAGCAGAACACCGTCTTCGACAGCGCCCGCAGGTGCCGGTTGACCTCGTCCGGATACTCCAGGATGGAACAGTGCCCACCCGGCATCTGGACGAAATCGGCCAGGTTGGGCGCATGTTCGGCGATCCGCTGCGACGACGGCAGCGGCAGGATGCGGTCCTGGCGGGCGCCGATGACCAGCGCCGGAACGGTCAGGTTCTGCACCCCGATGTAGCGCTCTCCGATGGAATCGACGAGGGCACGGGCCCAGCCGCCCCGCCCGGCCGGCGGGGTCTGGCAGAACAGCTCGAAGACGAACCGGGCGATCGCCGGATCGGCGTCGGGCCCCACGGCCATCATCGACACCAGCCGGGCGTTGGCCCGGTCCAGGCCGGGGAACAGCGGGATCCCGCCGAAGGCGCGCAGCGCCTGCGCGGCCGCCCGCGCCCGCGCCGCGGCGAACTGCTCCGGGACCGTCAGCAACTGCACCCCGCGCAGCAGGTCGCCGGTGGTGGTGTTGACCAGCGCCACCGCCGCGGCCCGCTCGGGCACCCGGTGCGGGTACCACTCGGCCCACGAGCTGATCGCGATGCCACCCATGGAGTGGCCGGCGATCAGCGCCTTCTCCCCCGGCGCCAGCGTGGCCTCGAGCACCGAGTCGAGGTCGCCGGCCAGATGGGCCAGGCTGTAGCGGTGCCGCGCGCGGGGCACGCCGCTGCGGCCGTGGCCGCGGTGGTCGTAGGCGATGACCCGGTGATCCTTGGCCAGCTCGGCGATCTGGTAGGCCCACACCCGGATCGCGCAGGTGATGCCGTGCGCCAGCACCACCGGCGGGGCGTCGTCGGGGCCGAACACCTCGACGTGCAGCCGGACACCGTCCTTGCTCCGCACGCTGACCTCCCGGCCGGGCGGCATGGCCTGCACCGCCGGGAATCGGCTGTCGAACACGCGTCCACGTCGTGCCATCGTCACCTTCCTCGCCGAACACCGCCGGTACCCGGCGGGCCGATCGCATTCGGGCATGTTAAATGGTGGCGATGCGCGCGATACAGATATCCCGGCTGGACGGTCCGGACGCGGTACGACTGGTCGAGATCGACGACCCGGCGGCCGGCGACGCGGTGCTGATCGAGGTGCACGCGGCCGGGGTGGCATTCCCCGACGCGCTGCTCACCCGCGGCCTCTACCAGTACAAACCCGAGCTGCCGTTCGTCCCCGGCGCGGAGGTGGCCGGCGTGGTGCGCAGCGCCCCGGCCGGCGCCCACGTCGCCCCCGGCGACCGGGTGGCCGGGCTGACCATGCTCACCGGCGGGATGGCCGAGCTCGTCGCGCTGCCCCCGGACCGGGTGTTCCGGCTGCCCGACACGGTGTCGTTCACCGCCGGCGCCGGCCTGCTGTTCAACGACATGACGATGCACTGCGCGCTGCGCACCCGCGGCCGGCTGGCCCCGGGCGAGACGGTGCTGGTGCACGGCGCGGCGGGCGGCATCGGCACCTCGGCGCTGCGGCTGGCCCCGGCCTTCGGCGCGGCGCGCACCATCGCGGTGGTCAGCACCCCGGCCAAGGCCGAGGTGGCCCGGGCCGCCGGCGCCACCGAGGTGGTGTTCGCCGAGGGCTTCCGCGATGCGGTCAAGGACCTCACCGGCGGACGCGGGGTGGACATCGTCGTCGACCCGGTCGGCGGGGACCGGGTGACCGATTCGCTGCGCTGCCTGGCCCCGGGCGGACGGCTGCTGGTGCTCGGGTTCACCGGCGGCGAGATCCCCACCATCAAGGTGAACCGCCTGCTGCTCAACAACGTCGACGCCGTCGGCGTCGGCTGGGGCGCCTGGACCTTCAGCCATCCCGGCTATCCGGCCGAGCAGTGGGCCGAGCTCGAACCGCTGCTGGCCTCGGGTGCGGTGCCGCCGCCGCAGCCGACGGTCTACCCGTTCGAGCGGGCCGCGGAGGCGATCGCCGCACTGGAGAACCGCACCGCCCTGGGCAAGGTCGTGCTGCAGGTCCGCTGATTCGCGTAGTCGGCTACGCACGAGCCGGCCGAACGCCGGCCGGACCATCGGGATGTCCCAACCCAGCACCGGGAGGTGTCCCATGGTCATCGACGAACGCACGCTCCTTGCCGATCCGACCGACGACGCGTGGTACCAGCAGGCGCAGGCGGCCGCGCGCCGATATGCCGACACCGCCCGCGAACGGCGCCGGATCGCGGACGAACGGGCGCTGTCGGGCAACCTGATCGTCGACACCCCCGAACAGATCAACGCCCGGGCCGAGCGGCTGCTGCGATCCGGACAGGTGCCGGTTGAGGCGTTGGTGGCGGTGGGCGGCGCGGGCCGACTGAACGCGCTGCACACCCAGGAACGCGTCATCGGCCTGGCCAACCAGCTGCAGAGCGTCAACTTTCTGTCCCGGGGAATCCGGGCGGCGGCCACTGTGGCACGAATCTCGTTGCACGCCAACGGCCGTGTCCATCCCTGCGGCACCGGATCGCTGGTCTCGTCGCAACTGCTGCTGACCAACAACCACGTCCTGCCCGATATCGCCACGGCCCGGCAGACCGTCGTCGAGTTCGGTGCCGAGCGCGACGCCGACGACCGGGAGGCCACCCCGGAGGTGTTCCGCCTCGACCCCGACGCCTTCTTCGTCACCGACCCGTACCTGGACTACACCCTCGTGCTGGTGGCGCCCCGCGACGGCCGCCGCGCCGTCGACGTGGCCGGCGGTTGGAACCGGCTCATCCGCCGACAGGGCAAGATCGTCATCGGCGAGTACATGAACATCGTCGGCCATCCGCAGGGACGGCCCAAGGAGGTCGCCGTCCGGGACAACCGACTCGAACAGCAGCTGCCCGAATTCCTGCACTACACAACCGATACCGAACCCGGGAACTCGGGTTCGCCGGTGTTCAACGACCAGTGGGAGATTGTCGCGCTGCACCATTCCGGGGTGCCGCGCACCGACGAGCAGGGCCGGTGGCTGCGCCGTGACGGCACGCCGTGGCACCCGACCGACGGCGACGCCGCGGTCCACTGGGTGGCCAACGAGGGGGTGCGGGTCAGTACCCTGCTGGACCACCTCGCCTCGCTGCGCCTCGACGCTCGCGGCAAGGACCTGCTCGACGAACTCGGCCCCGAGGCCGGCTTCGCCGGAACCGACGCCGCCCCGGTCCCGTTCGCCGTGCCGACCGAGCGGATCACCACCGTGCCACGGCTGGTGTTCGTGCACGGCCGGCGCCAGGAGGGCCGCGACCCCGAACAGCTGCGCCGGGAGTGGACCGGGGGACTCAACCGGGGTCTGGCCCCGGCCGGGCTGGACCCGGTCGACGCGACCGAGGTGTGCTTCCCGTTCTACGGCGACGTCCTGGTGCCCCCGTTCGAATCCCTGGAGGCGGCCACCGCCGGGCCCGGCGCACTCTACGCACGGCTGATCGGCGACGCCGCGGTCGAACTCGGCATGCCGCCGAACGCCGACGAGTCCGCCCTGCTGGACCGGCTGCGCGATCCGTTGAGCTGGATCGCCGACCGCACCGGCATGGACGAGCTGGTCATCGCCCGCTTCTTCCAGGACGTGGCGGCCTACCTCGAGCGGCCCCGGATCCGTGACCGGGTGCCGACACGGTGCGCGCCGCCCTGCCCGAGACCGGCCCACTGGTGATCGTCGCGCACAGCCTGGGCAGCGTGGTGGCGATGGATCTGCTCGCCCGGCTGCCGGAGCGGGTCGAGGTCGACCTGCTGGTGACCGCCGGCAGCCCGCTGGGCCTCGACGCCGTCCGGACCAGCCTGTGGGCCCGCGGGGTGAACCGGCCGCACCGCACCGGCCGCTGGGTGAACACCTACTACGCCGGCGATCCGGTCGCCATCGGCTGCCCGCTGGCCGGGCGGTGGCCCGGGGTGAACGACGAGTTCCGGGTGCACAACCCGCGGGACCGCGCCCACGACATCGCCGAGTACCTCGGCCACGAGGTGGTGGCACGGGCGGTCGGAGAGCGGTTGCGATAATCGGCGGGTGGACAGCGCAACCGGCCGCAGACCGGCACACCGGCCGGCGATCGGGCCGGGGGATCTGGCGCAGGCCGCGGTCTTCGCGGCACTGATCGGCGCCCTGGGGCTGCCGGGCACCATCACGCTCGGCTCCACCGGGGTGCCGATCACGCTGCAGACCCTCGGGGTGATGCTGGCCGGCTCGATCCTCGGACCGCGCAAGGGGGCGCTGGCGGTGGTGTTGTTCGCGCTGCTGGCCATCGCCGGGCTGCCCATCCTGGCCGGCGGACGGACCGGGTTGGTGTCGCTGTCCTCCCCCACCGGCGGGTTCTTCGTCGGGTGGCTGCCGGCGGTGCTCGTCATCGGCGCGCTCACCGCGGCGATGATGCCGCGCTACCGCGTCGGGTGGGGCATCCTCATCAACGTCGTCGGCGGCATGGCGGTCATCTACGCCTTCGGCACCGCCGGACTGGTGCTCCGCACCGACCTGTCCTGGGGCGCGGCGCTGGCCGCCAACGGCGTCTACCTGCCCGGGGACCTGGCCAAGGCGGTGGCCGCCGCCCTGGTCGCCGCCCAGGTGCACCGCACCCGCCCCGGCCTGATCACCCCGTGGCGACGCCGCGCCGATGGGTGAGGAAATCGTCTTCGACGGCGTCTCGCACGCCTACGGCGACCGCCCCGTGCTGACCGGCATCTCGCTGCGGCTGACCGAGCGGCGCATCGGCATCATCGGCGCCAACGGCTCCGGCAAATCCACGCTGGCCCGGATGATCAACGGGCTGGTGCGGCCCGACCGCGGCACGGTGCGGGTGTGCGGGCTCGACACCGCGCGGTCGGTGCGGGCGGTGCGCCGGCTGGTCGGGTTCGTGTTCACCGATCCGGACCGGCAGATCCTGATGCCGACGGTGGCCGAGGACATCGAGCTCTCGCTGTCGCGGCACCGGTTGCCGAGGGCCGAACGCACCCGCCGGGTCCGGCACGTGCTGGAGCGGTTCGGCCTGGCCGGCCACGCCGACCACCCCGCCCACCTGCTCTCCGGCGGGCAGAAACAGCTGCTCGCGCTGGCCGCGGTGCTGGTCACCGAGCCGCGCATCGTGGTCGCCGACGAACCCACCACACTGCTGGACCTGCGCAACGCGCGGATGCTGCGGGACGCGTTCGCGGCGCTGGAGCACCAGCTCGTGGTGGTGACCCACGACCTGGAGCTCGTCGACGACTTCGACCGGGTGATCGTGCTCGACGAGGGGCGGGTGTGCGCCGACGACGAGCCGGCGGCGGCGATCGCGGCCTACCGGCGGTTGATGGCGTGAACGGGTTCGGCTCCTACCTGCCCGGCGACTCGCCGCTGCACCGGCTGCCGGCGGGGGTCAAGCTGTTCGGCCTGGGCGCGGTGATCGCGGCGATGGCGGTGCTGGTCACCACCCCGGCCCGGCTGGGGATCGCCGCGCTGGCGGCCGCGGGCCTGGTGGCGGGTGCACGGATCCGGCCCCGCCTGCTGGCCGTCCAGCTGCGCCCGGTGCTGTGGGCGGTGGCGGTGATCTTCGCCTTCCAGCTGCTGTTGACCGACGGGCGGCGCGCCGTGGTGGTGTGCGGGGTGCTGCTGCTGTCGGTGCTGGCCGCCGCGGTGGTGTCGGCGACCACCCGGGTGACCGACATGCTCGACGCGCTCACCCGGGCGCTGGGACCGCTGCGGCGGGTGCGGGTGCCGGTGGACCAGATCGCCCTGGCGCTGGCGCTGGCGATCCGCGCCATCCCGTTGATGATCGACACGGTGCGCCAGGTCGAGGAGGCCCGCCGGGCCCGCGGCCTGCGCTGGATGCCGCGGATCGCGGTGGCACCGGTGATCGTGGCCGCGCTGCGTATCGCCGACGGCTTCGCCGAGGCGCTCGTCGCGCGCGGACTGGACGAACCACCGCCGACGAGGAACACATGACCCCTGCCCGTTTCACCCCTGCCTGCTTCACGACGGCCTACTTCACCGCCGACCGGGACGGCTACACCCCCACCGAACTGGCCCGCGGACCCTGGGGCGCCAGTGTCAGCGGCACGGTCGTCGGCGGGCTGCTCGGCCATGTCGCCGAGTGCGCAGTCGCCGATCCCGGGCTGCTGCCGGCGCGGCTGACCGTGGACCTGCTGCGCCCGGTGGCGCTCGCCCCCGTCACCGCCGCCGCCGCGATCCGTCGCGACGGCCGGCGGATCCGGGCCGCCGATGTCGAACTGCACCAGGGCGGGCAGTTGGCGGCCCGGGCGACGGTGCTGTTCGCCCGGCCCGGCGCGGCGCCACCGGGCCGGGTCTGGACGCCGCGACAGGCCATGCCGCCGCTGCCGCACCACGGCTGGGACCGCACCGATCCCCCGTTCGAGATGTGGGCCTGTCACGCCGGCGGCGCGTGCGGCCGGGAGACCGAGTGGGAGCAGGACGAGTTCCGAAAGTTCGGCTGGATCAGGGAGATTCACCCGCTCGTCGAGGGGGTGCCGTTGACCCCGTTCGTCCGGGCGGCGATGGCGGCCGATGTGACCAGCGCGGTGACGAACTGGGGAACGGCCGGATTGCGGTTCATCAACGCCGATTTCACGCTGTCGCTGGTGCGGCTGCCGGCCGGCGAGTACATCGGGCTGGCCTCCGACGGCCACATCGGCCATGCCGGCCTGGCCTCCGGTTCGGCCACGATGTTCGACGAGCAGGGGCCGATCGGCCACACCGTGGTCACCGCGCTGGCGCAGCCGGGGATGGCGTTCCGGCCGGAGCGGAGCTGACCGGCACCGGTCAGAACCGCACCCGCAGGTTGTGGTCGACCAGCCGGCGTACCCCCCAGAAGTAGGTGAGCAGCGGCATCGTGCACCACAACACGTTGATGAGTACGAACTTCACCCACATCTCCACCGGCGAGGACATGCTCTGCAGGTTGTTGGCGATCTCGGTGCCGAAATACACCGCCGGCAGGGTGACCTCGACGATCATCCCGGCCATGATGAGCGACAACTGGTTGGCGGTGAACCGCCGGCCGTTGCGGAAGAACTGGAACAGCGCATAGGCCTCGAAGATCCCGGCGAACAGCGCGATCCACTCCATGCACACGATGAGCGTGTCGCCGGTGAGGTAGCGCGCGTCACCGCCGAGCAGGATCGGCGACCACATGTAGGTCCACAGCGATCCGCTCTCGACCCCGGCCACGATCCGGTCGAAGAACAGCAGCCACGGCAGTTCCCAGACGAACCTCGGGATGAGGGCGATGAAGACCCACACGATGATCATCGCCCCGAGGCAGTCGGCGCGGGTCCAGTCCCGGCGCTCCCCCACCCGGATCCAGGGCAGCGCGAGCGCGGTCGCGAAACAGCCGACCACCACGATCACCATGACCGTCGAGACCACCGGTTGGGCGATGCCCACGCGGGTCTCGAGGTACCAGAACACCGGGTGGATCGCGAAGAAGAACGCGAGCACACCGAACAGCGATTTCTGCAGCGAGGAGAATCCCCGCCGGGTGCCGGTGCGGTCGATCGTCTCGGTCATCGGCGCTGCCCTTCTGCCGCGTCGCCCGTCTCCGACATTTCATGACATGTGTGATGTCATCACGGATGCGATTTTTTCGGACCCGTCCGCCCCGACGAGGAACCATCGACCCATGCCGACCCGATCAGCCCGCCGCACCGCCCCGCGACGCAATGCCGTCCGGAGCCAGGAACGCGCCGACCGCACCCGCGAACTCGTCATCGCCGAGACCATCCGGTGCATCCGGGAGGAGGGTTTCGCCGCGGCCAGCACCCGCCACATCATCGAGCGGGCCGGCGTGAGCACCGGGGTGATCCAGTACCACTTCGGCGACCGGGCGGGCCTGCTCACCGCGGTCATCGACCACGCGGTGACGAAGTTGGCCGCCGCGATCGACGACCTCGCCGACCGGGTCGCCGCGATCGACGATCCCGAGGCCCGGATGCGGACGCTGGCCGACGCCGCCTGGGAGGTCTTCCTGGACCCCGCCAGCCTCGCCGCGATGGAGATCCTCATCACCACCCGATCGCTGCGCGCCAAGCTCGGCACCGGCCACCTCGCGGCGCTGGAGCCCGGACTGCGCCGCATCGCCGGGCTGATCGGCACGCCGTCGCCCGACGCCCGCGCCCTCGCCGACCTGCTGTGGGCGGCACCGCTGGGCCTCATGGTCGGTCAGATGGTCACCGACGTCCCCGTCCCGACCCAACCGCTGCGGCAGGCCATGGCCGCGCTGCTGGTCGACCACCTGCGCGCGAGCCGGGAGTAGAAAAAAACAAGCCGCAGACCGATGTTCCGGCCTGCGGCTTGCCCCGATGCCTTGCGGCATCTCCTCGTAGCGGGGACAGGATTCGAACCTGCGACCTCTGGGTTATGAGCCCAGCGAGCTACCGAGCTGCTCCACCCCGCGTTGACGAGGACAAGATTACCCAACACCTCCGCACAGTTCCAAATCGCCTGGTAGAAGCCCTTTCACGACGCAGGGGGACGGTGCGGACACCGTCCCCCCGCGTCGTCTCCGCCGGGCTACTCGGCCCGGTCGAACTTGTCCATCGCGTCGCTCAGCCGCTGCAGCGCCGCACCGTACTCGGCGAAGTTGCCGCTGCGCTGGGCCTGGCGCACCGCCTCCATCGCCGCGTCCATCTCCTGCAGCGCGGCCGCCTTGGCCGGCGAAAGCTGGACCGGCGCACCGGGATTGGCGGCGGCGGGCGGCGGGGTCTGCGGCCGGCCGTCGGCCGGCGGCGCCGCCGCGGCCGGAACGCGGTTCTCGCCGCCGGGTTGCGCGGCCGGGGGCTGCGGCCCCTGCTGCGGCGCCGCCGGGGCGGGCCCGGTGGCGGTGGCGTCCGCACCGGGGCCGAACAGCTCGGTCAGCGCATCCCGCACCGTCGGGCCGTAGCCGACCTTGTCGCCGTACATCATCGCCACCCGGATCAGGCGCGGGTAGGACGAGGCGGCGTCACTGCTGCCCGGCGAGGCGTACACCGGCGCCACGTACAGCAACCCGCCCTGGGCCACCGGCAGCGTCAGCAGGTTGCCCCACCGGATCCGGTTCTGGTTGTCCCGGCCGATCACACCGAGGTCCTGGCTGACCGCGGTGTCGGTGCTGATCGCGTTGAACGCCAGCTTCGGGCCGTTGACCTGGCCCGGGATGGTCAGCACGGTGATCCTGCCGTAGGTGTCCGGGTCCGAGCTGGCGCTGATGTAGGCGGCCAGGAAGTCGCGCCGGAACCGGTTCATCGCGCTGGTCAGCTGGAACGACGCCTCCGAGCCGTCCTCGGCGGTGAGGTCCTTGGCCACGATGTAGTACGGCGGCTGGTAGCTGCTGGCCGTCGGGTTCGGGTCCAGCGGCACGTCCCAGAAGTCCGACGTCGAGAAGAACGTCACCGGGTCGTCGACGTGGTACTTGGCCAGCAGTGCGCGCTGAACCTTGAACAGGTCCTCCGGGTAGCGCAGGTGCTCACGCAGCTCCGGGGTGATCTCGCTCTTGGGCTTGACGGTGCCGGGGAACACCTTCATCCACGCCTGCAGCACCGGGTCGGACTCGTCGTGCGCGTACAGCGTCACGGTGCCGTCGTAGGCGTCGACGGTGGCCTTGACCGAGTTGCGGATGTAGGACACCCGCTTGTCGGGCTGCAGCCGGTTGACCGCCACCTCGTTGGAGTCCACGGTCGCGTTCGACAGCGTGGTCAGCTCCGAGTACGGGTAGTTGTCCAGCGTGGTGTAGCCGTCGACGATCCACACGATCCGCTTGTTGACCACCGCCGGGTAGACCGTGGTGTCGGTGGTCAGCCAGGGCGCCACCGCCTCCACCCGCTCGGCCGGGTCGCGGTTGAACAGGATCTTGCTGTTCTCGCCGATCACGTTGGAGAACAGGAAGTTCCGCTCGGCGAACTTGGCGGCGAACACGGTGCGGTTGAACCAGTTGCCGATCGGCACCCCGCCCTTGCCGGTGTAGGTGTAGTTGCGGGTCTCGGTACTGGTCTCGAAGTCGTACTCGCGCGGCGCGCCGTTCTCGCCGACGATCGCGTAATCGGCTGCGGTGCTGGCGATCACCGGACCGAAGTAGATGCGCGGCTGGTCCAGCTCGGCCGGGCCCTGGTTGATGATGCCGTCCGGGCCCACGGCGTTGACCAGGAACTCCGGATAGCCGCCGTTCTGGTTGGGGTCGTTGGCGATACCGCGCACGGTGTTGGCCGGCGAGGCGATGAACCCGTTGCCGTGGGTGTAGACGGTGTGCCGGTTGATCCAGTCGCGCTGGTTGTCGATGAGCCGGTCCGGGTTGAGCTCACGGGCGGCCACCACGTAGTCGCGCAACTGGCCGTCGGCGTCGCGGTACCGGTCGATGTTGAGGTGGTCCGGGAAGTAGTAGAAGTTCTTGCCCTGCTGGAACTGGGTGAACGCCGGGCTGACGATGGTCGGGTCGAGCACCCGGATGTTGGAGGTGGTGGCCCGGTCGGCGGCCACCTGCTGGGCGGTGGCCGGGGCGTTGCCCGGGTAGCTGCGGTAGGTCACCACGTCGTCGGTCAGCCCGTAGGCGTGCCGGGTGGCGGCGATGCTGCGCGCGATGTATTCGCTCTCCTTCTGCGCCGCATTGGGTTTGACGCTGATCTGCTCGACGACCAGCGGCCAGCCCGCACCCACGATCAGCGAGCTGAGCAGCAGCAGCACCAGGCCGATGGCCGGGATGCGCAGGTCGCGCAGCACGATCGCGGAGAACACCGCCACCGCGCAGATCAGCGCGATGGCCAGCAGGATCAGCTTGGCCGGCAGCACCGCGTTGATGTCGGTGTAGCCGGCACCGGTGAACGGCTTGCCGCCGCGGGTGTGCGACAGCAGCTCGTAGCGGTCCAGCCAGTAGGCCGCCGCCTTGAGCAGCACCGCCACCCCGACCAGGGTGATCAGCTGGATGCGCGCCGCGCGCGACAGCGCCCCGGTGCGGCCGGCCAGCCGGATGCCGCCGAACAGGTAGTGGGTGACCAGGTTGGCGGCCAGCGCCAGGAACACCGCCGCGAACAGGTAGCTCAGCACCAGCCGGTAGAACGGCAGGTCGAAGGCGTAGAACCCGAGGTCCTTGCCGAACTGCGGGTCGGCGATCCCGAAATCGCCGCCGTGCAGGAACATCTGGATGCGCGGCCAGTAGCTCTGGGCGACCACGCCGGCCAGCAGCCCGATGAACACCGGGATACCGACGCCGAACAGCCGCAGCCGCGTCATCACCGCCATCCGGTACCGGGCGACCGGGTCGTTGGGGCCGTTGGCCGGTACGAACACCGGCCGGCTGCGGTAGGCCAGGGCCAGCCCGGCGAACACGATCGCGCCGATGAACACCGCCGCGACGACGAACACCACCAGCCGGGTCAGCAGCACCGTGGTGAACACCGACCGGTAGCCCAGTTCGCCGAACCACAGCCAGTTCACGTAGGCGTCGATCAGCCGGGGACCGAGCAGCAGCAACACCACCGCGATCACCGAGACGGCGATCAGCACGCGACTCCGTCCGGTCAGCTTCGGCACTCCAGCCGTAGGCCGCATTCCCACTCGTCCACTCCAGTCGTCAGGGCGGGCAGATCGTGATTGTCACAACTCTACGCATCAGCAGCGCGGCGGTTCGCCGCCGGCGGAGATGGTCTCCAGCGCCTCGATCGCCCCCTCGAGCGTCTCGACCTTGACCAGCTCCATGCCGTCCCTGCGCGCCGAGACGGCCTCGGCGCAGTTGTCGGCGGGCACCAGGAAGACCTCCGCCCCGGCCTCCTTGGCGGCCAGCATCTTGTGGGTCACCCCGCCGATCGAGCCGACCTGCCCGTCGCCGGTGATGGTGCCGGTGCCGGCGACGAACCGGCCGCCGTTGAGCGCACCGGTGGTGAGCTTGTCGACCACCGCGAGGCTGAACATCAGCCCGGCCGAGGGACCGCCGACGTTGGCCAGGTTGAAGGTGACCTCGAACGGGGCCCAGGGCGCGTCGAGCACCGCGATGCCCAGATAGCCGTGCTCGCGGTCCGGGTGCTCGCCCAGCGTGATGGTCGCCGTGCCCACCGAGCCGCCCTTGCGCCGGTAGTCGATGACCACCTCGTCGCCCGGCCTGGTCTGCTTGAGCACCTCCTGGAACGCGTCGAGATCGGCCACCGGCCTGCCGTTGACCGCGTCGATGGCGTCGCCGGCCCGCAGCTTGCCAGCCGACGGGCCGGGGTCGTTGACCTCCTCGACGGTCACCGCCATCGGGTAGTCCAGGTAGGCCAGCGCGGCGTACTCGGCGGCCCGCTCGGAGTTCTTGAAGTCGGCGGTGTTGGCCTGCTCGATCTCGTCCTTGGACTTGTCCGGCGGATAGACCAGGTCACGCGGGACCAGCTGCTCACGGCCGGACAGCCACAGCGCGAGCGCCTGGCCGAGGGTGAGCCCGTCACGCTGCGAGACGGTGGTCATGTTCAGGTGTCCCTCGGTGGGGTGCACCTCGGTGCCCTCGATGTCCACCACCGGCTTGCCGTCGACCTCGCCGAGGGTGTCGAAGGTGGGCCCGGGGCCCAGCGAGACGTACGGCACCGTCACCGCCGACATCAGCACCCCGAACGCGACGATCGGGATCAGGGCGACCAGCAGCGTCAGAATCCGCCTGTTCACGCCGCCAACAGTAAATGGGGTTCGCTCTCGGCATGACCGGCGGATCCGCACCGGCTCGGATCGATGAGTACGGTTGAGGGTATGGCTGACCTGCCCTTCGGCTTCTCCGCCGGAGACGACCCCGACCGCGACAAGCGCGACAAGGACCAGGACCGCCCGGGCGCCGGGCCGGACCCGTTCGGCATCGGCTTCGGCGCCGCCGGCGCCTTCGACATGCGTGACCTCGGGCAGATCTTCTCCAAGCTGGGCGAGATGTTCAGCGGCGCGGGCTCGGCGATGGCCGGCGGCAAGGCGTCCGGCCCGGTCAACTACGAACTGGCCCGGCGGCTGGCGGCCAGCTCGATCGGCTTCGTCGCGCCGATCCCGGAGCAGACCGCCGCGGCGGTGGCCGATGCGGTGCGGCTGGCCGAGACCTGGCTGGACGGGGTGACCCCGCTGCCGGCCGGCGCCACCCGCACCGAGGCCTGGACCCCCGCCGACTGGCTGGACCACACGCTGGCGACCTGGAAGCGGCTGTGCGACCCGGTGGCCGAGCAGGTCTCGGCGGTGTGGGTGGCCGCGCTGCCCGAGGAGGCCCGGCCGATGGCCGGTCCACTGGTCGCGATGATGACCCAGATGGGCGGCATGGCGTTCGGCTCCCAGCTCGGGCAGGCACTGGGCACGCTGTCGCGCGAGGTGCTCACCTCCACCGACATCGGCCTGCCGCTCGGCCCGAAGGGCGTGGCCGCGCTGTTGCCCGGCGCCATCGAGGAGCTGTCCAAGGGCCTCGAGCAGCCGCGCGCGGAGGTGCTGACCTTCCTGGCCGCCCGCGAGGCGGCCCACCACCGGCTGTTCAGCCACGTGCCGTGGCTGTCGAGCCAGTTGCTCAACGCGGTGGAGGCGTTCGCCCGCGGGATGAAGGTCGACATGAGCGGGATCGAGGAGTTCGCCCGCGCCTTCGACCCGGCGTCGCTGTCCGACCCGAGCGCGCTGGAGGAACTGCTCAACCAGGGCATCTTCGAGCCCAAGGCCACCCCCGAGCAGGTCGCCGCGCTGGAGCGGCTGGAGACGCTGCTGGCGCTGATCGAGGGCTGGGTGCAGACCGTGGTCACCGATGCGCTGGGCGACCGGATCCCCGGCACGGCGGCGCTGTCGGAGATGCTGCGCCGGCGCCGCGCCACCGGCGGGCCGGCCGAGCAGACCTTCGCCACCCTGGTCGGCCTGGAACTGCGGCCGCGCAAGATGCGCGAGGCCGCCGACCTGTGGCGCCGACTGACCGACGCGGTCGGTGCGGACGCCCGTGACGGGGTGTGGCAGCACCCCGACCTGCTGCCGTCGGCGTCCGACCTCGACGAGCCGGCCGGCTTCATCGACCGGGTGATCGGCGGCGACACCAGCGGCATCGACCAGGCCATTGCCGACCTGGAGAAGGGCCTGGACCCGGACGCCTGAGCCGGGCCGCCGGCCGGCCCCTGTGGATAACCCCCGGTTGCCGCCCGGTGGGGTGCGCCGGCCGTGTCAGGGTCGGTGCATGGGCCGACGCACCGGGCACGCCGCCACGCCGCTGCGCCTCGACCCGGCGCTGCCGGTGCTGCTGCGGCCGGACGGGCGGGTACAGCTCGGTTGGCGCCCCGGCCGGGCCGTGCTGATCGACCCGCCGGCCGGGCTGACCGCCGCCGCGCTGGCCGGCTTGCTGCGCGGCCTGCAGGCCGGCGGCACCCTGGCCGAGCTGCGCACCGAAGCCGTCCGCCGCGGCGCCGATCCCGACGACCTCGCCGCGCTGTTCGATGCGCTCACCGGGGCCGGTCTGCTGGGCGGCGGCACCGCCCGGCCGGGGTATCCGGCGTGCGTGCGGGTGCACGGCCGCGGCCCGCTGGCGGAGTTGATCACCGGCGCGCTGGGCCGGTCGGGGGCGCGGGTGCAGCACACCGTCGCCGGCCACGCCACCGGCGGCCCCGGTCTCGATCTGGTGGTGCTGGCCGACACGCTGGTGGCCGACCCGAGGGTGGTCCGCGAGCTGCACGCCGCCGGGGTGCCGCACCTGCCGGTGCGGGTGCGCGACGGCACCGGGCTGGTCGGCCCGCTGGTGCTCCCCGGCACCACCAGCTGCCTGCGCTGTGCGGACCTGCACCGCACCGACCGCGACCCGGCCTGGCCGGCGCTGGCCGCCCAGCTGCTCGGCACCGTCGGCACCGCCGACCGGGCCACGCTGCTGGGCACCGCCGCGCTGGCGCTGCGGGAGATCGAGCGGGTGCTGTCCGGGGTGGCGCCGCCGACGCTGGACACCACGCTGGAGTTCGACGTCGACCGGCACTCCATCACCGCGCGGCGCTGGTCGCGCCACCCGCGCTGCGATTGTTGACATCACGCGTTTCCAACTCGTGTCCGCGGAACGGCCGCCGTCGTGGATGATGGATTCGTGGCTGACATCAAGCGCGGGCGGGCGGCCCGCAATGTGAAGCTCGCGACGCTGCCGGTCGGTTTCGCCGGCCGCGCCGCGCTCGGCCTGGGCAAGCGCCTGACCGGTAAGTCCAAGGACGAGGTCACCGCCGAGCTGATGGACAAGGCGGCCCAGCAGCTGTTCCAGGTGCTCGGCGAGCTCAAGGGCGGCGCGATGAAGGTCGGCCAGGCGCTGTCGGTGATGGAGGCGGCGATCCCGGAGCAGTACGGCAAGCCGTACCGGGAGGCGTTGACGAAGCTGCAGAAGGACGCCCCGCCCCTGCCCGCGGCCAAGGTGCACCGGGTGCTCGATCAGCAGCTCGGCACCAAGTGGCGGCAGCGGTTCAAGGATTTCGACGACACCCCGATGGCCTCCGCGAGCATCGGCCAGGTGCACAAGGCGATCTGGTCCGACGGTCGCGAGGTCGCGGTCAAGATCCAGTACCCGGGCGCCGACGAGGCGCTGCGCGCCGATCTGAAGACCATGCAGCGCATGGTGGGGATCCTCAAGCAGCTCGCCCCCGGCGCCGACGTCGAGGGCGTGGTCGACGAGCTCATCGAGCGCACCGAGATGGAGTTGGACTACCGGCTCGAGGCCGACCACCAGCGCGCCTTCGCCAAGGCCTACCGGGACCACCCGCACTTCGCGGTGCCCGCGGTGATCGCCAGCTCCCCCAAGGTGGTGATCTCGGAGTGGATCGACGGGGTGCCGATGTCGCAGATCATCCGCGACGGCACCACCGAGCAGCGCGACATCATGGGCACCCGGCTCACCGAACTGACCTACGACGCGCCGCGGCGGCTGGAGATGATGCACGGCGACGCGCACCCGGGCAACTTCATGCTGCTGGCCGACGGCCGGATGGGCGTGATCGATTTCGGCGCGGTCGCCCCGCTGCCCGGCGGCTTCCCGATCGAGCTGGGGCTGATGCTGCGCTACGCGGTGGACCGCAACTACGACCTGTTGCTGCCGACCATGGAGCAGGTCGGCTTCATCCAGAAGGGCGAGCAGGTCTCCGAGCAGGAGATCGAGGAGATGCTGCGCCAGTACGTGGAACCCGTGCAGGTGGAGGTGTTCCACTTCACCCGCAAGTGGCTGCAGAAGGTGACCGCCCTCGACGTCGACCGGTCGGTGCAGCAGATCCGGACCGTGCGGCACATGGATCTGCCGCGCCAGCTTGCCATTCCGATGCGGGTGATCGCCTCGGTGGTGGCCATCTCCTGCCAGCTCGACGCCCACGTCCCGGTGAAAGCCCTTGCCACCGAGATGATTCCGGGCTTCGCCGAAGAGGCGGCCTGACCCGGCGGCAGTCAGGCCTCCGCCGCCGGAGGCGGCAGTCAGGCCTCCGCCGCCGGAGGCGGCAGTCAGGCCGCCGCCGGGTCGGCCTTCTTCGGGTGCTTGCGTGGGCGGCCGCGGGGCCGCTTGCGCGCGATGACCGCGCCGTGCTCGAGAATCTCACCGCCCCAGACCCCCCACGGCTCGCCGCGCTGCAGCGCTGCGGCCAGGCACTCGCGGCGGATCGGGCACTGCATGCACAGCGTCTTGGCGCGCTCGAGATCGACCGGGCTCTCGGCGAACCACAGGTCGGGGTCCTCGAGATGGCACGGCACCACGGTCGGGGTCGCACTCAACACGGGGGTGTACCTGCTTCCTGGTCGTTGTTGTCGGCGTTCGGATTTCGGGCTTCTGCCGGATCCGGCGACCAGGTCTTGGGAGCTTCCCCGAGAACGAAACGGCCACGGATCCGGGTGGCGGGTCCGTGGCCTTCTGGCGGTGCGGGGTTCTCGTCTAGACGGGGACTCCCCGGGGCACGGACACGCCGGTCGCGGCGGCGGCGATACGCTTGGGGCGTACCGCGGCGGCAGCGGCTACCCAGGCCGGCTTGGCGGCCGCGGGTACCGCGATGCGAGCGATGGCGATGCCGGACCGGATGTCCATGACTCGCCTCCTTCTCGCCGCGGGTGTCGAATGTGCCGATGTTCAGGCTAGATCGTAACAGGCCGATCCCTCAACCGGTTTTCGACCTGCGGTTTTGGCGCGATCTTTACGATTTCTGGCGGCTTTTCACCAGTTCCAGTACCGCCGAGCCGAACTGCTCGAGTTTGCGCGCCCCGATGCCGGGGATGGCCACCAGCGCGGCCTCGTCGGTGGGCCGGGTCTCGGCGATCGCGATGAGCGTGTTGTCGGTGAACACCACGTAGGCCGGCACCGCCATTTCCTTGGCGGTGCGCAGCCGCCACTCCTTGAGGTCGGCCAGCAGCTGTTCGTCGAGGTCGGCGGGGCAGGTCTCGCAGCGGCGCAGCATGATCGCCGCCGGGGTGGTCAGCGCGGCGTTGCACACCCGGCAGCGCGGCGCCGGGCCGCGGGAGCGCCGCGGCCGGGCCGGCGCGGTCGCGGCGGACGTGCCGGGCGCGATGCCGTTGAGGAAGCGCGAAGGCCGCCGGTTCTGCCGCGACCCGGGCGCCCGCGACAGTGCCCAGCTGAGCGCCAGATGTGTTCTGGCCCTGGTGATTCCGACGTAGAACAGGCGACGCTCCTCCTCCACCGCCTCGCTGTCCGGGCCGTGGGCCAGGGCGTGCGAGATGGGCAGCGTGCCGTCGGTGAGCCCAACCAGGAACACCGCGTCCCACTCCAGGCCCTTGGCGGCGTGCAGCGACGCCAGCGTCACACCCTGCACCACCGGGGCGTGCCGGGCCTCGGCGCGCCGGCGCAGTTCGGCCAGCAGCCCGGCCAGCGTGAGCTCGGGGCGCAGCGCGAGTTCCTCGTCGACCAGCCCGGCCAGGGCGCCCAGCGCCTCCCAGCGTTCCCGGGCGCGGGTGCCGGTGGGCGGCTCGGCGGTGAGCCCGAGCGGTTCGAGCAGCCGGCGCACCAGGGCGGGCAGCTGGTCGCCGGACGGTTCGCCGCCGAGCTGTTCGGCGGCGCGCTGCAGCGCCAGCATCGCCTGCCGGATCTCCTGCCGGTTGAAGAAGCCCTCGCCGCCGCGCACCTGGAACGGGATGCCGGCCTCGGTGAGCGCCTCCTCGTAGACCTCGGACTGGGCGTTGATCCGGTACAGCACCGCGATCTCGGCCGGCTCCACCCCGGCGCCGATCAGCTTCGCGATGCCCTTGGCCACCGCGTTGGCCTCGGCCACCTCGTCGGGGTACTCGTGGAACGTCGGCTCCGGCCCGGGCGGGCGCTGCCCCACCAGCTGCAGCCGGCTGCCGGCGATCCGCCCGCGGGCGGCGGCGATCACCCGGTTGGCCAGCGACACCACCTGCGGGGTGGAGCGGTAGTCGCGTTCCAGCCGCACCACGGTGGCGTCCGGGTAGCGCCGGGAGAAGTCCAGCAGGTAGCGCGGGGTGGCACCGGTGAACGAGTAGATGGTCTGGTTGGCGTCGCCGACCACGGTCAGGTCGTCGCGGTCGCCCAGCCAGGCGTCGAGCACCCGCTGCTGCAGCGGGGTGACGTCCTGGTACTCGTCGACGACGAAGCAGCGGTAGCGGTCGCGGAACTCCTCGGCGACCGCCGGGTCGTTCTCGATGGCGGCCGCGACGTGCAGCAGCAGGTCGTCGAAGTCCAGCAGCACCGAGCCGTCGGGGCGGGTCTTGAGCGCCTCGTAGCCGGCGTAGACGGCCGCCACCCGCTCGGCGTCGAACGGGATCTCCCGGCCGGCGGCGGCCACCGCCGCGCCGTAGCGCTCGGGAACGATCAGTGAGGCCTTGGCCCACTCGATCTCGCCGGCCAGGTCGCGCACATCGTCGGTGCCGGCCTGGATCCCGGCCCGGTTGGCGGCCTGCGCGACCAGGGGGAACTTGCTGTCGAGCAGCTGCCAGGTGGTGTCGCCGACCACCCGGGGCCAGAAGTAGGCCAGCTGACGGCGGGCGGCGGCGTGGAAGGTGACCGCCTGCACCGCGCCGGTGCCCACGCCGTCGTCGAGCGCACGCAGCCGGGCCCGCATCTCGCCGGCCGCCCGCTGGGTGAAGGTCACCGCGAGCACCTGGCCGGGGGCGACGTGGCCGGCCGAGCACAGGTAGGCGATGCGGCGGGTGATGGTGCGGGTCTTGCCGGTGCCCGCCCCGGCCAGCACGCACACCGGGCCGCGCGGCGCCGTGACGGCCTCGCGCTGTTCCTCGTCGAGGTCGTCGAGCATGCGCACCATCATCCCAGCGGCGACCGACATCACCGACGAGGCCGGGCATAGAAGCGGTGATGCACTACGTTTATCCAACTGTGAGTGATGCCGCGTTGACCATGTACACGACCAGCTGGTGTGGCTACTGCGTCCGCCTCAAGACCGCACTGAAGGCCGAGGGCATCCCGTTCACCGAGGTGAACATCGAGCAGGACCCGGAGGCGGCCAGGTTCGTGGAGTCGGTCAACGGCGGCAACCAGACCGTGCCGACGGTGCAGTTCCCCGACGGCACCGCGCTGACCAACCCGAGCATCCGCGAGGTCAAGGCCAAGCTCGCCGGCTGATCCCGCCGCGCGGGACCGGGCCGGTCAGGACCAGGCCCAGCTCTCGATGATCTCCCGCGCGATGGAGACCGAGCCGGGCAGCAGCAGCCGCGCCGCCGAGGCCTCGGCGCTGTTCCAGTCGCCGGCGGCCAGCGCGGCCCGGATCTCGGCGCGGGTGAACCAGGCCGCCTCGACGATCTCGCCGTCGTTGAACGCGAACGGCTGCTCGGGATCGCCGACGGCGTGGAAGCCCACCATGAGCGAGCGCGGGAACGGCCACGGCTGGCTGCCCAGGTACTGCACATCGGTGACGGTCAGGCCGATCTCCTCGGCGACCTCGCGCACCACGCAGCTCTCGAACGACTCGCCGGCCTCGACGAACCCGGCGACCAGCGAGAACAGCCGCTCCGGCCAGAGCCGCTGCCGGGCCAGCACCGCGCGGTCGTGGCCGTCGTGCACCAGGCAGATCACCGCCGGGTCGATGCGCGGGAACTCCTCGCGGCCGGTGACCGGGTTCAGCCGCGCCCAGCCGGCCCGGATCGGGCGGGTCGGCATGCCGTCGACCGGGTCGAAGCGGGCGGCGTCGTGCCAGTTGAGCAGCGCCGCGGCGGTGGCCACCAGCTGGGCGCTGACGTCGTCGAAGACCTCCCCGGCGCGGCGCACGTCCAGCAGGTGCGCCCCGGAGTCCGCGGGCGGGGCCAGCGCGGCGCGCACGCCCCACACGTGGCGGCCGTCGGCGAGCCGGCCGAGGAACACCGCGTCGGCCGGCGGCGCGTCGGCGAATCCGGCGGCCGGTTCCAGCAGCACCGCCCCGTCGGCGACGAGCACCCGGCCGCGGCCGTCCATCCGCAGCAGCAGCGCGTCGGCCCAGCCGGCGACGGCGGCGTCGACGTCGGTGCGCAGCGCGTCGGCCCGGTCCGCGCCGACCCGCGACAGCAGCGGCACGTGGCGCAGCCGGAACCCGCCGGTGCCGGTCATCGTTCGGATTCCGCGTCGCGGACGTAGAGCAGCCGGTCCCCGGGCTCCAGCGCGTCGACGGCCGGGTCGTTGACCCGCAGCAGCCGGCCGTCGCGCACCACGCCGAGGACGATGTCGGTCAAATGCCGCGGCGAGCCGCCCACCTCCTTGGGGCTGACCTCGCGCTCGGCGATGGCGAACCCGGCGTCCGGGGTGAGCAGGTCTTCCATGATCTGCACCACACTGGGGGTCTGGGTGGCGATGCCCAGCAGCCGCCCGGCGGTCTCCGAGGACACCACGGTGGAGTCGGCGCCGGACTGTTTGAGCAGGTGCTGGTTGTCCGATTCCCGTGCGGCGGCGATGATCTTGGCGTTCGGCGCCAGCTCGCGGGCGGTCAGCGTCACCAGCACCGCGTTGGCGTCGTTGTCGGTGGCGACGATGATCGACTTGGCGTGCTGGACGCTGGCCAGCCGCAGCACCTCGGACTTGGTCGCGTCGCCGTGCACGGTGACCAGCCCGGCGGCGCGGGCGCGTTCCAGCGCGGCCTCGTTCTCGTCGACGACGACGATGTCGGCCGGGGCGACCTCGTCACCGATCATCGCGGCCACCGCGGTGCGGCCCTTGGTGCCGTAGCCGATGACGACCGTGTGGTTGCGCACTCTGTTCCTCCATCGCTGGATCTTCAGCGCCGCCCGGGACTGGCTGGTCAGGGTCTCGACGGTGGTCCCGATGAGCACGATCAGGAAGGCCACCCGCAGCGGGGTGATCACCAGCACGTTGACCAGCCGCGCGCGCGGGGTGATCGGGGTGATGTCGCCGTAGCCGGTCGTCGACAGCGACACCGTGGCGTAGTACAGGCAGTCCAGCAGCGACAGGTCGTCACCCTGGACGTCGCGGTAGCCCTCCCGGTCGATGTAGACGATGAGCACCGCGACGGTCAGCGCCAGGATGGCGTAGACGATCCGGCGGAAGATCCGGCGGGTCGGGCTGACGAACGGCTCCGGGATCCGCAGGATGTCGGTCAGCGCAGCGACCGGCTGCGTGGTGAGGTCCTGCTCGATGGCGGCGAGCCGGCGCCGCAATCTACCCTTCGCCACGGTCGCTCACCGGTTGCCCAGGGGTGCGCACGCCACAATGAAACCACGGCACGCCCGGTGCGCGAACCGCGCGCCGGTGGTGACGCCGGTCCCAGCTGCGCTGCGGACGGTCTTCAGTCGGCCGGCGCCGTCAGCAGCGCGGCCAGCTCGTCGGCGCCGGGCAGCCGCTCCGGGCGCACGGTGCGGCCGCTGCGCACGTAGTGGAACGCGCCGCGCACCCGCTCCGGCGGAATCCCCTGCATCCCAGCCCACGCCAGCCGGTACACGCCGAGCTGCACGGCGGCCTGGGCGGCACTCTGCGGGTCCTCCGGCGCGTCCCCGGTCTTCCAGTCCACGACGGTGAACCCGCCGTCGGGGTCGGCGAACACCGCGTCCACGCGGCCGCGCACCACGGTGCCGCCCAGCAGCATGTCGAACGGCACCTCCACGGCCACCGGGGTGCGCCCGGCCCATTCGGAGCCGGTGAACCGGTCCTGCAGCTCGGTCAGCGCCTCGCGGTGGGCGCCGTCGAGGTCGCTGTCCACCGCGCCCGGCAGGTCGTCGAGGTCGAACAGCCGGTCGGCACCGAAGAACCGCTGCACCCAGTCGTGGAACGCGGTGCCCAGATCGGCGTGCGGGTCGGGCCGGGCCGGCAGTCGGCGGCGCAGGCGCCGCACCGCGGCCCGCGCGTCGCGGCCGAGTTCGACCAGCGTGCTGACCGACAGTTGGGCCGGCAGCCGCACCGGCCGCCGCTCCGGCTCGCGCTGCAGTTCGGCCAGCAGTGCGTCCACGTCGGCGGCCCAGCCCTCCGGGTCGGAATCGGTTGGCGTGGAAGTGATCTCGCCGCCCATGGCGCGGCGTACCAGGTCCGCGCCGCGGCGCAGGTCGGCACGGCGCGCCCCGGCCGGGTCGGCCGGCCAGACCGCCTCGGCAGCGGACTCCCGCAGCGGGTTGTCCGCACCGTCCGGCGGGGCCGGCTCCCAGTGCTCCACCACCCCGCAGGGGTCGCCCTCGGCGGCCGCGCGGTCGATGATCCCCTTGCACTCGGTGAGGAACTCCGACGGTCCATTCGCTTTGGAACTCGTTGCCCCCCAGTGGTATCCGGACAACAGCAGGGTGTCCTCGGTGCGGGTGATCGCGACGTAGAACAGGCGGCGCTCCTCGTCGATGCGGCGCTGGATGAGCCGGCGCTTGTGCTCATCGATGGCCGTCTCGAGCGCGCGCCGGTCGCTGAGTTCGGAGGTTTCGAGCACCGGCACGCCGAAGTCGATGGTGGTGGCACGGTCGCCGCGCAGCAGCGGCGGCAACTCGCCGGCGTCGCTGAGCCAGGTGCCGCTGGATTTGTCGGACGGGAACACACGCGCGCTCAGGTGTGGCACGGCGACGACCTGCCATTCCAGGCCCTTGGCCGCGTGCACGGTCAGGATCTGCACCCGCTCCCCGGCGGTGGTGACCTCGCCGGGTGTCAGCCCGCGATCCACCTCCTCGGCGGCGTCGAGGTAGGCCAGCAGCGCGGGCAGCGTGGCGCCGGAACGGGCGGCGAAGTCGGCGACGACGTCGCTGAACGCGTCGAGGTGCTCGGCACCGGTCCAGCCGGCCGCCGCCGGGCGGGCGGCCCGGGCCTCGACGTCCACCCCGAGCACCCGCCGCACCTCGGCCACCAGATCGGGCAGCGGATGGGCGAGATGGGCGCGCAGCACCGACAGTTCGCGGCCCAGCGCGACGATGCGGCGGTACCCCTCCGGGGAGTAGGCCGCCGGGTCGCCCGGGTCGCTGATCGCGTCGGCGAGGCAGGCGGTGTCGGCGTCCGGGTCGGCCTCGGCCACCGCCCGTTCGGTGGCACTGCGCTGCGGTCGTGGTTCGGCGCGGTCGAGTTCCACCGCGCGCCGCCACAACGCTGCCAGGTCGCGAGCGCCCAGCCGCCAGCGCGGGCCGGTGAGCACCCGCACCGCCGCGCTGCCGGCGGTCGGGTCGGCGATCAGCCGCAGCATGGCCACCACATCGGCGACCTCCGGCACCGACAGCAGCCCGGCCAGCCCGACCACCTCCACGGGCACCCCGCGGGCGGTGAGTGCCTCGGCCATCGGCGCCGCGTCGGCGTTGCGGCGCACCAGCACGGCCATCGTCGGCACGGGCCGGCCGTCCCGCCGGGCGTCGTGGAACACCGCGGCGAGATGATCGGCCACCCAGGCGCGTTCGGCCTCCACATCGCCGAGCAGGGCCACCCGGACGGTGCCGGGCGGGGCGTCCGGCCGGGGCTGCAGGGTGTGCACCTCCACCCCGCGCCGGCGCGCGGCGGCCGAGATCTCGTTGGCCAGCCGCAGCGCGTGCGGCGGGTTGCGCCAACTGGTGCGCAGCTCCCGCACCGAGGCGGGGCGATCGTCGGCGTGCGGGAAGTCGGTGGTGAACCGGGGCAGGTTGGTGGCCGAGGCGCCGCGCCAGCCGTAGATGGACTGGATCGGGTCGCCCACCGCGGTGAGCGCCAGCTCGTCGTCGACCCCGCCGCCGAACAGCGCCGACAGCAGCACCCGCTGGGCGTGGCCGGTGTCCTGGTACTCATCGAGCAGCACCACCCGGAAGCGCTCCCGCAGCTGTGCGCCGACCTCCGGCACCGCCATCGCCAGCCGCGCCGCGGCCGACATCTGCATGCCGAAGTTCATCACCTTCTCCTCGCGCATGCGCCGGTGCAGCGCGTCGATCAGCGGCACCAGCGCGGCCCGGCGGTGCTGGACCGCGAGCAGGTCCAGCAGCTTCTTGGTGGGGCCGGCGCTGCGCTGGCCCGGCCCGGGCGGCAGGTGCAGGATCAGCTGTTCGAGCTCGGCGTGGGTGTCGCGCAGCTGCCCGGTGTCGACGAGGTGTTCGGCCAGCTGCCCGGCCAGCCGCACCACGGTCCTGGTGATCGCGGCCGGGTCCTTGTCGGTGTCGAGCTCGTCGGGGTACTCGCAGACCACCCGGTAGGCCAGCTGCCACAGCTCGGTCTCGGACAGCAGCCGGGTGTCGGGTTCGATCGGGTCCAGACCGGCCGACGGCGGCATGCGCAGCCCGTGTTCGCGCAGCAGCGTCCCGGCGAAGGCGTCGTAGGTGCTGACCGTGGGCGGATCGGACTGCCAGTCGTCGCCGGTGAGCAGCCCGGCGCCGGCCAGCCTGGCCAGCCGGCTGCGCACCCGGCGCAGCAGCTGGCCGGCGGCCTTGCGGGTGAAGGTCAGCCCGAGCACCTGGCCGGGCCGGGCGTACCCGTTGGCCACCAGCCACACCACCCGCGCGGCCATGGTCTCGGTCTTGCCCGCGCCCGCCCCGGCGATCACCACCGTCGGCCCGGGCGGTGCGGCGATGACCGCCGCCTGCTCCTCGGTGGGCCGGTGCAGGCCGAGCGCGGCGGCCAGCTGGGCCGGACTGTAGCGCGGTGTCACGACTCCTCCCCCGCGTCGGCGACCCGCGCCGGGCAGAACCCGCGGGCCGGGCAGTGCCGGCAACTGTCGTTGACCCGGGCGGGGAAACACGGCCCGCGGGTGGCCGCGGCGGCCTCGCGCACCGTCCGGCGCCACTGCTCGGCCGACTCCTCGGTGAGCGGGTCCTGTTCCCGTTCGGCGGGTCCGCTCCGGTTCGGTTTGCCGAGGTAGACCAGCCGCCCACCGCCCGGGGTCTCCCCCTCACCGAGCAGCCCGGCGAGCACCGCGAGCTGGTAGGCGGCCAGCTGGGCGTGTTCACGGGCCTTGTCCTTGGTCACCGGGTTCTTGCCGGTCTTGAGGTCCACCACCACCAACCGACCCTCGGTATCGCGTTCCACCCGGTCCAGCCGGCCGCGCAGCCGCACCCCGTCGGCGATCGGCCCCTCGGCGTCGACCTCGGTGGCCACCTCGGTGAGCCGACCGCGGGTGGCGGTGCGCCACCGCTCGAACGCCACCAGCATCTCGCGGTGCCGGGCCAGTTCGTTGCGGGCGTACCAGCGGGCCTCGTAGGGCAGGTCGTCCCAGACCTTCTCCAGTTCGGCCGTCATCTCGTCGGCGCTGCGACCGGACTCCGCCACCAGGGCGTGCACCAGCGAACCGACCGCCGAGCCCACGTCGCGGCCGTCGGTGCCGCCGTGGCGCTCCACCAGCCAGCGCAGCGGGCAGTCGACCAGGGTCTGCAGCGTCGAGGGGCTCAGCGTGACCGGCTCGTCGTCGCCGGACAGCGGTTCCTCGGTGGACAGCGGGGTCAGGGCGTGCCACTCGGCGGGGTCGGCGCCGGGCACCCCGGCCCGCGCCAGCCGGGCCAGCTGGGTCGCGGCCAGGACGCGCAGCGACTCCTCGACGGCGCCGTCCGGGGCGCACACCACCGCGCGCAGCCGGCCCACCAGGGCGGCCGGGGCCAGCACCCGCGGGGCCGGCAGCGGGGACTGCCCGGCCGGGTGCGGGTCGCTGACCAGTTCGGCCAGCTCGGTGCAGAACGGCGACGGCATCAGCGACTCGTCGGTGTCGCTGTCGACGGCGGTGACCAGCAGCCGGGTGCGGGCACGGCCCATCGCGGCGATGAGCAGCCGGCGCTCCTCGGCCAGCAGCGGGGCCCGGGCCGACACCCCGGCCGGGCCGGCGGCGTCGGTGACCCCGTCGATGAGGTCGACCAGCCGCCCGGTGCCGAGCACCCCACCGCGCGGGGTGGTGTTGGGCCACAGGCCGTCCTGCAGCCCGGCGATCACCACGAACTCCCACTCCCGGCCCAGCGCGGCGTGCGCGCTGAGCACCGCGACCGTGTCGCTGTCGTGTTCGGTGCGGGCCACCACGGCCGGGCCGAGGGAGCGGACGTGGTCGATCAGGCCGCGCAGCGTGGCCCCGGCGGTACGGGTGACGTATTGCTCGGCGATGTCGAACAGCGTGGTGACGGCGTCGAGATCGCGGTCGGCCTGCGCCCCGGCCGGACCCCCGCGCTCGGCGGCGGCCACCCAGCGGCGCTGCAGCCCGGTGCGGTCCCAGGCCTGCCACAGCGTGTAGCGCAGCTCGTGGCCGTCGGCGTGGCTGCGGCGGGCGGCCTCGAGCACCGCACGCACCCGGCGCAGCGGCCGGGCCAGCTCGGCGCCGACCGGGACGGTCTCGGCCTCCAGCGCCCACACCAGCAGGTCGCCGAAGGTCCGGCCGGTGCCACCGGTGGGATCGGCACGCCGCAGCGCCCGGCGCAGCTGGCGCAGCGTGACCGGGTCCACCCGGCCGATCGGCCCGGTCAGCAGGGCCAGCGCCTTGTCGCCGTCGAGGCCGTCGACCACCGTCTCCAACACGGTCAGCAGCGCCGCCACGGCGGGATGTTCGGCCGGTGGGCTGCCGGCGGCGGGCAGCTCGACCGGCACCCCGGCCGCCAGCAGCGCGCGCGCCAGCGGCACGCCGGTACGCGGCACCGAGCGCACGATGACCGCCATCTGCGACCAGGCCAGCCCGTCGACGAGGTGGGCGCGACGCAGTGCGTCGGCGATCAGCGCGGACTCGGCGTGCGGCGAGGCGGCCAGCCGCAGCGTCACCGTGCCGGGTTCGCTCACCGCCGAGCCCAGCGCCCGGGGCGCGTCGTCGGCGCCGGGCAGCCGGCGGGCGATGCCGGTGATCGCCCGCGCGACCGCCGGTGCGCAGCGGTGGGACTCGGTCAGCCGCACCACCGGCGAGTCGCCGCGCAGCAGTGCCGGGTCCGCCCCGCGGTAGCCGAACACCGCCTGGCCCGGGTCGCCGGCCAGCACCGCCAGCCGGGCCCCGGCGGCGAGCACCCGGACCAGTTCGGCGGCCTGCGGGTCGAGCTGCTGGGCGTCGTCGACGAGCAGCAGCCGCACCCGGGCCCGCTCGGCGGCCAGCAGGTCGGCGTCGACGGCGAACGCCTCGAGCACCGCGCCGACGAGCTCGGCCGCCCCCAGTGCGGGCATGGTGGCCTGCGGCGCGGCGGCGCCCACCGCCGCGCGCAGCAGCATCACCTGCTCGTAGACCTGGGCGAACCGGCCGGCGGCGACCCACTCGGGCCGGCCGGCACGCCGGCCGATGCGCTGCAGCTCGACCGGGTCCACCCCGCGCTCGGTGCAGCGGGCGATCAGGTCGCGCAGTTCGGTGGCGAAACCGGCGGTGGTCAGCGCCGGCCGCAGGTGCTCGGGCCAGCGCACCGGGGAGCGGTCCCCGTCGGCGAGGTCGCCGGCGAGCAGTTCGCGGATGATGGCGTCCTGCTCGGCGCTGGTGATCAGCCGCGGCGGCGGTGCACCGGTGCGCTGGGCGGCCTGCCGCAGCACGGCGAAGGCGTAGGAGTGCACGGTGCGCACGATCGGCTCCCGGATGACCGACCGGTCCGGGGCCGAGCGCAGCAGCCGGGCGGTGACCGCGGCGCGGGCCTGGGCGCCCAGCCGTGAGGAACCGGTGAGCAGCAGCACCGACTCCGGGTCGGCGCCGGCCTCGATGTGGGCCGCCGCGGTCTCGACGAGCAGCGTGCTCTTGCCGGTGCCGGGACCACCCAGCACGCGCACCACCCCGGTGCACCCCGGGTCGGTCAGGGCGCCGGGCGACAGTACTGCGGAGCCGACGGTCACGCCATGCATGAGATCACGAGGGTCCGACAAGTCCGCGCCGACACGGCTGGCAGCATCGTGACCATGGCGATCACCCCCCGGGCCCCGCATGTCCACCGCTTCGGCCCCGACGCCCCGCCCCGGGTGCTGGCCGTCCACGGCCTGACCGGGCACGGCCGGCGCTGGCGGACGCTGGCCGAGCAGCACCTCGCCGACGTCCCGATCGCCGCCCCCGACCTGCTCGGGCACGGCCGCTCCCCGTCGGCCGCCCCGTGGTCGATCGAGGCGAACGTCGCCGCGCTGGCCGGCTGGCTCGACGGCGCCGCCGACGGGCCGGTGCTGGTGGTGGGGCACTCCTTCGGCGGGGCGATCGCGCTGGCCCTGGCCGCGGCGCGCCCGGACCTGGTGTCGGGGCTGGTGCTGCTGGACCCGGCGGTCGGCCTGGACGGCGAGTGGATGCGCGAGGTGGCCGAGGCGACGCTGGCCTCCCCCGACTACAGCTCGCGCGAGGAGGCCCGGCTGGAGCGGGTCAACGGCCAGTGGGCCGATGTCGACCCGGCCGAGCTGGCCCGCGACCTCGACGAGCACCTGGTCCGGCTGCCCACCGGCCGGTGGGGCTGGCGGATCTGCCTGCCGGCGGTGGTGGCGTACTGGAGCGAGCTGGCCCGGCCGCCGGTGCTGCCGCCCGCCGGCACCCCGACCGCGCTGGTGCGGGCCCGACGGGTGGACCCGCCGTACGTCACCGCCGAACTGGTCGCCGGGCTGACCGACCGGCTCGGCGCGGATTTCGAACTGCTGGAATGGGATTGCTACCACATGGTCGCGCACGCGCTGCCCGGCCCGACGGCCGCACTGATCCGCCGACGGCTGGGGTAGTCCGGTGCCCCCGGTGACCGACGCGCAGGTGGACCTGGTGCGTGCGCTCGTCGCGGACATCCCGGCCGGGCGGGTGGCCACCTACGGCGACATCGCCGCGGCCGCCGGCCTGTCCAGCCCCCGCATCGTGGGCTGGATCATGCGCACCGACAGCGCGGACCTGCCGTGGCACCGGGTGGTCCCGGCCTCCGGCCGGCCGGCCGCGCACCTGGCCGCGCGCCAGCTGGAACTGCTGGCCGCCGAAGGGATTCCGGTGGTCGACGGGCGGATCCCGCTGGCCCGGGTGCGCCACCGGTTCGGCGGCTAGAGGATCAGCCGCACCAGGGCGGCGGTGCGCGCCAGCCCGGGGAAGGCCGCGGCCGTCGAGCGCGGGTGCAGCGCATGCACGGCGAGACGGAACATCAAGGCGCGCAACAACATCTGCGGCCACTCCGGCAGCGAGGCCCAGCGCTCGATGAGGCCGTCGTCGGCCTCGCCCCACGCCAGCGCGTCCACCACGGCCACCCCCGCCGCCCAGGACGCCGGCCGCCAGTACGGGGTGATGTCGGTGATGCCGGGCGCGGCGGATCCGGCGAACAGCACCGTGCCGTACAGGTCGCCGTGCACCAACTGGTTCGGGCTCTTGGTCGGCTTGCGCAGGGTCGCAAGCTGATTGAGCAGCTCGATGGAGCGCTCGCCGTCGGCCGAGCCGGGGGCGACCCGGGCGCCGGGCGGCAGCGAATGCAGCGGCCGTTCCTCCCAGGCGGCCCGGTCGGCGGCGATGAACACGTCGACGTCGCCCCAGGGCGCCACCGGCGGCTGGGTCAGGAACCGGGGCCGCTCCAGCTTGGCGGTCGCCTCGTGCAGCCGCACGCCGGCCGAGACCACCTCGTCGTGGCGGGGTTCGGGCACCCCGGCGACATAGGTGTCGGCCCGCCAACCGGCCACCACGTAGCGGCCGTCGGTGGAACGCACCGGCCGGGCCAGACGCACCCCGTCGACGAACAGGGTCTCGCGGACCTTGGCCGACCAGGCGGCGCGGGCGTGGTCGGCCACCATCGACAGCACGACCTCGCCGCACCGCCAGCCGCCCTCCCAGGCGGAGCCGAGCGGGACCGGCCGCACCCCCGACAAGCCGAACGCCGCCAGCACGTGTTCCGGCGGTCGCTGCACAGTCACGCGCTCAAGGCTACCGGGCCGCCAACCGATATCGACGCCCTGACCTGCTGTGTCGCACAGGTGGTTCCGAGCGTGTCAGTACATCACCATGTCGGGGTCGAACTGCCTGGCCCAGGCCACGATGCCGCCCTGCAGGTGCAGCGCGTCGGAGAACCCGGCCCGCTTGACCGCCGCCAGTGCCTCGGCCGAGCGGACCCCGGTCTTGCAGTAGAGCACCGGGGTGCGGTCCTGCGGCAGTTCGGCCAGTCCGTCGCCGGCCTCGATGGCGGACTTCGGGATCAGCCGCGCGCCCTCGATCCGGTTGATCTCCCACTCCACCGGCTCGCGCACGTCGATCAGCGCCAGCGGCTTGCCGGCGTCGAGCATCTCCTTGAGCTCGGCCGGGGTGATGGTGGAATCCTTTGCGGCCGCGGCGGCCTCGTCGGAGACCACACCGCAGAACGCCTCGTAGTCGATGAGCTCGGTGACCTTCGGCGTCGACGGGTCCTTGCGGATCCGGATGGTGCGGTAGCTCATCTCCAGCGCGTCGTAGACCATCAGCCGGCCCAGCAGCGGCTCACCGATGCCGCAGATGAGCTTGATCGCCTCGGTGCCCATGATCGACCCGATCGACGCGCACAGGATGCCGAGCACCCCGCCCTCGGCGCAGGACGGCACCATCCCGGGCGGCGGCGGCTCCGGGTACAGGTCGCGGTAGTTGATGCCCAGCCCGTTGGGCGCGTCCTCCCAGAACACCGACACCTGACCCTCGAACCGGAAGATCGAGCCCCACACGTAGGGCTTGCCGGCCAGGATCGCGGCGTCGTTGACCAGGTAGCGGGTGGCGAAGTTGTCGGTGCCGTCCAGGATCAGGTCGTACTGGGAGAACAGCTCCACCGCGTTGGAGGTGTCCAGCCGCTCCTCGTGCAGCCGCACCGTGACGAACGGGTTGATCTCACGGATCTTGTCCCGGGCGCTCTGCGCCTTGGGCCGGCCGACGTCGGACTGGAAGTGGATCACCTGCCGCTGCAGATTGGACTCGTCGACGACATCGAAGTCGACGATGCCGATGGTGCCCACCCCCGCGGCCGCCAGGTACAGCAGGGTCGGCGAGCCGAGCCCCCCGGCGCCGATCACCAGCACGCGGGCGTTCTTCAGGCGCTTCTGCCCGTCCAGCCCGACATCCGGGATGATCAGGTGGCGGCTGTAGCGCGCGACCTCCTCGCGCGTCAGTTCGGCCGCCGGTTCGACCAGCGGCGGCAACGGTGACGACACCGATACCCTCCTCGATTCACACGTCCCCGGGGGCCGTGCGGCACCCGTCCAGGCTCCACACAACCACAACCGTCAAGACCAACAACACCGGCCGCGGCCCCGACGTTCCCGGCTCAGGCGATCGGGTACGGCCACGGGTTGAACCGGCAGCTCAACCCGTCGGCCTTGACCGTCTCCGGGTCGAACCGGGCCGCGTCGTCGTTGCTGGTGGAGAAGGTCTGCTGCATCATCACCGGCGCCAGGTCGCCGTTGCCCGGGCAGGACTCGTGCCGCTGGTAGCCGATGGCGTGGCCGACCTCGTGGTTGATCACGTACTGGCGGTAGGAGCCGATGTCGCCCTGGAAGGGCACCGCGCCGCGCACCCAGCGGGCCTCGTTGATGAACACCCGGGGCTGCCCGTCGCCGTAGGACGGGTTGTAGCAGGACGCCTCGATCGGGATGTCGTAGCCGCAGCCCTCGCGGATGGTCATCGGTGAGGTCAGCGACACCCGGAAGTCCGGCTCGCCGCCGTCGACGCGGACGAACGCCCACTCCGGGTTGTGGATCCAGCTCTTCGGGTTGGCCAGCGTCTCGGTGACCATCCGGGCGAACCCCTCGTCGCCGCCGTAGCCGGTGGTGTCCAGGCCGTCCTCGACCTCGACGGTGTAGGTGAACACCCGCCGGGTGCCCTGGCCCACCTGCGGGGCGGTGCCCGGCACGATGTGCCAGGTGCCCGCCCCGGCCTCGGTGAACGGCCCGCCCGCCGGGAGCACGCCGGTGGGCAGGTTGGCGTCGAACTGGGTCAGTCCCTTGGGCGGCGCGCCGACGATGGTGCTGGCCGCGTCCGGGTTCGGGGGGCCCTGGGTGGGGCCCTGGTCGGCGACGGACTCACCGGACGACCCGCTCCCGGTGCCGGTGACGGTCTGGTAGAGCACGATCACGGTGACCACGGTCAGCACCGGCAGGGCGTAGGCGCGCCAGCCGTAGGTGGACACGAACCGGCCCAGCCAACTCTGTTTGCGCCAGTGACGCCGTTCCTCCCGGTTGGAGCGGGCCCGGCCGGAGTCGGCCGCGAGCGGGTCGCGCTGGGCCCGCAGTGGTTCCCGCCACTCGGCGCGCAGCGCGGGAACCCGGGCACCCCCGCCCCGTGCCGGACCGCGTCCCCCTGGCGTACGGGAGTCGTAGGTCACCGCACCAGGATGGCACAGATCAGCGGCCCGACCGCGCCCGGCGCGCCACCGTCGGCGGCCTCCCGGCGGCGGGTAGTAGTGTTCTGGGCGATGACGGCCGGGGCGCCGTGGACACCGGCGCGGCGGGCCGCGCCACCAGGAACCGGATCGAGGATGTGATGAGCGAGCTCGCCAACACCGCGGCGCGGAGAGCACCGCAACCGGCCAACGGTGAAGGCGCCCCGAACGGGGGCAACCGCCGCGGCAACCGGCTGCCGCGTGACGAACGCCGCAGCCAGTTGCTCATCGCGGCCAGCGAGGTGTTCGTCGAGCGCGGCTACCACGCCGCGGGCATGGACGAGATCGCCGACCGGGCCGGCGTCAGCAAGCCGGTGCTCTACCAGCACTTCACCTCGAAGCTGGACCTGTACCTGGCGGTGCTGCAGCGCCACGTCGACAACCTGGTCTCCGGGGTGCGGCAGGCGTTGCGCACCACCACCGACAACCGGCAGCGGCTGCGCGCGGCCGTCGAGGCCTTCTTCGACTTCATCGAGCACGACAGCCAGGGCTACCGGCTGATCTTCGAGAACGACAACGTCAACGATCCGCAGGTGGCCGCTCAGGTCCGGGTCGCCACCGAGGCCTGCACCGACGCGGTGTTCGACCTGATCAGCCAGGACTCCGGGCTGGAGGCGCACCGGGCCCGGATGATCGCGGTGGGCCTGGTGGCCATCAGCGTCGACTGCGCCCGGTACTGGCTGCACGCCGACCGTCCCATCTCGAAGGAGGACGCCATCGAGGGGACGGTGGCGTTCGCCTGGGGCGGGCTGTCACACGTGCCGCTCACCCGTTCTTGACCGACTCGGCGCCCACCACGCCGAAGCCGACCCGGCGGACGTCGCTCGGCCCGATCTCGACGTAGGCGATCCGCGCGGTCGGCACCAGGAATCGCCGCCCCTTCTCGTCGGTCAGGTTGAGCAGGCCCGAGCCCTTCTCCAGCGCCTCGGTGATCACCTTCTCCACCTCGCCGGGTGTCTGCGCGCTGTTGATGACCAGCTCGCGCGGGCTGTCAGTGACACCGATCTTGACCTCCACGCTGGACCCTTTCCGTTCGATCTGCCGTGTTCACCTGAAGGCTAGTTGACGCCGCCGCCGCGCCGCCGCCCGCCCGTCGCGGGCGAAGATCACAGCGGCCGTCACCGGACCTCGACCGAACGGAATCCGGACCGTGATCCGGGCCCGGCACCATGAACCCCAGGAATCACAACCGCACCTTCCGTATCGGCGCCGAAGCGAGAGAGATCCCTGGGTATCACGCAATGAACAGGCACTATCCGCCGCACTCCCGGTATTCGACGACGACCGATGACGCCAGCGCCGACACGATCGTGCTCGACCGCTCCCGCGGGACCGGGTACGACACCGGTTACGCGCCCTGGGCCGACCAGGACGCGTACGCCGACTACGGGGACGCCGATTACGCGCCCGACGAACCCGCCGTGCTGCCGGTGGACCGGCGCTGGATGTGGGTGGCCGGCGGCGCCGCGGCGGTGCTGCTGGTCGCGGTCGTGTGCAGCGTGGTGATCCTCGGCGGCGGCGACTCCGGCGCGGTGTCCGCCCCGGTGACGTCGACCTCCGCCGCCCCGACCGCGGCGGCCGCCGAGGAACCGCCGCGGCGCACCGTCTACGCCACCCCGGCCACCCCGGCCCCGCCGCCCGTGCCCGCGCCGAGTCAGGAGCTGGCACCGGAGACCATCACCACCGTGACCCCGGCCCCGAGCGCGCCGGCCGTCCCGCCGCCCGCGCCGGTCGAGGCCGCGCCGCCGCCGGCGCCGCAGGGCGATCCGCAGCGCACCGTCACCTACCGGGTGACCGGCAACAAGCCGCTGCTGGACCTGGTCACGGTCATCTACACCGACCACCAGGGCGCGCTGCAGACCGAGGTCAACGTCGCGCTGCCGTGGTCCAAGACGGTGGTGCTCGACCCCGGCGTGGGACTCGCCTCGGTGACCGCGACCAGCGTGAACAGTCAGCTCAACTGCGCGGTGACCGACGGCACCGGGGCCACCCTGGCCGCCCAGAACAACAACGCGATCATCGCGACCTGCACCCGCTGACGGTCAGATCAGCCCCAGCTCCCGCATCCGGGCCTCGTGGGTCTGCTGCAGCCGGTCGAAGAACTGCGCGAGCTCGGTCAGGCCCTCGCCGCTGGCCAGCACCAGGTCGACGAGCTCGTCGTGTTCGGCCAGCACGTGCTGGGCCTGGGTGATGGCCTCACCGAGCAGCCGGCGCGACCACAGCGCCAGCCGGTAGCGCTGTTTCTCGCTGGCCGTCACCGCGGCGCGCACCTCGGACACGACGAACTGCGAGTGGCCGGTGTCCGACAGCACGCCGCGCACGACGGTTGCCACCTCGTCCGGCAGTCCGTGCGAGATCTCCAGGTAGAAGTCGGCGGCCAGCGCGTCGCCGATGTAGGTCTTGACCAACGCCTCCAGCCAGGTGCTCGGGGTGGTCACCCGGTGGTAGTTCTCCAGCGCCGGGGCGTACCGGGTCATCGCCGGAACGACATCAACTCCCCTGCGCTGCAACGCATCCCGCAGCAACTCGAAGTGGCCCATCTCGGCCGCGGCCATCAACGCCATGTTGATCCGGCCGGCGAGGTTCGGCGCCATCCGGGCCTCCTCGGTCAACCGGTAGAACGCCGCGACCTCGCCGTAGGCGAGCAGCGCGAACAGCTCGTTGACGCCCGGATGATCGGCCGACACACCCGCCCGCTGCGGGTTTGCCGGCTGGTCGGTGGGGACGGCGGGCTGCGTCGAGTTCATGGGCCCAACTGTAGACAACCGCGGGCGCGTCGCCGCGGCGGCGAACCCGACCCGCTATCATGTACTCAGGTGGCGACTATCTTCGAGCCGCCGCCTGGGAAAATGTGCGTACACGCAGTGGGCCCGCCACCTCAGGCGCCGCGCCCGGCGGTTCGGCTCCGCCCCGCTGACCGGGGTGTTGCGGCCGTGTCATTCGTCGAACTCGTGTGCGCGTGGACGCCATGAGGATTGACACGTGAAAGGCCTCCCCTACACCGCATGACTGCAGACAACAAAACATTCGCCGACCTCGGCGTGCGCGAGGAGATCGTGCGCGCGCTGGCGGAGAACGGCATCGAACATCCCTTCGCGATCCAGGAACTGACCCTGCCGCTGGCGCTGGCCGGCGAGGATCTCATCGGTCAGGCCCGCACCGGCATGGGCAAGACCTACGCCTTCGGCGTGCCGCTGTTGCAGCGGGTCAGCACCGACACCGAACGCCCGCTGACCGGGGTGCCCCGCGCGCTGGTCGTCGTCCCCACCCGTGAGTTGTGCCTGCAGGTGTCGGGCGACCTCGCGGGTGCGGCCAAGTACCTCAAGGCCGAGAACGGCCGCCCGTTCAAGGTCGCCTCGATCTACGGCGGGCGCCCGTACGAGCCGCAGATCGAAGCCCTGCAGAAGGGCGTCGACGTGGTGGTCGGCACCCCCGGCCGACTGCTCGACCTGGCCCAGCAGGGCCACCTGCAGCTCGGTGGGCTGTCGGTGCTGGTGCTCGACGAGGCCGACGAGATGCTCGACCTGGGCTTCCTGCCCGACATCGAGCGGATCCTGCGGCTGATCCCCGACACCCGGCAGTCGATGTTGTTCTCGGCGACCATGCCGGACCCGATCATCACGCTGGCGCGCACCTTCATGAACAAGCCGACGCACATCCGGGCCGAGGCCCCGCACGCGTCGGCGGTGCACTCCACCACCAAGCAGTTCATCTACCGCGCCCACGCGCTGGACAAGGTGGAGCTCATCAGCCGGGTGCTGCAGGCCCGCGGCCGCGGCGCGACGATGATCTTCGCCCGCACCAAGCGCACCGCCCAGAAGGTGGCCGACGAGCTGGCCGAACGCGGGTTCAAGGTCGGCGCCGTGCACGGCGACCTGGGCCAGGGGGCGCGCGAGAAGGCGCTCAAGGCGTTCCGGTCCGGTGAGATCGACGTGCTGGTGGCCACCGACGTCGCCGCCCGCGGCATCGACATCGAGGACGTCACCCACGTCATCAACTACCAGATCCCCGAGGACGAGCAGTCCTACGTGCACCGCATCGGCCGCACCGGCCGGGCCGGCAAGACCGGTGTGGCGGTGACCCTGGTCGACTGGGACGAGCTCACCCGCTGGGAGGTCATCGACAAGGCGCTGGGCCTGGGCTGCCCGGACCCGGTCGAGACCTACTCCACCTCGCCGCACCTGTACACCGACCTGGACATTCCCACCGATGCCGGTGGCCGGGTCGGCGAGGCGCGCGCCAAGTCAGCCCGCCGCGGCGAGCCGCGCGGCACCTCCGAGCGCGTCAGGACCGACGAGTCGGCCGGCGAGGAGCGCCCGAAGCGGCGCGCCCGGGTGCGCCGGCGCACGCTGCGGGGCAAGCCGATCTCCGGTTCGGCCGAGGGCACGACCGCACCCGAGTCCACCGCTCCGGAGCCGTCCGCGCCTGCCGAGCCGGCGGCCGCCGAATCCGGGACCGAGGCACCGGCCGGCGAGGCCGGGTCCGCGCCGGCACGCCGCCGGCGGCGGCGCCGGCGCCCGCGCAAGACGGCGGCGACCGCCGCGGCCGGCGCGACCGCGTCCGCCGGAGCCCCCGAACCGGCCACGGCGTCCGCCGAGTAGCACCGGACGCGTCGGCCGGCGATGGTCCCACCCGAACGCCGTACCCGCGGCGACATCGCGGCCGCGCTCGCGATCGTCGCGGTGCTCGCGGTGGCGGCCGGGCTGATCTGGTGGCACAGCGACGCCCGGGCCACCCGCAACGAGCCCGCCGCGCAGCCGGTGCCCCCGCTCGACACCGTCGCCGACGTGCCCGCCGCGCTGCACGAGCGGTGGCGCGCGCCCAGCCCCGCCACCACCGGACCGGTGGTGGCCGCCGGCAGCGTCGTCACCGGGGACGGGCGCACCGTGCGCGGCCACGATCCGGCCACCGGTGCCCCGCTGTGGCGCTACGAACGCGATGTCGACCTGTGCGGGGTGACCGTCGTCTACGAGTACGCGGTGGCGGTCTACCCGGACCGCCGCGGCTGCGGGCAGGTCACCACGATCGACGGCGAGACCGGCCGGCGCGGCCCGACCCGCAGCGGCTGGGCCGACCCCGAGGTACGGCTGGCCTCCGACGGCACCACGGTGCTGTCCTGGGGCGACAGCCGCCTGGAGCTGTGGCGCTCGGACATGATCCGGATGCTCAGCTACGGCTACGTCGACGCCCGCATCAAGCCCGACGTGCCCGCCTCGCCGCTGTGCCGGCTGGAGTCGGCGGCGGCCAGCTCGGCGGCGGTGTCGGTGCTGGAGGCCTGCCCCGACCAGGACTTCCTGCGGCTGACCCTGCTGCGACCGGCCGACGAGGAGGACCAGCCGCAGCTGCGGCACATCCCGCTCGACGGCGTGCGGTCGGACTCTGGGGCGCGGGTGATCGCCGTCTCCGACACCACCACCGCGGTCTACCTGCCCACCCCGCGGCCGGTGGTGAACATCGTCGACGACACCGGCACCACGATCGCCAGCACCAAGGTCACCACACCGGTGTCGCCGGACGCCACCGCGACCCGGGCCGGCGACCTGATCACCTGGTGGACCGGGGACTCGGTGATGGTGTTCTCCGCCAACGGGCTGCGCTACCGCTACACGGTGACCCCGTCCGGGGCGAACCGGGCGGTCGGGCCTGGCACCCTGATGGCCGGTCGCCTGCTCATCCCGGTGACCGCCGGCTACGACGTGTTCGACCCGGAGACCGGCGCCGGTCAGCGCCACATCCCGCTGTCCCGGCCCACTCAGGAGCAACCCGTGGTGCCGGCCGCCGCCGGTTCGACGCTGCTCGAACAGCGCGGCGCCGAACTCGTCGCCCTCGGCTGAACCGGCCTCAGGGCTCCGGGCTGAAGGTGGGCACGTCCGCGCCGGTCTCCCAGTGCCGGATCAGCGCGTCGGTGAGCTCCCGGTAGGCCATCGCGCCCTTGTTCTTGCGCCCGGTCAGCACCGACGCCCCCGAGGCACTGGCCTCGGCGAACCGCACGGTGCGCGGGATCGGCGGGGCCAGCACCGGCAGGCCGTAGCGGTCGGCGACGTCGAGCAGCACGTCCCGGGTGTGGGTGGTGCGCGGGTCGTACAGCGTCGGCAGCGCGCCGAGCAGCGTGAGCTGCGGATTGGTGATGGCCTGCACGTCGGCCACGGTGCGCAGGAACTGCCCCACCCCGCGGTGGGCCAGTGTCTCGCACTGCAGCGGCACGATCACCTCGTCGGCCGCGGTGAGCCCGTTGAGGGTGAGCACCCCCAGCGACGGCGGGCAGTCGATCACGACCACGTCGAACCGGTCCGCGCCGTCTGCCGCCGACTCCGCGGGCCCGGTGATCTTCGCGAGCGCACGTTTGAGCGCGTACTCCCGCCCGGCCCGCATCAGCAGCATCGCCTCCGCGCCGGCCAGGTCGATGTTGGCCGGCAGCAGCGTCATCCCCTCGGCCGTGTCCAGCAGCGCCGCATCCGGCTCCACCTCGCCGAGCAGCACCTCGTGCACCGAGACCGCCAGCTTGTCCGGATCGTGGCCCAGCGAGAACGTCAGACAGCCCTGCGGATCCAGATCGACGAGCAGCACCCGCAGGCCGCGCTCGGCCAGCGCCGCCCCCAGCGAGGCCACGGTCGTCGTCTTGGCCACCCCACCCTTTTGATTCGCGACCGCAAGTACCCGCGTCACACCGCCATCCTGACACGGCCCGCGGGTCCCGGCCGGTCGTGGGGCAGAATCGCCTGGTGAACGTCTGCCAGCACCGGCTGTTTCTGCTGCGGCACGGCGAGACCGAGTGGTCGCGGGCCGGCCGGCACACCGGCCGCACCGACCTGGAGCTCACCGAGGCCGGGCGGGAACGGGCCCGGCTCGCCGCGGCGGCGCTGGCCGACCTGCGGTTGCACGATCCGCTGGTGCTCGCCAGCCCGATGCGCCGGGCGCTGACCACCGCCGGGCTGGCCGGCCTCACCGTCGCGGAGGTGTCGCCGCTGCTGGCCGAGTGGGACTACGGCGCCTACGAGGGCCGCACCACCGCCGAGATCCGCCGCGAGGTGCCCGACTGGCTGGTGTGGACGCACGGCTGCCCGGGCGGTGAGAGCGTGGCGCAGGTCGAGGCCCGGGCCGATGCCGCCCTGGCACTGGCGCGCCGGCACCTGCCGGAGCGCGACGTGGTGTTCGTCGGCCACGGGCACTTCTCCCGGGCACTGCTGGCCCGCTGGCTGGACCTGCCGGCCGGCGCGGGCATCCGGTTCGCCATGCCGCCGGCCTCGATCGCGGTGTGCGGGTTCGAGCACGGCGTCCCCCAGGTGAGCGCGCTCGGCCTCACCGGCTACCCCCTCCCCGGTCCGTCATGATCCAGATTCCGTCGTTCCTGTTCAGCGGCCCCGCCGGCACCGTGCTCGCCGAGGGCGTCCGTGCCGGCTACCCGGACCTGACCGCCGCGCGCGCCGCGCTGGCCTCGGGCGCCGCGCCGATCGTGGTCGGCGCGCTGCCGTTCGACCTGCGCTCGGCGTGCGCCCTGTTCACCCCGGATGCGGTGCACCGCCCGCCGGCGATGCCGGCCTGGCCGGACGCGCCGCTGCCGCGGGTGCGCATCGCCGGCACCGAGCCGGATCCGGCGGTGCACCGCGGGCGCATCGCCGCCGCGCTGCGCCGGCTCACCGATCCCGCCGACGACCTGCACAAGGTGGTGCTCGCGCGCGCCCTGCGGCTGGCGGCCGACGGCCCGATCGACCCGCGCACGCTGGCCCGGCGGCTGGCCGACGACGACGCCGGCGCCACCACCTATCTGGTGGACCTGACGGCGGCCGGGCCGGACCGTGCCGGCCGGATGCTGGTGGGCGCCAGCCCGGAGCTGCTGGTGGCCCGCCGCGGTGACGTGGTGACCTGCCGCCCGTTCGCCGGATCGGCGCCGCGGCACCGTGATCCGGACGCCGACGCGGCCAGCGGCGCCGCCCTGGCGGCCTCGGCGAAGAACCGCCACGAGCACCAGTTGGTCGTCGATCAGATGCGCAAGGCCCTCGATCCGCTGTGTCTGGACGTGCAGATCGCGCCCGAACCGGAACTCTCCCGCACCGCCGCGGTCTGGCACCTGAGCACCCCGATCACCGCACGGCTACGCGAAAGCACAACCACGGCACTGGATCTGGCGATCGCCCTACACCCCACGCCGGCGGTCGGCGGGGTGCCGACCGAGGCGGCGACCGCGCTCATCGCCGAACTGGAGGGCGACCGCGGGTTCTACGCCGGCGCGGTGGGCTGGTGCACCGCCGACGGGGACGGCAGTTGGGTGGTGTCCATCCGGTGTGCCGAGCTGGCCCCGGACCGCCGCGGCGCCACCGCCTACGCCGGCGGCGGCATCGTCGCCGGGTCCGATCCCGACGACGAAGTCGCGGAAACCACAACGAAATTCACCACCATCCTGTCCGCGCTTGGAGTGCAGCCATGACCGAGACGATTCGCCGCGCCCGCCCCGGCGACGAGACCGAACTGACCGCGATGATCCACGAACTCGCCGAGTTCGAGCACGCCGCGCAGGAGTGCACGGTGACCGCGGCGCAACTGGCCGGGGCGCTGTTCGGTGACCACCCGGTGCTGCACGCCCACCTCGCCGAGGTGGACGGCGAGCCGGCGGGCGCCGCCCTGTGGTTCCGCAATTTCTCCACCTGGGACGGGGTGCCGGGGATCTACCTGGAGGACCTGTTCGTGCGCCCGCGGTTCCGCCGCCGCGGGCTGGCCCGCCGGCTCCTGGCCACGCTGGCCCGGGAGTGCGTCGAGCAGGGCTACACCCGGCTGTCCTGGGCGGTGCTGGACTGGAACACCAACGCGATCGCGCTGTACGACTCGGTGGGCGGCCGGCCGATGCGCGAGTGGATCACCTACCGCGTGTCCGGTCCGGCGTTGTCCGCGCTGGCCGAGTCCTGACCCAGCCACTCCAGCGCCGACGGGCTGAACAGCAGCACCAACGCGGCCAGCGCCACCACGGCCACCACCACCGCGTACAGCCACTGCCCCGAACCGGGGCCCATGTACCAGGACACCGGTAGCAGCAACAGGTTGGCGAACACGGCGATGCCCCGGCCCCAGCGCCGGCCCTGCCACAGCGCCCGTCCGGCCGCGACGACCCCGGCGCCCATGATGGCGAACCAGGCCGCGGTGCCGAACTTGTTCAGGCCGGGCTCGGCGTCGCCCATGAGGCCGCTGACCACGTAGAACACCGCCGCGGCGAGTGCGAGCGCGCCCTCGCACCCGACGATGACAGCCGCTTGACGCACGGTGGACGGAGCAGGAACGGTCACGCCGTCGAGCGTAGAGGGTGGCCGGGCTGCGGTTAGGCTGGGCGCTCGTGCGTGCCGTGCTCATCGTGAACCCCAATGCCACCTCGACCACGCCGGCCGGCCGCGACCTGCTGGCCCACGCCCTGGAGAGCCGGGTGGAACTGACCGTCGCGCACACCGACCACCGCGGCCACGCCATCGAGATCGCCCACGACGCCACCCTGGCCGGGGTCGACGTGCTCATCGTGCACGGCGGTGACGGCACGGTGAACGAGGTGGTCAACGGGGTGCGTGCGGCGGTGCGCCCCGGCGCGCCGGGCCCGGCGGTGGGGGTGGTGCCGGGCGGATCGGCCAATGTCTTCGCCCGGGCGCTGGGCATCAGCCCGGACCCGATCACGGCGACGAACCAGCTGGTCGACCTGCTCTCCGAACACCGCAACGGCGCCCCGTGGCGGCGCATCGGCCTGATGGACTGCGGCGAGCGGTGGGCGGTGTTCACCGCCGGGATGGGGGTGGACGGCGACGTGGTGGCCGCGGTGGAGGCCCAGCGGGCCAAGGGCCGCCGGGTCACCGCGGGCCGGTACGTGCGGGTGGCGGTGCGCGAGGTGCTCGGCAGCCTGCGCGACGAGCCGGCCATCACCCTGCACCTGCCCGGCCGCGAGCCGATCCCCGGGGTGCACTTCGCGTTCGTGTCCAACGCCAGCCCGTGGACCTACGCCAACGCCCGCCCGGTGTGGACCAACCCGACGACGACCTTCGAAACCGGTCTCGGTGTGTTCGCGGTCACAAGTATGAGCCTTTGGCGCAACCTCGCCCTCGTTCGCCAGATGCTGTCGCGTACACCACATCTGGAGGCCAAACATCTGATCCGCCACGACGACCTCCCCGAGGTGAGAGTGACGGCCGCCACTGCGTTGGCCTGTCAGCTCGACGGGGACTACATCGGGCGCCGCGACGCCATGACGTTCCGCTCGGTACCGGATGCACTGGCGGTCATCGCACCCCCACCGAAGCCCTCTGACCTGCGCTGATGCCGAACCGGCGGGGATTTTGGGCGCAGGTGGGTTCAGCCTACTGCACGTGGTCGAGGGCGGGTTCGGCGCGGTGCCGGTCGAGTGACTTTAGACACGTGTTAAGGCAACGCTATTGACTTCTCGTGAGCCTGTGAAAACATCGAATGCAACAGTGCAGAAACATTTCGAGTGCACGCGTTAACACAGCCGCAGAATCGCTCGAGCGCCTTGCTGCGCGCATTTAGTTAGGAGAACTGGAGCTATGGATTGGCGCCACAAGGCGGTCTGTCGCGACGAGGATCCGGAGCTGTTCTTCCCGGTCGGGAACAGTGGCCCGGCGCTCGCTCAGATCGCCGAAGCGAAGCTGGTCTGCAACCGGTGTCCGGTGATCACCGAGTGCCTGACCTGGGCTCTCGAGTCGGGCCAGGACGCCGGTGTGTGGGGCGGCATGAGCGAGGATGAACGGCGCGCCCTGAAGCGACGCAACGCTCGGACCCGGACCCGCACCGGGGTCTGACGGACCGACCACAGACATCGGAACGGCCCCGGCGGACGCCGGGGCCGTTTCTTCTTGCCCGGGGTGCCTACTGCGCGGCTCGGCCGCGGTGTCTACTGCGCGGCTCGGCCGCGGCGGCCCAGGGGCACCCGGAGCACCACATCCGTTCCGCCCGAAGGGCTTTCACGCATCCCCAGGGAACCGTCGAGTTCGGCCGAGACCAGCGTGCGCACGATCTGCAGGCCCAGCCGGTCGGCCTTCTCCAGGCTGAACCCGGGCGGCAGGCCGCGGCCGTCGTCGTGCACCACGACGTCGAGCCAGCGCGCCGAACGCTCCGCGCGGATCACCACCGACCCCGCCTCCGAACTCGGATCGAAGGCGTGCTCGATGGCGTTCTGCACGAGTTCGGTGATCACCATCGTCAGGGCGGTGGCCCGGTCGGCGTCGAGCACACCGAAGTCGCCCTCGCGGCGGATCGAGATCGGCCGGTCCACCGTGGCGAGGTCGTTCATCATCGGCAGGATGCGGTCCACCACCTGATCGAGGTTGACCTCCTCGTCCACCGACATCGACAGCGCGTCGTGCACGAGCGCGATCGACGACACCCGGCGTACCGACTCGATGAGCGCCTCACGCCCCTCCGGGCTGCTGGTGCGGCGGGCCTGCAGCCGCAGCAGCGACGCCACCGTCTGCAGGTTGTTCTTCACCCGGTGGTGGATCTCCCGGATGGTGGCGTCCTTGCTCATCAGGGCGCGGTCGCGACGCTTGACCTCGGTGACGTCGCGGACCAGGATCATCGCGCCCACCGGTGCGCCGTGCACGATCAGCGGCAGCGTGCGCATGAGCACCGTCGCGCCGCCGGCGTCGACCTCCATGCGCATGCTCAGACCGCCGGACACCGACTCGCGGATGTGTTTGGTGAGCTCCTGCGCCTCGAACGGGTCGGAGATGAGTGGGCGCGTGACGGCCACCAGGTTGTGGCCCTCCAACTCGGAGTTGAGCCCCATCCGGTGGTAGGCCGAGATCGCGTTGGGGCTGGCGAACACCACCTCGCCGGCCCGGTTGAGCCGGATCAGCCCGTCGCCGACCCGCGGGCTCGAGCGTGACGTGGGCAGATCCCCGACGTTCGGGAACGTCCCCTCCGACAGCATCAGCAACAGGTCGGCGGCGCAGTCGAGGTAGGCGTTCTCCAGCGGGCTGGCCTTGCGGGCCTCCCGGGCCGCCTGATGGGTCAGCACCGCCACCACCCGGTCGCCGTAGCGCACCGGCACGGCCTCGACGTTCAGCCCCGCCGACGCCTGCTGGGCCACCCCGCTGCCCCGACCGATCTCGCCGGTGTCGAAGGCGGTGCGGACCACCGGCATCTCGTCGGGTTCGGTGACGGTGCCGACGGCGTCGGTGAGCAGCACCGTCGCGGCCGTGTTCGGGCGGACCTGCGCGACGCACACCAGCCGGTCGTCGTCGCGCCGCACCCACATCAGGTAGTCGGCGAAGGACAGGTCGGCCAGCAGCTGCCATTCGGCCACCACCGCGTGCAGGTGGTCGACCGCCGTCCCGGGCAGGACGGTGTGCTCGGCGAGCAGATCACCGAGGGTGGACACGGGCTACCGGCCGACTATTCGATGACCGCGATCAGGTCGCCGGCCTGGATGACGTCGCCGACCGAGACGTTGACCTTGGAGACCCGACCGGACACCTCGGCGAGCACCGGGATCTCCATCTTCATCGACTCCAACAGCACCAGGGTGTCCCCCTCGCCGATCTCGTCGCCCTCGTTGACCACAACCTCGAGCACACTGGCCACGATCTCGGCGCGAACGTCCTCGGCCATCTTCACCCCACTCTCCTGCAGTGCCGGTCGCCGGGGCGGCAGGCTGCGCCGCCCGGGACATATCGAACCACACCGGGCGGCCGGTCAGCGTGTCGGCCGGTCATGAGACACTGGGAGCCGATCACCAACCGGACGGAGGAAGAACATGTCCAAGCGTGGCCGCAAGAAGCGCGACCGCAAGCACTCGAAGGCCAACCACGGCAAGCGGCCGAACGCCTGAGTCGTCTCGCGGTGCCGCTTTCGCGGTGACCCGCGAAAGCGGCGCCCACCGCCCCGTTCGACGTCGGTCAGCCGCGGATGATGGTGGTGCGGCTGATCTCGATCCGCACCCGCTCGCGCAACCGCTCCGGGGCCTTCTCCCCACCGCACTTGGTGGCGATCAACCGCTTGACCCGCTCCTCGATGCCGTAATGGCGTAGGCAGGCCGGGCACTCCTCGAGGTGCCGCTTGAGCTTGTCGCGGGTCTCCGGGGTGCACTCGCCGTCGAGCAGCGTCCACACCTCGGCCACCACCGCCGCGCAGTCCGGATGCTCGGGATCGACCGGCCCGACCGGCGGGGTCCAGCGCTCGTCATCGCGGCTGCTCACGACGAAACCTCCTCGGGTGCATCGACCTGCTCTCCGCGGATGAACCCGCGGTCCCGGGCCACTCCCGCCAGCAGAGACCGTAGCTGGCGACGTCCCCGATGCAGCCGGGACATCACCGTCCCGATCGGCGTATCCATGATTTCGGCGATCTCCTTGTACGGGAAGCCCTCGACGTCGGCGAGGTACACCGCGATCCGGAACTCCTCCGGCAGCTGCTGCAGCGCGGCCTTGATCTCGGTGTCCGGCAACGCCTCGAGCGCCTCCACCTCGGCCGACCGCAGCCCGGTCGACGAGTGCTCGGCGTTCGACACCAGCTGCCAGTCGGTGATCTCGTCGGTGGGGTACTCCGACGGCTGACGCTGCTTCTTGCGGTAGTTGTTGATGTAGGTGTTGGTCAGGATCCGGTACAGCCAGGCCTTCAGGTTGGTGCCCTCGCGGAACGAGCGGAACCCCTGGTAGGCCTTGACCATCGTCTCCTGCAGCAGGTCCTCGGCATCGGCGGGGTTGCGGGTCATCCGCAGCGCACCGCCGTAGAGCTGGTCGAGCAACGGGATCGCGTCCCGTTCGAACCGGGCCGCCAACTCGGCGTCGGTCTCCTCCGGCGTACCGGGCGCGGACCCGTCGATGTCGGTCATCTGGGCCGATACCGTCCCTTCTGTGGCCCGTGGAACATGACTGCCGGGAAACATCGCCGATTCCGCCGACGAGCATTCCGGGCATGCGGTGGGCACGAAACCACCCCTTCCTCGATCCTAGAGGTTCTGCCGGGCTGCGGACGGTCAACGGCCGCACCGGCCGGCCCTCCCCCACAACACCGCGACCCGCGCGTTTGTTCCGCCCGGATCTATCCTGGATCGGTGGCACGTGCGGCGACCCCTGCGATCGCGGCCCTGCTGGCCGCCGGAGTTCCCCACGAGGTGTTGCAGTACCGGCACGACCCGCGCAACGACGAGTTCGGCGCCGAGGCCGTGCGGGAGCTCGCCGCCAGCGAGGGTGTCGAGCCCGAGCAGGTGTTCAAGACGCTGGTGATCGCCACCCCGAATGGCCTGGCCGTCGCGGTGCTGCCGGTGCCGGCCAAACTCTCGCTCAAGGCCGCCGCGGCCGCCCTCGGTGTGCCGAAAGCCGAAATGGCCGAACGCATTCCGGCCGAACGCAGCACCGGGTACGTGGTCGGCGGCATCTCCCCGTTCGGGCAGCGCAAAAGGCTGCCCACCGTCGTCGACGAGTCCGCGCTGCGCTGGGAGCGGGTGCTGTGCAGCGCCGGCCGGCGCGGCTGGGACGTGGCGGTGTCCCCGGATGACCTGATCCGGCTCACCGAGGCCGTCACGGCCGATATCTGTGCGCGCTGACGCGCGCGGGGCGATATCCGTGCGGCGCCGGCCCTGTTCCCGGTGCGCCCACCGCCCTAGGCTGACACCATGTCGCTCGCCGGGAAGACGATGTTCATCTCCGGGGCCAGCCGCGGGATCGGTCTGGCCATCGCCAAGAAGGTCGCCGCCGACGGGGCCAACGTCGCGCTCGTCGCCAAGACCGCCGAGCCGCACCCCAAGCTGCCGGGCACCATCTACACCGCAGCCAGGGAGATCGAGGCGGCCGGCGGGCAGGCCCTGCCGATCGTCGGCGACGTCCGCGACGGGGACGCGGTGGCGGCGGCGGTGGCCCGCACCGTCGAACAGTTCGGCGGGATCGACATCTGCGTGAACAACGCCTCGGCGATCAACCTGGGCTCGGTGGAGGAGGTGCCGCTCAAACGGTTCGACCTGATGAACGGCATCCAGGTGCGCGGCACCTACGCGGTGTCTCAGGCCTGCATCCCGCACCTGAAGGGCCGGGAGAACCCGCACATCCTGACCCTGTCGCCGCCGATCCGGACCGAACCGCACTGGCTCAAGCCGACGCCGTACATGATGGCGAAGTACGGCATGACGCTGTGCGCGCTCGGCCTGGCCGAGGAGCTGCGCCAGTACGGCATCGCGTCCAACACGCTGTGGCCGCGCACCATGGTCGCCACCGCCGCGGTGCAGAACCTGCTGGGCGGCGACGAGGCGATGGCCCGCTCGCGCAAACCCGAGGTGTACGCCGACGCGGCCTACGTCGTTCTCAACAAGCCGGCCCGCGAGTTCACCGGCCACTCGCTGCTGTGCGAGGACGTGCTGGTCGAATCCGGGGTGACCGACCTGTCGGTCTACGACTGCGTGCCGGGCGCCGAGCTCGGGGTGGATTTGTGGGTGGACAGCCCCAACCCGCCCGGCTACACCGGCCCCTGACTCACTCGGCCTGGTAGAGGATGCCCCGGCCGATCGCCTCCCGCACCACCGGCAGGGCGGCGGCGGCCAGCGCGTCGGCGTCCACGCCGTGGTGGGCGGCCAGCAGCTCGATGAGCACCCCCAGTGGCACCTCGCCCCGGCAGCCGGCCAGCAGCGCGCGCATCACCTCGTCGACGGGCAGCACCGCCCCCGGACCGCCCGGCCGGCGCACCGTCGTGGCGACGGTCTGCCAGCCCTGCGGGCCGGGCAGTGCCTGCTCCTCCAGCAGCACCGGCGCGGTGGACAGCCGCGCGGCCAGCAGGTGATCGTCGCCGGTGCGGTGCAGGTACTCGCGGCGGGCGAAGAACGCCGCCACCTCAGGCCCGGTGAGCAGGTCGTCGGGGCCGGTGAGCGCCTCGAAGATCTGCTCGGGCGCCCGGGTCTCGCCGCGCCGCGGGGCGCGCAGGCAGATCAGCCCCATGCCGACCCCGGTGATGCCCTCGTCGGCGAACCAGTCCAGCCAGGCCGCGCCGCGACGGGCGGCCTGCTCGGGGGTCTCGCCGGCGTCCGACAGCCACAGCGACACGTACCCGATCGGGTCGGCCAGCTCCCGCATCACCACCCAGGCGTGCAGGCCGGTGCCGGCCAGCCAGCCGCGCACCCGCTCGGCCCAGTCCTCGCCGCGCACGATCCAGTTGGCCAGCAGCTGGGCGGTGCCGCCCGGGTTCAGGTGGTCGGCCACCTGCTGGACCAGCTGCCGGCACACCGCGTCGCCGGCCATGCCGGAGTCCCGGTAGATGTAGTCGCGCTCCCCCGCCCCGACGACGAACGGCGGGTTGGACACGACGAGGTCGAACCGTTCCCCGGCGACCGGCTCGAACAGGCTGCCGCAGCGCAGATCCCAGCGCATGCCGTTGAGCCGGGCGGTGGCCGCGGCCAGCGCCAGGGCGCGCTCGTTGGTGTCGGTGGCGACGATCTCGCCGCAGTGGCCGGCCAGGTGCAGCGCCTGGATGCCGCAGCCGGTGCCCAGATCCAGCGCGCGTTCGACGGGCTCGCGAATCACCGCGCGGGCCAAGGAGATCGACGCAGAACCGATGCCCAGCACGTGGTCGTGCGCCAGCGGCCCGCCGCGCAGCAGGGCGTCCTGGTCGCTGACCACGTACAGGTCGCGGGCACCGTCGTGGTGCGGTCGGATGTCCAGGGCGGCACGCCAATTGCCCGCCCCGTCGCCGACGATGACACCGTTGTCGGCCAGCACCGGCAGCGGGGTACCGGGCAGCGCGGCGGCCACCCGCTCGGCCGGTTCGGCGCTGCCGAGCAGGAACAGCCGCACCAGCACGGCGAGCCGCCGTGCCTCGGGCACGGCGCGCTCGGTGGCGCGCAGCGCCGGCCACCACACCCCGCGGGCCAGTGCGGCGTTCACGTCGTCGCCGAGCAGCGCGGCCACGCCGTCGGTGGTGTAACCGGCGCTGCGCAGGTCCGCGCCGAGGGCGTCGACGACCGCCGGGTCGCGCAGGGGATGCATCGCGGCCCGCCCGGTCACAGCAGGGTCCCCTGCTCGCCCCGGGCGGCGACCGGTTCGACGAGTTCCGGGCCGTTGTTGCGCACGTTGTTGACCAGCCGCGACACCTCGCGGATCGCGATGCGGTCCAGGTCGCCGTGCCCGCGCAGCAGGCCCTCGTCGACCGGTGCGTCCGGGTCCAGCCAGCGGTCCCAGTCCGGTGCGGAGATCGACAGCGGCATCCGGTCGTGGATCTCGGCGAGCGGGCCGACCGCGTCGGTGGTGATGATGGTGCAGCTCAGCAGCGGTGGCGTGGCCGGCGCCGCCCCCTTGGGCCGCCAGGTGCTCCACAGCCCGGCCATGAACAACGGCTCACCGTCGGCGGCGTGCAGGTAGAACGGTGTCTTGGCGCCCTTCTCGCCGCGCCATTCGTACCAGCCGTCCATCGGCACCAGGCACCGCCGCGACCTCGCCGACCCGCGGAACGCCGGCGAGGTGGTGATCGTCTCGGCGCGGGCGTTGATCAGCAGCGGGCCCTTGGTCTCCGGGCCGCCGTCCGGACCGGCCTTGGCCCACGGCGGGATCAGCCCCCAGCGCATCAGCCGGACCCGGCGGGCGGCCGCGTCGTCGGGCTCGCCGTGCCGGCGCACCACCGTCGTCACCCGCGCGGTCGGTGCGACGTTGTAGTTCGGGCCCGGCTCGACGCCGGCCCGGGCGAGCTCCGCGGTGGCCTCGTCGATGGCCTGGATCTTCCGGGCCAGTACCGCCGGATCGGTGGTCACCGCGAAGCGTCCGCACATACCACCCATGGTTGCAGAACAACCGGACAAGGCAGGATGGAGCGCGTGAGCACGCAGGGATCAACCGACCACGCCGAGGGCCGTCGCGGCGGCTGGCCCGCACCGTACGCGCCGGGACCGATCCACGCCACGGTCGGCATCCCCGGATCCAAGTCGCTGACCAACCGCGCGCTGGTGCTGGCCGCCCTGGCCACCACGGTCGGGGGCGCGGCCGGCGGCGAGTCGACCATCACCGGCGCGCTGCGCAGCCGCGACACCGACCTGATGATCGGTGCGCTGCGCACGCTCGGGGTGACGGTGACCGCCGTCGACGGCAGCGAGACCGAGCTGCGGATCGCCGGGCGGCTGGCTCCGGCGCCGCAGGCCCGGATCGACTGCGGGCTGGCCGGGACGGTGCTGCGGTTCGTCCCGCCGATCGCGGCGCTGTCGACCTCGCGGATCACCTTCGACGGCGACGAGCAGGCCCGCGCCCGCCCGATCGCGCCGCTGCTGGGCGGGCTGCGCGCGCTCGGGGTGCGCGTCGACGGCGACGGCCTGCCGTTCACCGTGCACGGGCAGGGCGCGGTGGCCGGCGGCACGGTGGCGCTCGACGCCTCGGCCTCCTCGCAGTTCGTCTCGGGGCTGCTGCTGTCGGCCCCGGCGTTCACCGACGGTCTGACCGTGGTGCACACCGGCGAGTCGGTGCCGTCGGCACCGCACATCGCGATGACGGTGACGATGCTGCGCGACGCCGGGGTGGTCGTCGACGACGCCGTGCCCAACCGGTGGCGGGTGGAACCGGGGCCGATCGCCGCCCGGCACTGGGTGATCGAGCCGGATCTGTCCAACGCGGTGCCGTTCATCGCCGCAGCGGTGGTCAGCGGCGGGTCGGTCCGCGTCACCGGCTGGCCGCACCGCAGCATCCAGCCCGCCGGGCAGATCCTCGACCTGTTGCGTCGGCTCGACGTCGTTGTGCACCAGACGGATTCGTATCTGGAGGTGCAGGGTTCGGGACGCTACGGCGGGTTCGACGTGGACCTGCACGACATCGGCGAGCTGACGCCGTCGGTCGCCGCGCTGGCGGCGCTGGCCCGGCCGGGATCGGTGTCGCGGCTGCGCGGGATCGCTCACCTGCGCGGCCACGAGACCGACCGGCTGGCCGCGCTGACCGCCGAGATCAACGGGCTCGGTGGCGACTGCGCCGAGACCGAGGACGGCCTGGTGATCACCGCGACTCCCCTGCACGGCGGGCTGTGGCACTCCTACGCCGACCACCGGATGGCCATGGCGGGGGCGATCATCGGCCTGCGCACCGAGGACGTGGCGATCGAGGACATCGCCACCACCGCCAAGACGCTGCCGGAGTTCCCGCAGCTGTGGTCGGCGATGCTGTCCGGGCAGTCGGGTGTGGACGACGACGCCGGGTGAGGCCGAGTGAGATACGACTACGACGAATCCGATGTGCGGGTGCGGGCGGGTCGCGGATCCCGGCCGCGCACCAAGCGCCGACCGCGACACGAGGACGCGGCCCCGGCCATGGTGGTCACCGTGGACCGGGGTCGTTGGGGTTGTGTGCTCGACGGTGACCCGCAGCGGCGGGTCACCGCGATGCGGGCCCGGGAACTCGGCCGCACCCCCATCGTGGTCGGCGACACCGTCGAACTGGTCGGCGACCTGTCCGGCCGGCCCGGCACCCTGGCCCGCATCGTGCGGCGGGGCGAACGCCGAACGGTGTTGCGCCGCACCGCCGACGACACCGACCCGACCGAACGGGTGGTGGTGGCCAACGCCGACCAGTTGCTGATCGTGGTGGCGCTGGCCGACCCGCCGCCGCGGGTGGGGCTGGTGGAGCGGGCGCTGATCGCCGCCTACGCCGGCGGCCTGGTGCCGATCCTGTGCCTGACCAAGACCGACCTCGCCCCGGCCGAGCCGTTCGCGGCGCAGTTCGCCGATCTGGATCTGCGCACCGTCACCGCCGGCCGCGACGACCCGATCGAACCGCTGCTGGAACTGCTCACCGGCAAGGTCACCGTGCTGCTCGGGCACTCCGGCGTCGGCAAGTCGACCCTGGTGAATCGCCTTGTCCCGCAAGCTGATCGTGCCACGGGCGAGGTCTCGGAGATCGGCAAGGGCCGGCACACCTCCACCCAGTCGGTGGCGCTGCCGCTGCCCGGGTCGGGCTGGGTGATCGACACCCCGGGCATCCGGTCGTTCGGGCTGGCGCACATCGAACCGGACGACGTGCTGCTGGCCTTCACCGACCTGGCCGGGGCGATCGAGCACTGCCCGCGCGGTTGCGGGCACCTGGGCCCGCCGGCCGACCCGGAGTGCGCGCTGGACACCCTCACCGGAACAGCGAAGCGCCGGGTCGAAGCGACCCGGCGCCTGCTGCAGACTCTGGCCGAGAGTCGGGCCTACTAGGCGGCTTTCAGCGCGGCCCGCTCCTCACGGCGGCCCCGCCGGGCCTGCTTGCGGACCCGCCGGCGCTGCCGCGCCGCGGCCATCGCCGACCGCAGCCCGCGCCGCTGGCCGGTGACCGGGTCGACCGCCGGGAACTCGGCGTCGATCTCGGCGAACATCCGCTCGCTGTGGGTCTCCGGCGCGTTGTCCGGATCGGCCTTCAGGAAGCGGTCCGGCAGCGAGAGCTTGGCCAGCGTGCGCCAGGTCTTGGCGTACTGCACCAGGAACGGCCCGGTGGTGTAGGGCAGGTCGTACTTCTCGCACAGCTGGCGCACCCGGATCGACACCTCGTGCAACCGGTTGCTGGGCAGGTCCGGGTACAGGTGGTGCTCGATCTGGTGGCACAGGTTGCCGGACATGAACCGCAGCAGCGGGCCGGCGTCGAAGTTGGCGCTGCCGAGCATCTGGCGCAGGTACCACTGCCCCTTGCTCTCGCCCTCGAGATCGGTCTTGGTGAATTTCTCGGCGCCGTCCGGGAAGTGGCCGCAGAAGATCACCGCGTTCGACCACAGGTTACGGATGATGTTGGCCACCGCGTTGGCGGTGAGCGTCGAGCGGAACGTCGCCCACGGCGACATCGAGGTCAGCGCGGGGTAGGCGACGTAGTCCTTGAACACCTGGCGCCCGGCCTTGGTGCCGAACTCACGCAGCCGCTGGAGGGTGGCGCGGCGGTCGTCGCGACCCTTGGCGATCTTGCCGATCTCGAGGTGCTGCAGACCCACGCCCCATTCGAAGAACGTCGCGAGAATCGTGTTGTAGAGCAGGTTTCCGAGATTGAACGGCTTCCACGGCTGGTCCCGGGTGACCCGCAGCATCCCGAAGCCCACATCGTCGTCCATGCCCAGGATGTTGGTGTACTTGTGGTGCATGAAGTTGTGGGTGAACCGCCAGTGCTTGGAGGCGCCGGCCAGGTCCCACTCCCAGCCCGTGGAATGGATCTCGGGATCGTTCATCCAGTCCCACTGGCCGTGCATGACGTTGTGGCCGATCTCCATGTTCTCGATGATCTTGGCCACGCCCAGCGTAGTGGCTCCGGCCCACCACGCCGCACGGCGGGAACTGGCGATGAGCAGCAGTCGCCCGGCCACCTCCAACGCGCGCTGGGTAGCGATGGTGCGGCGGATGTAGCGCGCATCGCGCTCGCCGAGGGAGTCTTCGATGTCCCGCCGGATCGCATCGAGTTCGGCGCCGAGATTCTCGATGTCGGCTTCGGTCAGATGTGCGAACGCCGGCACGTCAGTAATGGCCATCGACCGCCTCCTCTCTCATTCCTACGCTACCGTAACCTACGAGCGCGTAGGTTACCAGGCAGTAAACGGTCATACGTCCAAAACACAATCGCCGGACGCGGCGGAAACGCAGGTCTGAATACGTGTGCCGGGGTCGTGCACCTCGCCGGTGCGCAGATCCCGCGCATGGCCGTCGACCAGTTCGACCACACAGGACTGGCAGATACCCATCCGGCAGCCGAACGGCATCCGCACGCCCACCTGCTCGCCGGCCTCCAGCAGCGAGGTCGCCGCATCCACGTCCAGAGTCTTCCCGGTCCGGGAGAATTCAACCCTGCCGCCGGCGCCGTGTCCGGCGGCGCGGTTCACCGCGAACCGCTCCAGGTGCAGCCGGTCGGCGACCCCGGCGTCGCGGAACACCCGCTCGGCGTCGTCGAGCATGCCCAGCGGCCCGCAGGCCCAGGTCTGGCGCTCCCGCCAGTCCGGCACCAGCTCGTCGAGCCGGGCCAGATCGAGCCGGCCCTGCACCCGGGTCTCCCGCAGCACCAGCCGGTAGCCCGGGTGCGCACAGCCCAGCGCCTCCAGCTCCCCGACGAACAGCGCCTCGGCTTTCGTTGGCGCGGAATGGATGTGCACGATATCGGTGATCTGGTCGCGGCGGGCCAGCGTGCGCAGCATGGACATCACCGGGGTGATGCCGCTGCCCGCGGTCAGAAACAGCACCCGCGGCGGCGCCGGGTCGGGCATCACGAAGTTGCCCTGCGGGGCGGCCAGCCGCACGATCGTGCCGGGCCGCACCCCGCCGACGAGGTGGGTGGAGACGAAGCCCTCCGGCATCGCCTTGACCGTGATGCTGATGGTGCGCCGGCTGCGCGAGGTGTCCGGCGGGGTGGTCAGTGAGTAGGACCGCCACCGCCACCGGCCGTCGACCAGCAGACCGATCCCGATGTACTGACCCGGCTGGAAGTCGAAGCTGAACCCCCAGCCCGGTTTGATGACCAGGGTGGCCGAGTCCTCGGTCTCCCGGTGGACCGACACCACCCGGCCGCGCAGTTCACGCGCGGACCACAGCGGGTTGATCAGTTGCAGATAGTCGTCCGGCAACAGCGGAGTCGTGATGCGCTCGGCGAGCCGGCGGAGCCGGTGCCAGCCGGGGTGTTCGTCCACCCCTGCCACGGTCGGTCGCACGGTGTCGACGACTCGGACGGATTTCTTGATGTCGCTTTTTCCCATCGAAACGCCTGCTCGCGTGCGCTCTTTCCACTACCCGAACCGCAGGATGCAACCTACGCTACCGTAACCTACGGAGCCGTAACAAGAGTTCAGAGCAGTTCGATCAGGAACGGCAACTCCTGCACGCCGTACCAGGCCAGCGGATGGTCCTGGGCGTCCCCCACCGTGAGCTCGGCGTCCTCGTCACCGAGATCGGCGTCGTCGACCACCGCGATCGCCGCCCGCACCGCCTGTTCCGCCTCGGCGCGGTCGACGTAGGCGGCGATCACATCGTCGAGCGCGACCGGCCCGGCCAGCCGCACCACCGCGTCGTCGAGGTCGGGCCGCGGCGTGGCGTCGGCCTCGGCCTCCAGCACCGCCCGGCGCAGCGGCAGCTCGGCACCGGCCCCGCCATCGGCACCGTCGGCGAGCAGCCGCAGTGAGGCCAGCGCCGCCTCCCGCAGCGCGACGTCGGCCAGTTCCTCGTCGTCACCCTCGGCGTAGGCCTCGCGCAGCGCCGGGGTGAGCGCGAACGCGGTGTCGTTGACCGCCCGGACCGATCCGTCGGTGACGAGTCGCTGCAGTATGGCCAGGGTGACCGGAACGAAAACGCGCACGCTGCGAGGGTAACCGCTGCGGCTCAGCGCGCGGCGTCGAGCAGCTCCTCCAACGACTCGCTCAGCAGCCCCGGCCACATCCCGACGTCGCTCATCGCCTCCCGGTCGGCGTTGATGCCGTAGTAGACCCGGCCGTTGTAGGAGGTCACCCCGATGGCCAGCACCTGGTTGTGCAGCAGCGGCGGAACCGCGTACGTGGCAATCAGTTTCGCACCAGCGATGTACATCTGCCGCTGGGCGCCGGGGACGTTGGTGATGAGCAGGTTGAACTGGCGGGCGGAGAACCGCGTCGCCACCCGGATGCCCATGGCGTGCAGGGTGGGCGGGGCGAAACCGGACAGCGTGACGATGGTGCGCGCGTCGACCAGGCTGGCCGCGCTCGGGTGCGCCTCGGTGGCGTGCGCGATCTGGCTCAGCCGCACCACCGGATTGCCCTCCCCCACCGGCAGGTCGACCAGGAACGGCGACACCTCGCTCATCGCCTGCCCCGGCGAGTCGGTGTCCAGGTCGGCGTCCGGGTAGACCGACATCGGCACCATCGCGCGCACCGTCGACGAGCTGGTCACCGGTTCGCCGCGGGACAGCAGCCAGTTGCGCAGCGCCCCGGACACCACCGCCAGCACCACGTCGTTGACGTCGCAGTCGTAGCGGGCCCGCACCGCCCGGTAGTCGTCGAGCGCGTGGTCGGCGACGGTGAACCGGCGGTTGCGCGACACCCGTCGGTTCAGCGGGGTGGGCGGGGCGGTGCCGCGGGCGGCGGTGCGCACCACGTCCAGGGCGTGCCGGCCGACGTCGGCCAGCTCGGAGGTGTTGGTGGCGACGTCGACGACGGCGTCGCGCACCGCCAGCAGCCCGGCGGTGGGCCGGGTCAGCCACTCCCCGATCGCGCTCAGCAGCAGTTCGGCGTTGCCGGGTTCGCGGCGCGGGATCCACAGGTCCTCGCCGAACTCCGGCGGCTTGCGGGTACGGTCGGCGATGACGTGGCCGATCTCCAGCGCGGTTACCCCGTTGACCAGTGCCTGGTGCGACTTGGTGTAGATCGCCAGCCGGTTTCCGGACAGACCCTCGATGAGGTACATCTCCCACAGCGGCCGGGTGCGGTCCAGCGGGCGGGAGCCGAGGCGGGCGATCAGGTCGTGCAGCTGGGCGTCGCTGCCCGGCGACGGCAGCGCCGAGCGACGGATGTGGTAGGTGATGTCGAAATCGCGGTCGTCGACCCAGACCGGCCGCCCCAGCCCGTAGGACACCTCCCGCACCTTCTGCCGGTAGCGCGGGATCTGCGGCAGCCGCTGCTCGACGGTCGCCAGCAGGGTGTCGTAACTCAGCCCGGCCCGGGGTTTGCGCAGGATGGCCAGCGATCCCACGTACATCGGCGTGGGTGTGTCCTCGAGGCGGAAGAACTCCGCATCCGCCGCTGACAACCTCGCCACCACTGCGGTTCGCACCCCCGTTGGTTCCACGATCCGTTCGGACCCCGATCCTTTCGGACACGGTATCGGTCGGGGCCTCGCGGACGCACGGCGAGCCGTGCCATGTCGGCGTCTCGGCGTGGCGAATTCGCGCAGCCGCGCCCGCGGCGGCCGTGTGATCATCGTGTTGTCTGCCACTCTCCAGCAGACGTCGTCCGTCCCGTCGACGCTGGAGGGTGCCCGTGCCCGCATCGCAGATCCCGCCCGCCCGGCGGATCGAGATCGTCGACTACGAGCCCCCGGCGGTCGCGCTGTCGGCACTGCCGCCGGTCTCGCTGCCCGCGATCCGCATCCCGCCCCAGCGGCCACGCGCCCTGCGGGCCGTCGCACCGCCGCACCGCGAACCGGTCCCGCCACCGGCCGCCGCCCGCTTCGCCGATGCCGCGCTGCGGCGGGTGCTGGAGGTCATCGACCGGCGCCGGCCGGTCACCCACCTGCGCGCGGTGCTCGCGCCGACCGTGTTCGACGAGGTGCTCACCCACCTCGGCACCCGGCCGCGGGGCCGGCCGGCCGCGGTGCTGCGCCGGGTGCGGCTGCGCTGCCCCGGCCACTCCGGCACGGCCGAGCCGGGAGCCGCAGAGGTGTTCGCCACCTACAGCAGGGGCGGACGGATCCGGGTCATCGCCGCCCGGGTGGAGCGGGTGCCCGGCGCCGACCGCTGGCAGGTGGTGGCGCTGCAGATCGGCTGATCAGCGGCACAGGCCTCATTCGCCGCTCAGCGGCACAGGCCTCATTCGCCGCTCAGCGGCACAGGCCTCATTCGCCGCTCAGCGGCGGTGCCTCGCCTGGCGGATGTCCCGGGCCTGCTGGCGCGCCGCCTCGCGGCGTTCCCGCCGGCTGCCGCCGACCGGCGCCCCGTTGGCGCGCTGGATCTCGGCCGCACCGTCCTCACCCGGGCCGGTGTAGGTCAGCGGCGGCCGCTTGTTCTCGATCCCCTTGGCGCGCAGGGCGGGTGCGGACCGCTGCTCGGTGGCCACCGCCCCGCCGGCGGGCTGGGCCTGGCCGCCGGCGAGCTGCTGCAGCCCGGCCGGGGTCGGCACCGGCGCGACGGTCGGGGCCGACACCGGCTCCACCGTCACGTTGAACAGCAGGCTGACCGACTCCTCCTTGAGGCCCTCGAGCATGCCCATGAACATGTCGTAGCCCTCGCGCTGGTACTCCACCAGCGGGTCGCGCTGGGCCATCGCCCGCAGCCCGATGCCCTCCTTGAGGTAGTCCATCTCGTAGAGGTGCTCGCGCCACTTGCGGTCCAGCACGTTGAGCAGCACGTTGCGCTCGAGCTGGCGCATGGCGCCCTCGCCGGCGAGCTCCTCGATCTGGCGCTCCCGCTCGTCGTAGGCGCGTTCGGCGTCGGCGACGAGCGCCTCGAGCAGGTCATCACGGGTGAGCTCGCCGGGCTCGCCGAGCTCCGGCGAGTCGATCAGCTCCTGGTAGTCCAGGCTGACCGGGTACAGCTGCTTGAGCGCCGACCACAGTTCGTCGAGATCCCAGTCCTCGACGTAGCCCTCCGCCGTCGCCCCGTCGACGTAGGCGGTGATGACGTCACGCACCATCTTCAGCGCCTGGTCGCGCAGGTTCTCGCCCTCGAGGATGCGGCGGCGCTCGGCGTAGATGACCTTGCGCTGCTGGTTCATCACCTCGTCGTACTTGAGCACCTGCTTGCGGATCTCGAAGTTCTGCTGCTCGACCTGCGTCTGGGCGCTCTTGATGGCGCGGGTGACCATCTTGGCCTCGATCGGCACGTCGTCGGGCAGGTTCAGCCGGGTCAGCAGCGCCTCGAGGGTGGCGCCGTTGAACCGCCGCATCAGCTCGTCGCCCAGCGACAGGTAGAACCGCGACTCGCCGGGGTCGCCCTGCCGGCCGGACCGGCCGCGCAGCTGGTTGTCGATACGCCGCGACTCGTGCCGCTCGGTGCCGAGCACGTACAGGCCGCCGACCTCGCGCACGGCCTCGGCCTCCTTGGCGCACTCGGCCTTGACCTGCGGGTACAGCTCGTGCCAGGCCTTCTCGTAGTCCTCCGGGGTGGACACCGGGTCCAGGCCACGCTCACGCAGCCGCTTGTCGGTGATGAAGTCGGGGTTGCCGCCCAGCACGATGTCGGTGCCGCGGCCGGCCATGTTCGTCGCCACCGTCACCGCGCCGCGACGGCCGGCCTCGGCGACGATCGCGGCCTCCTGCTCGTGGTACTTGGCGTTGAGCACCGCATGCGGGATGCGCCGCTTCTGCAGCAGCCGCGACAGGTATTCCGAGCGCTCGACGCTGGTGGTGCCGATCAGCACCGGCTGGCCCTTCTCGTACCGTTCGGCGATGTCGTCGACGACCGCGAGGAACTTGGCCTCCTCGGTCTTGTAGATCAGGTCCGGGTGATCCTTGCGGACCATCGGCTTGTTGGTGGGGATCGGCACCACGCCGAGCTTGTAGATCTCGTGCAGCTCGGCGGCCTCGGTCTCGGCGGTGCCGGTCATGCCGGCGAGCTTGTCGTAGAGCCGGAAGTAGTTCTGCAGGGTGATCGTGGCCAGCGTCTGGTTCTCGGCCTTGATCTCCACGCCTTCCTTGGCCTCGATGGCCTGGTGCATGCCCTCGTTGTAGCGGCGGCCCACCAGCACGCGGCCGGTGAACTCGTCGACGATGAGCACCTCACCGTTTCGGACGATGTAGTCCTTGTCGCGCTGGAACAGCTCCTTGGCCTTCAGCGCGTTGTTCAGGTAGCTGACCAGCGGCGAGTTGGCGGCCTCGTAGAGGTTGTCGATGCCGAGCTGGTCCTCGACGAACTCCACGCCGAGCTCGGTCACGCCGACGGCGCGCTTGCGCAGGTCCACCTCGTAGTGGACGTCCTTCTCCATCAGCGGCGCGAGCCGGGCGAACTCCCGGTACCAGTGCTGGGAGGTGCCGTCGGCCGGGCCGGAGATGATCAGCGGGGTCCGGGCCTCGTCGATGAGGATGGAGTCGACCTCGTCGACGATGGCGAAGTTGTGGCCGCGCTGGACCAGGTCCGACAGCGACAGGGCCATGTTGTCGCGCAGGTAGTCGAAGCCGAACTCGTTGTTGGTGCCGTAGGTGATGTCGGCGGCGTAGGCGCGCCGGCGCTGCTCCGGCGTCATGCCGGACAGGATCACGCCGACCTCCAGGCCGAGGAACCGGTGCACGCGGCCCATCCACTCGGCGTCGCGCTTGGCCAGGTAGTCGTTGACGGTGACGACGTGCACACCCTTGCCGGACAGCGCGTTGAGGTAGGACGGCAGCACCGCGGTCAGGGTCTTGCCCTCACCGGTCTTCATCTCGGCGACGTTGCCGAAGTGCAGCGCCGCACCACCCATGATCTGGACCAGGAAGTGCTTCTGGTCGAGCACCCGCCAGGCGGCCTCGCGGGCCACCGCGAACGCCTCGGGCAGCAGGTCGTCGAGGCTCTCGCCCTTGGCGACCCGCTCCTTGAACTCGGCGGTCTTGGCCCGCAGCTCGGCGTCGGAGAGCTTCTCGACCTCGTCGGAGAGGGAGTCGACATAGTCAGCCACCCCCTTGAGGCGCTTGACCATGCGGCCTTCACCGAGCCGGAGCAACTTCGACAGCACGCTAATTTCCCCTGTGGGTTGGACGGATCGTTGGGCCCTGCAGCCGGCATCCATCGTAGGTGACGTAACCGACCTACCGGTGGATCCGGACGGCCGCACCCGCCGGCCCGCGCCGGTGCGGCGGCGTTTTGCCTGGTCGACACGCGAAAGCCCTGCACACCGCGGGGTGCGCAGGGCCCGCGTCGGCCCGCCTCAGGCCAGGCGGATCAGCCCGTAGTCGTAGGCGTGGCGCCGGTAGACCACCGACGGCTTGTCGGTCTCCTTGTCGTGGAACAGGAAGAAGTCGTGCCCCACCAGTTCCATCTCGTAGAGCGCGTCGTCGACGGTCATCGGGGTGGCCGGGTGCTCCTTGACGCGCACGATCCGGCCCGGCCCGTCGTCGACCTGCGAGTCGGGCTCGCCCGCCGGCTCCGCGTTCGACTCGACCACCGCGGCGGTCGCGGTCGCCTCGGCCACCGACACCGGGGTCTTGTCGCCGTAGTGCACCTTGCGCCGGTCGGCGGCGCGCCGCAGGCGTTCCTCGAGCTTGTCGATGGCCGACTCGAACGCCGCGTAGAAGCTGTTCGCGCACGCCTCGGCGCGCACCACCGGCCCTCGGCCCCGAGCGGTGATCTCCACGTGCTGACAGTTCTTGCGTTGTCGGCGGTTCTTCTCGTGGTTCAGCTCGACGTCGAACAGGTAGAGGGTGCGATCGAAACGCTCGAGGCGTGAGAGCTTCTCGGAAACGTAGGTGCGGAAGTGGTCGGGGATTTCGACGTTTCGACCCTTGACGACGATCTCGGCGCGGGTGCTGGTGGCCGAATCGGGACGGTCATCCTCGATCACCATGGTGCGGCCTGTGTTCTCGGAACGGCTTGACATGCTTGGCAACTCGTTTCTCTAGAGTCGCACGCGCTCTGCGTGCCGGGCGTGTTCTCGCAGGGAGCGCCGACGGGCCGTTCGATTCGCTTCGCCCACCGGCGCAAGGTGTCGACTACTCACCTCCTACCGTTGTGCGGCGAAGCGGCGTCTCGGCGGAGCGCCGCGTGAGCCGATCGCTTCGATGCCGACGGTAGTCACGTTCAGCCGGGAGTGCCAGTGATTTCGCCGATGGGTTGCATGTTGTTTATTCACGCGTGTGCCACGGCGACGACAGCTGCCACATCAGCCCCGCCGGCACGCAGCACCCGCACCGACTCGGCGACCGTCGCCCCGGTGGTGACGACGTCGTCGACGAGCACCACCGGACCGGTGACCGGGCCGCGCAGCCGCACCCGGCCGGCGATGTTGCGCTGCCGCCCGGCCGCCGACAGCCCCACCGAGTCGCGGGTGAACGCCCGCATCCGCAGCACCGCGGCCACCCCGATCCCGGCCCGGCCGTCGGCCGCCGCGCGCGCCATCCGGGTGACCGGGTCCCCGCCGCGCCGCCGGGCCGCGGTGCCGCGAGTGGGCGCGGGCACCAGCCGCAGCGGACGGCCCACCATCCCCCAGTGCACCAGCCGGTCCAGGGCCTGCCCGAGGGCCGCGGCCAGCACCGGCAGCAGGTCGGTGCGGCCGTGCTCCTTGACCGCCACGATCGCGGCCCGGCGCGGCCCGGCGTAGCGGCCCAGCGCGAACACCGGCACCCCGGGATCGATCCGCGGGCTGATCAACTGCGGGTCGTCGGGGCCCAGGGCCAGCGCGCGGGCGCAGCCGCCGCACCACGGCCGCCCGGGCGCCCCGCAGCCGCCGCACTCGACGGGCAGCACCAGATCCAGCATGCCCGCAGTGTGCGCCCCGCCCCCGACAACACCGGCCCGGGAGCTCAGCCGGGCAGCACCGGGATCGCCCCGGGCACCATCAGCGGCCGCACCTCGGTCCAGGCCAGCTCGCCGCCGGCGGTCGCGGCCGACAGCTGCAGCACCCCGCGGGCCTCGGAGACGTAGACCGTCGACGGGTTGGCGGCCACCGTCCGGACCGGCATGAGCAGGTTGTGCACCGGGGCGTCGGAGTTCACCCCGTCGAGATTGACGTAGGACACCGGGTGCTGGCCGTCGGTGCGGCTGACCACGATGTCGTCGCCGGTGCGCCAGGACAGCGACACCACGGTGTCGCCCAACCCGAAACCGAGCCGGCGCGGGTAGGACAGCACGAACTGACCGTCGCGGGTCTGCTCCACGCCGGCCAGCACCACCCTGCCGTCGATCACCATCGCCGCGCGGGTGCCGTCCCGGGACAGCTGCAGCTCGGTGATGGCGCCCGGGAACCGCGCCGAGACCGCCGTGGTGTCCACCGGCATGCTGGCCGGCTGTCCGGTGGCGGCCTCCTGCACCACCCGCACCACCGCGTTGCCGTCGACGACCACCCAGATGGCGCCGTCGAGCGCCCAACTCGGCCGGGTCAGGCTGCGGGCCTCCAGGGCCTTGGTCGGGGAGCCGTCCAACCGGCCCACCCACATGGTGGCCACCGCGTCCGGTGCGCCCGGCCGTTGCACGACCACCGACGCGGCCTGCTGTCCGTCCCGGGACAGCGCGGCCGAGACCTGGTTCGGGGTGTCCCCGAACGGGCCGGGGACCCGCGGGGCGCGCTGGCCGTCGACGAACACCATCGATCCACCGACCAGGGCGTGCAGGCCGGCGGCCGCGCCGGCGTCGGCGCCCGGGTCGGTGGCGGCCACGTCGGCGGTGTCCCAGCCGTCGGCGAACCGGTCGTCCAACGCCGCCCCGTCGGCGGTGATGACGTAGGGGCCGTTGATCCCCGCCCGCGACAGCGTCCAGATGATCTGGGCGGCCAGCAGCTGGCGGCTGGCCGGGTCGGTGGTGGTGAGGTTCTCCAGCTCGATGCGGGCGCCGCCGTAACCGCGGCCCACCCCGGTCCGGCCGCCGTCGGCGCGGGTGACCGGGCCGCGCAGCTTCAACGGCGGGCCGAGCAGGTTGCGCACCGAGTTGGCCAGCTCCGGCCGGGGCCCGGCGATCAGCTTGGTGATCAGTTCGGTGGCCAGCAGGTCGGGGTCGGAGACCGCGACGTAGCGCGGGTCGGGCACCACCGTCTTGCCGGTGGGGTCGACGAAGTAGAGCGTGTGCCGCTTGTAGGTCTCCTGGAACTGCTGCCAGTCCAGGAACACCCCGTTGGGCAGCCGGTCGATCCGCCAGCCGGCCGGCGTGCGCACCAGCTCGATCGGGCCGGGGTCGGGCAGCGCGCCCTCGGCGGTCTCGAACACCCCCATGTCCGACAGCGATCCGAGGATGTCGGCGCGCATGCCGACCGAGACCCGGTTCGGATCGCGGCCGCGGTCCTCGACGAACACCACCCGGTCGATCAGCACCGCGCTGCCGGCGTCGTCCCAGGCGGCCGACGCGGACTCGGTGAGGAACTGCCGGGCGGCCAGATGCCGGTTGGCGGGATCGGCTGTGGCCTTGAGGAACTCGCGCAACAGCACGTCGGGCGCCATGTCCGGGGAGGGGGTGGGCAGGCTGGGCGGGGCGGGCCGCTGCACGGTGCCGATCGCCTGCGGCGGCGAGGAACTCGGCACCCCGGCGCAGCCGGCCACCGCGACGGTGAACAGCAGCGCCCACACCACCGGAAGCACGCGTCTCACACGCTCTCCTCAGCGGGACGGCGACCCCGGTCCGACCGCGGCGGGGGCGGCAGGTCGGGCTCGACGGGTTTGAGCGGCAGCGGGCTGGTGGTGACCTTGTGGCCGCGCACCAGCGGCAGCGTGAGCCGGAAACAGGCGCCCTTGCCGGGCTCGCCCCAGGCCTCCAGCCGGCCGTGGTGCAGCCGGGCGTCCTCGATGCTGATGGCCAGGCCCAGCCCGGTGCCGCCGGAGCGGCGCACCCGGGACGGGTCGGCCCGCCAGAACCGGCTGAACACCAGCTTCTCCTCGCCGGGCCGCAGCCCCACGCCGTAGTCGCGCACGGTGACCGCGACGGTGTCGATGTCGGCGGCCATCCGGATGCGCACCGGTTTGCCCTCGGCGTGGTCGATCGCGTTGGCGATGAGGTTGCGCAGGATGCGCTCGACCCGGCGGGAGTCCACCTCGGCGACGACCGGTTGTTCGGGCAGTTCGACGACGAGATCGATACCGGCGTCGTCGGCGAGGTGGCCGACGTTGTCCAGCGCGCTCTGCACGGTGGAGCGCAGATCGACCTGCTCGACCGACAGCTCGGCCACACCGGCGTCGTGGCGGGAGATCTCCAGCAGGTCGTTGAGCAACGACTCGAACCGGTCCAGCTCGCTGACCATGAGCTCGATGGACCGGCGCAGCGACGGGTCGAGGTCCTCGGCGTGGTCGTGGATGAGGTCGGCGGCCATCCGCACCGTGGTCAGCGGGGTGCGCAGCTCGTGGCTGACGTCGGAGGTGAACCGCCGCTGCAGGTTGCCGAACTCCTCGAGCTGGGTGATCTGGCGGTGCAGGCTCTCGGCCATGTCGTTGAACGACACCGCCAGCCGGGCCATGTCGTCCTCGCCGCGCACCGGCATCCGCTCGGTGAGGTGGCCCTCGGCGAACCGCTCGGCGATACGCGAGGCCTGCCGCACCGGCTGCACGATCTGGTGCGCGACCACCAACGAGATGACCGCCAGCAGCCCGAGCAGCACCACCCCGCCGCCGGCCATGGTGCCGCGCACCAGCGCGATGGTGCTCTCCTCGTTGTTCAGCGGGAAGATGAGGTAGAGCTCCAGGTTGGTCACCGGCGAGGTGGTCGGGCTGCCCAGGATGAGCGCCGGCCCCGAGTAGCCCTCGGTCTGCACGGTGGCGTACTGGTAGCTGACCTGCCCGGCCTTGACGAAGTCGCGCAACGACGCCGGGATCTGCGAGACCGGGCCCGCCGCGGTCGCCGCCCGGGGCCCGTCGCCCGGCACGACCAGCACCGCGTCGAAGGTGCCGGCCAGCCCGGCTCCCGCCTCGGCGGTGCGGTCGATGAGCGTGTTGCGCGCCAGCTGCAGGCTGCTGTCCAGCGAGCGGGTCTCCTCACCGCCGACGAGGTCGCTGACCGTGCTGCGGGCCCGCTCGATCTCCTCGGTCGCCGCCCGCACCTTCACGTCGAGGATGCGATCGGTGATCTGGCTGGTGAGGACGAAGCCGAGAACGAGGATGACGACCAGCGACAGCCCCAGCGTCAGGGTGACCACCCGCAGCTGCAGCGACCGGCGCCACAGGTGCCCCATGGCACGGCTGAGCGCGCCGAACCCGCGCAGCAGCGGGCCGGCGCGACCGCGTATGCGTCTCCTCGAACCCCAGATCATCGGTGGATCGCGGCCACCGGGGTCCCTTCGATCACGGTGGGCCGGCCTTGTATCCCACGCCTCGAACGGTCAACACCACCTGGGGGTTCTCCGGGTCCTTCTCGACCTTGGCCCGCAGTCGCTGCACGTGCACGTTCACCAGGCGGGTGTCGGCGGGGTGACGGTAGCCCCACACCTGTTCGAGCAGCACATCCCGAGTAAACACCTGCCGGGGTTTGCGCGCCAGCGCCACCAGCAGGTCGAACTCGAGCGGGGTGAGCTGGATCGTCTCGCCGTTGCGGGTGACCTTGTGCGCCGGCACGTCGATCTCGATGTCGCCGATGGTCAGGATCTCCGGCGGCTCCTCCTCGTTGCGGCGCAGCCGGGCCCGCACCCGGGCGACGAGCTCCTTCGGCTTGAACGGCTTGACGACGTAGTCGTCGGCTCCGGATTCCAGCCCGAGGACGACGTCGACGGTGTCGCTCTTGGCGGTCAGCATCACGATCGGCACGCCGGAGTCGGCGCGGATCGCACGGCAGACGTCGATGCCGTTCATCCCCGGCAGCATCAGATCCAGCAGCACCAGGTCGGGCCGCAGCTCCCGCACCGCCGAGAGTGCCTGGCTGCCGTCGCCGACGACCGCAGTGTCGAAGCCTTCCCCGCGCAGCACGATGGTGAGCATCTCGGCCAGCGACGGGTCGTCATCGACGACCAGAATCCTCTGCCTCATGGTGACCATGGTGTCATCGAAACGCGACAAATCGCGGGTACGACGCGGGGGTGTCGCCCACAGCGCGCCGATCAGCCCGCCAGCAGCGACTCGGCCAGCGCGGCGGGGTCGACGTCCGGGCCGGCGACGGTCCACCGGCCGGCCCAGTCGGCGGCCGCCAGTGCCGCGTAGAGCGCCCCGGTGCGGTGCTGCAGCCCCGCGTCGCGTTCGTAGGCGTCACGCACCCGGTCGGCCTCGGTCGCCTCGCGGTGCCGGGCCCGCTCGGCGGCCAGTTCGGTGGGTACGGCGAGCAGGATCTGCCAGTCCGGCCGCGGCAGTGCCAGCCGGTCGAACTCCAGCGCGCGCACCCATTCGACGACCTCGCCGTCGGCGCCCTGGTGCAGGCGCGCGGCGCTGTAGGCGGCGTTGGAGGCGACGTACCGGTCCAGCAGCACGACGTCGTGGCCGGCCAGCAACCCGGCGATCTCGTCGCGGGCGGCGGCCCGGTCCAGCGCGAACAGCACCGCCATCGCGTAGACGCTGTCCGCCAGGTCGCCGTGCCCGCCGCGCAGCGCCTCGGCGGCCAGGTCGGCGGTCACCGACCGGCCGTAGCGCGGGAAGGCCAGGCCGGCGACGGTGCGCCCGCGGCTCTCGAACTCCCGGCGCAGCGCCTCGGTCAGCGTGCGTTTGCCGGAACCGTCGACACCCTCGATCGCGATGAGCACCCCCGCAGCGTAATTGGTGCGCCGGAGCCCCGGGATCGGCGCTTAGGCTGCCGTTGGCGCGGCACCGCCGACCTGGAGGGGGATCGAATGAACGAACCGGGTGCGGCCACGGCCGAACCGAACCTCGCGGTGGCGGTGTGGCGGCGCTACCGGCGTGACCTGGTCGCCGCAGCCCTCGTGCTGGTGGTGCCGGTGTCGCTCACCGTGCAGCCGCGGCTGCTGTCGGCGTTGCCGATGCCGGCCGTGCTGGCGATCGCGCCCGGCACGCTGTGGCTGTCGTGGACCGCGGTGCGGCACGTCTATCTCTGGGCGCGCACCGACGCCCCCGACCGGGTTCGGACGGCCGCGGCGCTGGCGGTGTGGGTCCCGCTGCTGTTCGGCGGGTCGGCGGCCGCGCTGGCGTCGCCGTCGGACCTGCGGTTCTTCGTCTGGCTGTTCTTCCACCCCACCGCGCTGCTTTTCATCGGCGTGGCCGTGGTGCTGTTCACGCTGGCCGGGCGGACGATCGAGTACCCGAAACCGGTCCGGACGGTGCGCTGGGTGCGGCTGGCGGCCGCGGTGCTCGGCGTCGCGGCGGCCTGGTTCGCCGGGCTGCGGCTCGGTTACGCCGACGGCCCCGCGTTCGGCAGCTGGTTGTCCGGCCGGTACCTGTACAACGTGTCCCCGACCAGTGCGATGTTCCACTGGGCCGCGCCCCTGACCGGTGTCTGCGGCGCCTACTTCGGCCTGCGCCGGGCCGGCGAGGGCGCGACGGTGCCGGGCCGGGTGGTGTGGTGGCTGGTGCTGTGGGTGGTGTTCGGCGCGGCGCTGAACGTCAACGCCGAGGCCGCCCGGCACTGGCTGTTCGGCTGACCCGGCAGTCCGGAACACCGGCCGGAGTACGGTTTTCGGCCCACGGCCGACGGGACTGCGGACGGATCGAGCGGAATCCGATCCGTCCGCAGTCCCGGTCGCGGCTCAGTAGCGGTAGTGCTCGGGCTTGTACGGGCCCTCGACGTCGACGCCGATGTACTCCGCCTGCTCCTTGGTGAGCTTGGTGAGCTTGCCGCCGAGCGCCTCGACGTGGATGCGGGCGACCTTCTCGTCGAGCTTCTTGGGCAGCCGGTAGACGGCGTTGTCGTACTCGTCGTGCTTGGTCCACAGCTCGATCTGGGCGATCACCTGGTTGGAGAAGCTGTTGCTCATCACGAACGAGGGGTGCCCGGTGGCGTTGCCCAGGTTCAGCAGTCGGCCCTCGGAGAGCACGATGATCGACTTGCCGTTCTCGAAGGTCCACAGGTCGACCTGCGGCTTGATGTTGGTCTTCGTCGCGCCCGACCGCTCGAGGCCGGCCATGTCGATCTCGTTGTCGAAGTGGCCGATGTTGCCCAGGATCGCCTGGTGCTTCATCCGGCGCATGTGGTCGACGGTGATGATGTCCTTGTTGCCGGTCGCGGTGATGACGATGTCGGCGTCCTCGATGGCGTCCTCGACGGTGACCACGTCGAAGCCGTCCATCAGCGCCTGCAGCGCGTTGATCGGGTCGATCTCGGTGACCTGCACCCGGGCGCCCTGGCCGGCCAGCGACTCCGCGCAGCCCTTGCCCACGTCGCCGTACCCGCAGACCAGGGCCTTCTTGCCGCCGATCAGCACGTCGGTGCCCCGGTTGATGCCGTCGATCAGCGAGTGGCGGGTGCCGTACTTGTTGTCGAACTTGCTCTTGGTGACCGAGTCGTTGACGTTGATCGCCGGGAAGGGCAGCTCACCGGCGGCCTCGAACTGGTACAGGCGCAGCACGCCGGTGGTGGTCTCCTCGGTGACGCCGCGCACCGACTGGGCGATCCGGGTCCACTTGTTCTTGTCGGTCTCGAAGGTCCGGCGCAGGGTGGCCAGGAAGATCTTCCACTCGGCCGGGTCGTCCTCCTCCGCCGGCGGGACCACGCCCTGCTTCTCGTACTGGGCGCCGCGCAGCACCATCATGGTGGCGTCGCCGCCGTCGTCGAGGATCATGTTGGCCGGCTCGTCGGGCCAGGTCAGCGCCTGTTCGGCGGCCCACCAGTACTCCTCGAGGGTCTCGCCCTTCCAGGCGAACACCGACACGCCCCTGGGCTCCTCCGGGGTGCCGTGCGGCCCCACCACCACCGCCGCGGCGGCGTGGTCCTGGGTGGAGAAGATGTTGCACGAGGCCCAGCGCACCTGCGCACCGAGTTCGACGAGGGTCTCGATCAGCACCGCGGTCTGCACGGTCATGTGCAGCGAGCCGGAGATCCGGGCGCCCTTGAGCGGCTTGACGTCGGCGTACTCGCGCCGCAGTGCCATGAGCCCCGGCATCTCGTGCTCGGCGAGCCGGATCTCCTTGCGGCCGAACTCGGCCAACGACAGGTCGGCCACCTTGTAGTCGATGCCATTGCGGCGATCGGCGGTCAGCGTCATGTGATTCCTTCTCGTACGCGCGTCGGGAATTCGGTTAGCTCGGCTTACCTAGCTCGGCTTACCATAGCCCTTTCGGGCCCGCCGCCGTGCTCAGGGCCGGTCGATCACACCGTAACGCTCGGCGAACGGGGTCATCAGCCGCGCCAGATCGGCGGCCACGTCGTGATCGGCCTCCGGCGGCATCGACACGTAGCTCATCGCCAGCCGCACGATGGCGCGGGCGAGCACCCCGGCGTCCTCCTCGCCGGCCCGCACCCAGCTGTGCATGAACGCCTCGGTGAGCCGGCGCGAGCAGTGCGTGATGATCGGCCCGGAGTCGGTGGTGATCAGCTGCAGCAGATCGGGTTTGGCGGTGCCGTTGAGCAGCGAGATCACCAGCGGGTCGGCGGCCGACTCGGTGAAGAAGGCGCGGAACCCCTGTAGGAAGGCGGCGTAGATGTCGCCCTCGTTGTCGGCGATGGCCTCGTCGACCTCGTCGACGAGGCGGTCGGCGAGGCGCAGCGCATAGCCCTGGGCCAGGCCCTGCCGGGAGCCGAACTCGTTGTAGATGGTCTGCCGGCTCACCCCGGCCGCGCGGGCGACGTCGGCCAGCGTGATCGCCGACCAGTCGCGGGTCAGCAGCAGCTCCCGCATGCCGTCGAGGATGGAGTCGCGCAACAGCACCCGCGACGCCTCCGCGTACGGGACGCGGGCGGGCGTGCGGGTGCTGCGCGGTCGGGCCACAAGCCGAAGACTAACCGGTCCGGCCCCGGGTCAGCGCTGCGGACTCAGCGCGGCGCCACCTCGACCATGCAGAAGTCCGCCTTGGCCGCGCCGCAGTCCGGGCAGCGCCAGTCGTCGGGAATGTCCGCCCAGCGGGTGCCCGGCGCGATGCCCTCCTCCGGCCAGCCCAGCGCCTCGTCGTACTCGAAGCCGCACTGCACGCACACGTAGCGTTTGTAGTCGCCGCTCATCGCGACACCTCCACCGGTTCGAAGTCGATCTTCTCCCGCACCCCGCAGTCCGGGCAGCACCAGTCGTCGGGCACCCGGTCCCAGCTGGTGCCGGCCGGAAAGCCTTCCCGCGGCGCGCCTTTGGCCTCGTCGTAGACGTAGTCGCAGACCGGGCAGCGATAGGCGCTCATCGGGCCGTCACCCCGTAGCGGGCCAGGATCCGCTCCCGCTTGCGCGGCGCGATGTTCGCGCGGGTGATGTCGCCGTCGTAGTGCTCGAGCACCCGGTGGTCCATCACCCGCCGCCACAGCGCCGGGACGTAGGTCAGCGCGATCATCGTGGCGTAGCCGCTGGGCAGGTTCGGCGCGCCGTCCATGCTGCGTAGCGTCTGGTAGCGCCGGGTCGGGTTGGCGTGGTGGTCGCTGTGCCGCTGCAGGTGGAACAGGAAGATGTTGGTGACCAGGTGGTCGGAGTTCCAGCTGTGCGCCGGGGTGCAGCGCTCGTAGCGGCCGCCGGCGGTCTTCTGCCGCAGCAGCCCGTAGTGCTCCAGGTAGTTGACGGTCTCCAGCAGCACGATCCCGTAGACCGCCTGCCCGACCAGGTAGATCAGTACCGCCGGGCCGAACGCGGCGACCAGCGCACCCCACAGCACCACCGACATCGCCCAGGCGTTGAGCACGTCGTTGCTCGGGTGCCAGACCGGCTTGCCGACCCGTTCGAGCCGCTGGGCCTCCAGCCGCCAGGCCGAGCGCAGGCTGCCCCAGATGGTGCGGGGCAGGAAGGCCCACAGCGTCTCGCCGAACCGGGCCGACGCCGGGTCCTCGGGGGTGGCGACCCGCACGTGGTGGCCGCGGTTGTGCTCGATGTAGAAGTGTCCGTAGCAGGTCTGGGCCAGCACGATCTTGGACAGCCAGCGCTCCACCGACTCCTTCTTGTGGCCCAGTTCGTGGGCGGTGTTGATGGCCACCCCGCCCAGCACCCCGACCGACAGCACCAGGCCGACCTTGCCGATCCAGCCCAGCCCGCCGGTGTAGCCGAGCCAGCTCAGGTCGGCGGCGGTGAACAGATAGGCGCCGACGACCAGGGTGACGAACTGGAACGGGATGAACGCGTACAGCACCCGGCGGTAGTAGGGGTCGCGCTCGAGCTGCTCCATCACCTCCTCCGGCGGGTTCTGCCCGTCCGGACCGAACTTCAGGTCCAGCGCCGGCAGCAGCACGTAGAGCAGGAACGGCCCGATCCAGAACAGCGCCTGCGAGGCGGTCTGCCAGCCGGCCCGGTTCAGCAGCCACACCACGGGCAGCACGGCGAGCACCGCGGTGGGGGCGACCAGTCCGAACAGCCAGAGGTAGCGCTTGCGGTCCCGCCACTGCGCGGTGCGGGGCTCGGGGATCTCGGTGGTGGTCACTGTGCCTCCCAACGTGAACGCTGTCCATTTGACTCTAGGACGCAATTTGTCGGTTGTCTAGACATACAGCACCGATTTGTAAAACTCCGCAGGCGCGCGTGTCGCCGCGTTCGTCGAGTGGTCCCGTCAGGAAGCGAGCGCTCGCGGCGCGGTCAGGCGGACCGCCCCAGCAGCGAGTGCCGGCGGCCGTAGCCGAGGTAGACGACCACGCCGATGAGCATCCAGATGCCGAACCGGATCCAGGTCAGGCCGGTCAGGTTCAGCATCAGCCACAGGCAGGCCAGGATCGACAGCACCGGCAGCAGCGGCACCAGCGGCGCCCGGAACCCGCGCGGCAGGTCGGGGCGGGTGCGGCGCAGCACGATCACCCCGCCCGAGACGAGCACGAAGGCGAACAGCGTGCCGATGTTGACCATCTCCTCCAGCCGCTCGACGGGGAACACCGAGGCGGCCAGCGCCACCAGCACGCCGACGATGACCGTGATCCGCACCGGGGTGCCGCGGGGGCCGGTCCGGGCCAGCCCGCGGGGCAGCAGCCCGTCGCGCGCCATGGCGAACACCACCCGGGTCTGGCCCAGCACCAGCACGGTCACCACGGTGGTCAGCCCGGCCAGGGCGCCGATGGAGATCACCTTGGCCGCCCAGTGCACCCCGTTGGCGGCGAACGCCGTGGCCAGGTTGGGCGATTCGGCGTCGCGCAGCTCGGTGTAGGGCACCATGCCGGTGAGCACCAGCGCGACCGCGACGTAGAGCACGGTGACGATCACCAGCGAGCTGATGATGCCGCGCGCGACGTCGCGCTGCGGGTTGCGGGTCTCCTCGGCGGTGGTGGCGACGATGTCGAAGCCGATGAAGGCGAAGAACACGATGGACGCGCCGGCCAGCAGCCCGTACCAGCCGTAGTGACTGCCCTCGGCGCCGGTCAGCAGCGAGAACAGCGACTGCTCGGCCCCGCTGCCGGACACCCCGGCCGGCTCGGCCGGCGGCAGGAACGGCGAGTAGTTGGCCGCCTTGATGTAGAACGCGCCGACCACGACCACCAGCAGCACCACCCCCACCTTGACCGCGGTGACGGCCAGGCTGAAGTTGGCCGACAGCTTGGTGCCCACCGACAGCAGCACGGTCACCACGGCGATGATCAGCAGCGCTCCCCAGTCCACCGAAAGCACACCGAATTGCGCTGTGCCACCGCCGAATTCGAACACCGTGCCGAGATAGCTGGACCAGCCCTTGGCCACCACCGCGGCGGCCACGGCGAACTCCAGGATCAGATCCCAGCCGATGATCCAGGCGACGAACTCACCGAAGGTGGCGTAGGAGAACGTGTAGGCACTGCCGGCCACCGGCACGGTGGAGGCGAACTCGGCGTAGCACAGCGCGGCCAGCCCGCAGGTGACCGCGGCGATGACGAACGCCACCGAGATGGCCGGCCCGGTGAGCCGGCCCGCGGTGCTGGCGGTGACGGTGAAGATGCCGGCGCCGATGACCACCGACACCCCGAAGACCGTCAGATCCCACCAGTTCAGGGTCTTGCGCAGCCGGGTCTCCGGTGCGTCGGTCTCGGCGATCGACTGCTCCACCGACTTGGTCCGCCATCTGCCGGACATCGCATTCCCCCCACCTCGGGATCAGGCCGCAAATCTACCCAGTTCCCGGCACGGTTCGGGCCGAGTTGCTCGTTCAGATGCCGACGGTGACCCGGAACAGCGTGGTCGGTTCGTGCGCGGTCAGCCGGATCGGGCCGTCGTCGGCGGCCACCCAGGCCGCCGCGCCGCGGGCCAGCGACACCTCGTCGGCCTTGGCGCACACGGTGACCCGCCCCTCGGTACACAGCAGCACCTGCGGGCCGTCGTGCCGGGCCGGGGCGTCGATCTCGTGGCCGACCCGCGGCCCGTCGACGCGCAGCACCGACACGGCGAACTCCGCCGCCGGTGTGTCGTAGACCAGCTCCATTGGATCCGAAGCCGATTCGGGTTTGATCCCGGGCTCGCAGGTGGGCGTGAAATCCAGCACCCGCAGCAGTTCCGGGACGTCGACGTGCTTGGGGGTCAGCCCGCCGCGCAGCACGTTGTCGGAGTTGGCCATCACCTCGACGCCGATGCCGTGCAGATAGGCGTGCAGGTTGCCGGCCGGCAGGTAGATCGCCTCGCCCGGGGCCAGGCTGATCCGGTTGAGCAGCAGCGCGGCCAGCACACCGGCATCGCCCGGGTAGCGCTCCCCGAGCTCCAGCGCGGTCTTCATCTCGGCCGCGAATTCGGTTTCGCCGGAACGGATGTAGTTGACCGCACCCTCGAGCACGGCCGGGATCAGCGCGTCCAGGTCGGGCTGCGGCGCGGTGATCCAGGTGGTGAACAGGGTGCGCAGCCCGTCGGCGTCCGGCTGGCCGACCAGCAGGTTCAGGTAGGGATCCAGCTCCGGCACCGACAGCGCCCGCAGCAGCTCGATGGTGCGCGCCACCGGCCGGAACCCGGCCAGCGCCTCGAACGGCCCGAGGGCCACCAGCAGCTCCGGCTTGTGGCTGCGGTCGCGGTAGTTGCGGGTCGGCGCCGAGACCGGGATGCCGAGCTGCTCCTCCCGGTCGAAGCCCTGTTCGGCCTGTTCGGCGCTCGGGTGGGCCTGCAACGACAGCGGTTCGTCGGCGGCCAGCACCTTGACCAGGAACGGCAGCCGGTCGCCGAACCGGGCCCGGCTGGCGGCACCGAGCTGGCCCTCCGGGTCCTCGGTGATCACCTCGAGCAGCGACCGCTCGCCGTCGGCGGTCTGCAGGTGGGCCGGGTCACCCGGGTGCGCGCCGAACCACAGTTCGGCCTCCGGATGCACCGTGGGAGCACGTCTTCCGGTGAACTCGGCGATGGCGGTACGCGAACCCCACGCGTAGGTCCGCACCGCGCCGCGTAACAGGTGCACGTGTCTAACCTCGAACCAATCGCAGGTACACGGCCGTCATCTCCAGCCGGACGGCCAACGTTGCCAGTTGTCGCTCGATCCGCCCGGCGCCGGACGCGGGCTCGGCGGCGACGTCGGGCACGTCCTGTGCCCCGAGGACGTCGATGTCGTCGAACCCCTCGACCCGCGCCGAGACGACCGGCCGCTCCTCCTCGGTGCTCAGCACGAACGCCCGCACCCGCTGCGGCAGCGGCCCGTCGATCTGCTCGTCGTGGAAGATCGACGCCGCCCCGCCCGGGGCGGCCCCCATCCCGGTGCGCAGCGCCACCATCACGTCGACCAGCCCGGCCGCGGCGACCGCGGTGTGCGCGATGCGCAGCATGACCGCCGCGCCGTGGCGGGCCAGCGCCAGGGTGGCGGCGTTGTCGCCGGCCAGCACCACCGCGCGTCCGCTCATCCGGTCGGCCAGGGTCTTGGCGGGATTGGTGAACAGCTCCCGGCCCACGCTGTTGCGCAGCGTCTCGGCGTCGAGCTCGTCGGCCAGCGCGGCCAGGTCGGTGTGCAGGCCGACGCCGACCGTCTGCAGCACCGCCAGGCCGGCGGCCAGGTAGCGGATGAAGCCGAAGTCGTCGGACACCCGCAGCCGGGGCGCGAGGGCGACCGCCCGGCCCGCGGTGGCGTCGCGCAGCGGCCCCTCGTACGGGGCGGCGACGATCACCCGCGCACCCCGGCGCACCGCGGCCGCGGCCGCCCCCACCAGCGCCGGGTCACCGGGGTCGTCACCGGCGACCACCATCACGTCCAGCGCCCCGAGCCAGGGCGGCAGCTGGGCCGCCGGCACGATCGGCGCGGCCAGCGCGCCGCCCAGGGCGGCGGCCAGCGTCAGCCCGGCGGCCTCGGCCGGGCCCCGGCCGGCGAGCCAGACCACGGTGCGCGGCGGTCGATCGGCGCGCACCGGTTCCAGCTCGCCCTCGTCCAATGCCGCCGCGGTGGCCCGCACCTGCGCACCGGCCATCGACGCCGACCAGAGCAGCCCCTGCCGGTCGGCGGCCTGCAGGCCCTCGGTGTCGTCGAGGTCCACCACAGCGGCGGCGCTCACGGCACGCCCTCGCTCACCGCGGCGATCCGCGCACCGACCTGCTCGACGATGTCGTCGACGATCTCGCGGGTGCGCGCCTCGACATTGAGCCGCAGCAGCGGCTCGGTGTTGGAGCTGCGCAGGTTGAACCAGGTGCCGTCGCCGAGGTCGACCGTCACCCCGTCGAGGTGGTCGAGGGACTGGATGCGGCCGGCGAAGTGCCTGAGCACCTCGTCCACACAGGCGCGGGCGTCGGCGACGGTGAAGTTGATCTCGCCGGAGGCCTCGTAGCGCTGGTAGTCGGCCATCAGTTCGGACAGCGGCCGGTCCTGCTCGCCGAGCGCGGCCAGCACGTGCAGCGCCGCGAGCATCCCGGAGTCGGCGCCCCAGAAGTCGCGGAAGTAGTAGTGCGCCGAGTGCTCCCCGCCGAAGATGGCGCCGGTCTCGGCCATCAGCGCCTTGATGAACGAATGCCCGACCCGCGAGCGCACCGGCGTCCCGCCCCGTTCGGCGATCAGCTCCGGCACCGCGCGCGAGGTGATCAGGTTGTGGATCACCGTGGCACCGATCTCCCGGTTCAGTTCGCGGGCGGCGACCAGGGCGGTCACCGCCGACGGGGACACCGGGTTCCCCCGCTCGTCGACGACGAAACACCGGTCGGCGTCGCCGTCGAAGGCCAGGCCGATGTCCGCGCCGGTGGACACCACGTAGGACTGCAGGTCGACCAGGTTGGCCGGGTCCAGCGGGTTGGCCTCGTGGTTCGGGAAGGTGCCGTCGAGCTCGAAGTACAACGGCTCCAGCGTGATCGACGGGATCGGCCCGAGCACCGCGGGTGCGGTGTGCCCGGCCATGCCGTTGCCGGCGTCGACGGCCACCCGCAGCGGCCGCAGCCCGTCGAGCTCGACCAGCGAGCGCAGGAACCGGCCGTAGTCGTCGAGCACGTCGCGGTCGACGATCCGGCCGGGGGCGCCGTCGTAGCCGGGCACGCCGGCGATCAGTTCGGCGCTGATGGTGGCCAGCCCGGTGTCGCGGCCGACCGGCTTGGCGCCGGCCCGGCACAGCTTGATGCCGTTGTAGGCGGCCGGGTTGTGGCTGGCGGTGAACATCGCGCCGGGGCAGTTCAGGAAGCCGGAGGCGAAGTAGAGCTGGTCGGTCGAGGACAGCCCGATGCGCACCACGTCGAGGCCCTGGGCGGTCACGCCGCGGGCGAACGCCTCGGCCAGGGCCGGCGAGCTGGTGCGCATGTCGTGGCCGACGACGATGCGGCCGCCGTCGCCGTCGGTCGCCTCGGCACGGACCAGCCGGGCGAAGGCGGCGCCGACGTCGGCGACGAACTCCTCGGTGATCTCCTCACCGACCAGACCGCGCACGTCGTATGCCTTGATGACACGGTGTACAGCCTCGGCAGGCCAGGACATAGAGCTCCTCGTGGACGGATGGTCTTGGCGTCAGCCTAGCCGCCCCGGGGATGCCGCACTGCCGCTACTCCGGCGGGTCGGGCAGCACCCGCAGATGACCGCGCCGGCGGCCGGTCTGGGCCGGCGGGCTGAGCACCGCTCGGCCGGCCGTGCCGGCGACCGGGCCGTTGGTCAGGGGGTCGGAGAACCCGGCGACCACGCCGCCGGCCAGCGGCCGGGGGCGGTCCGGGTGCTCGCGCACGGCGTCGGCGAGCGCCACCAGATCGTCCTCGTCGGGGTTCGTCGGCAGCGGTCCGGCATGCCGCACCAGCTCCCAGCCACGCGGCGCGGTGATCCGGCTGGCATGGTCCACACACAGGTCCCAGGAATGCGGCTCCGGTACGGTCGCCAGCGGGCCGACGACTGCCGTCGAGTCGGAGTAGACGAAGGTCAGCGTCGCGACCGCATAGTGTGGACACCCGGGCCGGCAGCAGCGACGGGGAGTTTTCACGCGCATGAGGCTATCGCGGCCGCCCGCCGGGCGCCGACGGACACGCGCGGCCCCGGGGCGTCGATAGCTAACCGTTACGATCGGCGCGTGGCCCATCGGGAACTACGGGGAGTGCGTCGCGGTCGCCGCGAGATCCGCGGACCGCTGATCCCCCCGACCATGCCGGGCTGGCGCACCCGCGCCGAGCGCTTCGACATGGCGGTGCTGGAGGCCTACGAGCCGATCGAGCGGCGGTGGCGGGAGCGGCTGACGGGGCTGGACGTGGCGGTGGACGAGATCCCGCGGATCTCGCCGCGCGATCCGGAGACGGTGCACTGGCCGCCGGAGGTGGTGGCCGACGGGCCGGTGCCGCTGGCGCGGCTCATCCCGGCCGGGGTGGATGTCCGGGGCAACCCGACGCGGGCCCGGATCGTGTTGTTCCGCAAGCCCATCGAGCGGCGGGCCAAGGACTCCGCCGAGCTCGCCGAGCTGTTGCACGAGATTCTGGTGGCGCAGGTGGCCACCTATCTGGGGGTCGAGCCGCAGGTGATCGACCCGAGCTACGACGAGGACTGACCGGGCAGCGACCGCCCGGACCAAAGACGCCCGCCGCGGGTCGCGGCGGGCGTCAGCTGATGCCTCGCTTGAGGCGTCGCCGTTCCCGCTCGGACAATCCCCCCCAGATGCCGAACCGCTCGTCGTTGGCGAGGGCGTACTCCAGGCAGGCGTCCCGCACCTCGCAGCCCATGCAGATCCGCTTGGCCTCGCGGGTGGATCCGCCCTTCTCCGGGAAGAAGGCCTCCGGATCGGTCTGGGCGCACAACGCGCGCTCCTGCCACTGTTCGTCGGTGGCCGCACCGCCGATGGCGAAGTCGTCCGACACCACACTCAATTTCGGTCGGCCGAGCGTCAACGGCACCGCCTCGGTCTTGACACGTGTCTGCGGCACCGCGTCGCCGAGCATTCGGCTGCCGAATCCTGCCGCACGATCGAAATCGCCGCTCCCATAAGCCATGTTCCGCCTCCTCACCTGGTCTCAAGATCCCCCAACGGAGCCCCACTATTTGTGATGTGCGGCCATCTCAATTCGAACAAGTGATCGAATCTCGGTCTGCGACACCGGAAGCGGTCGACGAACCGGAAATGACACTGGTGTGATTACACACGTGTGAGCTGTTCCGGTCAAGCGGTTGAACAGGAATTCATACCATCCCGTGATCACTTTTCGGCGTGTCGCGATCCCGGCGTGTCCGCTCGGTGACCGCGGTGCCACCTTCGCCGCGCCGACCGCATAGGGTCGGCAGATGTGAAGGTCACGGTTCTAGTCGGTGGCGTCGGTGGTGCCCGCTTCCTGCTCGGTGTGCAGCACCTCCTCCGGTTGGGTCAGTTCGGTTCCGGGTCGGCCGGGCAGGACGAGCTGACCGCGATCGTCAACGTCGGCGACGACGCGTGGATGTTCGGCGTGCGCATCTGCCCGGATCTCGACACCTGTATGTACACCCTAGGGGGTGCGGTCGATCCCGAGCGCGGGTGGGGGCACCGCAACGAAACCTGGCATGCCAAAGAGGAACTCGCCGCCTACGGGGTGCAGCCGGACTGGTTCGGGCTGGGCGACCGCGACCTGGCCACGCACCTGGTGCGGACCCAGCTGCTGCGGGCCGGCTACCCGCTGTCGCAGGTGACCGAGGCGCTGTGCAAACGCTGGTCGCCGGGGGCCCGGTTGCTGCCGGCCAGCGACGACCGCTGCGAGACCCACGTGGTGATCACCGACCCCGACGACGGGTCCCGGCGGGCGATCCACTTCCAGGAGTGGTGGGTGCGCCACCGGGCCAAGGTGCCCACCCACAGCTTCGCGTTCATCGGGGCCGAGCAGGCCACCGCCGGCCCCGGGGTGACCGAGGCCATCGCCTCGGCCGACGTCGTGCTCGTCGCGCCGTCCAACCCGGTGGTCAGCATCGGCGCGATCCTGGCCGTCCCGGGCATCCGGGCCGCCTTGCGCACCACGCCGGCACCGGTCATCGGCTACTCCCCCATCGTCGGAGCAAAACCGTTGCGCGGCATGGCCGATGTCTGCCTGTCGGTGATCGGCGTCGCAGCCACCGCCGAAGCGGTGGGGCGTCACTACGGCGCGCGCAGCGGCACCGGCATCCTGGACGGCTGGCTGGTCCACGAGGGCGACACCGCGCAGATCGACGGGGTGCAGGTGCGCGCGGTGCCGCTGCTGATGACCGACCCGGCCGCCACCGCCGAGATGGTGCGGGCCGGGCTGGAGCTGGCCGGCCTCGGCGAGGGACTGCCGCGATGACCGGGCCGGTCGATCACGGCACCGCCGCGGCCGTCGAGCTGCTGCCGGTGACCGGACTGCCCGAGTTCCGGCCCGGCGACGACCTGGCCGCGGCCATCGCGGCCGCCGCGCCCTGGCTGCGCGACGACGACGTCGTGGTGGTGACCAGCAAAGTGGTGTCCAAGTGCGAGGGCCGGATCGTGCCCGCCCCCACCGACCCCGAGGAGCGCGATGCGCTGCGCCGCAGGCTCGTCGACGCCGAGGCGGTCCGGGTGCTGGCGCGCAAGGGCCGCACGCTGATCACCGAGAACGCCATCGGGCTGGTGCAGGCCGCGGCCGGGGTGGACGGCTCCAACGTCGACTCCGGTGAGCTGGCGCTGCTGCCGCGGGATCCGGACCGCAGCGCCGCCGCGCTGCGCGCCGGGCTGCGGGAGCGGCTCGGGGTGACCGTCGGGGTGGTGATCACCGACACCATGGGCCGGGCCTGGCGCTCCGGGCAGACCGACGTGGCCATCGGCGCGGCCGGCATCACGGTGCTGCACGGCTACGCCGGCGCCCGCGACCGGCACGGCAACGAGCTGTTCGTCACCGAGGTGGCCGTCGCCGACGAGATCGCCGCCGCCGCCGACCTGGTGAAGGGCAAGCTGACCGCCGTTCCGGTCGCGGTGGTGCGCGGAATGAAATTGCACGACAACGGTTCCTGCGCACACGACCTGGTACGCGCGGGCACCGAGGACCTGTTCTGGCTGGGCACCGCCGAGGCGATCGAACTGGGCCGCGCCCAGGCGGTGCTGATGCGCCGGTCGGTGCGGCGGTTCGCCCCGCAACCGGTGGATCCGGAGCTGATCGAGACCGCGGTCGGCGAGGCGCTCACCGCGCCCGCACCGCATCACACCCGGCCGGTGCGGTTCGTGTGGGTGCGCGACCGCGACCGGCGTACTCGGCTGCTGGACCGGATGCAGCAGCGCTGGCGCGACGACCTGCGCCGCGACGGGATGCCCGAGGACGCCGTCGAACGCCGGGTTGCTCGTGGCCGGATCCTTTACGACGCACCGGAATTGATCATCCCCATGCTGACCGCCGACGGTGCGCACCGATACCCGGACGAACGGCGCACCGCCGCCGAACAGACCATGTTCACCGTGGCCGGCGGCGCGGCGGTGCAGGCCCTGCTGGTGGCGCTCGCCGCGCGCGGGGTCGGCAGCTGCTGGGTGGGCTCGACGATCTTCGCCCCGGAACCGGTGCGCACCGAACTCGACCTGCCACAGGATTGGAAACCGTTGGGCGCCATTGCGATCGGCTATCCCGAGGAACCGCTCGAGCCGCGTCCGGCCGCCGCCACCGACGGACTGCTGGTGCGGCGATGAGCGATCCGCTGCACGCCTCGGCGGTCGCGCTGCTGTCCGACTGGCAGGCCCCCGACCCGGCCCGGGACACGCTGCGGCACGCGGTGCTGGCCTTCCTCGCGGCCCGGCCGGACGCCTGCCGGCGCGAGTGCGCCCCCGGGCACATCACCGCCTCGGCGCTGGTGCTCGACCACACCGGCACCCGCGCGCTGCTGACCCTGCACCCGCGCATCGGGCGCTGGGTGCAGCTCGGCGGGCACTGCGAACCGGGCGACGCCGACGTGACCGCGGCCGCGCTGCGGGAAGCCACCGAGGAGTCCGGGATCGACGGCCTGACCGTCACCGGCGGGCTGGCCGGGCTGCACGTGCACCCGATCACCTGCTCGCTGGGCGTGCCGACCCGCCACCTCGATCTGCAGTTCGTGGTGCGCGCCCCGCGGGGCGCGACGATCCGGCGCAGCGACGAGTCGCTGGACCTGCGCTGGTGGCCGCTGGACGCGGTGCCGGACCCCGACCCGGGGCTGGCCCAGCTGATCACCGCCGCCGTGCGGCGTTGACTGCCCGAGCCGCCGTGCGGCGTTGACTGCCCGAGCCGCCGTGCGGCGTTGACTGCCCGAGCCGCCGTGCGGTGGGGCTAGACGTCGGTGGAGAAGCGGATCCCGCCGTCGGGGATGGACACCCCCGGCCACACCCGCGCCCCGCGCAGCAGCTCGCAGCGGGCGCCGATGTCGGCGCCGTCGCCGATCACCCCGTCGCGGATGAGCGCCCGCGGGCCGATCCGCGCGCCGAAGCCGATGATCGAGCGCTCGATGACCGAGCCGGCCTCCACCCGCACCCCGTCGAAGATCACCGCGCCGTCCAGCCGCACCCCGGGCCCGATCTCCGCGCCCCGGCCCACGACCGTGCCGCCGATCAGCACCGCACCGGGCGCGATCGCCGCCCCGTCGTGCACCAGCGACTCACCGCGCTGCGAACCGAGCGCCGGGGACGGCGCGATGCCGCGCACCAGGTCGGCCGAGCCGCGCACGAAGTCCTCCGGGGTGCCCATGTCGCGCCAGTAGCTGGTGTCGACGTAGCCGCAGATGCGCAGCCCGTCGGACAGCAGATTCGGGAACACCTCGCGCTCCACCGACACCGGGCGCCCGCGCGGGATGCGGTCGATCACCTCACGCTTGAACACGTAGCAGCCGGCGTTGATCTGGTCGGTGGGCGGGTCCTGGGTCTTCTCCAGGAACGCGGTGACCAGGCCCTCGGCGTCGGTGGGCACGCAGCCGAACGCCCGCGGGTCGCCGACCCGCACCAGGTGCAGGGTCAGGTCGGCGTTCTGGTCCTCGTGGCTCTGCAACAGCGCACGCAGGTCGACCCCGGACAGCACGTCGCCGTTGAACACCATCACGGTGTCGTGCCGCAGTTTGGGCGCCACGTTCGCGATCGCGCCGCCGGTGCCCAGCGGCTCGGTCTCGGTGACGTAGTCGATCTGCAGGCCGAGCTTGGAGCCGTCACCGAACTCCGCCTCGAAGACGTGCGCCTTGTAGGAGGTGCCGAGCACGACATGCTCGATGCCGGCCTCGGCGATCCGGGACAACAAGTGGGTCAGGAACGGCACCCCGGCCGTGGGCAGCATCGGCTTCGGCGCGGACAGGGTGAGCGGCCGGAGCCTGGTCCCCTGCCCGCCCACCAGCACCACGGCGTCGACCTGCGCAGGGTTGACCATGGCTATCGGCGTCCTTTCTGCTGATCCCGCCTGGACTGACGGACCACCAGGCTGGAACGCGCGGACAGCGCAGCCCTGATCGTCCACCGCAGCGGGGACTGCCACCAGTGCGGATATCGGTCGGCCAGGAAAGTGTAGGTGCTGCGGTGATGGGCGACCAAGTTCCGGGCCGGGTCGCGGCCGGTGGAATGGCCCTTGTGGTGCAGCACCTCGGCCGAGGGCACGTAGACGTTCTGCCAGCCGGCCCGGCCGAGCCGGTCGCCGAGGTCGACGTCCTCCATGTACATGAAGTAGCGCTCGTCGAACCCGCGCACGTCGTCGAAAGCGGCCTTGCGCAGCAGCAGGCAGGACCCGGACAGCCAGCCGACGCAGCGCTCGGTGGGTTCCTGGCGTTCCTGCCGGTAGGCGGCCGACCACGGGTTGGACGGCCAGAACGGGCCGACCACCGCGTGCATCCCGCCGCGGATCAGGCTGGGCTGCAGCCGCGCCGACGGGTAGACCGACCCGTCCGGGTCGCGGATGAGCGGGCCGAGCGCGCCGGCCCGCGGCCACCGGTTGGCGGCCTCGAGCAGGATGTCGATGGAGCGCGGACCCCACTGCACGTCGGGGTTGGCGACGATGAAGAAGTCGGCGCCGTCGGCCCCGTCGACGTACTCGGCCACCGCCCGGTTGATCGCCGTGCCGTACCCGAGGTTGGCACCGGTGCGCAGCAGCCGCACGTTGTCGTAGCGCTCCAGCGCCTCCTCCGGGGCGCCGTCGGTGGAGCCGTTGTCGGCCATCACCACCGTCACCGGCCGCTCGGTGGCGTGCGACAGCGACGCCAGGAACCGGTGCAGGTGCGGCCCCGGCGAATACGTCACCGTCAGCACGAACAACTCGTCGCTCACCGAGCCGTCCCCACTGCCGTTCCCGCTTCGCCGTTCACGGCGTAGAGGGTAGCGGTCCGGCGCCGAGCGCCTCCGCGAGCGCGGCCCGCCACGGCCGCAACGGGGTCAGCCCGGCCCGTGCCGAGCCCGCCATGGACAGCGCGGAGTAGGCCGGGCGGGGCGCGGGGCGGCGGTGGCGGTCGCCGGTCACCGGACGCACCCGGGCCGGGTCGGCGCCGAGCAGCTCGAACACCGCGCGGGCCTGCTGGTAGCGGCTGGCCGCGCCGGCGTTGGCGACGTGCAGCAGCGGGGCGGCCGGTGCGGTCCCGGCGACCTGCAGCAGCGCGGCGACCAGGTCACCGACGTAGGTGGGCGAACCGACCTGGTCGGCCACCACCTCGACCACGGCGTCCGGTTCGGCGGCGCGGCGGCGCAGCCCCGACACGAAGTCGGTGCCGTCGGGGGTACCGGCGTAGACCCACGAGGTGCGCACCACGGTGCCGCCGGCGAGTTCGAGCACCGCCCGCTCCCCGGCGAGCTTGGTGCGGCCGTAGACGCTCAGCGGGCCGGTCGGGTCGTCGATGTCGTAGGCCCGGCGCCGGGCGGTGTCGGCGCCGAAGACGTAGTCGGTGCCGATGTGCACCAGCCGCGCCCCCGCCGCCGCGCAGGCCCGGGCCAGCTGCGCCGGGCCCTCGGCGTTGACGGCGTGCGCCCGCTCCGGCTCGGCCTCGGCGTCGTCGACGCGGGTGTAGGCCGCACAGTTGATCACCACGTCGCCGGGGCGGATGTGACGACGGGCGGCGGCCGGGTCGGTGATGTCCCATTCGCGCCGGGCGAACGCGGCCACCTCGTGGCCCCGGGTGCGGGCCTGAGCAGCGACGACGGCGCCGACCAGGCCACCCGCCCCGGTGACGACGATGCGGTGTGGCATACGACGAGTCTGGCACGCCGGGCCGCGCTCCCCGGTTCGGGCACTTTCCGCAAGTAGCCTGGTCGGGTGCCCGCCCGAGTCCTCCGAGTCATCGCCGTCGCCGCCGCCCTGACCATCGTGCTCGGCACCGGGGTGGCCTGGAGTCGCATCCGCTCCTTCGAGTCCGGGATCAACCAGATCAGCTCGGCGACCCTCGGTGGGGGCGGCGAGGACGGTGCGGTGGACATCCTGCTGGTCGGCATGGACAGCCGCACCGACGCGCACGGCAACCCGCTGTCGGAGGAGGAGCTGGCCATGCTGCGGGCCGGCAACGAGGTCGCCACCAACACCGACACCATCGTGCTGATCCGCATCCCCAACGACGGCACCGCCGCGACGGCGATCTCCATCCCGCGCGACTCCTACGTGGAGGCGCCGGGGCTGGGCAAGATGAAGATCAACGGGGTCTACGGCCACGTCAAACTTGAGACCGCCAAGCAGCTCATCGAGGTGGAGGGCGAGGACCCGGCGGTGGCCGAGCCGCGCGCCACCGAGAAGGGCCGCGAGGCGCTGATCCGCACGGTGGCCAACCTGACCGGGGTGACCGTCGACCACTACGTCGAGGTGGGTCTGCTCGGCTTCGCACTCATCACCGACGCCCTGGGCGGGGTGGACGTGTGCCTGAAAGAGCCGGTGTACGAACCGCTTTCGGGTGCGGACTTCCCGGCCGGCTGGCAGCGGCTGAACGGGCCGCAGGCGTTGAGCTTCGTACGGCAGCGCCACGAGCTGCCACGCGGCGACCTGGACCGGGTGGCCCGCCAGCAGGCGGTGATGGCCTCGCTGGCACACAAGGTGATCTCCGGCAAGACGCTGTCGAGCCCGGCCACCCTGAGCCGGTTGCAGGAGGCGGTGCAGCGGTCGGTGGTGCTGTCCGACGGCTGGGACGTGATGGAGTTCGTCAAGCAGCTGCAGAACCTGGCCGCCGGCAAGGTCGCCTTCGCCACCATCCCGATCCTCGACGAGGCGGGCTGGAGCGACGACGGCATGCAGAGCGTGGTGCGGGTGGATCCGGTACAGGTGCGCGAGTTCGTGGCCGGCCTGCTCGAGGAGCAGGAGGAGGGCGAGGTCGCCGAAGGGGTCTACACCCCCGGCCGGACCACGGTCGAGGTGGTCAACGACACCGACATCAACGGGCTGGCGGCCTCGGTCTCGGCGGTGCTGACCAACCTCGGCTTCGGGCAGGGCCCGGTCGGCAACAACGACGGCCCGAAGGTCGCCTACAGCCAGGTGCAGGCGCCCAGCGCCGACGACACCGGGGCGCACGAGGTGGCCAAGGCGCTCGGGGAGCTGCCGGTGGTGGAGAGCGCGGCGGTGGCGCCGGGCACGGTGCGGGTGGTGCTGGCCGACGACTACGCCGGCCCCGGCTCGACGCCGACCACCGATCTGGCCGTGCTGGGGGTCACCTCGACCAACGCGGACACCCCGGCCGTGCCGCCCCCGCCGCAGATCATCACCGCCGGTTCGGACGACCCGCACTGCGTGTACTGAACCCCGGAGGCATCCGTGAACGTCACCGAGGAGCTGTTGGCGCCGGTGCTGGCCGCCGACCCGGCCGGCCCGCGCATCACCTACTACGACGACGCTACCGGTGAGCGCATCGAGCTGTCCGCGGTCACCCTGGCCAACTGGGCGGCCAAGACCGGCAACCTGCTGCGCGACGAGCTCGGCGCGGACGCCGGCAGCCGGGTGGCGGTGCTGCTGCCGGCGCACTGGCAGACCGCGGCGGTGCTGTTCGGCATCTGGTGGATCGGCGCGGAGGTGGCCTGGGCCGACCCGGCCGGCGCCGACGTCGCGTTCTGCACCGCCGACCGGCTCGCCGAGGCCGACGCCGCGGTCGGGGTCGGCGAGGTCGCGGTGTGCTCGCTGGACCCGTTCGGCAAGCCGGTCCCGGACCTGCCGGTGGGCCTGACCGACTACGCGACGGCGGTGCGCGCGCACGGCGACCGGATCGTCGCAGCGGCCGCCGCCGGTCCCGCGCTCGACGGCCGCTCGGTGGCCGATGTCGTTGCCGCCGCGCGTGATTCGGCACGCGACCAGGGGCTCGGCCGGGCCGACCGGGTGCTGTCGACGCTGGGCTGGGACGGCACCGACGGGCTGGTCGACCGGCTGCTGGCGGTGTTCGCCGCGGGTGCGTCGCTGGTGCAGGTGGCCAATCCGGACGCGGCGGCGCTGCAGCGGCGGGCGGCGACGGAGAAGGTCACCCGCACGCTGTCCTGAGCACCGTCCCGACCGCTGGCCCGACCGGGCCGGACCGCGCTACCCTGCGCCGGTGGCCGAACCCCTTCCGCACCCGTGGCAGCGCCTGGACTTCGTCGCCGAAACCGGTTCCACCAACGCCGATCTGCTGGCCCGCGCGGCCGCCGGCGAGGACATCGACGGGGTGGTGCTGGCGACCACCTCGCAGACCGCCGGCCGCGGCCGGCACGGCCGCACCTGGGCCGCCCCGCCGGGCGCACAGCTGGCGGTGTCGGCGGGCATCGCCGCGGGCGCGGTGCCGACCGAGGCCTGGGGCTGGGTGCCGCTGCTGACCGGGGTGGCCGTGGTCGACGCGGTGCACGAGGTCACCGGCGTGCGGGCCGGCCTGAAGTGGCCCAACGACGTGCTGGTCGGCACCCGCAAGCTGGCCGGCATCCTCGCCGAGGTGTCCAACCCGGGCCCGGTGATCGTGGTCGGCGTCGGGGTGAACCTGTCGTTCACCGCCGAGCAGGCCCCGGACCCCAACGCGGTGTCGCTGTCGATGCTGGGCGCGACGGCCGACCCGCAGGTGCTGCTGCGCCGGCTGCTGACCCGGCTCGGGGAACGGATCGCCGAGTGGCGCGCCGGCGGCGAGCGGCTGCGCGCCGACTACACAGCGCGCAGCCTCACCCTGGGCACCGAGGTGCGGGCGCTGCTGCCCGGGGACCGGCAGCTCACCGGCACCGCCCGCGCCGTCGACGAGGCCGGCCGGCTGATCATCGACACCGCCGACGGCGCGGTGACGGTGTCGGCCGCCGACATCACCCACCTGCGCCCGGCCGGCTAGGGCCGGGCCGGCCGGGTCAGCGCAGCAGGGCGCGGCTCATGACCACCCGCTGGATCTGGTTGGTGCCCTCGTAGATCTGGGTGATCTTGGCGTCGCGCATCATGCGCTCGACCGGGAAGTCCTGGGTGTAGCCGTACCCGCCGAACAGCTGCACGGCGTCGGTGGTCACCTCCATCGCCACGTCGGAGGCGAAGCACTTCGCCGCGGCGGAGATGAAGCCCAGGTTCGGCTCGCCGCGCTCGGCGCGGGCCGCCGCCTGGTAGACCATCAGCCGGGCGGCCTCGACCTTCATCGCCATGTCGGCGAGCATGAACTGCACGCCCTGGTTGTCGGCGATCGGGCGGCCGAACTGCTTGCGCTCCTTGACGTAGGCGAGGGCCGCGTCCAGCGCGCCCTGGGCGATGCCGACGGCCTGCGCACCGATGGTCGGCCGGGTGTGGTCGAGGGTCGCCAGCGCGGTCTTGAACCCGGTGCCGGGCTCACCGATGATGCGGTCGCCCGGGATGCGGCAGTTCTCGAAGTACAGCTCGGTGGTCGGGGACCCCTTGATGCCGAGCTTGCGCTCCTTCGGGCCGACGGTGAAGCCCTCGTCGTCCTTGTGCACCATGAACGCCGAGATGCCGTTGGCGCCCTTGTCCGGGTCGGTCACCGCCATCACGGTGTACCAGGTCGACTTGCCGCCGTTGGTGATCCAGCACTTGGAACCGTTGAGAATCCAGTCGTCGCCGTCGGCCTTGGCTCGGGTGCGCATCGAGGCCGCGTCGCTGCCGGCCTCGCGCTCGGACAGCGCGTAGGAGGCCATCTTGCCCGCCACGATGTCGGGCAGCACCTGCCGCTTGAGCTCCTCGGAGCCGCGCAGGATCAGGCCCATCGTGCCGAGCTTGTTGACCGCCGGGATCAGCGAGGCCGACGCGTCGACACGGGCGACCTCCTCGATGACGATGCAGGCGGCCACCGAGTCGGCCCCCTGCCCGCCGTACTCCTCGGGGATGTGGATCGCGTTGAAGCCCGACGCGTTCAGCGCGTTGAGCGCCTCCTCGGGGAACCGAGCCTGCTCGTCGACCTCCGCGGCGTGCGGGGCGATCTCCTTCTCGGCCAGCGCGCGGATCGCGGCCCGCAGCTCCTCGAGTTCCTCGGGCAGTTTGAACACATCGAAGGACGGATTCCCGGTCCATCCAGCCATCGTCGGCCTCCTCGCTCCTCGCTGCTCACCCACAGCTACTCGCCGGTAACTTTACTCCCCGGGCGTGCCGCCCAGTAATCGGTCGCGCAGCGCGGCATCCTTGCGCAGCACCATCGCCTCCAGGTCGGCCTGGAAGGCCACCATCCGCTCGCGCAGCGCCGGATCGGACGCGCCCAGGATCCGCACCGCCAGCAGGCCGGCATTGCGGGCCCCACCGATGGACACCGTGGCCACCGGCACCCCGGCCGGCATCTGCACGATCGACAGCAGCGAGTCCAGCCCGTCGAGCCGGGCCAGCGGCACCGGCACGCCGATCACCGGCAGCGGGGTGGCCGAGGCGACCATGCCGGGCAGGTGAGCGGCCCCGCCGGCGCCGGCGATGATCACCTCGATGCCGCGTCCGGCCGCGGTGCGCGCGTAGTCGAGCATCCGGCCCGGGGTCCGGTGCGCCGACACCACCCCGACCTCGAACGGGATGTCGAACTCGGCCAGCGCCTCGGCGGCCTCCGACATCACCTTCCAGTCGCTGTCGCTGCCCATGATCAGCCCGACCCGGGGCTTGGGGGCCTCAGTTGTCATGCGGATCCCATCCGTCCGTCCATTGCGCGTGCGAAAGCCAGTGTGCCGCCCGCCGGGCGCGTTCCCGCACGGTGGTCGGGTCGGTGCCGAGGATGTTGACGTGGCCGAGCTTGCGGCCGGGCCGCTCCCCCTTGCCGTACAGGTGCACCCGGGCCTCGGGGATGCGGGCGAACAGGTGGTGCAGTCGCTCGTCCATCGACATCGCCGGGGGCTGCGGGGCGCCGAGCACGTTGGCCATCACGGTGACCGGTGCCAGCGGGGCGGTGTCGCCCAGCGGGTAGTCCAGCACGGCGCGCAGGTGCTGTTCGAACTGGCTGGTCACCGCGCCGTCCATGGTCCAGTGCCCGGAGTTGTGCGGCCGCATGGCCAGCTCGTTGACGACGATGTCGCCGGCGGTGGTCTCGAACAGCTCGACCGCGAGCACCCCGACCACACCGAGCTCGTCGGCGAGCCGGAGCGCCAACTGCTGGGCGGCGGCGCCGGTGGCCTCCGGCAGATCCGGGGCGGGGGCCACGGCCTCGACGCAGATGCCGTTGCGCTGCACGGTCTCCACCACCGGCCAGGCCGCGCCCTGCCCGTACGGCGAGCGGGCCACCAGCGCGGCCAGTTCGCGGCGCATCTCGACCCGCTCCTCGACCAGTACCGCGACCCCGTCGGCGAGGTAGCGCGCGGCGGCCTGCCGGGCGTCGTCGAGGTCACCGGCCAGGTAGACGCCCTTGCCGTCGTAGCCGCCCCGCACCGTCTTGAGCACCAGGCCGGCATCGGTGCCACGGGCGAACGCCTCCACGTCGGCGACGGTGGTGACCTCGGCGAACCGCGGCACCGGCGCGCCGAGCTCGTGCAGCCGCCGGCGCATGACGAGCTTGTCCTGGGCGTGCACGAGCGCCTGCGGCGGCGGGGCGACGTTGACGCCCTCGGCGACGAGCTGCTCGAGCAGCCCGGTGGGCACGTGCTCGTGGTCGAAGGTGAAGGCGGTCGCACCCTCGGCCGCCCGGCGCAGCGCCTCGATGTCGGTGTGCGAGCCGATGACCACGTCCGGCGTGACCTGCGCGGCGGACTCGTCCGGGCTGGTCGCGAGCACCCGCAGCGTCTGCCCGAGCGCGATCGCGGCCTGATGGGTCATCCGGGCCAGCTGGCCGCCACCGATCATCGCCACCACCGGCGGTTTCTGGGGATTCGTTGGCACCCGTTCATGCTTTCATGGCGCCCCGGCGCGACCGAAACCCGGCTGACCTGCGGGGACCGCACCGTGCCGGGCCACCCCGTACACTGTGAAGTCGTGTCATTCGCTGATGCGACCATCGCCCGCCTGCCGCGATGGATCCGCCCGTTTGCCGAACGGCATCACGAGCTGATCAAATTCGCCATCGTCGGCGCGACGACGTTCGTCATCGACTCGGCGATCTTCTACACGCTCAAGCTGACCGTCCTGGAGCCCAAACCGGTGACGGCCAAGATCATCGCGGGCATCGTCGCGGTGATCGCGTCCTACATCCTCAACCGGGAGTGGAGCTTCCGCGACCGCGGCGGCCGGGAGCGCCATCACGAGGCCCTGCTGTTCTTCGCGGTCAGCGGTGTCGGCGTGGTGCTGAGCATGGCGCCGCTGTGGATCTCCAGCTACGTGCTGATGCTGCGCGCCCCGCTGGTGTCACTGACCGTCGAGAACGTCGCCGACTTCATCTCGGCCTACATCATCGGCAACCTGCTGCAGATGGCGTTCCGGTTCTGGGCGTTCCGTCGCTGGGTCTTCCCCGACGAGTTCGCCCGCAACCCGGAGAAGGCGCTGGAGTCGGCGCTCAGTTCCGGCGGGCTCACCGAGGCGCTGGAGAACCACCTCGAGGCCGGCCGCGGCCCCGCCACGCCAGACAATGTCACCCCGCTGCGGTCGCGGCGGCGCAACCGCGCTCAGTCGGCCCGGCGGCCCGGGCTGCCGGACTCCTCGGATCCAAGGGTGTCGAAGACCTCGTGATACAGCAGTGAGTGCACGTACCCCACACGCGGGATGTCCTCGAACGCCAGCGGGTCCTGAGCCGCCGATTCGATGATCAACGTGCCGGTGCGCAGCATCCGGTCGAGCAGCCCGTGGCGGAACTCCACGCTGTTGATCCGGGCCAGCGGGATGTCGATCCCGGCACGGGTGAGCACACCGTAGCGGAACATCACCCGGCGGTCGGTGATGACGAAGTGGGTGGTGACCCAGCTCGCGAACGGGCGCAGCGTCAGCCAGCCGACCGCCAACAGCCACAGCACCCCGATGACGGCGAACAGCACGTTGCGGGCGGTGCGATCCCAGTCGGTGCCGTTGACCACGGCGGCGCCGAACGCCGCCACGGCGGTGATCAGCACGAGTGCGAACACCGGCAGCACCAACCGCTTCCAGTGCGGATGCCGGTGCAGGACGACCTGCTCGTCGCTGGCGAGGACGTTGTCCGGGTAGCCCACGAGGGCACTGTACTGACCGGCCGGCCGCGCCGCCTCGGTAGGCGCCGGCGCCGCTGTCGAGCGGTCGAGGTGGTGATATGGGTCACCGGCGCCCGGCACCCGAGCCGCAGCCACTGCGCCGGCATCCGAAGCACTTGCCGACCGCGATCGACACCCCGGCGAGATCGGCGAACGTCGGCCGGCGCGAATCGGGGTACTGCCGGCCCGGGGTCCGGACCCCGGTCGGCGATGCCTTTGCTACCGGCCGTGAATCTCCACCGGCCGCTGTCCTGCGTGCACCCGCCCGGGGCGGATGGTCGGGGCCGTACGCCGAGGTCCGCATCCTTCGGCGGGAGACGCTGTCGGCTCCCCCGCCGAAGCGGTGTACAACTCCGCAACCGGCGGGTGGCGTTTCGCCGGTTACGGCTGTTTCAGCGTTGTGCGGCACGGGATTCCGTTTGCAACGACGCCCCGCCGGAAAGGCCGGACCGCGGGCCGGCGACATTTCGAACCACTGCACGGGCCCGCCGCCGCAACAGCGTTCACGCAAATGGTCGGCACCGTACCGCGCGCACCGGAAATCGTTGCCGAGCCGAATATCGGATGATTCGCTGACGGGGTTCGCCCCACAAACCCGATCCGGGTTGCGGCGAAGGCCGGCCCGATCGGCCGGCACGTCCGGGCCGGGTTCGGCGCCGGCCCGGCCGCAACCGACGGGTTCGCGCTCCCGGCGCCCCGCGGCGGGCGCCGGCGCACGGCGACCGGGACCCGATTCCGGCCCCCGAGGCGCGTCCGAACCGGGCATGTCGTAAGGACGGTAAGCCTTGCCGATAGCATCGACTGCCATGACGAGCGTGACCGAGCCCTCTGCGGAACAGCAGATCGACATCCACACCACCGCGGGCAAGCTGGCCGACCTCAAGCGTCGCCTGGAGGAGGCGCAGCACCCGGTCGGCGAGGCCGCCATCGAGAAGGTGCACGCCAAGGGCAAGCTGACCGCCCGGGAACGCATCCTGGCCCTCCTGGACGAGGGCTCGTTCGTCGAGCTCGACGCACTGGCCCGGCACCGCAGCACCAACTTCGGGCTGGCCGACAAGCGCCCGCCCGGCGACGGCGTGGTCACCGGCTACGGCACCATCGACGGCCGCGAGGTCTGCATCTTCAGCCAGGACGCCACCGTGTTCGGCGGCAGCCTCGGCGAGGTCTACGGCGAGAAGATCGTCAAGGTCCAGGAACTCGCCATCAAGACCGGCCGGCCGCTGATCGGCATCAACGACGGTGCGGGCGCCCGCATCCAGGAGGGCGTGGTCTCGCTCGGGCTCTACAGCCGGATCTTCCACAACAACATCAAGGCCTCCGGCGTCATCCCGCAGATCTCGCTGATCATGGGCGCCGCCGCGGGTGGGCACGTGTACTCCCCCGCGCTGACCGACTTCATCATCATGGTCGACCAGACCAGCCAGATGTTCATCACCGGCCCGGACGTCATCAAGACGGTCACCGGTGAGGACGTCACGATGGAGCAGCTCGGCGGCGCGCACACCCACATGGCCAAGTCCGGCACCGTGCACTACGTGGCCTCCGGCGAGCAGGACGCCCTCGACTACGTCCGCGAGCTGCTGAGCTACCTGCCGCCGAACAACTACGCCGAGCCGCCGCGCTACCCGGTTCCGGCGCCGACCGGCAGCATCGAGGAGACGCTGACCGACAGCGACCTCGAGCTCGACACGCTGATCCCGGACTCGCCGAACCAGCCGTACGACATGCACGAGGTCATCACCCGCGTGCTCGACGACGGCGAGTTCCTCGAGATCCAGGCCGGCTACGCGCAGAACATCATCGTCGGTTTCGGCCGGATCGACGGCCGCCCGGTCGGCGTGGTGGCCAACCAGCCCACCCAGTTCGCCGGCTGCCTGGACATCAACGCCTCGGAGAAGGCGGCCCGGTTCATCCGGACCTGCGACTGCTTCAACATCCCGATCGTGCTGTTCGTCGACGTGCCGGGCTTCCTGCCGGGTACCGACCAGGAGTACAACGGCATCATCCGGCGTGGCGCGAAGCTGCTGTACGCCTACGGTGAGGCCACCGTCGCCAAGGTCACCGTCATCACCCGCAAGGCCTACGGCGGTGCGTACTGCGTGATGGGCTCCAAGGACATGGGCGCCGACGTCGCGGTGGCCTGGCCCACCGCCCAGATCGCGGTGATGGGTGCCTCCGGCGCGGTCGGCTTCGTCTACCGCCAGCAGCTCGCCGAGGCCGCCAAGAAGGGCGAGGACGTCGAGGCGCTGCGCCTGAAGCTGCAACAGGAGTACGAGGACACCCTGGTCAACCCGTACATCGCGGCCGAGCGCGGGTTCATCGACGCGGTCATCCCGCCGTCGCACACCCGCGGCTACATCTCCAACGCGCTGCGGCTGCTGGAACGCAAGATCACCCAGGTGCCGCCGAAGAAGCACGGCAACATCCCGCTCTGATCGGATCGGACGTACCAGCCACATGACGAACAAGACCGACATCACCGAGGTCAGCGACCCCAAACAGCTGACCCTGGACAATCCGGCGGACACGTCCGTTCCGGAGATCAAGGTGCTCAAGGGCAACCCGACCGACGAGGAGATCGCCGCACTCGTCGCGGTGCTCGCCGCCGCGTCCGGCGGCGGCACCCAGCCCACCGGGCCGCAGGAGCTCAACCTGTGGGGTCACCCCGTCGACAAGCTGCGCTACCAGATCCACAGCTGGCAGCGGGTGACCCTGCTGGAGCGCACCCACATGCGCCGCTGACCGGCATCCGGGGAACGTCGCGGATGACGCGGGTGGTGCTGGCCTCGGCATCGACCGGCCGGCGCGCGGTGCTGCGCCAGGCCGGCGTCGAGCCCCTGGTCGTGGTGTCCGGGGTCGACGAGGACGCCGTCGTGGCCGGCCTCGGCGCCGACACCGGGCCGGACCGGGTGGTGACCGCACTGGCGAGCGCCAAGGCCGAGCGGGTGGCCGCCGAGCTGGATCCGGCCGTGGCGGCCGACTGCGTGGTGATCGGCTGCGACTCGATGCTGGCCGTCGACGGCCGGCTGGGCGGCAAACCCGGCACCGCCGAGGCGGCCCGGCGGCAGTGGGCGGCGATGGCGGGCCGGGCCGGGCAGCTGTTCACCGGGCACTGCGTGCTGCGCCTGCAGGACGGCGCGGTGACCGGCCGCGAGGCGCAGGCACGGTGCACCACGGTGCATTTCGCCCGGCCGCGGGAGACCGAACTGGCGGCCTACGTGGCCAGCGGCGAGCCGCTGGGGGTGGCGGGCGGTTTCACCATCGACGGGCTCGGCGGCTGGTTCGTCGACCGCATCGAGGGCGATCCGTCCAACGTCATCGGGCTGAGCCTGCCGCTGCTGCGCGAGTTGCTGCACCGGGTCGGGCTGTCGGTGGACCGGTTGTGGCCGCGGTCCGAGTGACGTCCCGTGCGATAAGACGGCTCATCCCGGCGGTAGGCTTGGGTGCGTGCCGCTGCCACCCGATCCCAGCCCCTCGCTGAAGCAATACGCGCATCCCGAACGCCTGGTCACGCCCGACTGGCTGGCCAGCAACCTCGGCCGCCCCGGCCTGGCCATCGTCGAGTCCGACGAGGACGTACTGCTCTACGACACCGGCCACATTCCCGGTGCGGTGCGGATCGACTGGCACACCGACCTCAACGACCCCGCCGTGCGCGACTACATCAACGGCGAGCAGTTCGCCGCGCTGATGGACCGCAAGGGCATCAGCCGCGACGACACCGTGGTGATCTACGGCGACAAGAGCAACTGGTGGGCGGCCTACGCGTTGTGGGTGTTCACCCTGTTCGGACACCCCGACGTGCGCCTGCTCGACGGCGGCCGGGATCTGTGGGTGTCCACCGGCCGCGACACCACGCTGGACGTCCCGACCCGGCAGACCACCGGCTACCCGGTCGTCGAGCGCGACGACGCCCCGATCCGCGCGTTCCGGGACGACGTGCTGGCCGCGATCGGCAAGGCCCCGCTCATCGACGTCCGCTCGCCGCAGGAGTACACCGGTGAGCGCACCCACATGCCGGACTACCCCGAGGAGGGCGCGCTGCGCGGCGGGCACATCCCGACTGCGGTGTCCGTCCCGTGGTCGAAGGCCGCCGACGAGAGCGGCCGGTTCCGCAGCCGGGCCGAGCTCGACGAGATCTACGGCTTCCTCGAGCCCAGCGACGAGCCGATCGTCTACTGCCGGATCGGGGAACGCTCGAGCCACACCTGGTTCGTGCTGACCCACCTGCTCGGGCTGCCCAAGGTCCGCAACTACGACGGTTCGTGGACCGAGTGGGGCAACGCGGTGCGGGTGCCGATCATGCGCGGTGAGGAGCCGGGCGAACCGATCCCGGTGCCATGACGCTGCCGACCGCCCTCGCCGAGGTGGTCGCGGACTTCCGGGCGGTGCAGGGGCAGGACAAGTTGCGGCTGCTGCTGGAGTTCGCCGGTGAACTGCCCGACCTGCCGCCGGAGCTGGAGCCGGCGGCGATGGAGCCGGTGCCGGAGTGCCAGTCGCCGCTGTTCCTGCACGTCGACGTGAGTGATCCGGAGCGGGTGCGGCTGTACTTCAGCGCACCGGCCGAGGCCCCGACGACCCGCGGCTTCGCGTCGATCCTGGCCGCCGGCCTCGACGGGCAGCCCGCCGAGGTCATCCTGGCAGTGCCCGACGACTTCATCGCCGAGCTCGGCTTGACCGAGTTGGTCAGCCCGCTGCGGATGCGCGGTATGTCGGCGATGCTCGCCCGCATCAAGCGGCGGCTGCGCGATGCCGATTCGCTCGCGTGAAGTGTTGCGATGCAATGAATGTCACCCGGTGCACCGCATCCGGTGCAGCGCACCCGGGCACCGGGCAGGCGAAATCCCGCCCCAGCCGCACCCGCCCACCTTTCAAACCGCCGGCCGGTAACGAAAGTCGTGCGGCGACAACAGAACTCAACAGAATCGTGGCACCGGGCGGCCCCGGCACCCACCCCTGCCGGGGCGGCGTGCGGGCGCCCGGCCCGGCCCCGCACCGCGCGGCCGCGGCCCCGCCGATCCAACGCCACCGGCACGGGCCGCACCCGGCCCGCCAGAACTTACTCGTCGGTAACCGAGACCGACTCACCGAGGAGGATTCGCGCAGCCTAAACTGCGCCAGATAGATTCTTAAAGACGTTTCTTAGACATGTGGGCGGCCGAGCCCGTCAGTACAGTCACAGTAGGAGGCACAGGTGCCCAGTCACGCCAGTTCGACCATCCAGAAGGTCCTGGTAGCCAACCGCGGCGAGATCGCCGTCCGGGTGATCCGGGCGGCCAGGGACGCTGGTCTGCAGAGCGTGGCGGTTTACGCCGAACCCGATGCCGATGCGCCGCACGTCCGGTTGGCCGACGAGGCCTTCGCCCTGGGTGGTCAGACCTCGGCGGAGTCCTACCTGGTGTTCGAGAAGATTCTCGACGCCGCGGCCAAGTCCGGCGCCAACGCCATCCACCCGGGCTACGGCTTCCTGAGCGAGAACGCCGACTTCGCGCAGGCCGTCATCGACGCCGGGCTGATCTGGATCGGTCCCAGCCCGCAGGCCATCCGCGACCTCGGTGACAAGGTGACCGCGCGCCACATCGCCGCCCGCGCCCAGGCGCCGCTGGTGCCGGGCACCCCGGATCCGGTCAAGGACGCCGACGAGGTCGTCGCCTTCGCCCGGGAGTACGGTCTGCCGATCGCCATCAAGGCCGCCTTCGGCGGCGGCGGGCGCGGCATGAAGGTCGCGCGCACCATGGAGGAGATCCCCGAGCTCTACGAGTCGGCGGTGCGCGAGGCCACCGCGGCGTTCGGCCGCGGCGAGTGCTTCGTGGAGCGCTACCTGGACAAGCCGCGCCACGTCGAGGCGCAGGTGCTGGCCGACAAGCACGGCAATGTCATCGTCGTCGGCACCCGCGACTGCTCGCTGCAGCGCCGCTACCAGAAGCTGGTCGAGGAGGCGCCGGCACCGTTCCTCACCGACGCGCAGCGCAAGGAGATCCACGAGTCGGCCAAGCGGATCTGCAAGGAGGCCGGCTACTACGGCGCCGGCACGGTGGAGTACCTGGTCGGCCAGGACGGCCTGATCAGCTTCCTCGAGGTCAACACCCGGCTGCAGGTGGAGCACCCGGTCACCGAGGAGACCACCGGCATCGACCTGGTGCTGCAGCAGTTCCGCATCGCCGAGGGCCACAAGCTCGACATCACCGAGGACCCGACGCCGCGCGGCCACTCGATCGAGTTCCGCATCAACGGCGAGGACGCCGGCCGGGGCTTCCTGCCGGCACCGGGCCCGATCACCAAGTTCGTGGCGCCGACCGGCCCGGGCGTGCGCCTGGACTCGGGCGTGGAGGCCGGCTCGGTGATCGGCGGCCAGTTCGACTCGATGCTGGCCAAGCTGATCGTCACCGGCGCCGACCGCGATCAGGCCCTGGCCCGCGCCCGCCGCGCGCTGGCCGAGTTCGAGGTGGAGGGCCTGGCCACGGTCATCCCGTTCCACCGCGCGATCGTCGACGACCCGGCCTTCATCGGCGACGGCACCAGGTTCGACGTGCACACCCGGTGGATCGAGACCGAGTGGAACAACACCGTCGAGCCGTTCACCGGCGGTGAGGCCGCCGAGGAGGAGGAAACCGCACCCCGGCAGAAGGTGGTCGTCGAGGTCGGCGGCCGCCGGGTCGAGGTCTCGCTGCCGGGCGACCTGGCGATCGGCGGCGGCGCCGGCGGCGGGGTCCCCGGCGCGATCCGGCGCAAGCCGAAGCCGCGCAAGCGCGGGGCGCACGCCGGTGCGGCCGTCTCCGGTGACTCGGTGACCGCCCCGATGCAGGGCACCGTGGTGAAGGTGGCCGTCGAGGAGGGCCAGCAGGTCTCCGCCGGCGACCTGGTCGTGGTGCTCGAGGCGATGAAGATGGAGAACCCGGTGACCGCGCACAAGGACGGCACGATCACCGGCCTGTCGGTGGAGGCGGGGGCCGCCATCACCCAGGGTACCGTCATCTGCGAGATCAAGTAGCCCGAACCGGACCCGGCCCCCGCGAGGCAGAGGTGGATCCCGTCGAGATCAACGCGGGTACCTACTACCTGCGGGGGCTGCGGTCCGACGACCGCATCGACGACCGGCCCGCGCTGCTCGACCTCGGCGAGTCCGATCCGGACCGCCACCTCGCCGAGTGCGCCGCGGGCTGGGCGTCGGGCACCCGGTACACGTGGGCGGTGTGCGAGCCGACGACCGGTGAGCTGGTCGCCGAGGCGATCCTCGATCCGGTCGCGGCCGCGGTGACCGCCCGTGCCCGGTCCGGACATGCCGAGGCGGTGGCCGTCGCCACCGCCTCGGTTCGTCGTTTCGCCGCCGGTGCGCTGGGGCTCACCGTGACGGGCTGACGCCCGCCGGGTGGTCGATGTCGCGGCCGGACGCCAGGTCGGCGCACTCCACCGTGACGAGGTCGGCGCGGGCGCGCAGGAAGCGCCGGGCACCCTCGTCGCCGCGCAGCTCCGCCAGCAGCGCCGGCCAGTGACGCCGGGCGATCACCACCGGATGACCGGGCCGGCCGGCGAACACCGCCCTGGCCAGCCCGCTGCTCGCCGACCGTGCGGCCGCGAGCACCCGGGCGACCACGTCGGCGCCGATGTCGGGGGTGTCGACGGTGTGGAGCACCGCGTATCCGGCCGCCGCGCCGGCGGCCCCGATCCCGGCGCGCAGCGAGGCCGACATCCCGTCGGCCCAGTCCGTGGCGACCACCGCCCGCGCCGGAGCAGGCACCGCCACCACCGCAGCACCGAGCACCACCAGCACCTCGTCGCAGCCGCCCCGGTGCAGCGCGTCCACCCCGGCTGTCAGCCACTCACCGTTGGCGGCAAGCACTTTCGGCATGCCGTAGCGGGTGCCCGCGCCCGCCGCGAGCAGGATGCCCACCGCGGGCGACCGATCGGTGGCGGTCATGCCCTCCAGTGTGCCGGGCATCGGCGAGCGACGGTGGTACGGATTTCGTCGTGCCCGCCGACGCCGGGCGTGTCGACCGCCCCCCGCCGCCCCACCGCGGCCACGGCCGGACACGGGCCGGCCCGACCCGGACCGGGGGTGGCGACGCGCCGCCGCCGCGAACGCCGCAGGCCGGCCCGCCCGCCCGCGACGACCGTGCCCCGACCCCGCTGTGACATGAATTCCTGGAATTCACTGCGTATTTCAGACACCGATTGTGATGCGCCGCGGGGCGGCGTAGGGTCTGGATCAGGTTGAGAGCACAGCCGACAGATTCGTCATCGACCTCGGGGCCGCGCCGTCCGCGCCGCTCCGCAGCGACGGCTTCGTCCTCCGGGCCCGCCTCCTCGATGTAACGCCAGAGTACGAATTCCGTATCGACCGATGGAGTCACCATGTCGCCCAGTACCACCCCGCCCGGGCACGGTGATGTCGTCCGATGCCGCACCGCGCGGTTCCGCACCCACTGGGTGCCGCCCGCGACCGCCGTGGTCACCGTCGACGGGGAGCTCGACGCCGCGAACTGCTCGGCATTCCGCGACTACGCCGTCGCCCACGGCGACGGCGCCGACCGGCTGATCCTGGATCTGTCCGATGTCGGCTTCGCCGGCACCGTCGCCCTCTCCGCGTTGCACGCGGTCGGCGGGCGGTGCGCCGACCGGCACATCCCCTGGGCCGTCGTCGCCGGCCCGACCGTGGACCGCCTGCTGCGGCTGTGCGAACCCGGTACCGACCTGCCCGTCCGTGACAGCGTGGCGGCCGCGTTGCGGGACCGGCCGCTACTGCAACTCGTCGCGCAACCGCGCTAACGACTTGGCGAGCAATCGGGAGACATGCATCTGCGAGATTCCCACCCGCTCGGCGATCTGGGTCTGCGTCAGCGACTCGAAGAACCGCAGCACCAGGACCGTGCGTTCGCGTTCGGGCAGCGCGGCCAGCAGCGGCCGCAGCGCTTCGCGGTTCTCGATCTGGTCCAGGCCGGCGTCGAGGTCGCCGAGGGTATCGGCGATGGCCGGGGCGTCCTCGTTGCCGGCACTGCCCCCGCTGTCGATGGACAGCGTGTTGTACGAGCTGCCGGCCACCAGGCCCTCGATCACCTCGTCGCGGTCCATCTCCAGTTCCGCGGCCAGCTCGGAGGCGGTGGGCGCGCGGCCCAGCCGCTGGGAGAGCTCGGCGGTGGCCGCCCCGAGCCGCAGGTGCAGCTCCTTGAGCCGCCGCGGCACCTTGACCGACCAGCTGTTGTCCCGGAAGTGGCGGCGGACCTCGCCCATGATCGTCGGCACGGCGAACGACACGAAGTCCGAGCCGGTCTCGACGTCGAACCGGATCACGGCGTTGACCAGGCCCACCCGGGCGACCTGCACCAGGTCGTCACGCGGCTCGCCGCGGCCGTCGAACCGGCGGGCGATGTGGTCGGCCAGTGGCAGGCAGCGCTCCACGATCCGGTCGCGCTGCCGCTGGAACTCCGCCGAGCCCTCCGGGAGCGCGCGCAGTTCGCGGAACATGTCCGCCACGTCCGCGTACTCGGAGTTCGACCGCGACGAGCCCTGCCTCGACGGAGGGGTCACCGCGTCGAACTCACTCGCCTCGTGGTCAGGGCGATTCCGCACACCTGTCCCCCCTCCGTCACCTGCCCGTCGGTGAAGGTTCGGACGTCGTCGGTCAGCGAGCTGAGCACATGCCAGCTGAAGCTGCCCGGGGCGAGGATGTCGGTGGTCGAGACCGTGGTCGACGCCTCCACAACGACGGCGTCCGGTCCCGGATGCACCGCGACCAGCAGCGTCGAATCGGGCACCGCGGATCGGATCAGTCGGGTGCACGCCTCGTCGACGGCCAGCCGCAGGTCCGACACGGTGTCGAAGTCCAGATCCTCGTACGCACCCACGGCGGCGACCAGCGTCCGCAGCAGCGCGAGATTCTCCAGTTCCGCGGCGACGCGGAACTCGACCGACCGTGCGCCGTTGTTCGACCCACCTTCGGCCTGCCCACCAGCAGCTTGTGCGGCCATATGACCTCCCGACCGGTTCTGGGGCAGATTACCCCAGCTCGAACCCCGCCTACCCACGGTCGCGGCGCCCCGGCGACCTGCCGTCGCGCGACGTGTGGCGATCGGCGTTGCCGGGTAACCCCACGGCATGGAACACACCGCATCGCAACGCGGTCCGGGGCGCGGTCCGGGGCGCGAGGCCCACGGCACGTGGCGCCGGGTCCTGATGGTGGCCGGGCTGGTCGTGGCGGCGCTGGTGCTGGCGATCGTGGCCGTCTATGCGGTGACGTTCGTCATCCTGGCGCCGATGATGCAGTGATTGCGATGCGTCGGGAAGTTCGCGGGGAACGCCTTCCCGGGGAATGTCACGGACCCGTCGAGGGGTCGGTCGAGCGTTCATCATGGTGCCGGTCCCATACCCAGGGCCGGGTACCGGCCAAACGTCGGGTCCGAAATCCCGTCCGGAGTAGGCCGTGAACGATCGACCCGTGAACCTGCGGTACAGCGAGGTCAACGGGCCCGGCTGGCGTCGTGTCCGGCGCGGCCGGCAGTTCCTGTTCCTCGATGTCGACGGCACACCGCTCACCGATCCGGTGGGGCTGCAGCGCATCGAACGACTGGGCATCCCGTCGTCCTGGCGCAAGGTCTGGATCTGCCCCTACCCCGACGGCCACATCCAGGCCGTCGGCACCGACCCGGGCGGACGGCGCCAGTACCTCTACCACCCGCAGTGGCGCGAGGACCGTCGCGAGGAGGCGTTCGACCGCGTACTGCAGATGTCGGCCGCGCTGCCCGAGATGCGCCGGCGCATCGCCGCCGACCTGCGCGGGCGCGGCCTGACCCGGGACCGGGTGCTGGGGGTGGCCCTGTATCTGCTCGACACCGGGTGCTACCCGGGCGACGACGAGGCGTTCGGGATCACCGCGCTTCGCTGCGACGAGGTGGCGCTGCAGCGCACCGGCGTGGAGATCGACCACCGCCCGCCCCAGGGGGGCCGGTTGCGGCTGACCGTCGACGAGCCGCTGGTGGGCCGGGCGGTGCGGGCGCTGCTGCGCCGGCCCGATCGCGACGACCGGTTCCTGGTCTACCGCAACGACAACGGCTCGGACGACGACTGGGTGGCCGCCGACCCGGCCGACGTGAACGCCCGGTTGCGGGAACTCGTCGGCGACGACCACCGCGTCGCCGATCTGTTCAGCTGGCATGCCACCGTGGCCGCCGCGGTCGCCTTCGCGGAGTTCGACACGGCCGCCCCGGCACAGGCGGCCGCGGTCGAGGCGTCGGTGTACCGGACGGTCGCCGCCGAACTGCACCGGCCCGACTGCACGGCGCACATCGACCCGCGGGTGGCGACCGGCTTCCGCCACGGGCTGACCGTCGCGGCCGGGCTCCGCCGCAGCCGGCGGGTACGGGAGCGCGCCGAGCGGCAGGCGATCGTCGAGGCCGCCACCGCCCGGCTGATCCGGAAGGTGGCCCGGGAGCTCTGACGCGCGGTGGCCGCGTGCCTCAACCGCGCCAGATCGTCGGCGCCGCCTGCGCAGCGCGGGCTCGGGATTGGGAACCGCGGCGGATGTCCCGGGCGCCGTGCGCCCCGTCGGTGCCGGGGCGGCGGAACCGGCACCACCCCGGACGAGGTCCTACCCCCAACGGATGACAGCCGAAATCGGCGTGTTCCGGCTATTGTGCCATCGGAATCGTGTCTGCGACAGGGACAGACGATGTGGTTGCGGCGTTGTCGCCGCGCGGCTCGCACGGGGCGGGGACATGTACGACATCGCTGCGGGGTCGGCACCGGCGCCGGCCACAACGGTGGCGGTCATCGACGGCCACGATGTCGTGCACGCCGGGGTGGCCGCGTGGTGCGACCCCGCCGATCCCCCGGTCGAACTCGTCGGCGCGTTCCTGCGCCCGGACGAGTTCCTGACCGCCTATCCCGACACCCCCGACGGCGTCGACGTCGTCGTGCTGGACGTGCAGGTCGACGGCCGGCCCGATCTGCGGGCCCTGCGCGCGCTGTGCGAGCGGGGCCAGAAGGTGGTGGTGTTCTCCGACTTGGCCGCCGACGAGGTGATCCTGAGCTGCCTCGACCAGGGCGCGATCAGCTACCTGCTCAAGTCCGAGGGGCGCAACCACCTGATGGAGGCCATCCGGACCGCGGGCACCTCGACTCCGCACGTGGGTCCGCGGATGGCCCGGGCACTGCACAACGACGCCATGCTGGGCCGGATCAGGCTCTCCGAGCGCGAGAAGGAGGTGCTGATCGCCTGGTTCCAGACCGAGAGCAAGGACGCCGTGGGACAACGCCTCTACATCTCGCCCACCACGGTGCGCACCCACCTGCAGCGGGCGCGCGCAAAGTACGCCAGTGTCGGCCGGCCCGCGCCCACCAAGTCGGCCCTGCTGGCCCGGGCCATCGAGGACGGCATACTGAGCCTGCAGGATCTGTAGCGGCGCAACGGGTCCGGCAGCAGCGACCCCGACACCGCAGAAAACAGGCGTTCAGCGCCCCGGAATTCGTCCGCGAAAGGTATGAATACGCCATTCGTACGACGCCGACAACTGCGGATCGACACGTTCGGACCACGTCCGGAATCACCCCGGAAACCCACTCGGAACCACGCCGTTACCTCGGGTTTCCTCCGTTCGGAGGACGCGGCGAAATGGCGGACCGGATAGGCTGGAGGGCAAATTCGGCCATGGTCGGAGACCGGATCCGAGGGGTGGACCTCCGACGGTGGCCGATTTTTTTATTCCACGCCGCTGCTAAAATAAAAACGAATTCAATTCGGAATCCGACGGAGGAGCGATGCGAACGGAGACCGGCCACCCGGTCGTCAACTTCGCCAGCGAGATCTCCCCGGACACCCTCGAGCAGGCCCGAATGACCGCGGCGATGCCGTTCGTGCATCCGCATGTCGCCCTGATGCCGGATGCGCACGTCGGTCTCGGCGCAGCGGTCGGCACGGTGATCCCGACCGTGGGCGCGGTGATGCCGGCCGCGGTGGGCGTCGACATCGGCTGCGGCATGATCGCCGCCCGTACCCGCTTTCGCCGCAGCGACATCGCCGGACGCGACCTGGTCCGGCTGCGGGTCGCGATCGAATCGGCCATCCCGCTCAGTCCCGGCAACTACAACCGCACGCTGCAGCGGTTCCCGTTCACCGCCGAACGACTGGCCCGGTTGGAGCAACTCGCCGCCGAGACCGGGGTCGATCTGTCGCACTCGCCGAAGTGGAGGGAGCAACTGGGTTCCCTGGGCGGCGGCAACCACTTCATCGAGTTGTGCGTCGACGACGACGAGAACGTCTGGCTGTTCCTGCATTCCGGGTCGCGCGGCGTCGGCAACCGGATCGCTCGCCGGCACATCGAGACGGCCAAGCGGCAGTGCGCCCGGCGCCAGGTGGCACTGCCGCACCCGGATCTCGCCTACCTGACCGAGGGAACACCGGAATTCGACTGCTACATCACTGAACTCGACTGGGCCCAGCAGTTCGCGCTGGCCAACCGGGAGGAGATGCTCGACCGGTTCCGGCTGGTGTTCGCCCGGTGGCTGCGGGTGGACCCGGACGACGTCGAGACCCAACGGATCAACACCCACCACAACTACACGGTGCCCGAGCAACACGCCGGCCGGCGGGTCTGGCTGACCCGCAAGGGCGCGATCGCCGCCCACACCGGGGTGATGGGCATCATCCCCGGATCGATGGGCAGCCGCTCCTACATCGTGCGGGGCAAGGGCAACCCGGACAGCCTGTGCAGCGCGCCCCACGGCGCGGGCCGGCGACTGTCGCGCACCCAGGCCCGTCGGCAGTTCACGGCACGGGACCTCGCCGCGCGGATGACCGGGATCGAGTACCGCCACGGCGAGGCCTGGGTGGACGAGATCCCGGACGCCTACAAATCGATCGACACGGTGATCGCCGATTCGGCGGAACTGGTCGAGGTGGTGACGAGCCTGCGACAGGTGCTCAACGTCAAGGGCACCTGACACCGGCCACGTCCAGATAGATGCGCTCGGCGTCGGCGGCGATGCGGTTCCACCCGTACCGGGCGCTGGCCCGGTCCCGGCCCGCCGCGCCCAGACACCGGCGGCCGAACTCGTCGCGCACCAGTTGGTTGAGCGCCACGGCGACCTCGGCCGGATGATGGTGCTCGACCAGCTTTCCCGTGACGTCGTGAACCACCGTGTCGCGCAGCGCCCCGACCGCGGTCGCCGCCACCGGCACCGCGCAGGCCATCGCCGCCAGTGCGGTTCGGCCGTGCGGGTCGTAGTGCGGGGTGCAGGCCACGACATCGGCGGACCGCAGCAACGCCGGCGTCGGGTCCGGGTCGGTGAACCGGAGCCGGTCGGCCACCCCGACCTCGGCGGCGATCCGGCGCAGCCGCTGTGGGTACGGGCCGTCGGCCGGACCGGTGGCCAGCACCAGCTCGGTGTGCGGGACCGCCGGCAGCGCCCGCACCAGCAGATCGAACCCGGAGTCGGGCACCGCCGGCCCGACACCGACGATGCGGTGCGGCGCGGTGCGCGGGTCGCGCGGCCCGTCCGGGGTGAACCGCTCGAGGTTCACGCCACCGGGCAGCACCGAGGTGCCGGTGCGGGGCCGGCCCAGGCGGATGAGTTCACCGATCTCGTCGGTGCAGGTGGCGGCGATCCAGCGCGCGGTGCGGGCGAGCTTGCTCTCCAGCCGCGCCCGTTGGCTCGGATCGGCCCGCTCGGGCGGGGCCGGGGCGTGCAGGGTGAGCACGGTGGGCAGGTCGAGCGCGGTCGCGGCAAGTTGCGCGGCCACCCCGGCCGCCCAGCCGTGCGCGTGCACGACGTCCGGACGCTGCCGGCGCCATTCGGCGTCGAGGGTGCGGGCCAGCACGCCGATGGCCTCCAGCGGGTCGGCATCGGGCCGGTCCGGGGCGGGTGCGGGGTGGGTCGTGACGGTGTGGCCGCGCCGGGCCAGCGCCGCCACCAGCTCGGCGACGTGGGCGCCGCGGGACCGGTCGGTGGGCCCGGCGCCGGGCACCGAGACCACCGCGATCCGCAACGGGTCCGACGTGTCCACCCCGGCCGCGTACCCACCCCGGCGGCAGCTAAACCGGGATGTCGGGCCCAACCGACTTTCGTTGCGCGGCAACGGACTCGATGCCGATCCACCGCGCCGTCGCGGCGCCGGGGTTTAGCGTCCGGGTTTCCGGGCACCCTGCCGGGCGCAAGCAACCGACGTCAACCGGAAGGCAGAGCATGACCGAGAAGAACAGTGGTCCCCAGGAAGGCATCAAGGGTGTCGTCGAGGACGTGAAGGGCAAGGCCAAGCAGGCCGTCGGCACGGTGACCGGCCGCGACGACCTGGTCGACGAGGGCAAGGCGCAGCAGGACAAGGCCGATGCCCAGCGGGATGCCGCGAAGAAGGAGGCCGAGGCCGAATCGGCCCGCGCCGGTGCCGCTGCGGCCGAGAAGCGCCAGCAGGCCCACCAGTAGGCACAGCAGCGAACGGGGCCCGGTCACCCGGTGACCGGGCCCTTCGCCGTGCGGTGCCGCGGTCAGCTGCTGCGGTCGGCGGGGCCGCGCGGTGTGGCCTCGGGATGTTCGGCGTACCAGCGGTCCTCGAGGTGTTTGACGCGGCGGTGCTCGACCATGAGCCAGGTGCCGGCGACGGCGAAGCCGACCGCGGCGATGACGACGAGCAGCACGCCGAGGCCGGCGTTGCCGGTGGCGAACCCGGCCAGGCCGCCGACGAAGGCCACCAGGGCCAGGCCGCCGACGACGAGCGCGGGCATGTTCGCGGTGTCCTTGAGCGCTTCCCCGGCGTGCGGGCGGGTGGTGCGGGCGTGGTCCACGGGATCGTGTGCGTTTTCCGGCATTAGCTCGGCGTTCCCCGTCACGACCTGCGGTAAACCCGTCGCCGTCGGACCCCGGTCATACCATGCGGACATGTCGCGCGCCGCGCTGCTGTTCCGGCTCTACCTGCTGGCCGCCGTCGCCGTCGGGATCGGTGCCGGGCTGGCCGGGTTGGCCTGGCCGTGGATACTGGTGGCCGCGGTGCTGGTCCCGCCCACGCTCGTGGTGCTGCCGCGGTTCGTCGCCGGGGTGGTGCGCGGCGGGTTCACCCCGCGCCCGGCCGAGCTGGACCGCTGGGCCGAAATGTCCGGGACGGAATTCGAGGACTACGTGGCCCGGGTCGCGCGCTCGTGCGGGGTGCCGGTGATCATGACATCGGTCAGCGGTGACTTCGGGGTCGACCTGATCGTCGGCCACCGGCCGAACCGGTTGGCCGTCCAGTGCAAGCGCCGGTCCCGCCCGGTGGGGCCGGACGCGGTGCAGGAGGTGGTCGCCGGGGCGCCGGTGCACGACTGTACTCGCACGATGGTGGTGACCAATCACGAGTTCACCGCGGCCGCCCGCACGCTGGCCGAGCAGCACGGCTGCGTGCTGGTCGGCCGCGACGAGCTGCCCCGGCTGCGTTCGACGATCAGGCGGCTGATGCGTGACGAAGCTCGACAAGCGCCGCGCGCGTCGCCGCCACCGCCGCATCGAGCTCGGCCTCGGTGACGGTCAGGGCCGGCCGGAACCGCACCCCGTCGACGCCGGTGGGCAGCAGGATGACCCGGCGCCGCCACAGCGCCTGCAGCAGGGCGTCGCGCTGGGCCGGGGTGGGCAGGCTGAACGCGCAGATCAGCCCGCGGCCGCGCACATCGCAGACCAGGCCGTCGAACTCCGCGGCCAGGTCGTGCAGCCGGTCGAGCAGATGCCGGCCGAGGCGGCGGGCTCGCGGGATCAGGCCGTCGGCCTCGATCACCTCGAGAATCCGGCGGGCGCGCACCATGTCGGCGAGGTTGCCGCCCCAGGTGGAGTTGATCCGGGAGCTGACGGTGAACACGTTGTCGGCGACCTCGTCGACGCGCCGACCCGCCATCACCCCGCAGACCTGGGTCTTCTTGCCGAACGCGACGACGTCGGGCTGGATCCCGAGCTGCTGGTAGGCCCACGGCGTGCCGGTGGACCCGCAGCCGGTCTGTACCTCGTCGACGACGAACAGCGCGTCGAACTCGTCGCACAGCCGCCGCATCGCGGTGAAGAACGAGGGCCGGAAGTGCCGGTCCCCACCCTCGCCCTGGATGGGCTCGGCGATGAAGCAGGCGATGTCGTGCGGGTGGGCCTCGAACGCCGCACGGGCCTGCCGCAGCGACTCGGCCTCCAGGGCGTCCATGTCGTCGGCGTCCAGCCCGGGCCGCAGGTAGGGCGCGTCGATGCGCGGCCAGTCGAACTTCGGGAACCGCGCGACCTTGACCGGGTCGGTGTTGGTCAGCGACAGCGTGTACCCGCTGCGGCCGTGGAAGGCGCCGCGCAGGTGCAGCACCTTGGTGCCCAGCCGGGGGTCGAGGCCGCGCGCCTGGTTGTACCGGCTCTTCCAGTCGAAGGCAACCTTCAGGGCGTTCTCCACCGCGAGCGCGCCGCCGTCGATGAAGAACAGGTGCGGCAGGGCCGGGTCGCCGAGCACCCGCACGAAGGTGTCGACGAACCGGGCCATCGGCACCGTGTAGACGTCGGAGTTGCTCGGCTTGTTGAGCGCGGCCGCGATCAGCTCGTCACGGAAGGCCGGGTCGTCGGCCAGCGCGGGGTGGTTCATGCCCAGTGGTGAGGACGCGAAGAACGTGAACATGTCCAGATAGCGGGCCCCGGTGCGGGCGTCGACCAGCTGCGACCCGCGGGAGCACTCCAGGTCCAGCACGAGGTCGAACCCGTCGGTGAGCACGCTGCGCGCCAGCACCGGGTGGACGTCCTCCGGCGTCAGCGCATGACGGGACGGAACATCGGCCATACCGCCATGCTATCGCAGAATTTACTGTCAGAATTGGCACATGCCGGATAATTTCCTACGGCACGTGCTGGCGTCGCTCGAAGAACGTCTGCAGGATGACGGTGCTGCGGGTCCGGACGTTGGCCGCCGTGCGGATCTGCTGCAGCAGGTCCTCGAGCGCCCGCGCCGAGGCCACCCGCACCAGCAGCACGTAGCTCTCCTCGCCGGCCACCGAATGACAGGACTCGATTTCCGGGATGTGCGCCAGCCGGGCCGGGGCATCATCGGGTTGCGAGGGATCGAGCGGGGTGATCGCCACGAACGCCGACAACTGCTGTCCGACCGCCTCCGGGTCGACATGGGCGTGGTAACCGGTGATGACACCGCGCGCCTCGAGCCGGCGCACCCGCGACTGCACCGCCGAGACGGACAGTCCGGCACGGGCCGCCAGGTGCGCCAGCGTGGCGCGGCCGTCGGCCACCAGTTCGCGGGCCAGGATCCGGTCGATCTCGTCCAACGGCACGGGCGGGTGCGCGTGCTCCTCGGATTCCCCCATGGCCGCACTGTATCGAACCCACCCGACGACAGCGGAAGGTGACGACATGACCCCCCTGCCCTCCACCGAAGCGCTGCGCACCCGCGCCCGCGAGGCCCTGCACCGGCTCGGCGTGCGCACCGAACCGCAGGCCCCAGGCGGCGGGATCGCCGCCCGCACCCCGATCACCGGTGCCGAGCTGTTCCCGCTGCGCGAGCACTCCGCCGACGACCTCGACACCGCGATCGCCGCTGCCGCGCAGGCGTTCTCGACCTGGCGCAGCACCCCGGCGCCGGTACGCGGCCGGCTCGTCGCCCGGCTGGGCGAACTGCTGGTGGCGCACCGGCAGGATCTGGCCACGCTGGTGACGCTGGAGGCGGGCAAGATCACCAGCGAGGCGCTCGGCGAGGTGCAGGAGATGATCGACATCTGCGACTTCGCCGTCGGGTTGTCACGGCAGCTCTACGGGCTGACCATCGCCTCCGAGCGGCCCGGGCACCGGCTGATGGAGACCTGGCACCCGCTCGGCGTGGTCGGCGTCATCACCGCGTTCAACTTCCCGGTCGCGGTGTGGGCGTGGAACGCCGCGGTCGCGCTGGTGTGCGGCGACACCCTGGTGTGGAAGCCTTCGGAACTCACGCCGCTGACCGCGCTGGCCTGCCAGGCACTGCTGGAGCGGGCCGCCGCCGACGTGGGCGCCCCGCCGGAGGTGAGCCGGGTGGTACTCGGGGACCGGCGGCTCGGCGAGCGGCTGGTCGACGACCCACGGGTGGCCCTGGTCTCGGCCACCGGTTCGGTGGCGATGGGGGCCGCCGTCGGGCCGCGGGTGGCCCGGCGGTTCGGCCGGGTACTGCTGGAACTCGGCGGCAACAACGCCGCGGTGGTCACCCCGTCGGCGGACCTGGACCTGGCGATCCGGGCGATCGTGTTCGCCGCGGCGGGCACCGCCGGGCAGCGCTGCACCACGCTGCGCCGGTTGATCGTGCACCACTCGATCGCCGACGAGGTCTCGGCGCGGATCGTCGACGCCTACCGGCAGCTGCCGGTCGGCGACCCGTTCGCCGAGGGCACCCTGGTGGGTCCGCTGATCCACGAGAACGGCTACCGGGCCATGGTTTCCGCGCTCGAGCAGGCGTGCGCCGACGGGGGCGAGGTGTTCGGCGGCCGGCGCCAGGATCTCGGCGTGGACAGCGCGTACTACGTCTCCCCCGCCCTGGTGCGGATGCCGGCGCAGACCACGCTGATGCACACCGAGACCTTCGCGCCGGTCCTCTACGTGGTGACCTACACCGATCTCGACGAGGCGATCGCCATGAACAACGCGGTGCCGCAAGGGCTTTCGTCGTCGATCTTCACTCTGAACATGCGCGAGGCGGAGCGGTTCATGGCCGCCGACGGGTCGGACTGCGGCATCGTCAACGTCAACATCGGCACCTCGGGGGCGGAGATCGGCGGGGCGTTCGGCGGGGAGAAGGCCACCGGCGGCGGCCGGGAATCCGGCTCGGACGCCTGGAAGGCCTACATGCGCCGGGCCACCAACACCATCAACTACTCCACCGACCTGCCGCTGGCACAGGGCGTGCACTTCGGCTGACCGCCTCCCCTTCCGCTGCCGAGTGTGCGGTTTCGTCCGCGACACGCCGCCCGGGCGTACGGGTGTTCACACTCGCCAGGTCTGCGGGCAGCCCCGCGCCGTCAGCGCCTCGCCCACCCGCCGCAGGAACGTCCGCGGGTGGTTGTGCAGCATGCCCGCGGTCAACCGGATGTCGGTCCAGCCGAGCCGGGGCAACAGCCAGTAGCGTTCGGCATCGGCGCTGCGCTGCCGCGGATCGGTCCAGTGGTGCGCCCCGTCGAAATCCACCCCCACCCGGTACTCCGGCCAGCCCAGATCGATCCGCGCGACGACGCGCCCGTGCTCGTCGTACACCCTGACCTGCGTCTCGGGCACCGGGAACCCGTGCCGAACCAGCAGCAGCCGGGTCCGCGACTCGTACGGCGATTCGGCGCCGCCGTCGACGAGCTGCAGCACCTCGCGCAGCCGGCGCAGCCCACGCACACCCGGGTGCGCCTGCGCCACCGCATCGATCGCACCGACGTCGATGCCGGTCGCGTTGAGCAGGGCGTCGATCCGTTGCACCGCCGCCGGCACGGCGAGCCGCCGGCCCAGATCGAACGCCGTCCGGGCCGGGGTCGTCACCGGCATGCCCGCGCGGCGCTCGATCTCGCCGGGCCGTAACGCATCGCTGTGCACGACGATCGCCGGGGGCGGCCGGCGATTGGCGCTGACGAGCTCGGCGGGCAGCGTCGGCTCGAGCCATTTCGCACCGTGCAGCGCCGCGGCCGAGAGCCCGGCGACCACCGCGCGCCGGCGCGACCACAGCCAGGCGGCGCGGGCACGTTCGGCAGGGGCGAGTTCCACCCCGCGGGGGACCCACACGCCGGGATACACCGCGGTGAAGAATCGACGCAGTTCGCGGGAGGTCAACAGCCGGGCGTCGAGCGCCTCGGTGGCCAGGAAGGGCCGGCACAGCTCGTCCATGGCCGCAACGCTCGCGGCCGGTGCCGACAGGATCGCCCGCTCAGCGGCGGTTATCCACAGCCCCGGTGATGCGAGTGTGCGATTTCGTACGCCCGCGCGGCGTGTTGCGGATGAAACCGCACACTCGCGGGCCGGTGCGGGCCGGGCGGACCGGTGCGGGCCGGCGCGGGGCTCAGAGAATGGGGCGGCCGCCGGTGACCGCGACCCGCGCCCCGGTCACGTAGCCGGCCTCGTCGGAGGCCAGCAGCACGTAGACCGGGGCGAGTTCGGCCGGCTGCCCGGCCCGCCCCAGCGGGGTGTTCTCGCCGAACCGCCGCACCTTCTCCGGCGGCATGGTGGCCGGGATGAGCGGAGTCCAGATCGGCCCCGGAGCCACGCTGTTGGCGCGAATCCCCTTTTCCCCCAGTAACTCCGCCAGGCTGGCCGAGAAGTTGGCAATGGCCGCCTTGGTGGCGGCGTAGGGGGCCAGCGTGGGGTTGGGCATGTCGGAGTTCACCGACGAACTGCCGATGATCGACGCGCCCGGACCCAGGTGCGGCAGCGCGGCCTTGACCAGGTGGAAGTAGTGGCCGACGTTGAGCCGGAAGGTGTAGTCCCACTCCTCGTCGCTGATCTCCTCGAGGCCGGCGTGGGTCATCTGGTAGGCGGCGTTGGCGACCAGCACGTCGATCCCGCCGAACTCGGCGACCGCGCGTTCCACCACCCGGCGGCAGTGCGCGGGGTCGGCCAGATCGCCGGGCACCAGCACGCAGCGCCGCCCGGCGGCCTCGACGTATCCGGCCACCTCGGCCGCATCGTCGTGCTCGTCGAGGTAGGCGATCAGCACGTCGGCACCCTCGCGGGCGTAGGCGATCGCCACCGCACGGCCGATGCCACTGTCCCCGCCGGTGATCACCGCCCGTTTGCCGACCAGCCGCCCCGAGCCGCGGTAGGTCTTCTCACCGCAGTCCGGGACGGGGTCCATCAGGTGCTGGTGGCCGGGCGGAGTCTGCTGCTGCGCGGGAAAGCTCATGGTCGGGCGGATACCCCGCCGACGCGGGTCCAAGCGCCGGTGTTCGCCGAATGTCGCCCGGTGTTGGCACCATGGCTGGGTGACCGTCGACGATCCGCTGCGCCGCTTCAGCCCGCTGACGCGCGAGTGGTTCGCCGGCACCTTCGTCGAGCCCACCCCGGCCCAGGCGCAGGCCTGGCAGGCCATCGCCGACGGGGACAACACGCTGGTCATCGCGCCCACCGGGTCCGGCAAGACGCTGGCGGCGTTCCTGTGGGCGATCGACCGGCTGGTCACCGAACCGCCCCGGCCCGCGGGCGCGGGCACCCAGGTGCTCTACGTCTCCCCGCTCAAGGCCCTGGCCGTCGACGTCGAGCGCAATCTGCGCACCCCGCTGACCGGGATCGGCCGGGTGGCCGAGCGGCGCGGCGTGCCGGTACCGCCGATCAGCGTCGGGGTGCGCTCCGGCGACACCCCGCCGGCGCGGCGCCGGGAGCTGATCAGCCGGCCGCCCGACATCCTGATCACCACACCCGAGTCGCTGTTTCTCATGCTCACCTCCGCCGCCCGCGAGACGCTGGCCGAGGTGCGCACGGTGATCGTCGACGAGGTGCACGCGGTGGCGGCCACCAAGCGCGGCGCGCACCTGGCGCTGTCGCTGGAGCGGCTGGACATGCTGCTGCACCGCCCGGCACAGCGGATCGGGCTGTCGGCCACGGTGCGCCCGCCCGAGGAGGTGGCGCGCTTCCTGTCCGGGGCGCGGCCGGCCCGCATCGTCGCCCCACCGGCGGCCAAGACGTTCGAGCTGGCGGTGCAGGTACCGGTGCCGGACATGACCGACCTGGAGCACAACTCCATCTGGCCCGACGTGGAGCAGCGCATCGTCGACCTGATCGAGGCGCACAACTCGTCGATCGTGTTCGCCAACTCCCGCCGGCTCGCCGAGCGGCTCACCGCCCGGATCAACGAGATCCACGCCGAGCGGCTGGGCCTGGAGCTGGAGGCCCAGCCCAACCCGGACGTGCCCGGCGGGGCGCCGGCGCACCTGCTGGGCAGCGGGCAGACCTACGGTGCCCCGCCGCTGTTGGCCCGGGCCCACCACGGCTCGGTGAGCAAGGAGCAGCGTGCCCAGGTCGAGGAGGAACTCAAGAGCGGGCGGCTCAAGGCGGTGGTGGCCACCTCCAGCCTCGAGCTCGGCATCGACATGGGGGCGGTCGACCTGGTGATCCAGGTCGAGGCGCCGCCGTCGGTGGCCAGCGGGCTGCAGCGCATCGGCCGTGCCGGCCACCAGGTCGGCGAGATCTCGCAGGGCGTGCTGATCCCCAAACACCGCACCGACCTGATCGGCTGCGCGGTGACGGTACAGCGGATGCTGGCCGGCCGGATCGAGACCATGCAGGTGCCGGCCAACCCGCTCGATGTGCTGGCCCAGCACACGGTGGCCGCCTGCGCGCTGGAACCGCTGGACGCCGACCACTGGTTCGAGGCGGTGCGGCGCAGCGCCCCGTTCGCCACCCTGCCGCGCAGCGCGTTCGAGGCCACCCTGGATCTGTTGTCCGGCAAGTATCCGTCGACCGAGTTCGCCGAGCTGCGGCCGCGGCTGGTCTACGACCGCGACACCGGCACGCTCACCGCCCGGCCCGGGGCGCAGCGGCTGGCGGTGACCTCCGGCGGCGCGATCCCGGACCGTGGCATGTTCGCGGTGTATCTCGCCTCGGACGACGAAAAACCCTCCCGGGTCGGCGAACTCGACGAGGAGATGGTCTACGAGTCACGGCCCGGGGATGTCATCTCGCTGGGCGCGACGAGCTGGCGCATCGTGGAGATCACCCACGACCGGGTGCTGGTGGTGCCCGCCCCCGGGGAGCCGGCGCGGCTGCCGTTCTGGCGCGGCGACGGGGTGGGCCGGCCCGCCGAACTCGGCGCGGCGATCGGCGCGTTCACCGGCGAGCTCGCCGCACTGGACCGCCCCGAGTTCGAGAAGCGTTGCGCCGAGCTCGGTTTCGACACGAACGCGACGGAGAACCTGTGGCGGCTGCTCGACGAACAGCGGCAGGCCACCGGGACGGTGCCGTCGGACACCACGCTGGTGGTGGAGAAGTTCCGCGACGAACTCGGCGACTGGCGGGTGATCCTGCACTCCCCCTACGGGCTGCGGGTGCACGGCCCGCTGGCGCTGGCGGTCGGCCGCCGGCTGGCCGAGCGCTACGGCATCGACGAGAAGCCCACCGCGTCCGACGACGGCATCGTCGTCCGGCTGCCCGACACCGTCACCGAGTCCGGCGCCGCACCCGATCTCGCGGACCTGTTCGTGTTCGACGCCGACGAGATCGACCCGATCGTCACCGCCGAGGTGGGGTCCTCGGCGCTCTTCGCGTCCCGGTTCCGGGAGTGCGCGGCGCGGGCGCTGCTGCTGCCGCGCCGCCACCCGGGCAAGCGCTCCCCGCTGTGGCACCAGCGTCAGCGCGCCGCCCAACTGCTCGACGTGGCCCGCAAGTACCCCGATTTCCCGATCATCCTGGAGACGGTGCGGGAGTGTCTGCAGGACGTCTACGACGTGCCCGCGCTGACCGAGCTGATGCGCGGCATCGCGCAACGCCGGCTGCGGCTGGTCGAGGTGGAGACCGCCACCCCGTCGCCGTTCGCGGCGTCGCTGCTGTTCGGCTACGTCGGGGCGTTCATCTACGAGGGCGACACCCCGCTGGCCGAACGCCGCGCCGCCGCGCTGTCGCTGGATCCCACCCTGCTGGCCGAGCTGCTGGGCCGGGTGGAACTGCGGGAACTGCTCGACCCGCAGGTGGTGGCCGCCACCGCCCGGCAGTTGCAGCACCTCACCGAGGAACGCGCGGCCCGCGACGCCGAGGCCGCGGCCGACCTGCTGCGGCTGCTCGGCCCGCTCACCGAGGCCGAACTCGCCGAGCGCAGCGTGCCCGGCGCCCCGGTCGGAGCATGGCTGGACGGGCTGCGCACCGCCAAACGGGTGCTGCCGGTGTCGTACGCGGGCCGGGACTGGTGGATCGCGATCGAGGACATCGGGCTGCTGCGCGACGCCGTCGGGGTGGCGGTGCCGGTCGGCGTGCCGCTGGCGTTCACCGAGTCGGTGCCCGACCCGCTGGCCGAGTTGCTCGGCCGGTTCGCCCGCACCCGCGGGCCGTTCAGCACCGCCGAGGCCGCGGCCCGGTTCGGCCTGGGGCTGCGGGTGGCCGCCGACGCGCTGGGCCGACTGGCCCTGGACGGCCGGCTGGTGCGCGGCGAGTTCACCGACACCGCCGACGGCACCGAGCAGTGGTGCGACGCCGAGGTGCTCAAGATCCTGCGCCGCCGCTCGCTGGCCGCGCTGCGCGCCCAGGTGGAGCCGGTGGGCACCGCCGCCTACGCCCGGTTCCTGCCGGCCTGGCAGCACGTCGGCGCCGAGGCGACCAGCGGGGTCGACGGACTGGCCGCCGTGCTCGAACAGCTGGCCGGCGTCCCGGTTCCGGCCTCGGCGGTGGAGACGCTGGTGCTGCCGAGCCGGGTGCGCGACTACCAGCCGGCAATGCTCGACGAGCTGCTCGCCGCCGGCGAGATCGTCTGGTCGGGCACCGGCGCGATCGGCGGCGGGGACGGCTGGGTGGCGTTCCACCCCGCCGACACCGCCCCACTCACCCTGGCCGCTCCGGCCGAGCTCGAGTTCACCGACACCCACCGCGCGATCCTCGACCTGCTCGGGCACGGCGGGGCCTACTTCTTCCGGCAGCTGGCCGCCGGCGTTCCGGGTGACGGCGAGGCGGTCAAGGCCGCGCTGTGGGAGCTGGTCTGGGCGGGCTGGGTCACCGGCGACACCTTCGCCCCGGTGCGGGCGATGCTGACCGGGACCCGCCGGGCCGGGAGCCGGCGCAGCACGCCGGCGCACCGGCAGCGGGCCCGCCCGCCCCGGCTCGGTCGGTACAGCGTGGCGCACGCCCAGGTGCGCAGCACCGACCCGACGGTGGCCGGCCGCTGGTCGGCGCTGCCCGCGCCCGAGCCGGACGCCACGGTGCGCGGCCATTTCCTGGCCGAGCTGCTGCTGCACCGGCACGGGGTGGTGACCAAGGGCGCGGTGGCGGCCGAGGGGGTGCCCGGCGGGTTCGCCACGCTGTACAAGGTGCTCACCGCGTTCGAGGAGGCGGGGCGCTGCCAGCGCGGCTACTTCGTGGAGTCGCTGGGCGGGGCGCAGTTCGCGGTCGCGTCCACCGTGGACCGGCTGCGCGGCTATCTCGACGAGGTGGATCCGCACCGTCCCGCCTACCGGGCGGTGGTGCTCGCCGCCGCGGACCCGGCAAACCCGTACGGCGCGGCGCTGCCCTGGCCGGCGCGGGGTCCCGACACCGAGGTGGCGCACCGGCCCGGCCGCAAGGCCGGGGCCCTGGTGGTGCTCGTCGACGGCGAGCTGGCCTGGTTCGTCGAGCGGGGCGGGCGGTCGCTGCTGAGCTTCTGCACCGACCCGGCGGCCCATGCCGCCGCCGCGCAGGCCCTGGCCGGGCTGGTCGCCGCCGGCCGGCTGCCGGGGCTGCTGGTGGAGAAGGTGGACGGGTCGCCGGTGCTGGGGCCGGACACCGACGGCCGGCGTGCCGCGGTGCTGAATGCCCTGACCGAGACCGGGTTTGCCGCCACGCCACGGGGACTGCGGTTGAGGTGAGTCGGCGTGCCTGAGGGGGACACCGTCTACCGCACCGCCGCCCGGCTGCGCGAGGCCCTGGGCGGCAGGACGTTGACGCGCTGCGACGTGCGGGTGCCGCGGTTCGCCACGGTGGATCTGTCCGGCCGCACCGTCGACGAGGTGCTCAGTCGTGGCAAACATCTGTTCATCCGCGTCGGCGATGCCAGCATCCACTCGCACCTGAAGATGGACGGGGCCTGGCTCATCGGTGGGCAGCTCCGCCGTGTGCCGGCGTTCAAGGTCCGTATCCTGCTGGCAACGGAGGACACCCGGGCAGCCGGAGTCGATCTCGGCCTGCTCGAGATCCTGCCCAGGGCAACCGATCTGGATGCAGTGGCACATCTCGGCCCGGATCTGCTCGGCGACGACTGGGACCCGGACCGGGCGGCCGCGAACCTGGCCGCCGATCCGCAGCGCCGACTGGCCGAGGCGTTGCTCGATCAGCGGGTGCTGGCCGGCATCGGCAACGTGTACGCCAACGAACTGTGCTTCCTCAGCGGCCATCTGCCCAGCACGCCGGTGGGCCGGGTCCGCGATCCACTGCGCCTGGTGCGCCGGGCCCGGGAGATGCTGTGGCTCAACCGACTCCGGGTCGAGCGGACCACCACCGGCGATACCCGCCCGGGACGGAACCTGTGGGTGTACGGCCGGGCCGGCCGCCCCTGCCGCCGCTGTGACACCCGGATCGAGCGCGACGCCACGGGCGCACGGGTGACGTACTGGTGCCCACACTGCCAGCGTTGACGCGCCTGCCGTTGGTATCGCGCAGGGCGCGTTGCAGCGAACACCGGCCGCTTCGCTGAATCTGCATCGCGACGAACTCTTCGGTGGCGCAGCCGATCTCGCCGTATGCGTTTTGTCACGTTTTCAACCATCCACCACTTTCGATGACGCAAATTCCTGGCTCATCGGCGACGAGGGGGTCGCCGAGGTAACTCGACGCGCGTATCCGAGGCCCAGCGTTGTCAGTGGGGGTTGACGGTGACGCTCGCCGTGGCGCTGGGGGTGGGCGTGGCACTGTCGCTCGGGCAGTCCCCGCT
>ERZ777003.216-NODE-216-length-120834-cov-68.102899_pt1 | contig 120834 bp, 99 predicted proteins | sample MGYA00374956_ERZ777003 | MGnify/ENA primary metagenome ERZ777003 (study PRJEB29302, sample SAMN06268252) | bioreactor metagenome | isolation source: Joint BioEnergy Institute, California, USA | place: USA:Joint BioEnergy Institute, California, USA | collected...
CGGTCAGGAACGCGCTGATGTCGTTGGAGTTGACCGAGCCGTCCCCGTTCCAGTCCGGCTTGCAGATCTTCACCCGGAGCACCGCCTGCCCGATCGGCAGCAGTGTGGAGTCGCGCAGGTCCGCCATGAAGATCAGCCAGCCGTCGTCGGTCAGGACCGCGTCGTCGTTGTTGAAGATGTGCACGTAGGCGTCGTCGTCGGCCAGGCCGTTGCCGTCCACGTCCACCGGATCGCCCTCGCGCACGACGACCCGCCGGCCGTTGTAGACCAGCACCGCGTTGGCGTCGACGTTCGCGGCGTTGGTCACGCCGCCGATCACCCGGTCCCCCATGCTGTTGACGACGTTGAGGAAGAACGTCGCCGCGAACGACGAGTGGCCGAACGTCTCCGTCTCCCCCGGGTTGAGCGTGATCGGCCGGTTGGTCGCCGCGTACAGCACGCCCTCGCGCCCGACGACCCAGTCGTCGCCGTCCGCGTTCGTGCCGCGGAAGAGGTAGTGTTCGCCGCCGGGGGCGAGTTGCTGGCTCCCGGCGTCGGCGGTCATCGAGGTCACGGGCGAGGTGAACTCCGGCGTGATCGGGAATCCCTCCTGCGCGACGACCATCCCGTTGTAGACCATCACCAGGTCGGTCGTCGTCGGGCCGTTGAGGTCGCCGTGGTACAGGTACTCGTCCCCCGATGCGCTGGTGACGAACCGGTCTGAGGAGATCGAGTCCAGCGTCTGCTCCGGCATCACGCGCTGGCCCGCCGGGATGGTGACGTCCGTCTGCGCCAGCACCGACCCGACCCCCTCCGACGGCAGTTCGAAGATCGCGATCTGCGTCGAGGCCCCGACCAGGCCGGAGTTGCGGAACCGCACCGTGTTCGAGGCGTCGTTCAGGATCCGCACCGCGTTCGCCAGCGTCCCGTAGCCCACGCCCGGCGCCTGCCCGACCGCCTGCGACCCCTCCCGCGCCAGCAACTCGAACGAGCCCGCGTTCCACCGCGCGACGAACTCGTCGTCCGCCGTGGAGGTCCCGGCGAGGTCCCCCGCGAACGCGACCACGCCCGCGTTGTTCACCCCCATCGCCCCGCGGAACAGGGCGTAGGTGCGCGAAGGATCGAAGAACGCCGGATCCCCCTCCAGCGCGACGATCTGCGCCCCGGCGGCCGTCGGCGCCATCCCCGTCAGGATCACGTCCTTGTCCGCCACCGGGTCGTCCACCACCGCCCGCATCACCCACCGCCGCCCATCGGCGCTGATGAACGGCCGGTCGAACTGCGTGGTCGTGCCGGGGTTGAACTTGAATCCAGGCAGCCCGGGGACGTCCGACGTCGGGCTGGTCGGGAGGTTCGTGAAGATCGCCGTCGGAATCGGGCTCGCCGGCGCGCTCAGAGCCGCGCCCGCCACCATCGCCAACGCCGCCGCCCAAACAGGTCGGGTCGTCTTCATCGGTCTGGTTCCCATATGTGAAAGAAGTTCAGCCCCAGCAACGAGGACGCAGACGTACACACGCAGCGCCATGCCACAGCGCCGAGTGTACCCAGATCCAAGTGTCGGCCAAAGACAAAAGATGGGAAGTCAGACCGAAGATCGCGTCGGCGAGCGCATCGGCGTTACGCCGCCCGCTCGCCGCGCAGCCACGACAGCATCCGCCGCGCGGAAGGATGAGCAAGAGGCGTCCTGCTCTCGCCGCGGCAGAGGGCGATCGCGTCGCGCCGACTCGGCGCGAGCGTCAGGGCCGGTCCCTCGGGCCCGCTTGCGCGGGCGATCAGGCCCAGCGTTCGGAGTTGTGCCACCACATTCGGGGGTGTGCCGAAGAGCACGAGCCTTCCCCCGAGCCGCTCGCACCGCTCCCGGACCCACATCAAGTCGCAGATCAGCGACGACGGGAGTCCCGTCACCCGCGCCAGCCCGATCGCCAGCCGCCCCCCGTTCCGCCTGGCGAGTTGCCGCAACTGGTCGCGCATGACCGCGGCCTGATGCTCCCGCACCGACTCGCATGCCACCTCCGCCACCGTCACCCCCTCCTCGTCCTCGCAGATGAACGTGCTCAGCGACGCGAGGGGCTCCGTGGGGCGGGAGATCAACGAAGGCATGGGGGGCGGGGTCGGCATGGCGGGTTCCCTCCGCGGCGGCGCCCGAGAGCACGGCGCAGCGACACCGCCCGCGAGGGGGCCGCGGCGAGGGCTGCTCCGGGGCTCAGGGCTGGTTCGCCGGGCTCTGCGCCCGGCGCTCAGTGGGGAAAGTGCCTAACCGGCTCGGTCCCCGCCAGCGGGATGCCCGGTCCGCACCGCGCCGGCGGACGCCTCATGCGGAGGGCGGGAGATGGCCAATCGGGGAAATCTGGGCAATCCTATTGTGGAGCGGTTGGTCCGAACCGGTCGCGGACGTGAGTCCGTTTATTGCGATTCAGTCTCAATACACCTAGACTCACCTGCCCGCGCCTGGATCCGGCCGCGGGTGACCCGGAGGTTCTCCACGTGCCCCACCCCGAGCCGTCCACCACCGCCGCGGAGCCCGGTTGCGCCGGGGGCCGCCCGTGCACCTGCCACCCACCCGAGTCGGGGGTGGCGGCGGGGGCTCCAACGGTGCCACTGACGCGGCTTCAGAAGGGGCAGACGGGTCGGATCTGCGAGTGCCAGTTGGCGGAGGAGGATGCGGCGCTGCTGCGGGCGATGGGCCTGTGCACCAACGCCCGGGTGCGGCTCTGCCGCGTGGGGGAGCCGTGCATCGTGGCGATCCAGTGCGGCAAGCGGTCGCCGGCAGGGATCGTGGCCGACGGGTCGCGTCGGCACGCGGGCGGGGAGCACTGGACGGGGAGCCGGATCGGGCTGGCGCGATCGCTGGCGGAGCGGATCCTGGTCTCGGTGGAATGACGGAGATGATGCCGCGGCGGCGAGCGGGGACGGGGGAGAGGGCAAGCGTCCAGGCATGAGCACCGCACCCGCAGGCATGGCGACAGACGCAGCGCCGACGCGCCGACCCGCTGGGGATAATGCCGGCAGGCCGGGGGCGACGCCGCGCATCGCGCTGCTGGGCAACCCCAACACCGGCAAGACCACGCTCTTCAACCGCCTCAGCGGCCTGCGTCACAAGACGTCGAACTTCCCGGGGACGACGCTGGAGGCGAGGATGGGGCGGGTGGTGCTCGGGGGGGAAGAGGGCGGGGACGCCGAACTGATCGATCTGCCGGGGCTGTACTCGCTCGAACTGGCGCAGCTCGAGTCGCAGGTCTGCCGCGAGGTGCTCGCCGGGCAGGCCGCGCCGCGGGGGGACGTGGTGGCCGCGCCGGACGCGGTGCTGGTGGTGCTGGACGCGACGAACCTGTCGCGGAACCTGATGCTGGCGGGGGAGGTGCTGCGCCGGCGGCTGCCGACGGTGGTCGCGGTCAACATGATCGACCTGGCGCGGCGGAGCGGGCTGCACATCGACGCGGAGAAACTCGGCGAGGCGCTCGGGTGCCGCGTGGTGCTGATCAGCGCGCGGACCGGGGAGGGGATCGCCGAGTTGAAGTCGGCGCTGACCGTCGCGACCGTCCCGTCCCGGACCCCGCCCGGTCAGAGCGCGGGGGACGACGGGCTGCGGCTGTGGGCGGAGGAGGTGTACGAGGCCGCGGCGACCGTCTCCGACGACGCCGGCGACCACCGGCTGACCGACCACCTCGATCACGCCTTCACGCACCCGGTCCTCGGCGTCGGGGCGTTCGTGCTGGTGATGGGGGGGCTGTTCTACACCCTCTTCGTCCTGGCGCAGTACCCGATGGAGTGGATCGAACACCTCTTCGCCTGGGCGACGGGCGTGATCGAGGCGGCGATGCCGGAGGGGATCCTGCGGGACCTGCTCGCCAACGGGATCGTGCAGGGGGTGGGAGCGACGGTGGTCTTCCTGCCGCAGATCTGCCTGCTTTTCTTCCTGATCTCGCTGCTGGAGGACACGGGGTACCTTGCGCGGGCGGCGCTGGTGATGGACCGGGTCCTGCGCCCCTTCGGCCTCCCTGGTCACAGTTTCGTGCCGTTGCTGTCGAGCCACGCCTGCGCTCTGCCGGGGATCATGGCCACGCGGGCGATCCCGGACCGGCGTGAGCGGCTGGCGACGATCCTGGTCGCGCCGTTCATGACCTGCTCGGCGCGGCTGCCCGTGTACGTGCTCCTGATCACCGTGCTCTTCGGGGATCGGCCGCTGCTGGCGGCGGCGGCGTTCGTGGGGTGCTACGCGCTGGGGATGGTCGCCGGCGTGACGAGCGCGCTGCTGGCGCGGCGGACGATCCTCCGCGGCAGGAGCCGGCCGATGGCGCTGGAGCTGCCGAGCTACAAGCTGCCGTCGATCAGGACGGCGCTGATCACGACGTGGGACCGCGGCCTGATCTTCCTGAAGAACGCCGGCTCGGTCATCCTGATGATCTGCATCGTGCTGTGGTGGCTGGGGTCGTACCCGCAGGTGGAGCCGCCGCCGGAGGCGGTCGCGCTGCGGGAGCGGGCCGCCGCGGTCATGGCCCAGAACGCCGAGCAACCGGAGGCCCATGAAGAGGTCGAGGCGTGGCTCGCCCAGGCCGCCGAACTCGAGGCGCGCCACGCGGGCGCCAACAGCTTCATCGGCCGCATCGGCCGCACCGTGCAGCCCGTCTTCGCCCCCCTGGGCTACGACTGGCAGCTCACCATCGGCGTCCTGAGCAGTTTCGCCGCCCGCGAGGTCTTCGTCTCGACGATGTCCGTCGTGCTCGCCGGGCAGGAGGAGCCGGACGAGGAGACGGTCAAGCAGCGGCTGATCGGCGCGAAGCGCGACGACGGCGTGACGCCGGTCTTCTCCAGGGCCGCGAGCTGGTCGCTGCTGGTGTTCTACGTGCTGGCGATGCTGTGCCTGCCGACGCTGGCGGTGACGGCCCGCGAGAGCGGGAACTGGAAGTGGGCGCTCCTGCAACTGGGGTGGATGAGCGCCGTGGCGTACGCCGCGGCGCTGGTCGCGTACCACGTCGCCGGCGCGATGGGGGTGTAGGCGGATGCCCCGGTTCCCCGTGCACGACTGGCAGTTCTGGGTGGCGACGGCGATCGCCCTCTTCGCCGCGGCGTGGCTCCTCCGCGGCGTGCTCCCGGTCCCGTTCCTGAGCAGGCGGCACAAGCGCCGCAAGGGACAGGTCCGGGCGACGCTGACGGTCGAGGGGAGGCGTGTGGACGACCGGGCGTGCCACTGAGGGGGGCGGACGGGCGGCGATCGCTCACGGCCCTCTGCTGTTCATCCCTGCCCCTGCGTCAGTTGCTCGTACAACTCGTCGTCGATGCCGAGGAACTCGCGCATGTGCTGGTCGTAGATGGCCTCGTCCTGATCGCGGCTGAGGTCCAGGCGCAGCTCGTTGATCACCTTCGTCCCCTGGCGGATCCAGGCGTTCCACGTCTCGCTGCTGATGTTCGCGGCGATCCACTCGCCGACGGGGCCCTTGAACGGCGGGCGGGCCATCTTCGTCCCCGGCCGGCCCGTCCGCCGGCAGATGAACTCGCCGGCGCCGGGCGCCGACGTGGCGGCGGGGGCCTTCTCGGCGACCTCGGGGACGGGGCGGCCGATGGACCGGAGCAGGTCCGCGATGGCGTTCTTGGGCAGGAGGTCCCCGCGTTCGGCGGCGATGGCGTACCCGCGGAGGAGGACCTCGGCGGCGCGGTCCTTGTTGCCGGCCTTGATCAGGTTGTCCCCGGCGAGCTGGTACGCCTTGCTCATCCCGGGGGCGAGTTCGGCGCAGCGGAGGAAAGCCGCCGCGGCATCGTCATGCCGCCCTGCCTGGGCGTAGGCGGACCCGAGGGAGAAGTGGGCCATCTCGTTCTCGGGATCGGCCTGGGCCATGTTCTCGAACTGAGCGATGCGGGCGTTGATGTCCATGCGGGAGGATAGGGAGCGGGGAGGGGCCGAAGGGGAGAGGGTCAAGGAGCCGGATAGCAAAGTGCCAAAGGGCCAGATCAGGAGGGGCTGGCGGCGGTCGGACTGTCGAGGTCCCAGGTGGGGAGGAGGGGGTCGAGGTAGGCCAGGTCGGCGCGGCGCCAGTCGTCGGTGGTGTCGAAGTCGCCTTGGTTCCCCCAGACGACCGGGTCGGCGGTCTCCTGGCGATAGGCGAGCATGAAGGACCCGGCGTGCGGCGCAGAGGCGGAGGAACGGGAGAGCAGGAGACCCGAGGATTCGGCCGTAGGCAGGGAGGGGGGAAGAGGACAGAGCAGAGGGCCTCATCCTCGGCGTGACGCTACCCTTTACCCCGTGTCCGTTTCGAGCAGCCCCATCCTCGCCACCTCCCTCGCCGGCCTGACGTTGCGGAACCCGGTGCTTTTGGCCGCGGGGACGCACGGGACGCTGGACGAGTTCGGCGAGGTCTGCCCGCTGGACCGGCTCGGGGGGGTGGTGGCCAAGTCGCTGACGCCGGAGCCGCGGGAGGGGAACGAGACGTGGCGGGTGATCGACGTCCGCTGCGGGATGATGAACGCCATCGGCCTGGCCAACCCGGGGGTGGACCGCTTCTGCGAGCACCTGGCGGAGCGGGCGGCCTCCATGCCGACGGTCGTCATCGGCTCCGCCGCGGGGTTCAGCGTCGAGGACTACGTACGGGTCGTCGGCGCCCTCGACGCCTGGGCGGAGCGGGGGATCCCGGCCATCGAGGTCAACGTCTCCTGCCCGAACGTCCGCACGGGGACGGAGTTCGGCGAAACGCCCGCGCTGATCAGGGAACTGATGACCGCGGTGCGTCCGGCGGCGCTGAAGGCCAAACTCTTCGTGAAACTCTCCCCGGTGACGCCGGACATCGTCTCCGTCGCCCGGGCGGCGATCGAGGCGGGGGCCGACGGGCTGACGATCAGCAACACGATCCCCGCGATGGCGATCGACGTGCGCTCGCGCCGGCCGCGGCTGGCGAACGTCACCGGCGGCCTCTCCGGCCCCGCGCTGCACCCCATCGCCGTGCGTCTGGTGTACGAGGTCTACCGCAAGGTCGCCAAGGACGCCGGCGTGCCGATCATCGGCGCGGGGGGCGTGATGCGGTGGGAGGACGCCGCGGAGTTCATCCTCGCGGGGGCGACGGCGGTCGAGATGGGAACGGCCCTGTTCGCGGACCCCCGCTCGCCGCTGAAGGTGGTGCGCGGGCTCGAGAGATGGGCAAGGTCGCAGGGGGTCGGCAGCATCACGGAACTGGTCGGGCAGGTTCAGATCTAGGTTGTCCAGGAGCGACGAACGGAGGTCGGTGACGATGCGGCGAGCGGTGCGTGCGGCGTTGGCGTTGGCGGTGACGGCGGGGCTGGCGGCGGCTTCGGGCACGCCCTCGCTCGCACAGGAGCAGCAGCCGCCGGCCGTTCCGGTGGCGCCGGGCTCGTCGAAGGCCCCGGCCGCGCCAACGGCCGACGACGCGAACAAGGTCAAACTCCCGCCGCTGCTGGTGGCCGGGCGTCAACGCGGCAACTTTCCCGCGGTGGCCGCGGCGATCGTGCGGCCGGACGGGACCGTCAACCACGCCGTCCTGGGCGTCCGCCGTCTGGGGTCAACGGATGTGGTCCGTCTGGACGACCGCTGGCACCTCGGCTCGTGCGGGAAGGCGATGACGGCGACGCTGATCGGGATGCTCGTAGAGAAAGGAACCCTGCGCTGGGAGACCACGCTCGCCGAGGCGTTCCCGGAACTGGCCGACCGGATGCACGAGAAGTACCGCGCCGTGACCCTCGAACGGCTCCTCCAGGGCCGCGGCGGGGTGCCGGCGGAGTTCGGCGCGGGGCTGTGGGACCGGGTCGTCGCCTTTCGCGGCTCGCCCCGGCAGGCGCGGATGCTCATCGTCGAGGACGTCCTCTCCCGCCCGCCGCTGGAGGGGGACCAGTACGTGTACTCGAGCGTCGCGTGGGTCATCGCCGGCGCGATGGCGGAGGGCGCGGCCGACGTGGCGTACGAGGACCTGATGCGCTCGATGCTCTTCGAGCCCCTCGGCATGACCACCGCCGGCTTCGGCGCCCCCGGCGAGCCGGTGGAGGAGGGGCACAAGCCCGTCCGGATGGACGCCCCCCGCGGCCACTACGCCAGCGGCCTCTCGCAGGAGCCGGGCCACAGGGCGGACAACCCCCCGGCCTTCGCCCCCGCGGGGTCGGTGCACGCGTCGATGGAGGACTGGGGCAAGTTCATCGCCTTCCAACTCCGCGGCCTGACGGGCAAGCCCTCGCCGCTGAAGCCGCAGACGTGGGCGCGCATCATGAACCCGCCGGAGGGGCAGAACGCGGCGATGGGATGGGTCGTGCACGGCCGCGAGTGGGCGGGCGGGGTCGCGATGACGCACGACGGCTCCAACGGGCGCTGGTACTCCGTCGCGTGGATGGCTCCGCGCAAGGAGTTCGCCGTGCTGGTGGCGACCAACATCGGCGGCGGGAACGTCGGGATCGCCTGCAACCAGCTCGCGTGGGACGTGATCCAGGAACACCTGCGGCTGACGGAGGGGAGGGAGCCGACGCCGTCGGGGAGGTAAGGGGCCAGATCGCAAAGGGCCAACGGGCTACAGGGCCAGATCAGGGGGGGGCCGCGGGCGGCGGTCCTCCGTCGCCCGTGTCGGCGTTAGACTGCGAGGATGTCGCAGAAGGAAACTCCCATGATCCATCGGACCGCTCGACGTTGGACCTGGTGCGTCGCCCTCGCCGCCGTCTTCGGCAGCGCCGGCTCGCTGGCCGTGCCGCCCGCGGACCCCGCGTCCGGCGCCGCTCCGTCAGCGGAATCGACGGCGGAGGCCCGAAGCCTCGACGCGCTGCTCGAGCCCATCCGCGCCAAGTACAACCTCCCCGCGCTGGCGGGGGCGATCGTGAAGGGCGATCAGGTCGTCGCCATCGGCGCCGTCGGCACGCGCAAGGCCGGAGGCCAGGAGCGCGTCACGGTGGACGACCTCTGGCACATCGGCTCGTGCACCAAGGCGATGACGGCGACGCTGTGCGCCGTCCTCGTCGAACAGGGCAAACTCCGCTGGGACACGACCTTGGGCGAGGTCTTCCCATCGCTGATCTCGATGAAGTCGGCGTACCGGGGGGTGACGCTGGAGCAGTTGCTGACCAATCGGGGCGGCGTGCCCACGAGCCTGGACGCGGGCGGGCTGTGGGGGCAGTTGTGGCTCTTCCAGGGTTCGCCCGTTGAGGCAAGGGCGCTGCTGCTGCGGAGCGTCACCAGCCGCGAGCCGGAGGCCAAGCCGGGGACGAAGTTCATCTACTCCAACGGCGGCTTCTCCCTCGCCGGGCACATGGCCGAGACGGTCATGGGCAAGCCGTGGGAGGAACTGATGCAGGAACTCGTGTTCGAGCCCCTGGGCATCACGACCGCGGCCTGCGGCGCCCCCGGTTCGGCGGAGGCGATGGATCAGCCCTGGGGCCACCGCGCCGACGGCACGCCGGTTCCCCCGGGCGTCCGCGCCGACAACCCCGCGGCCATCTCCCCCGCCGGCCGCATCCACCTCTCGCTCCGCGACTGGGCCAGGTTCGTCTCCGCCCACCTCCGCGGCGACCCCGCCAACCCGAACCACTCCGCCGCGCTCGTCAGCGGCAAGACGTACGAGAAGATGCACACCCCCGCCGCGGGCGACGGCGCCACCGGGCCGGGGAGCGACTACGCGATGGGGTGGGGGCGGCCGTCGCGCCCGTGGGGCGGCGGGCACGTGCTGACGCACAACGGGTCGAACACGATGTGGTTCGCGGTCACGTGGATCGCCCCGAAGAAGGACTTCGCGGTGCTGGTCGCGTGCAACCAGGGCGGGGACGTGGCGGGGAAGGCGTGCGACGAGGCGGCGGGGGCGCTGATCGGCGAGGCCACGAGAGGCAAGTAGGCGAATCGACGGGCCTCACCGTCCGTTGCGGTGAGCCATTTCGGATGCGGCGGCCTCCTCGCGCATCCCCGCCAGCGCCCGCCGGAGCAGCCCGCTGGGGCGCTTGTCCTTGCCGTTGCCGCCCCCGTTGGCGTGGGCCTCTTCGGCCGCCGCGGGGACCGTTTCGAGCGCGGGCGCGGGCTCCTTCGCCGCCGCGGCCGGTCTGGATTCCTTGATCGACCCGTCCTTGCCGATCTCGTCGAGCTTCACCGCGACGCGCTTGCTCACGCCGCGCTCCTGCATCGTCACGCCGTACAGCTCGTCCGCCGCCTGCATCGTCCGCTTGTGGTGCGTGATGACGATGAAGTGGCTCTGGTCGAGGAACCGGCGGATCACGTTGCAGAAGCGGTCCACGTTCGCGTCGTCCAGCGCCGCGTCCACCTCGTCCAGCACGCAGAAGCAGCTCGGCTTGCTCCGGAAGATCGCCAGCAGCAGCGCCACCGCCGTCATCGTCTTCTCGCCGCCCGAGAGCTGGCTGATGCTCCGCGGCTCCTTCCCCGGCGGCTTCGCGATCACCTCCACCCCGCTCTCCAGCCAGTCGATCTCGTTCGTCTCGATCTTCTGCCCGTCCGGCCCCTCCTTCACGATCGGCATCAGGCGCAGCTCCGCCTTCCCGCCGCCGAAGAGCTGGCGGAACATCCCGTCGGGCCCGGCGAAGTTCTTCTGGATGGCCTCGAAGATCTCCTTGAACCGCTTCTCGCTCGCGGCGTTGAGCGTCTCGATCAGCTCGCTCAGTTTCGCCCTCGCCGCGTCGATGTCCGCCACCTGCCTGATCAGTTCGTCGTTGCGGGCCTCCAGCTGGCTCTCCTCCTCGATCGCGTCGAGGTTGACGTTGCCGAGCTTCCTGATCTGGTCGCGCAGCTCCTCCGCGTGACGCTGGCCCTTCTCCGGGTCGATGCGGGCCACGCCCCCCTCGTCCATCATCGCGCGGTAGTCGGCGTACTCGCGGGCCGGGTCGATCCCCAGCTCCTCCATCGCACGCTGCTCGAGGTTCTCCCGCTTGACCTCCACCTCGCGGCGCGCCACCTCCAGGCTGTGCCAGTCGCGCTCCACCGCCCCGGCGTGCTGCCTCGCCGCGTGCAGCCGCTCGCCCAGTTCGTTCGCCTCGGCCGTCGCCGCCTCCAGGTCCGCGTTGACGCCCGCCAGCGCCTCCCGCGCCGCCGCGGCCGCCTGCTGGGCGGCCGCGATCGCCTCAGCCGCCTCCGCGATCGTCCGCTCGTGCGCCTCCAGGGAGGCGCGCCGCTGCTCCAGGTGCTCCCGCAGACGCCGCACGCGCCGCGCCGCCTCGTCCGCGGCCATCTCGAGCCGGCTCCGCTCCCGCCTGGCCGCGGCCAGCTGCTCCGCCGCCCGCCCCGCCTCCACCTTCGCCGCCGTCAGCCGCTCCGCCGCCGCGTCCGCCTCCGCCTGCACCGCGCGGATCTCCTCCTCCGCCTCCTCGGCCGCGCGGGCCTGCTCCTCGTGCAGCCGGCTCAGGCTCTCGGCCCGCTCCCGCAGCGCGGCCTGCTCGCGCTCCATCGCCTCGCGCCGGCCGGTCAGCTGCGCGATCTCCTCCTCCAGCCCGGCCCGCTCGCGCTCCAGGCGCGCCAGGTCCGCCGCCGCCCGCTCCAGCGCCGACTCGGCGTCGATCAGCCGCCGGTTCGCCGCCGTCAACTCGGCGCGGAGTTTGCCGGTGCGGTCGGCGCAGCTCGCGGCCTCCGCGTCGATCGACTTCAGCGCGGCCTGCTCGCGGGCGAGCGCCTCGCCCAGGCGCGCCACCTCCGCCTCCAGCGCCGACAGTTCGCTGCGCCGCTGCAGGACGCCCGCCCCCTCGTCCGCCGCCGACATCGGCCCGGCGATCACCCGCCCGTCCGACTCCAGCACCACCCCGTCGCGCGTGACGAACCTCGCCCCCGCCAGCGGCCCGGCCGCCAGCAGCATCGCGGTGTCCAGGTCGCCGACCAGGTACGTCTCCCCCAGCAGCCGCGCGAGCAGGTCGCTCAGATCCGTGGATTCGCCTCCGTCGCCGTCCTGCCGCCCCCGGACGACGTCGCGCAGCGGCACGACCCGGCCGGCGGACTCGACCGCCAGCGCCGCGGCCTCGTCGCGCCGCGCCGGCGCGGGCGTCGTCCCCGTCACGCCGACGAACGTCACCCGCCCCGGGAGCGTCGCCAGTTCCTCCGCCGGCGGGACCTCCGCCATCGAGCCGACCACCAGCGCCTGCAGGTTCGTCCCCAGCGCGGCCTCGACCGCCGCGGCGTGCTCGCCGTCGGCCTCGATCATGTCCGCCAGCACCCCGCGGACCGTGCCGAAGCCCTCCCCGCTCCCCTTGCACTTGAGCACGAAGCGGACGGCCTCACCCAGGCCGGCGTGCCTCTCGACCATCTCGCGGAGCGTCTGCCGGCGAGAGTCCTGCCGCAGGTACGCCTGCTGCACCTCGGCGACCACGCCGGCGCGCTCCCGCCGGTCGGCGGAGAGTTGCTGCGCGGTCTTCTCCGCCTCCGCGAGCTGCGCTTCCAGCGCGGCCACCTGCTCGCGCGCCGCCGCCGCGGCCGCCGCCAGTTCCTCCCGCCTGGGCTCCAGCGCCTCGCGCTGCCTCGCGTTGTCCGCGGTCTTGCGCGACAGCGACTCCAACTGCTCGTTCAGCGCCGCGGCCCGGCGGCGCTCCCCCTCCACCGCCGCCAGCAGCCCCGCCCGCTCGCGGTCGATCCTCGCCGCGGCCGCCCGCCGCTCGCCCTGGGCCGAGCGGAGCACGCCGAGTTTCTGCTGCGCCGCCGCCCGCTCGTTGTTCAGCGCGGCCAGACGCGACTCCGCCTCGGAGACCTTCTCCGCCAGCGCGGCCAGTTCCTGCGCGTGCGCCTCCGCGGCCTCGGCCAGTTCGGCGACCCGCGCCTCAGCCTCGGCGAGCTGCTTCTCGTCCCCGGCGATCTGCGCCTTCGCCTCGGCGAGCTGCCGCTCGGTCAGTTCCTTCCGCTGCGCGCCGACCTTCTCGGCGTGCAGCGCGGCCTGGAGTTCGGACTCGGCCTTGCGCTGCGCCGCGGCCAACTCCCCGCGCCGAAGTTCCGACTCCTGCTTGGAAGCCTCGAGCCCGGCGAGGGCCTCGGCCGCCTCCCGGCGCGTCCCCTCAAGGTCGCTCAGCCTCGAGGTCAGCCCTTCCAGGCGCCGGCGCAGGTCGTCGTACTGGTCGAACATCAGCGCCGCGCGCAGCGCCCGGTACTCCTCGTCGAGCACCTTGAACTGCCGCGCCTTGGCCGCCTGCCCCTTGACCAGCCGCAGCCGCCGCTCCGTGCTCGCCAGCTGCTCCCGCAGCCCCACGAGGTTCGTCTCGGCCTTCTCCAGTTTCCGCTGCGCCTCGATCCGGCGCTGCTTGTACTTCGCGACCCCCGCCGCCTCCTCGAAGATCGCGCGCCGCTCCACCGGCGAGGCGAGCAGCATCGCGTCCACCTTCCCCTGCTCGATGATCGAGTAGGCGTCCGCCCCGATCCCCGTGTCCATGAACAGTTCGCGGATGTCACGGAGCCGGCACCGCTTGCCGTTGATCAGGTACTGGCTCGTTCCGTCGCGGTACAGCCGCCGCTCCACCTCCACCACGTCCGCGTCGATCGGCAGCCCCCGCCGGCGCGACCGCCCCGCCGCGGCGGCGCGGTCGATCACGATCTCCGTCTCGCCGCTCGCCAGCGCCGCCGCGTCGGCATCGCCCGTCGCCGGCGCCGCCTGGCCGTTCTCGGACGCCCCCTCGGCCCTTTCGGCTCCCTCGCCCGCCGGCTCCGGCGACGCCTCCGGGGCGGGCCCGGCCCCGGTTTCCTCGATGACGGGGTTGTCGAACGTGAGCGTCACGCTCGCCATGCCCATCGGCTTGCGGCCCGCCGAGCCGGCGAAGATCACGTCGATCATCTCCGTCCCGCGCAGGCTCTTGCTCGACCGCTCGCCGAGGACCCACTTGATCGCGTCCACGACGTTGCTCTTGCCGCAGCCGTTGGGCCCGACGATGCCCGTCACCGGCTCGGAGAAGGTGAACTCCGTCCGGTCAGCGAAGCTCTTGAACCCGTTGAGCGTCAGTTTCGCAAGGCGCATGCGGCTGCAACCTCCGTGTTGCCCTGGTCCGGTCTGAGGCGACCGGCGGAACACACCCAGACGCACCTCCGTGCGCCGTCACAGCCCCCGCCCAGCGCGCGCCCCGAGCAACACATCGGAGATCCCGCCCCTGCGACGCCATTAATGTAGCATCTTCGACGCGGCCGCGCTAGCGCTGCGACCCGTCCGCACGCCCGGTGTTCAGCGGCACCACCATCGACGGACGGTTCCCGCTCGGGGCCGTCCCCGACCCGCCGAACGGATCCGCCGAACGCTGCGCCGGCCCCTCCGGCCGGAAGACGATCACCGGCCCCTCGATCGGCTCCTGGTTCGTCTCCGGACGGTCCGTCACCGCGGTCACCTGCGAGGCCTTCAGCAGCTCCGCCAGCAGCCGGTCATACCCCGTGGCGAACGCCGCGTTGATTCCTCCCTGCCGGTGGATCTCGTACAGCGCGCCCACCACCTCCGAGTAACTCAGCCCCAGCCCCGGCTCCGGCGACTCGGGCGTCTGCTTGTGCCCCAGCAGTTCGATGAACCGCAGCACGTCCTCCGGCGCCGCGTACACCGACGCCCGATTGGTCCGGAAATCCCGGTAGTAGAGCCGCACCGGGCTCCCGGGGCTCTCGGCGCTGAGCATCAGCCGGTCCGACCAGGCCGAGATCAGCACCGGCCGCGTCAGTTCCAGCGTCCCCTCGCCCTGCCCCGCGCCGAAGATCACCACCTTCGGCTCCCGCTCCTGCGAGACGTAGATCAGCGGGTCCTTCGCCGGCACGGCGTCGATCACGAAGCTCGGCCTCAGCGGGTTGGGGCCGACGGGGATGCGGATCAGGCTCGGGTCGTTCCGCGCCGCCAGCGCCTCGTACGCCGCGACGCGGACGTCCAGGTCCTCCTCGTTGACCAGTTCGCGCAGGGCGAAGTTGATCTGCGGGTTGGTCGGCATGTCCCCCAGCAGCGCGATGGCGTCGGTGCGGATCGCCGCGGGGGCGTTCTTCGCCAGGTCCACCAGGTGCGGCACCGCCCGCATGTCCCCCAGCCGCGCCCCGGCGCGCAGCGCCGCCAGCCTCGGCGCCAACTCCGGGTAGTCGTACATCGTCGAAAGGAACGGGATCGCCGGCTTGCCGATCGCCTCCAGGCACCAGCTCAGGTCGTCCGCCAGCCCCGGGTTCTGCTTCAACTCCTCGACGTACCGCCGCGCGAACTCCTGCGGGAAGCTCTGGTCGATCCGCAGGCACCGGACCAGTTCCAGGAAGTCGCCGATCTTGTCCCGGTACGCCGCGGGGACGCTCACCGCGATGCTCTCGGCGTTCCGTCCCCGCGCCGTCGGCCCGTCATCCCCCGGACCCGGCGGGAAGCGGTAGTTGATCGCGCTGACCATCGCGCTCGCCCGCGTGTGCGACGGGTTGTCCAGCACGATCTCCAGCTGCAGCGGCTCCACGACCACCCCGCCCCCCAGCACCCGCCCCGTCGTCCGCCCAACCGCCATCTCCCCGTTGGCCCCCGGCTCGGCGAACGGGTTGATGAAGATCTCCCCCCGGGCCTCGGCGATCCGCCGCGTCTTGTACCCCCCGAAGCTCGTCGCCGGCCCCAGACGCAGGTCCGTCGTCCACAGCGTCCCCCCCTCCAGGCTCGTCACGCTCGAGCCCGGCAGCGTCCGCACCCAGACGTCGAACCTCGTCCCCGCCGGCGCCCCGGGGATCACCGCGGCCTCGACGATCACCACCGCTACGTTCGGATCCCGCAGCACCTGCTTGGGCGTCTTCCCCGCCAGCGGGCCGACGTCCAGGAGCCCCCCCTTCCCCACCCCGCCACGGGCCAGTTCCCGCTCCATCGTCGCGGCGATCGCCGGCGGGATCTCGCCCCCGCCCGTCCCGTTGAGCCCCACGACCAGCCCGAAGCCGGAGACCAGTTGCGGCTCAACCCCACGGATCGACGCCTCGGCGCCGATCGTCCCGCGCAGCGGCTCAGGAATGTCGCGGACGATCGGCGCCACAGCCTTGGGCTGGGGCTTGGGCCCGCCGCAGGCCGCGAGCGTCGATGCCGCCGCCGCGGCGACGAGGCCGGTGGTGAGCCAGTCCAGCAGGACCCCGCGCGCATTCCTGGGCCGCATCAGTCGATCTCCGAGCTCCCCCGCGCTCCGTCCCATCATGTTCCCTTGTTCCCCCTGCCGCCGCCCCGCGCGCCCCGCATCGGGGCACACGCTACCCGAGCCGCCGCGGGGGTTCAACCGCCGAACTCCCCAAGCCGCGGGGCGGCAACGCCTTGCGCTGCGCTCACTCGCAGGAGGATGCACAACTGGGCAATCCGGGCAGGTTGGGCAATTTGGGCCTCCCGACAGGTTTTCCCGAGCCTCATCCGGGCGCAGCGCGGCGTCGGTTCCCCCGGTGAGAACGCGATAACTTGGCCGCAGTGGGGGGGTTGCAGCCAAGCGACAAGAAATCCACTTCCGTCCCCAGCCTTTGGTATTTCATGGGGGTTGAACACACGAGGGGTAGTGGTATGCTCTCCGATGGCCCGTCGGTGACTCACGGGCCGCGGCACCCGGGAAGGAGCGGGTGCCGTTTCCAGGAACCCAGCCGCCGCGGCGTGGGAGCACGGCGGAATGCGACGGGGTGTGTGAGGGGTTAGTATGGGTGGGGCGACCACCCAGGTCTGTTCCAGAAGGCGAGGCGCCGGCCCGTGCGGCGGCGGAGGGACGATCGATGGCCGTTTTGTGCGATTCCCAGATCCGTGAACTGATCAAGATCGAGCCCTTCGCCGAGAGCGCGAAACGGCCCGGTCGGGTCTCGTACGGCCTCTCCTCGTACGGGTACGACATCCGCGTCGGCAGCCGCTTCAAGATCTTCACCCCGACCCCCCGCTCCGGCGGCATCACCGTCGTGGACCCCAAGGCCTTCCACGACGACCTCTTCGTCGAGGTGGACTGCGCCAGGACCGGGTGCGACCACGTCATCATCCCGCCCAACTCCTTCGCCCTTTGCGAGACCGTCGAGACCCTCTCGATCCCGCGCGACGTGCTGGTGCTCTGCGTCGGCAAGAGCACCTACGCGCGCTGCGGCCTGATCGTGAACGTCACGCCCCTGGAGCCGGAGTGGCGCGGCAAGATCACGCTCGAGATCTCCAACACCACCCCGCTGCCGGCGAAGGTCTACGCCAACGAGGGGATCGCGCAACTGGTCTTCCTGAAGGCCGACAAGGTGTGCGAGGTGTCGTACGCGGACAAGAAGGGGAAGTACCAGGACCAGGATGGGTTGACGCTGCCGCGCGTGGATTAGGGCGGAAGAGGATCGTGGTGGTAGGCACGAGGCATTCGGCACCGGGCACTCGGAGTCGCCATGGACCGGGAGGTTCGCTCGTATCGAGACTTGGTCGCATGGCAGAAGGCGTACGCACTCGGACTTGCCCTCTACAGGTTCTCAGCGACGCTCCCCGAGTACGAACGTTCGGGCTGGTCGCGACGCCGCGGCGCACCGCGCTGCTCGTCGCACGTCTCATCGCCGAGGGATATGGCGAGCAGAACCCGGCGGCCTGCGTCCAGATGCTTCGGAACGCCAGGTCAACCACATACGACATCGACACCCAGCTCATGTACGCGATCGGGCTGGGGCATGCGACGGAAGAGGAGTGCCGGCCGTTGATCGAGCAGACGGCCGAGTGCGGCAAGGTTGTTTCAGGACTGATCCGGAGCATCGAGGGCTCCGCCAACTGACGCCTAGAGCCTAGTGCCGAGTGCTTAGGAACAAGACCATGAAGATCACCCGCAAGTTCACCCAGGCCGGCTCCGACCCCTTCGCCACCGTCAAGTGGGTGAAGCGGTCCAGCCGGATCACCAACCCCGACGGCTCCGTCGTCTTCCAGATGGACGACGCCGAGGTGCCGGAGACGTGGTCGCAACTCGCCACCGACATCATGGTGAGCAAGTACTTCCGCAAGGCCGGCGTCCCGCAGTTCGACGAGCACGGCAAGCCCCTGCTCGACGACAAGGGCAAGCCCGTCACCGGCCCCGAGAAGTCCGCCCGCCAGGTGATCCACCGCCTCGCCGGCTGCTGGAGGCACTGGGGCGAGAAGCACGGCTACTTCGACACCCCCGCCGACGCCCAGGCGTTCTACGACGAGCTGGTGTACATGATGGTGCACCAGCACGCCGCCCCCAACAGCCCGCAGTGGTTCAACACCGGCCTCAACTGGGCCTACGGGATCAGCGGCCCCGCCCAGGGCCACTTCGTCCCCGACCCCAAGACCGGCAAGGTCAGCCTCGCCAAGGACGCCTACACCCACCCCCAGCCCCACGCCTGCTTCATCCAGAGCGTCGAGGACGACCTGGTCAACGAGGGGGGCATCATGGACCTGTGGGTCCGCGAGGCCCGGCTCTTCAAGTACGGCTCCGGCACCGGCACGAACTTCTCCAACCTCCGCGCTGAGAACGAGCGGCTCTCCGGCGGCGGCAAGTCCTCCGGGCTGATGAGCTGGCTGAAGATCGGCGACCGGGCCGCGGGGGCGATCAAGTCCGGCGGCACCACCCGCCGGGCCGCGAAGATGGTCTGCCTCGACATGGACCACCCGGACATCGACAAGTTCATCAACTGGAAGGTCCGGGAGGAGATCAAGGTCGCCGCGATGGTCGAGGGGATGAAGCACCTCCCCGAGAACCTCCGCGAGGAGGCCGCGAGGCTCGGCCTGAAACTCGACTACGACTTCAACGGCGAGGCGTACGCCACCGTCAGCGGCCAGAACTCCAACAACTCGGTGCGCATCCCCGACGAGTTCTTCGAGGCGGTGGACCGGGACGGTGAGTGGACGACCCGCTGGCGCACCACGGGCAAGCCGGCGAGGTCCTTCCGCGCCCGCGACCTGTGGGACCAGATCGCCTACGCCGCGTGGCGCTGCGCCGACCCCGGCGTGCAGTTCGACTCCACGATCAACGCCTGGCACACCTGCCCCAGCGGCGGCCGGATCAACGCGAGCAACCCGTGCTCCGAGTACATGTTCCTCGACAACACGGCGTGCAACCTCGCGTCCATCAACGTCCTGAAGTACTACGACCCCCGGACCCGCCGCTTCGACTGGGCCTCCTTCGAGCACGCCATCGACCTGTGGACGGTCGTGCTCGAGATCAGCGTCCTGATAGCGAGCTACCCGAGCAAGGAGGTGGCGGAACTCTCCTGGAAGTACCGCACCCTCGGCCTGGGCTACGCCAACCTCGGCGCCATGCTCATGCAGGCCGGCATCCCCTACGACTCCGACGAGGCCCGCGCCGTCTGCGCCTGCATCACCGCGATCCTCACCGGCCGCGCCTACCGCCAGTCCGCCGTCATGGCCCAGCAGCTCGGCCCCTTCCCCGGCTACGAGGCCGACCGGCAGAACATGCTCCGCGTCATCCGCAACCACCGCCGCGCCGCCCACGGCGTGGCCCGCGACGCGGTGGAGTGGGAGGCGATCAAGATCCGCCCCGTGCCGATCGACCACAAACTCATCAAGAGCGGCCGGGTCAACATCGCCAACGCCGCCGAACTCCTCAAGCGCGCCACCGGCGCCTGGGACGAGGCCCTCTCCGCCGGCGAGCGGCACGGCTTCCGCAACGCGCAGGTCACCGTCATCGCCCCCACCGGCACCATCGGCCTGCTGATGGACTGCGACACCACCGGCATCGAGCCGGACTTCGCCCTGGTCAAGTTCAAGAAGCTCGCGGGCGGCGGCTACTTCAAGATCGCCAACGCCTCGGTCAAGCCCGCCCTCGAGGCCCTGGGCTACACCCCCGAGCAGATCCGCGACATCATGGTCTACCTCCTGGGCACGCTCAACCTGGACGTGCCGATGCCCGACGAGGACGGCTCCGTCCCCGAGGGGGCGATCACCTTCGCCCAGTGGCTCATGGCCAAGGGGCTGACGGCCAAGGAGATCGACGCGATCAACGAGGCCCTCCCCGGCGTCTTCGAACTCTCCTTCGCCTTCAACGCCTGGTCCCTCGGCGACGACGCCGTGCGGCGGCTCGGCCTGGACCCCGAGGCCGCCAAGAGCAACCCGAGGTTCAACCTCCTCCGCGCCCTGGGCCTGACCCGCAAGCAGATCTCCGCCCTGAACGACGCCGTCTGCGGCACGCAGACCGTCGAGGGCGCGCCGCACCTGGCCCCGGAGCACCTCCCCGTCTTCGACTGCGCCAACACCTGCGGCAAGTACGGCAAGCGCTACATCCACCCCCACGGCCACATCCGCATGATGGCCGCGGCGCAGCCCTTCATCACCGGCGCCATCTCCAAGACCATCAACCTCCCCAACTCCGCCTCGGTGGACGACATCAAGTCCTGCTACCGCCTCTCCTGGGAGCTGGGGCTCAAGGCCAACGCCCTCTACCGCGACGGCTGCAAGCTCAGCCAGCCGATGAACGCCAGGGCCGACGAGGACGACGAGGAGGCCGACGCCGCCGCGGCCCAGGAGGCCGCCGTAAAAAAGCCTGCGGACTCGACCGCGGCCCCGGCGGCTGCGGCGAGTGCCGCGTCGGCTGAGGCTGTCGCGGCGACCGCCGCCGCCGGCTCCCCCGCGCCGCGCTCGGATTCCCAGGCGCACCAGGCGTCGCCGGAGGTCCGCATCGTCAACCGGCCTATGCGCCGCCGCCTCCCCGACACCCGGGCCTCCATCACCCACAAGTTCAACATCGCCGGGCACGAGGGGTACCTGACCGTCGGCCTCTACGAGGACGGCATGCCCGGCGAGCTGTTCATCACCATGGCGAAGGAGGGCTCGACGATCGGCGGGCTGATGGACTCCCTCGGCACCGCCGTCTCCGTCGCGCTGCAGTACGGCGTGCCCGTCCAGAGCCTGGTCAACAAGTTCACGCACCAGAGATTCGAGCCGGCGGGGATGACGAGCAACCGCGACATCCCGTTTGCGAAGAGTCTGGTCGATTACATCTTCCGGTGGATCGGGATGGAGTTCATCCCCGGCTACCGCGAGGCCAACGCGCCCAAGCGACCCGGGCCCGAGCCGCTGCCGTCCGAGCCCTCGGACGACGCCGAGCCCGGCGCAACCCGAGCGCCAGCCACGGAGGACGCTCCGCAGTGGAAACCCAGCAGCACCGCCCCCGTAGCCGCGCCCGCACCCTCTTCCGCGCCGGCCGGTCCTCCCCCGTCCGCCTCGGGGACGACCGCCGAGCGCCCCGATCGCGCCGAAGGAGGCGCAGGCCGGGCGCACCAGGCGTCCGGGGGCGCCGGTGCAGGGAGTGGGGGGGCCGGGGGGAGCGGCGCCGAGGTCGTCGTGACTTCGACGCGTCTCTCGGCGATCCTCGACGCCGGGGAGACGACCGTGCAGGTCCTCTCCGGCGGCGTCAGCGCTCTGTCCATGGCCATGCAGAACAACATGGGCGACGCCCCCGCGTGTGACGGGTGCGGCGCGATCACCGTCCGCAGCGGCACCTGCTACAAGTGCCTCAACTGCGGCAACTCCATGGGGTGCAGCTGACCACGGCTGCTGCACCCCGCCGGCTCGGGGAACAAGCCGGCGGTGCAGGACGCGGGGTCGGCGCGTGCCACGCGTGCGGACGGATTCCCGCCCCGGATCGTGATCAGGATGTTCGCTTTCCGGGCACTGGCGCAGAGACGACAGCCATTACGGCCACGGAGGAGTCTTTCGCGAGCCCAGTCCGCCGACCCCGCCCCTGCCCGCCGCTTCGTCCGCGGGCCGACCACAGGGTCCCCCGCCCCCAGCGGGCCAGACCACCTTGCTCCCTCCCTTCGCCCCCGGGTGCCCTCCCACCGCGCCCGGGGGTTTTTTCGTGCGCCGCTACGACCGACAAGGGAGCCCCGAGCGCAAGCCCGGCGGCGGATGGTCCCCGCGTCCCTCTCGTGCGCGCATCATCTCGCCACGGAGTCCACGGAGGGCACGGAGGAAGACAAGGACGCTTCCACAACGCGAGGATCACGACGAGGGGCGTGGAGAAAGACAGGAACGCGGAGGTCGCGGGGGAAGCAGAGGAACGCAGAGGGAAACGGAGGGAAAACGGGGAGAGGAAGGCCGGAACACGGAGGTCACAGAGATCCACGGAGACCACAGAGAAAAGGCAGGGATCAGGGAGGGGAGGCTTGGTGTCACGGCGGCCCCGATGATGGTGTCGCTCTGGGTCGCTCTTACGCGGTCGAGGGCGCGGTCCTTCTCAAGCCCTCTCCCCCCTCTTCTCTCTGTGCCCCCTCTGTGTCTCTGCGTCTCTGTGGTTGGTCTTCTCTTCCGCCCTTCTCCGTGCCCTCCGCGAACTCCGTCGTGAATCCGCTTCCGGGCAAGCGCTACTCCAGCGCCCGCTTCCCCCGCGGCATCTCGAACCGCTCGCGCGTCCGGCAGTAGTCCAGCCCGCCCATCCGCCCGATCGCCGCGAGCCGCACCGGATCCACGCGGTACCGCTCGTCGATCACCCCCTCCGCCGCGTGCACGTGCACCACCCGCCCGATCACCACGTTCCCCCCCGCCGGGACCCCGGGGTTCAGCCGCACCACCTGCATCGTCACGCACTCGAAGCTCAGCGGGCTCTCCGCCACCCGGGGCGGGCGCACCTTCACGCTCGGCGCCGGCGTCAGCCCCGCCAGTTCGAACTCGCTCTGCCCGTACGCCAGCGGCTCCGCCGTCGCCGCCATCTGCCGCTCGAACGACTCGCTCGCCACGCTCACCACGAACTCCCCCAGCCCCCCCTCCTCCGGCGGCAGCACGTTCCGCATCGTGTCCTTGTCTGTCCCATCCGACTTGTTGGCGGGGCAGAACAGCAGCGTCATCGGGTCCGATCCCACGCCGCTGTAGAACGAGAACGGCGCGAGGTTCATCCTCCCATCCGGCGACTGCGACGACACGAACGCGATCGGCCGCGGCACGATGCCGCCGATGAGCAGCTTGTACCGGTCGGCCGGCGCGAGTTGCGCTGGGTCAATCTCCATGCGCGGAGTGTACGGCCGTGCCCTCGCGCCGCACCTCTACCATTGCCCATGCCCACCAACCCCCGCGGCACCGACCTCACCTGGCCCGCCCTCCTCGCCCACTGGACGCAGTTCGCCCAATCCTCCCTCGCCCTGCCCAAGACCGCCGAGGGGGACCGCTGGCGCGCCGCCGTCCCCGCGATCATCGGTCTTCAGGCGGTCACCTTCGCCCTGGGCGACCTCGACCGCCTCGCGGATGGCGCCGGGGGGGAGCGGGCCCTCGCGCTCGACAAGTCGGACCTGCTCATCCGCAAGCACGCCGCGGAACTGCACGACCTCTGGCGCGGCGAGCCGCTGCACGCCGAACTTGCCACCCTCATCGACGACGCCCGCGCCGCCCTCGCCGCGGCACGCGACGGGGGCATGGAGTGGCGGGTTGCCGACGACCGCCTGATCGCCGAGCACCCCGCCGACCTCGTCGCCGCGCTGCTCTCCGCGGGCTTCCGCGGCGACCTCATGCTCCCCGCACCCGGCTACACCCTGTTCAAGTCCTGCCCCGCCGCTTTCGCCCGCGCCCCGCTGGGGGCCACCCCCGAGGACGACGTGCTCGAGGTCGTCGCCCGATTCCTCGGCGGCGTCGGCGAGCCGCAGCGCGTCCCCGGCCCGCGCCAGGTCTACCGGCAGTTCGACTTCGCCAAGGGTGGCCCGGTTCGCGACGTCGTCGTCCCCATGAACGCCACGCTCCCCGCCGGCCAGCCGCTGCTGGTGCCGGCGATCCAGGGCGGAGAGGCGGTCCCGGTGTCGCTCCCGCCGCGACGGCTGGAGGAGTTGGCCGACCTTCCCGTCGTCTTTGAGGACGGGAACGGTTAAGCCGCGCCCCCCGCCGGGTCCACGGACGCGAGGGGCGCCGCGGGATCACCGCGGTTCTGGTATGCTCCCGCCGCCGAAGCGTGGAGTCGTGGGATGGGGCATTGGATCAATCGTGCTGCTGCGCTGCGCGGCCCTCGCACCCGGCGGCCGCTGCGACTTGTGGCGGCGCTCGCCGGCGTCGTCCTGGGGGCCGCGGGCTGCATGTCGCGCTCGCCGGCGGACCCCGGCCGGTTCACCGCCGCGGCGACGTTCGCCGAGGACGCGGTCGTCTGGCCCCAGCGGCCGGAGGGGTGGTCGGACGAGCGGATCGTCGCGAGCGACGAGCCGCGTTCGATCTGGTTCACCATCGCGGACACGAAGGGCGGCGCGCTGGCGACGTCCTTCTATTCCATCCGGGTGAAGTTCACGCGGGTCACGCCCCGTGGGCGGGGCCTGCTCGCGCAGGCGGAGCCGCGCGCGGAGTCCGCGCGGCCGTGGGCCTATTCTCGCGCCACGCCGTGGTTCTTCTTTTCCGGCCACTCCCCGAGATTCCCCGTCGCGATCTTCGATCGCCCCGGCGTCAAGGGCGACGACATCAAGGCCGAGCCGATCTGCCCGGTGCACGTCTGGCTCCGCGAGCCGGCGAGCGGCCCCGTCCGCGGCCTGGTCATCGCCCTGCTCAGCCTCGGCGACTCGAGGTACGAGGACGCCGTCATCGACGAACTCAACCGCCGCGGCTGGGCCGTGCTCGGTTCGCCCTACCCCTTCGGCCTGGAGGTCATGTTCGGCCCGTCCCTCGAAGAGCCCTACACGACGGAGCGCTTCGCGGCGGCGATCGCCGCGAACCTCGACACGCGTCTGGCCGAGTGGGTCTACGGATGCGAGGCCGTGCTGGAGGAACTCGCCGAAACGCGCCCGGACGTGGCGCAGCGGCCGATGGTGATCGTCGGCTTCAGTGCCGGCGCGCTGGGGGCGCCCGCCCTCGCGGCGCGGCTGCACGGGCGGGTCGATGCGGCGGTGCTCATCGGCGGCGGCGCGGACATCCTCCGCATCATCCACACCAGCCACCTCTTCCGCAACGCGGTGCAGGTCCGCTGGGAGGAAGGGCCGATCGCGCCGGAGGTGCTCGACGAGCTCAGCAGGCATTACCTCGCCGCCAGCCGGCTCGATCCGTACCACACCGCCGCGGCGCTGGTCCGCGTGCCCGTCCTGATGCTGCACGCCGCGAAGGACCGCATCGTCCCCGCCCCCACCGGCGACCTGCTTTACGAGCGCCTCGGCCGCCCGGAGCGGTGGACGTTCGACCTCGGCCACGAGCTGCTCTTCTGGCGGCTCCCCGCCTACGCCGGCGACATCGCCGACTGGATCGAGGAAGCGGTCCAGGGATCCACGCGATGCGCCGCGCCGGACCCGGTTTCGGGCCGCTGACCCGCCGGCCCCCCCGCCTACGATAGCGGCCCCTCCCGGAATCCAGAGCGAAAGGACCCGACCTATGGCATTGCGTCGCCCCAAGATCAGCGTCATCGGCGCCGGCAACATCGGCGGTGAGTGCGCCCGTTCGATCGCCATGAAGGAACTCGGCGATGTCGTCCTCCTGGACATCCCCAACAAGGACAAGCCCGAGCTGCACATGCCCAAGGGCAAGGCGCTCGACCTGGCCTGCTGCGGCCCCGTCGAGAAGTTCGACGTCAAGATCACCGGCACCTTCGACTACGCCGACACCGCGGACTCCGACGTGGTCATCATCACCGCCGGCCTTCCCCGCAAGCCCGGCATGAGCCGCGACGACCTCGTGCAGGTCAACGCCGGCATCGTGAAGAGCGTCGCCGAGAACGTCAAGAAGTACTCCCCCAACGCCATCGTCATCGTCGTTTCCAACCCGCTGGACGCGATGGTCTACGTCGCGTGGAAGACCACCGGCTTCCCGGCGCAGCGCGTCATGGGCCAGGCCGGCGCCCTCGACGTCGCCCGCTACAAGGCCTTCCTCGCGTGGGAGCTGGGCGTCAGCGTCGAGGACGTGCAGGGCCTGCTCCTGGGCGGCCACGGCGACGACATGGTCCCGCTCCCGAAGCGCACGAGCGTCAACGGCATCCCGGTCTCCGACCTGCTCCCGGAGGACAGGATCCAGGCGTGCGTCGAGCGGGCCAAGGTCGGCGGGGGCGAGGTCGTCAAGCTCATGGGCACCAGCGCGTGGTACGCCCCCAGCGCCGGCACCGTCGAGATGGTCGAGTCGATTGTCCGCGACAAGAAGCGCGTCATCGCCTGCGCCGCCTACTGCGAGGACGAGTTCGGCGTCGCCCCCGGCCAGAAGGGCAAGGGGTACTTCGTCGGCGTCCCCTGCGTCCTGGGCGCCGCGGGCGTCGAGCGGATCATCACGTTCAAGATGGACGAGACCGAGCAGAAGTTCATGAACGAGTCCATCAACCACGTGAAGGACCTCGTCGGCGTGGTGCAGAAACTCTACCCGGAGATGGCTTGACGCGCGATCGCCCATCCGGTTCACTACCCGCAGGGGGCCGGGCCGTCCGGCCCCCTGTTTCTGTGTACGCTCCGCAAAGGAGACCGGCGGATGATCCGGTTGGCTGCGGCGCTCGTGGTGCCGGCGGCTCTGATCCTGGCATCCGCGGCGGGGTGCGTGTCGGAGCGGATCGGCGTGGACGAGTCCCACCCGGCGGTCCTCGATGCGAGGCTCCACCCTGGGCACGGACTCGATCAGGCCGACGTCCACGCCATCCGGGCCCAGAGACTCGCGGGTGATGCCGGGGTCGAGTTCTGGGCGGGCGAGCGCCGGCTGGCCACGGTGACGTTCTCCGGCGGCTGGCGCAACCGGCTCGTCGCCGCGCAGACCCGGTTGACGGACAGCGGCGGCCTCTGCCACATCGCCGTCACGCAGTGGACGCAGCCCGACGGCTCGCACGCAGACGTGTCGCTCGCCTCATTCGGCCCCGGCCTGCTGTTCCTCTACACGAACGGCTCGCGCCGGCAGATCAACGAGGGCGAAGAGGTCCTGCTGGCCGATGCTGTTGCAGGCAGCGGGGCCGTCGCTGGCCGCTGACGTGCGGTCCGCGGGACGCCTCGTCGTTGAGGACCTCGTCGGCGTGGTGCAGAAGTCTGCCCCCGACCTCGCCTGACCACTGCCTCATACTCATCCGCACGAATCACCACCAAGGGAGCCCCCCGCGCGAACGGGGGGCTCTTCGTTTCGACGCGTCGTCACGTCAAAGGCGGAACGCGGAGGTCGCAGAGGAAGCAGAGGAACGCAGAGGAAGACAGATGAGGTTGAAGCAGAGAGCGCGAGGCCGGCGGGCGACAGCGTTGCTCAACCCCCGCATCTGGGTGATGCCGGCACCCTTCCTCTCATCCAGCAGACGCAGTTGACCCGTTCCCCGCCTGAAAATCCCCTCCCCTCTTCTTCTCCGCGTTCCTCTGCGCTCTCCGCGACCTCTGCGTTCCTGCCTTCTTCGTTCCCCCACCTCCCCCGCTTACCTCACGTTCCGCCTATGAGTGTGCGAGCGCACGGGAACGAGAACCACGAGCAGGCGCTCGGGGCTCCCTGGTCCATATTCCACTCAGGATCACCTCTCCGCCGTCCCCTCCAGCGTCTCCTCGATCCGGATCGTCAGCGCCCGGTGCCCCTTCCACCTGCGGAACATCCGGATCGAGTAGAACAACCCCACCGGCGTCACCACCGGCGCGGTGTACACGTACACCGGGTCCCGCAGGATCACCGCCACGATCCCCAGGTTCACCGCGATCAGGAACAGCACGAGCGACAGGATCAGTTGCCCCAGCGAGCCCGGCGGCGCCAGCCTGCGAAGGCTGAAGCGTTTGTCCGCCACCCGCATGATCCCCGCCTCGGGGTCGTACCCGCCCTCGAGTTCGAAGGTCCACGGCTCGGACGCCCCACCGGCTTCCCCCGTCGCCCCCCTCCTCCCCGCGTCGGGCGACGCCGGCCCCATCGACAGCGGCGCCTCCCCGCCTCCAAACCGGTCTCCCCCATCATCCAGGACGCGCAGGTCCTCCTCGACCTCCATCTCCGCGACGGTCTCGTCCAGCGCCCCTTCCGGCACCGCGGCCGCCGGCGGCTTCTGCCGTTCCGCCTCCTGCTCCTCTCCTTCCGGCGATGCCGGCGTGTCCACGGCACGGTGCAGCGGTTTCCTCGCCGCGTGGCCGTTCTCCGCGCCACCCCGCGCCTCGCCCCTCAACTCGCTCGATCTGACTTCGTCTCCCGGCATCACCCGTCCAGTGCTTCTGAGGGCGAGGTCCCCCGCCCGTCTATCGACTATCCGTCTCCGGCCGACCACTTTCGCCGCCTGACCCCCGCTCCCGCTCCTCTGGCTTGCCATCTATCTATCAGACGCTCCGGCCCGCCCTCGCGTTCTCAGGCCATTCCTAAACCCGCGTCCACCCCGACAACTCCCCACCCCCTCACGTTCCCCGCGGCGGCGCGCCCTCGCCGCCGTCGATCTCCCCAGTCCCCGCGCCCACTCCTTTTTCTACAATCCGTCCGATGGCCCAACGACTCGTCTCCATCCTGCTTGCGGCCGCCTTCCCCGTCTTCGCTCCGTCCGCGGCCCATCCGGCTCTTCCACCCCCGCCCGTGGATCAAGCCGCCAGCCCTGCCGCTGACCATGAATCCGTGGCCGTGCTGGACCTCCTCACCGGCACGTTCATCTCGGCTCCTCTGGACGACGCCGCTCGCACGCTCACCTGGCGCTGCGCCCCCGTCCACATCGACGGCCTTCCCGCCGCGGCCTACTTCGAACTCGCCCCCGCCGGCCGTCCCGCCGATCCCCTCCGCCAGGGGATCATCCAGGTCTACCGCCGCCAGGGCGAACTCCGCCTCCGCGTCTTCGACTTCGCCGGCGAGCCGGGCCTCAGAGGCGCCCTCGTCGGCCTTTGGGCCGCCCCCGAGGTCTTTCCCAATCTTCCTCTCTCCAGCCTCGTACCGACTCATGACCTTGTCTTGGTCCACGACGGCGAGGCCTTTCATGCCCGAACGCCGTTCCCTTATCCCGCGATCCGCGACGGCGCCACCGAGATGACCGCCGAGGTCACTCTCGCCCCCGGCCGCATCGCGATCGCGGAGCGCGGCTACGACGCCTCCGGCCGCCAGATCTGGGGCTCCGCCCCCGGCGAGGCGGTCGTCTTCACTCCGGATGACCACGATTCCGTGGTCACGCGGCACCCCAGCGGTCTGGTTGTGATCGACCTCGTTCCGCCGGACCCCGACCTTCCCGCCCTCGCCGAGGGGGGCAACATCACGGTCCACTACACCGGCTGGCTGACCACCGGCTACGAGTTTGAAAACTCACGCATCGACGGTCGCCCGCCTCTGCGAACCCGGGTCCCCGGAACAGGCGTGAGGGGGATCGACGAGGGCCTGCTCGGGATGGCCCCGGGTACCCGCCGCCGGCTGGTCATCCCCCCGGAACTCGCCTTCGGCGAGCGGGGCTCCATCCGAGGCCGCATCCCCCCGGGCGCCACGCTGATCTACGACCTCGAGGCGCTCGAAGTCCAGAACGAGTCCCAGCCCCTCCCCAGCAGCCAGCGTCCGCCCCTCCGGCCTCCGCCGCGGCCTCCCGCGGCCGACTAAGGTCCACTACAGGGAGCCACCTCAGGGACGGACCCCGCCATGACCGCGATGAGTTCCACCACGACCTTCTACGACATCCTCGGCGTTGCCCGCAACGCCACCTCCGCCCAGATCAAGCGGGCATACCGCGCCAAGGCCCGGAAGGTCCACCCCGACGTCAACCCCGCGCCGGACGCCGCGGCACGCTTTGCGGAACTCCAGAACGCCTACGAGGTCCTCTCGAACCCCAACCGGCGGCGCGAGTACGACCTGAGCCTCGCCGCGGCGGCGGCCGCCGCCCCCGTTGACCCCGGCGTTGCCGGTAAGGCCCACTACAGCTGGCGGAACGTCGGCGCCGACGCCACCCCCGACCACGCCGACGGGCCCGGCGGGCGCGAGCGGACCGAACTCGACGACCTCTACGACGCTTTCTTCGGCGAGCGGAGCGGGTAAACTCCTTTTCAGCTGACGGACCGGCCGGCCTCCCCGGCCGGATCGAAACCCCCCACGGTTTGACATCCAGGCGCAACCGGCGGACAGTCCTACTGAGCGCACGGACGGACGGATGTCGAGGGCCTGCCCAACGCGGGGATTCGGAGTTGGTCAAACAGCAACATCAGTTGTTCGCCCTGCTGCTGGTCTGTGTTGACGGTCTGGTGATCACCCTGGCGTCCTACGCGGCCTGGGCGATCCGCAGGCTCACCATCGAACGGACGTGGTGGCCCCACCAGTGGGAGCACTGGATCAAGGAGCCGCTGGTTCTCTTCATCGTGCCGATCGCGCTGCTGTGCCTGCGCTCCTTCGGCCTGTACCGCCCGCGGCGGGATCGCTCGCTCGTGGGTGAGATCATCCAGCTCGTCAAGGCCTCGGTCATGACCATCGTGGTCCTGATCCCGGTGCTGTACGTGCTGGACAAGTCCATCTTCAAGCAGACCTACCACGAGGTCGTGCTCTTCGGCAAGACGCTCGACGCCGGCCGCGTGCAGCTCGGGTCGCTGCTGCTGATCCTGCCGGTCGCACTGATCGCCCACCGCACCGCCTTCCGCGCCACCCTCCGCGCCCTGCGCCGGCGCGGCTGGAACCTCCGCCACGTCGCCATCATCGGCTGCGGCCGTCTCGGCCAGATCGTCGCCCGCACGCTGGAGCGCAACAGCTGGACCGGCATCAAGGTCAGCTACTTCATCAGCCACCAGGACCAGACCCGGCGCGAGCGCTGCCTCGACCGCCCCGTCCTGGGCGGCTTGGCCGACCTGGAGCGCATCCTCAGCGAGAACAAGCCCGACGCCGTCTACGTCGCCCTCCCCTCCCAGCGCTCCAACCTCCTCTCCGACGTCCTCGGCCGCCTCGAGCGCTTCAGCGTGGACGTCCGCGTCGTCCCCGACCTCAGCCCCCGCTACCTCCCCCAGTCCATGGCCGTCAGCGAACTCGACGGCATGCCCATCCTCAGCTACCGCGAGTGCCCCACCCACGGCCTGGGCGGGGTCAGCAAGCGGGCCCTCGACATCGTCGGCTCCCTCGCCGCGATGATCCTCTTCGCCCCGCTCATGCTCGTCATCGCCGTCCTGGTCCGCCTCAGCGGCCCGGGGCCGATCATCTTCAAGCAGCGCCGCGTCAGCCTCGGCGGCGAGGTCTTCAACATCTACAAGTTCCGCACCATGCACCACGTCGAGGACGAGGCCGCTCCCTCCCTCTTCGCCACCACCAACGGCTGGACCGAACGCGACGACCCCCGCATCACCCCCATCGGCCGCTGGCTCCGCAAGACCAGCCTCGACGAACTGCCCCAGTTCCTCAACGTCCTCAAGGGCGACATGTCCCTCGTCGGCCCCCGCCCCGAGCGCCCCGAACTCATCGAGCGCTTCAAGGAGGACTGGCGCGGCTACATGCTCCGCCAGCACGTCAAGGCCGGCATCACCGGCTGGGCCCAGGTCAACGGCCTCCGCGGCCAGACCTCCCTCAAGAAGCGCCTCCAGTACGACCTCTTCTACATCCGCCACTGGTCGCTGGCCTTCGACATCCGCATCATGATCCTGACCCTCTTCCGCGGGTTCGTGCACAAGAACGCGCACTGAGCCCTGCCACGTCCGGGGAGCCCCGAGCGCAGGCGAGCGGCGCGTCCGTTCGCCTGACTTTCGTTACCGCACACGATCGAGTGATCGCGCAAGGAAGGCAACGCCACCGAAACCCCCGGGCTCGCGCTCGGGGCTCCCTGCCGCGGCCGCAAGCGCCGGGAGGGATCGCCGATCATGGCTGATGACCCGGCCCATTCCGGCACGCTCACGCTCGTCGACGGCGTCCTCCGCAACCGCTCGACGTGGTTCGGCGATTGGGACCTCCCCGTCTCCCGCATCCGCCTGATCGGCGAGGCGACGGACGAGAACGGGCCGTTCGCCGACGACTGGTACTTCGTCTTCGCCGAGGATGACACCGGGTGGCGGTCGGCGTCGTGCTATGCGCCGGGCGCTCGTGAACTCATCGCCGGCCTCGGTCCACTCCTCGGCGGCCGCGTCGAATCGCTCGCCCTGCACGGCTCCACGACCTTCAACAGCCGGGTCCTCTGGCCGCCGCGGCTGGTGGGCCGGCCGGTGTTTGAGTACATTCAGGACGGCCCCAGGAACCTGCTCGAGCGCCTGGTCTGCCCGGTGATCAAGCCGGGGCGGAACATCCAGCGATTCACGGATGAGGTTGGGCAGTTCCTCCGAACCGTGGTGCAGGAGCCGAGAACATAAAGGCGTCCGCAACGGCGGATCTCAGAAGCGGCGGCACTGACCGCACGGACTGGGCTCGGCGTCCCTCACGCCTTCGCCCACTCCAGCCCCCCCGGCAACTCCCCCGCGGCCCATTCCAGGTGCACCACCCGCCGGCGCCCCGGCTCTTCCGCGCGGCCCGAGGCGTGCAGCGTCAGCGGCCGCATCAGCACCGCCGCACCCGCTCCGCCCGTGCACGCCACCGGCTCGACGCCGCTGCTCAGCCACCGCCGCACCCCCTCCTCGCTCAGGATCCCGTCCCGGTGCGACCCCGGGAGCACCAGCAGCGGCGCATTCTCCGGCCCGCACGGATCGATGTTGATCCGCACCGTCACCATCCTCTCCAGCACCTCCGCCGGGGGCTGCACGTGCACGATGCCGCTCTTGACGGACCACGGCCCGAACCCCGGCACATCCACGCGCTCGCGCACCGCGATCGTCGTGTCCTGGTGCCACGGCACCGCCCAGTTCGACTCCGGCGTCTTGTCGAACAGGATCGCCCGCACCACGAACGCCCCGCTCCCCAGCACCCGCTCCACCACGCCCCGCACGCCCTCATCCCGCGCCAGCGCCGCCGTCTCCGGAATGGCGCGGAACAGGTCGCGCACCCCGGCCCTTCGACCCCCCATCGTCCCCATCGCCCACCCCGTCTCCTTTGCGGCCGCATCCACCGCCCGCGTCACCGCCCGCAGCACCTCCCCGCCCACGAGGCCGTCCACGATCTCGCACCCGTCGGTCGTCACGTCGAGCATGGTCCGTCCCTCCGCGTGCTTGCACCCGCCCGAGTCCGCTCGTCATCACCACGCGCGGCCGACGCGGCCGACGCGCAGGCGCACGCGCAGCATACCAGAGACTCCGGGAATCCCTGCCGAATACCATCCGCCGTGCCCCACCCCGACCGCCGACATTCGTACCAGGTCATCGTCATCGGCGGCGGCCACGCCGGCGTCGAGGCGGCGTGGGCCGCGGCCAACCTGCTCCCCAGGGCGCCCGGCGAGGGGCCGAGCGTCGCCCTGGTCACGCTCGACCCGAGCAAGATCGGCGTCATGTCCTGCAACCCCGCCATCGGCGGGCTCGCCAAGGGGCAGATCGTCCGCGAGATCGACGCCCTCGGCGGACTCATGGCCCTCGCCGCCGACGCCACGGGCATCCAGTTCAAGGTGCTCAACACGTCAAAGGGCGCGGCCGTCCGCGGCCCGCGGGCGCAGTGCGACAAGCACGCCTACGCCGACGCCGTCCAGCGCCTGATCGCCTCGCGCCCGGAGATCGAGGTGATCGCGGGAGCGGTGGAGGAACTGGTCGTCGAGCGAGGGAGGGTGCGTGGGGCGGTGATCCGGGGGGCGGGCGGCAGCACACACCACACACCACACACCGCACAGCGGGAGCGTGCGGGCGGTGTGCGTGCGTCTGATGTGTGTTGTGACGATGCGTGCTGTGTGCTGTCGGCCCCCGCGGTCATCCTCACCACCGGCACCTTCATGCGCGGCCTCATGCACACCGGCGAGGCGAAGACCCCCGGCGGCCGTTACGGCGAGGCCGCGGCCGTCGGCATCTCCGATGCGCTCCGCCGCCTGGGCTTCGAACTCGGCCGCCTCAAGACCGGCACCCCGCCGCGGCTGAAGCGCGGCACCATCGACTGGGATCGCCTCGAACCCCAGCACGGCGACGACCCGCCGCTCCCGTTCAGCGACCTCAGCGGCGCGGCCGACGTGGCGGATGCGCTGGGCTCCGGGTCGGCGTCCGAGGCGCCCTCGATCCGGCGCTTCCCCGTCCTGCCTCAGGTCGAGTGCCGCATCACGTCCACGAATCGCGCGATCCACGACCTCATCCGCGCCAACCTTCATCGGGCGCCGATGTACTCCGGTCAGATCGACTCCGTCGGCCCGCGCTACTGCCCCAGCATCGAGGACAAGGTCGTGCGCTTCGAGGGGCGCGACGCCCACCACGTCTTCCTCGAGCCCGAGAGCCACCGCGACGACTGGGTCTACTGCAACGGCATCTCCACCAGCCTCCCCGCGGACGTGCAGGACGCCATCGTCCGCGCCATGCCCGGCTGCGAGCGCGCCGAGATCCTCCGCTACGGCTACGCCGTCGAGTACGACATGGTCCGCCCCCACCAGATCGGCGCGACGTGCATGACCAAGCTCGTCGAGGGACTCTTCCTCGCCGGCCAGATCAACGGCACCAGCGGCTACGAGGAGGCCGCGGCGCAGGGGATCGTCGCCGGCATCAACGCCGCCCGCTTCGCACAGGGCAAGGACCCGGTGACCTTCGGGCGCGACCAGGCCTACATCGGCGTCCTCATGGACGACCTGGTCACCAAGACCCCCGTCGAGCCCTACCGCATGTTCACCAGCCGCGCCGAGCACCGCCTGCTGCTGCGCGCCGACAACGCCGCCGACCGGCTCACTCCCCTCGCGATCGAGCTCGGCCTGCTCGACTCCACCGACCTCGGCCGCGCCCGGCGGGCGTGGTTCGAGCGGCGCACCCGCGACATGGCCGAGATCAACCGCCTCATCGATTCCATCCGCATCGACGGCCAGCGCCTCGCCGACCTCGTCCGCCGCCCCGAGTTCGGCCCCGACGCGCTCGCCGCGGCGCTGACGTCGCACACCGGCAAGCAGTGGGGGGGCCGCGGCCTCTACACCGCCCATACGGACCGCGTCTACGCCGCCTACCTCGTCCGCCAGAAGGCCGAGATCCGCCGTCAGGCGGAACTGGAGCGCCGCCGCATCCCGCCCACCGTGGACTTCGCCACCCTTCCCAACCTCCGGGCCGAGGCCCGCGCCGCCCTGGCGCGCTTCCGCCCCGAGACCTTCGGCCAGGCCAGCCGACTCGAGGGCGTCACCCCCGCCGACCTCGCCCTCCTGGCCGTCCTGCTCAAGCGCTACGCCTGACCGCCGGTCCGTCGCGCCCTTCCTCGTCCGAGCGCGGGCCGCTTCTCCCACCCCCGCGCATAACCTCCCACATGCGCATCCTGCTCACCAACGACGACGGCCTCCGGGCTCCCGGCATCGCGGCCCTGTACGAGGCCCTGGTTGACGCTCGCGGCGAGTTCGGCGGCCCCCTTCGCGACGGCGCCGCCCCTCCCGACGCTCCCAGCGAGACCGTCGTCATCGCCCCCTTGACCGTCCAGTCCGCCACCAGCCACGGCGTCACCTTTCACCAGCCCCTGATGACCCGCACCGAACTGCTCAGCGGCGTCGGCGGCGAGGTCGGCCGCTACGCCGCCGCGGGCCCCGGCTCCACCGGCGTCAAGGGCATCGCCGTGGACGGCCGCCCCGCCGACTGCGTCAAGCTCGCGCTCACCTCCCTCTGGCCCGAGCGCTTCGGCCCCGGCTCCCGCCCCGACCTGGTCGTCTCCGGCATGAACGCCGGCGCCAACGTCGGCATCAACGTCATCTACTCCGGCACCGTCGCCGCGGCCCTGGAGGCCGCCTTCCTCGGCGTCCCCGCCATCGCCGTCAGCCTCCAGATCGGCAAGGGCACGCCGCGCTTCGACGTCGCCGCCCGCTACGCCCGCCGCGCCCTGGACGTCATCCTCGCCGAGGGCCTCCCCGAGCGCCACGCCTGCCTGAGCGTCAACATCCCCGTCACCGAGAGCGACTGGGAGGTCGAGGGCCAGTGGCCCCCCATCCGTGTCTGCCCCATGAACACCCACGGCCTCGTCGATAAGTACGAGCGCCGCGTCAGCCCCGCCGGCGAGGTCTACTACTGGGCCGCCGGCTACGGCCTGGACTTCCGCGGGACCGACGAGGGCTCCGACGCCTACTGGCTCGCCCGCGGCTGCATCACCGTCACCCCCCTGGTCTACGACCTCACTGCGACCGCCACGCTGGAGCGGTGGAGGAAACGGCTCGAGGGCCGGTAGCGGACGGGCGACGCAGCGCCCCTTTCAGAACAACAGGCGGCCGCGCTGTCGCGCGGCCGCCCGGAGGGAGAAGGAGTATGCCCGTCGCATCGATGCCCGCGGGCGCGTCCCTGCGGCCGCGGGCGTCGATCCGTTCATCCCGCTTCAACTGAGCATCTGGTTCACCACGTCGATCATGTCCGGCAGCTTCGCCCGGATGTCCGCCACCGCGTCGCGGCTGAGGCCCAGGTCGTCCAGCACGTCCGCCGGCGGCTCGGTCGTCCCCACCCCCAGGTCGAGCCGGAAGCCCCCCGGCAGCTCCGCGGCGAGGTGGTCCGCCACGCACACCACGCACGCCAGCGTCCGAGACTCGCTCGGCAGCAGCAGCGGGTTGTGGTGGTACCCCGTCACGTAGGCGAAGCTCTTGGGGAACTTCCACTTCTCGCACAGCCCGCGCCCGAAGTCCTGGTGCGTCGCACCGAAGACCTCCTCCTCCGCCGCGAGCATGTCCCCCTGCACCCCGCCGTTCGGATCGACGCGCAGCTTCCCGAGCACCTCGATCAGCCGGTGCCGGTCGTACTGGATCTCCACCACCACGCCGATGTCGTGGATCAGCCCCGCCAGGAACGCCTCATCGGACAGCCCGAGCTTCAGTTGCTCCGCGATCGCCTTGGCCGCCGCGGCCGTCGCCATCGAGTGCGCCCACAGGTCCCGCGCCGAGAACGTCGGCGTCAGGGCCCCACCGCGGAAGAGCTTCGCCAGGCTCGCCGCGATCGCGATGTTCTTCACCGCGTTGAGCCCCAGCAGCACGATCGCGCGGTTGATCGATCCGATCTGGCCCGGGAGGCCGTAGAACGCCGAGTTCACCACCTTCAGGATCCGCGCGCACAGCGCGGGGTCGTTCGAGATGACCTTGTGCAGGTCCTGCGCCGTGGACTTCGGGTCCTCCACCAGGGAGACGATCTTCAGCGTGATCTCCGGCAGGGTCGCGATATGGCTGATCTCGCGGATCGCGTTCGCGATCGCCTGCTCCCTGGTCTGCGCATCAACGGCCATGGCTGCACTCCCTCGGGCGGGAGGCCCGCCCGTGCTCATGGTCCATCGGCCCCATGCGGATCGGACTTTCGCCCTTTTCCAGACCTAACCGTTCCGCGCCCGCCGCGCTGACGAGGCCCCCCGCTCCCTTCTCCGCCCTTCATCAATGGTGGGGCTCCGGGCCTCCCCGTGCCTTCTCAGAAGGCGTTCCGCTTCCGCAACAACCCGCCGTCGTGCGGGTTGCGCCCCGCCAGTTCGGCCGCGATCCGCTCCCCCGCCCGGCCGTCTCCGTAGGGATGTGCGAACGCTCTTCCCGACAGCCCCATCGCCCGCCGCACCGCCTCCTCGACCTCCCCCGCGCTCACCCGCTCCACGTCCACCACGTTATCGGCCCGCTCCCGCCCCGCCTGCCGCGGCCCGACGTTCACCACCCCCACGCCCACCACCGCCGCCTCGATCAGCCCCGCCGACGAGTTCCCCACCAGCACGCCCCCGTTCCTCGCCAGTCGCTTCAGCAGCCCCACGAACCGCCCCCGCTCCAGGTGCTCCGCCGCCGCCCACCCGCGCCGCCGAACCTCCTCCCGCATCACCGCCGCGAGCGCCTCCCGCCCCGCATCGTGGTTCGGGCTCAGCCACAGCACGCCCCGCTCCCCGAACACCCGTCCCACCTCCTCGGCGCACGCGAGCGCGGCCTCCCGTTCGCCCGCATCCCCCAACCCCGATGGATGCAGCAGGATCACGCACCGCGGGTCCCCAAGCCCCGCCGCCTCCTCGTCCCCCATCGGCGCCATCGCTCCAAGCCCGTCCACCGCCGGCGAGCCGACGACGACCACGTCCTCTGCCCGCTCCCCCATCCGCACGATCCGCGTTGCGCTTCCCTCCGTGGCCGCCAGGTGCAGGTGCGCCATCTTCGTGATCGCGTGCCGCATCGCCTCATCGGCGATCCCCTCCGCCCGGTCGCCCCCGTGGATGTGCGCCACCGCCCACCCCCCGATCGACGCCGCGCTCGCCGCGGCGAACGCCTCGATCCGGTCCCCCAGCACCACCACCCAGTCCGGCCGGAGCCGCTCGAACGCCTCGGCGAACCCGCTCACCCCGCGCCCCACCGCCCGCGCATCCGCCGCCCGCGTCCGCGCCTCCCCCTCCACCTGCATCTGCACCACCGCGTCCACCCGGAACCGCCCCCGCACCTCCTCCACCGTCGGCCTCGCCCCCAGCAGGTGCGACCCCGACACGACCGTGATCAACTCGAGCCCTTCGTGCGCCTGCACCGCGCGCATCACCGGCGCCAGCAGCCCGAACTCCGCCCGCGACCCGGTGACGACCGCCACACGATGCCTCACGCCGACGCTCCGTTCACACGACGAGCAGGGCCGTCGATCGTCAGACGGCGGCCCGGCGCCGCCGTCTGCTGACCCGTCGCCATGGCCCGTTTCCTAGGCCAGATCTTCCCACATCATCGGCATATCCCCCTCCACATCCCGTGCCAGCCGCCTCCCCACGACCTCCTCCAACCGGAACGGCTCGATCCCCGTCCCCGGCCGCTTCACCGTCAGGTCCTCCATCGTCAGCACGTGCCCCGCCGGCATCCCCCGCCGCGCCGTCACCGACTGGCGCGACACCGCCCGCACGTCCTTCTCGCACTCCAGCAGCGCCTTCCTCGCCGGCCCGATCCGCACGTCCGGCCCCAGCGCCCCGCGCCCGAACTTCTCCGCCATCCCCCACCGCCGCGGCTCACCCGCCACCGGTCGCTCCGCCCGCACCATCGCGACGTACCGCGCGAATCCCGCCGCATCCAGCGACGCCGCGTGATCCGGCCCCTTCGCCCCGCGGTCGTACGTCAGGTGCTTCTCGAGGATGCACGCCCCCAGCCGCGCCGCCAGCGCGCCGGTGTCCTCCCCCGCCGTGTGGTCGCTGTACCCGATCGGCCCATCGTGCACCCCCGCCAACTCCACCATCCCCCCAAGCGCCGCATCCTCGTCCGCCGCGGGGTAACTGCTCACGCACTGGAGCACCCCCACCCGGTCCTTCCACGGCGCGAGCCACTCCATCGCCCGCCGCACCTCGTCGATCGTCGCCGCTCCCGTGCTCACGATCAGGGGCCGCCCGCACGCCGCGACCCGCTCCAGCAGCGGCCGGTTGATCACGTCCGGCGAGGCCGTCTTGAACGCGTCCCACCCCATCTCCCGCGCCGCCCCCACCAGTTCCAGGCTGAAGACCGTCACGATCGCGTCCAACCCCCGCCGGTGCGACCGCTCGATCACCGCCTCCATCCCATCCCGCCCGATCTCCAGCCGGCGCAGCATCGCCACCGGGTCCGCCTCCCCCGCCGCGGCCTGGTACGCCGCCAACCGGCACGCCCGGCTCACGAGCCCCTGGGCCGTGAAGAACTGCATCTTCACCGCGTCCGCCCCCGCGTCCGCCGCGGCGTCCACCATCTCCAGCGCCCGCTCGACGGACCCATCGTGGTTCACGCCGAGTTCGGCGATGATGTAGACGGGGTGGCCGGGGCCGACCTCCCTGGAACCGATCTTCATCCCCCGACTATCGGCCGACGCCGCTCGCGGCGTTGACCGCCGGCCCCCCCGGCCCGCGAATGCGGACCCCCGATGGTCGCCAGACGCGCCAGCGTCTGGTGAGGCGGGCGCCGGGCGCAGCCGCGGCTCGGGGAACTCATTGCGCCGGGACGACAAACGTCCCTCGCTTCGGCGGGCACCAATCCCGCAACTCCGATTTCGGTGCGCGGATCGAGTGCAGGTACTCGGGCCAGCTCGCCGCAACCCAGCCCCAGTGCTCCAGGTAGTGATACTTCGAATCCGCCCCCCCATAGCACCACCCCGCTCCGCCGGGCTGGTCCTCGTAGAAGCGGTACCCTTTCGGGCGAGGCAGGGCGGGGGGGTGCCCCGCTCCGCCGGGCTGGTCCTCGTCGAAGCGGTACTGCTCGGGCACCCGGAGAAACTCCTCCCCCGAGACCGTCCGCGACTGGGCATTCCAGCGGATGCACCCCGCGGCCGCGCACGCGACTACCGCCCCCACCGTCACCACGCCGATCGCTCTCACTCCGTCCTCCACTGACCCTGCCTCCGCTCACCACAGAGCACTGCGGGAAACCAACTCCCCATCACCCCGATCACCGCCCAAGGCGCACGCCGCCACCAGCCCCACCAGCCACATCACCGCCGAGCAAGCCTAGATCGCCGGCGCGTTCGGGTCGTGCCACGACCGCCAATCAGGCCGGAAAGATGTGCTCGACACGAACAGGAGGTGCGAGGGCCGGATGGCGTGGTACGCCAGCCTCCACCAGCCCAGCGACCAGATCCCGATGAAGGTCACGATGCCAAAGAAGGCGGCGTTCGCCAGGCTCCCCGCCTCTCGCGTCCATTCGTGTTCGCATTCCGGGCAGGTCGGGCCCGTGAGACCCAGGCGCGAGTACCCGCACCGCACGCAGTGCGTCTCCACCCGGCGGCTGCGCCGCAGCAGCATCCGTTGACGCTGCATCTGGAGCCACACGTACACAGTCACAGCAAAGATGAAAAGATGAAGACCAGGGCGCCGATCTCCCTGGCGATCATTGCCCACGATCCCGGGCGGCGGTCAAGGAACTGGGGCCATTGCCGGCATGACGCTGTCGTAACACCGCATCCGCCACCACCACATCTATCTCCGAGTCAATATCCACCACCTCCCCCTCCCCATTGATCACCCCCCGCCTCCGCTCCTCCCTCCCGAAGAACGCGTGCGGCCCCTCCCCCGCCCCGACCTCCCCGAACAGCGCCGCCCGCGTCACCACCAGCACGCCGCCATCGGGCACGTACGCCCGCGGCAGGTCCTGCCTCCTGAACACCCGGTGGTTGAGCACCTCCCCCTCCCACGGCCGGACCCGCCCTGTCTGCTCATCCACCCGCGCCGTCCACCACGGGTGATGCTTCCCCACCGGCGCGTAGCTCTGCACCGAGTCCGCCCCCTCCCGCACCAGCAGCTCCACCGCCCGGTCGATCAGCCCTGCCGGCCGCACCGGCACGTTCGCGTACAGGATGACCACCGGCCCATCACCCCACCCGCACGCCTGAACCGCGTGCCGCGCCGCATCGTCCACCCGCGCCGTGTCGCCCGCCAGTTCCGCCGGCCGTTCCACCACCTCCACGTCGCACGATCGCGCGATCCCCGCGAGTTCCTCCCCGTCCGTCGAGACGACAATCCGTCCCACCGAAGCCGCCGCCTTCGCCGCCTCGATCGTCCAGATGATGCACGGCTTCCCGCCCACCACCCGCGCGTTCTTCCCCACGACTCCTTTCGACCCGGCGCGCGCCAGGATCACCGCGAGCGCCCCGCCCTCCCCCGCGCCGCCATGACCAGTGCCGACATCCCGTTCCATCAAGCAAGCACCCCGAGCCCAACCCCCAACCTGCCCCTTCGAATCCCATCCCCCCTTCCTCTGTCTCTGTGCCGCCTCTGTGTCTCTGCGCCTCTGCGGTGAGTCTTCCTCTTGCTGACTTCTCCGCGTTTCCCCGCTCGCTCAGCGCTCCCCGCGATCCGCCTTCGCGCGATCAGTCCCACGGGGCCGTTCCTCCCCGAGCTCGCGCTCGGGGCTCCCTCGATCGAGGGTCCCTCACAACTAGCTCGCCATCTGAATCCTCGGATGGTCCGCCCCGTGCTTCCGCGTCGTCTCCCGGCGCATCGTCACCAGGTTCCGCCACACCTTCGCCACCCCTTCTTTCGCCACGTTCCCCGCCGACGGGCCCGACCCGTGCACGTCCCGCTCCCCCAGCGGGGCGGTCCCGTCCGACAGGATCAGCATCCGGCGCCGCTGGTCGCGCCTCACCACCCGGTCCGGCCGCGGCAGCGGCGCGATCCGGTTCCCCGGCACCACCAGCGGCAACGGGTCGATCACCGCCGCCCCCGCGGCGATGATCCACCGGTCGTAGAACCCGCGAACGTCCGCGTACACCGAGTCGCACCGGGTCATCCGCGGCACGATCCACGGCCCCCTCCCCGCCCCCAGGGGGCCGCGCTTCTCCAGCAGGTACTCGACGTTCCCCCGCGCTTCCTCGAACCGGTCGATCCCCATCACCGCCTTGTACCCCTCGCGCGAGTCCGCCATCAGGTCCACGCTGATCAGGTCCGCGCCGCACTCCAGCAGCTCGTCCAGCACCCCGCGCTCGGCCAGCAGGTCCGTCCGCACGTGCACCGCCGCGATCCCCACCTCCTTCGCCCGCCGCACCAGCGCGAACACCTCCGGATGCCGCAGCGGGTCCCCGGCGCCCCCGAACGTCACCGCGGCATCCTCCCGCCCCTCGGCCAGTTCCTTCAGGATCCGCTCCGCCAGCGCCGGGCTCATCACCGGCCGCTCGACGAACCCCACCGATCCCCGCTCCCAGTGCGCCCGCCTCCCGCTCGTCAGCCGGCCCGTGCACAGTTCAAGCACCGTGTGCGACGGCGCCTCCCCCGCCACCGCCAGCCCCGACTGCGCCTTCTCCCGCACGATCCGCGCGATCCCCGCCCCCTCCATCCCCATGACGCCGGTCTCCCCGATCGGCCCCAGCGCCTGCCGCAACAGGCTCCAGCGCGACTCGCTGTCCGGGATGAACCGCAGCGTCGAGTCCCGCACTTCCGGTTCGGGCGCGACGCACCAGCTCTGACCGATCGGGTCCATCATCGGCGACAACGGGAGGTACCCCAGAAGGCCGCCGATCGACGCCGCCGGCCACGCCCCCGCCGCCGCGGCACGCGCCAGTTGCTCCGCCAACTCCCGCGCCACCACGCACCCGCCGATCCCCGGCGGCGCGTGCGCGAACGTCAGCCGGTGCTCCCGCGGGCGCTCCAGGTGCCGGCGCACCACCCGGTCGCACAGCCCGGGGTCCAGCAGGCACCAGTCTCCTCCGACGAAGAGCGCCGCATCGAGGCCGAGCCGCCCCATCACCTCCGCCGCGATCTCGGGGAAGAAGACCTCGTCGTAGCACGAGAGGTTCCCCAGCCCCCCGCGCCAGCACGATTCCGCCCATGCCCGCCCCACCGCGATCAGCCGCCGCTTCCCCTCCACCGCCGCGACGTCCACCCGCTCCGCCCGCACGTTCAACCCCGGCGTCCCCGCGATCGCCCCGCCCGCCAGCGCCATCGCCCGCTCCGGGTCGTCCGTCAGCAGCACCGCCTCCTCGATCGCGTCGCACCCCGCCAGCCGCCTCAGCGTCATCCGCAGCGGGTTCATCCCGAACAGGAACTCCCGCCCCAGGTCCCGCGCAACGCCCAGCCCGGACTTCGCCGCATCCACCCACACCAGCGCCGTGAGTTTCTTCTTCGGGTGCCACGGCCGGCCGCTCTGGGCCGGCCGTGCTCCTTCCCTCCCGCCCTCCTCTCCCCGGCTTCCCTCCTCTTCAGCCGCCGGCTCGCGCGTCTGCTTCGCCGCCCGCCCCGCCAGCACCGCCGCGGCGTCGTCGAGCATCTTCCCCAGCTCGTCCGCCGCGTCCGCCAGCCACGTCACGTTCCGCAGGTCCCGCTCGATCTGCCGCTTCTGCCGCTCCAGCGGCGTCAGCGTCTCATCCAGCTGCAGCGCCCGGTCCGCCTTCAACCGGTTGAACGACCCTGCCTGGTTCAGATGCTGCACAAGATCGAACGCGGGCTGGAGCCTCGTGACCTCCTCCCGGATCTTCTCCACCCGCCCGATCAGTTCGTTCACTCTCCGCTGGTCCGAGTGCTTCGCCAGCATCTCCTCCAGCACCCCCGCCGCCTTCCGCGACAGTTCCCCGACGCGCCGCACCCCGCGCCGCACTTCCCGCACGCGCTCCTCCACGCGCGACTTCGGGATCGGCTCCCACGCAGGTGTGTCTGCCGCCGGGTGCAACGGGTGGACTCCCGGGCGCCACGGGTGGGCCGTCCCCGGCCCGCCCGTGCTCCCCCTCTCCCCGTTCTCCGCGCCTCTGGCGCCACAGAATCGCTCAACAACGTCCCGCAGCGCCTCCACCGTGGTGTACTGCTTCCGGACGCCCCCCTCCGTCGCGTCGATGACGCTCAGCCCCTTCTGCGTATCCGCGTAGAAGTCCCGCTGGAACTGGTCCAGGTACGTCGCCATCTGCTCGTCGGTGAGGATCGGCCGCCCCAGCACGTCCGTCGCCTCGCGCAGGTGACTCCCCATCCGCGCGATGCGCTCCCACTCGAGCATCTCCAGCGTGTTGAACGTGTTCAGCTCCCCCGCCCACACCTCGTGGATCGCCGCTCCCGCCGAGTAGTACTGCCCGTCGGTGAACCCCAGGTCCTGCCCCACCAGCACCACCGGGTCGCACCCCATGTGCCGCGCCAGGTAGTACGCCAGGTGCGCCACCGTCGCCCCCGGCGTGAGCGTCCCGCGCTCCCGCCGCAGCCCCGCGCCCAGCAACTGGTCCAGCACCTTGTCCCCCACGCACCGGATCCGCCCGGGGTACGCGTCGAGGATCGCCGGGTTCGCCTTCGGCTCCACCACCAGCGTGATCCCCTCCACGGCCTCCGCCGTCAGCCCCTCGTAGAACCGGCGCGAGATCTCGTGGTAGTCCAGCGCCGTCACGAAGTGCGGCCGGATCCCAGCCGCCAGCAGCGGCCGCAGCACCGTCTGCACCGCGACGATGACGAACCGCTCGCGCACCCGCGGATCCTTCAGCGCATCGATGTTCCGCCTCAGGCTCGGCCCCGCGCTCACCACGATCGCCGGCTTGCCCTTCGCCGCGTCCTTCAGGTCCGCGATCCCCGGCCACCTCGCGTAGTGGTCCAGGTTCATCAGCAGGTTCCGCAGCGTCACCTGGATCTGCAGCAGCGACGTCACGGTGTTGGTCCTGACCGCCTCCACCACGCGCGTCAGCATCGCGTAGAACCGGCCGGCCGACTCCCCCAGACGCTCGCGGCTCGGCGGGTGCTCCAGCAGCGACACCCCCAGCGCCAGGATCGGCTCGAGCCCCGCCAGCGTCCGCGACATCTCCGCCCCGTCTTCCGGGTCGGTCAGCACCGCCGTGTTCGTCGCCCTCAGCCACTCGCTGTGGTCCACCCGCTCCAGGACCGCCCGCAGGAGCCCCACGTCCGGCTCGAAGACCACCACGACCCCCGTCCGCTGCATCCGACGGGCCACCGCCGCGACGTGGTGCCCCAGCGCGAACCCCGCCACCGCGATGCACCCGGCCCCCGCCACGTCCACGCTCTCCGCCAGACGCCGCGCTTCATCGAGCGGCCGACGCCGGCTCGCCAGCGCCCTCGCTCCCGCCCCGGCGCCGATCTGCGCGCTGATCGCCCCGTCCTCGGTCGGCCCGATGAACTCGATGTCCCGCCGCGGCTCGGCCTGTCGCACCCGCTCGACCGTCCGCCGGCTCGTCCGCGCCAGCGCGGCCAGATTGCGCTCCAGGATGCTCTCGCCGCTTCCGCCCACGGTGCAACGCCCCGCCGCCCCGAGCGTACGGATCTGAAACCGACCCACGGGGCGAAGCCTTCGATTCCCCGATCCGGCCCGCGGTGGAGCCAGCCCACCGCATCCTCTACATCGGGCACCCGCCCGGAAGGACTGCAAACATGGTCACCATAAGCACTTTGGGTCAGTCCGGCGGCGGCCTCTTTGGAACCCCGCCCCCGCCCCTTCCCGATCCCCCCGCCTGGGAACGCTGGCTCCTCGAGGCCCCCCTCTACCCCGCCGCGGCCCTCCTCCTCGCCGCCTTCCTCGCCTTCTACCTCATGAAACAGTCCGGCAAGCGCCGCCAGGGCGCCGTGACGGCCACCGCCCTTGCCATCGCCGCAGTGGCCGTTTTCATCGTCGGTTCCGCGGTCACGACGCCGCGCGAGGCCGTCACCGCCCGCACCCACGCCCTCGTGGACGCCGTCGCCCGCGCCGACTCCGCCGCCGCCGCCGACCTCCTCGCCGCCGATCTCGCCGTCCGCCCCGTGGCGCATGTCCCCCCCATGAACCGCGACGCCGTTCTCGCCTTCATCGACACCCAGATGAAGGGCCAGTACAAGGTCGAAAACTACCGCGTCATGCAGGTCCAGGCCGCCACCGGCGGTCCCAACCTTGCCCGCACCCAGACCCACGTCCGCATCACCCCCGAGTCCTACGGCGCCCCCGTCTTCACCTGGTGGCGTCTGGACTGGCGAAAGGACGAAGACTCCCGCTGGCGCGTCATCGCCATCGAGGCCGTCGAAGTTCGGTGACCCCCTCGTGGCACGGGCTTTGGGGGGGCAGCCCATGTCTCCCCCTTCTCCGCTCCTCCGGGTGCCACGGCCGACCGTCCGCGGTCGGCCGTGCTCTTGTCCCTCTTTTCTTCTCCCCTTCCCGCCCCCTCTCCCTCGGGGGCGTGGGAGCAATCTCACCACCCCTCAATCCGGGATCGCCACCAGCGTGCTCGGCTGCAACCGCGCCGCCTGCCCCGGCCGCTTCACGCGCACCCCCGCTCCGTTGTACAGGTTGTGCGGGAATCGCTTCCGGGCGTCCATCAGCCGCCTCGACTGGTACGACGGCGTCTGCGGATCGAAGTCCGTCAGGTCGAAGACCCCCACCGTCACCATGGACCGATTGGGTCCGTGGTAATAGAACGCCAGTTCCCCCTCCCGCCGGAGCGCCGCCGCCGCCTCCTCCGCCGCCCGGCGGCTCTCGGCCAGGTCCGCCTCCGTCGGCCGCGCCAGGTCGTCCCGCCCGTACGCGCCCACCTGGAGCGTGTACAGCGCCTCGTCCCCGTACTGCTTCTTCGCGGTCAGCAGGTTGTACTCCGGGCGCGACCCGAGATCGACGGAGAACGGCGGCGCCAGGAACGCCCCCGCGAACGGCCGCTCCCCCCGCACCGTGTACCCCCTCAGCCGCGCCAGTTCCCCTCGCGCCTCAGGCGACCCCGGATCGGCGAACCCGCCCACGGCCACGACCGTGTTCTGCCCGCGCTGCTCGACGTACGCCCCCGGCACCCCATAAGTCGTTCGGATCTGCGCCAGCGCCGCCGCGGCCTGGGCCTGGCGGTTCTCCCCACGAAACGCCGCGAGGATGATCGTCCACAACTCCGACGCCGCCGCATCCGGGTTGTCGGCCCCCGCGCTGGGACGTTCCCCCCGAAACAGGGTCTGCCCTTCCCGGGCGAGTGCAGGCGCGGGCTTCGGAGCCACGGAGCCCTCTTTCCCACCCCCGCCGCACCCGGCAACCCCAAGCCCCAAGGTGGTGGCGATGGCGAGCGGCAAAATCTGCGCGATCCGCCGGCGCCGGGCGTCGGATGGTCCGAGAAGCAGGTCCCCCGGCCGCGACGGTTGCAAAAGGCGCTCAAATGACATCGCAGGTCCCATCTGGGTTACCGAACCTAAATGTTTGCTCATACTAGACTTGAGTCGATAATCTGAATTGGTCGAAACACTCAAGGCCGTTTCGCGCCAGGGTCGATACACATGCTACGACCGGACGACCGAGCCAGTCGCACGAGAGAGAAGCGTCCCGCCAAGAAGGATTCTGGCGGGGTATCGACCGAGCGAAGGAGTGCGCCGGGCACCAAGACGCCGCGCGGCAACGAACCAAGGTCCGAGAAACGCGGCGGGAGAACTCACGTTATGGGACAGATCACCGGAGTGGCCGAAGCAGTGACGACGAGCCGGGTTCAGCCGTTCGGTCGTCGCCTCAAGGACGCGCCACCCATCGACCCTCCCCCCGCGGCCGTTCACGGCCGCGCTGGCGACCGGGTCGAACTGTCGGAGACGGCCAAGCGAGCGGGCGGTGCGGGGGACGTCGGAGTGCGTATGGACCTCGTCGAGCGGATCAGGCGTGAGATCGCGGCGGGCACGTACGAGACCCCCGAGAAACTGGACGTCGTCGCCGAGCGGATCGCTCGAGTCCTCGACGTCCAGGGCTGACCCCCCGGCCCCGCGGGGCCTTCCCAACTGGGCCTTCGCCATCAAGGCAGGATGCGAGCCACGGCTTGAAGGGAGCGTGGCTCGCGTCGTTTTTGGAGGGGAAGAGTTCTCGCCACGGAGGACACGGAGGGGCACGGGGCGGTTGGGAAAGTCCTTGCGCCCTCGTTGCATGCTCTGACACAGCAGGGCTGGATTTGAAGAGGAGGGGGAGGGGGCGTGGGAGCGTTGGGTCGCTCCAGATGGGGGGTAGTCCTCTCGTCCTGAACCCCTGTCTGCGCTCTTCGCCGTGGTCGCTCCGCGTCCGCCGCGAAGGCGCGGTCACAAACTCCTCCGTCCCAGGCCGTACCATCGCTCATGGACGATTTGTGGTCAGGGAAGCGCCGCGAGATGGTCCGCAGGGTGGAGCCCCTGGCGGTCCGGATGCGCCCGCGCACCCTCGACGAGGTCGTCGGCCAGCGGCACATCCTCGGCCCGGGGAAGCTGCTGCGCCGGATGATCGACTCCGACACGCTCACCAGCGTCATCTTCCACGGCCCACCGGGGACGGGGAAGACGACCCTCGCCGAGGTCATCGCCCGGTACCTCAACCGCCACTTCGAGCGTGAGAACGCCGCGGGCGTGGGCGTCGCCCGGATCCGCGAGATCATCCAGGACGCCGAGCGTCGGCTCACCGAAACCGGGGGCCGCCGCACGGTCCTGTTCCTCGACGAGATCCACCGCTTCAGCCGCTCCCAGCAGGACGTCCTGCTGGCCGACGTCGAACGCGGCCTGATCACCCTCATCGGCGCCACCACCGAGAACCCCCTCTTCGCTGTCAACTCCGCCTTGGTCAGCCGCAGCACCCTCTTCCGGCTCGAGCCCCTGAGCGAGGAGGAGATCATCGAGGTCCTCCGCCGGGCCATCGCGGACGAGGAGCGGGGGTACGGGAAACTCAACCTGCACGTGGACGACGAGGCCCTCCGCGTCTGGGCGGTCAAGTGCGACGGGGACGCGAGGCGGGCGCTGACGGCGCTGGAGGTGGCGGTTTTGTCCAGCGGGGGAGGGGAAGGGACAAAGGCACAGAGGGGGGCGAACAAAGGCACAGAGGGGGGCGAGGGGGCGCAGCCGGCGTCTTCCCCGATCCGCATCACCCGCGCCGACGCCGAGGAGTCCATCCAGCAGAAGGCCGCCGTCTACGACGCCACCGGCGACGAGCACTACGACACGATCTCGGCGTTCATCAAGTCCGTCCGCGGGTCCGACCCCGACGCCGCGATCTACTGGCTCGCGCGGATGTTCGACGCCGGCGAGGACGTGCGCTTCATCGCCCGCCGCCTGGCGATCCTCGCCAGCGAGGACATCGGCAACGCCGACCCCCGGGGGATCATGGTCGCCGCGGCGTGCTGGGACCTCGTCGAACGCATCGGCATGCCCGAGGCGCGGATCACCCTCGCCCAGTGCACGACCTACCTCGCCCTGGCCCCCAAGAGCAACGCCAGTTACGTCGCCATCAACGAGGCGATGGCCGACGTCCGGGAGGGCCGCACGCTCCCGGTGCCGGTGACGATCAAGGACAGCAAGGTGCGCAAGGCCGGCGAGAAGACGCCGGGATCAAAGCGGGGCGAGGCCTACGAGTACGCCCACGACCTCCCCGCCGTCGCCGGCATCGGCGGCGTCTCCCATCAGGACTACCTCGGCGTGGACAAGCAGTACTACAGGCCGACGGACCGCGGGACGGAGAAGATGTTCGCCGAACGCCTCGCCGAGATCCGCCGCTGGCGGGCCAGACTCCGCGGCCAGGGAGACCCCACCCCCCCAGACGAGGGCGGCCCAACCAACCCACCCGGCCCAGCAGAACCGCGACCGTAAAGGGGCGGATCGCCCACCCCGGCCCCGCATCGTCTTGTCTCAACTGCTTCGCGGCGTCGGCGCCCCGATCGCCCGCGTCGCCGCCTCCGCCCCCTGTGCCAGGCTCGCCAGCGCCGCCGTCAGCCCGCTCAGTTCCGCCGCGACCCGCGCCCGCACCGTCTCGACGATCTCCACCAGCGGGCGCGGCAACTCCCCCTCGCCCCCCTCACCCCCCGCGACGATCCCGCGCCACGGCTCCAACTGCGACAACAGCGTGCGCAGTTCCGTCACCGCCTCGACCTGCCGGCTGAGCACCTGGTACCCGAGTTCGCACGCCCGTTCGGACTGCTCGACCGTCATCCGCAGCGTCTCGGTCGCCTCCTCCGCCCTGGTCCGCAGTTCCTGCATCGGCACGTCCAGCGCTGCCCGCACGCTCGCCTCGCGCGTCCGCAGCGCCTCGTCCGCCTCGCGGCACATCGCAACCGACTCGCGGATCGCCCCCTCGATGCTCTCGTGCTGCGCCCGCAGTTCCGCCGCCCGTGCCGCCGCGGCATCGACGCTCCCGGCCAGCAGGGCCCTGGCCTCCTCCGCCTGCCGCTTGATCGACGCCAGTTCCTCCGCCGCGGCCGCGGCCTCCGCCCGCAGCGCTTCGCCGCGCTTCACCAGGCCGGGCAGGTCCACCTTCGCCGCCCCGCCGTCGTCGCTCCCGAGCCCGAGCATCTCGATAACCCGCGAAACTTTCCTGTCCAGGTCCGCCTCCGCCCGCGCCAGCCGCTCCTCGAGCAGAGCGATCCTTGCCGCGGCGGACTGCGCCTCCGCCTGCACGCGCGTGGCGAACTCCGAGAGCCTGGTGTTGACCATGTGCTCCGCCTGGTCGCTGAAGCGGTTGAGGGCGCTGGTCAGTTCCGCGGCCCGCTGCAGCGACCGCTCGACCGCCAGCGACCGCTCCTCGATCGCGGCCAGCGTCTTGAGCGCTAGGTCCAGCCGCGCCTGCTGCCTCCCGGCGGACTCCTTGATCGCCGCGAGCGTCCGCTCGGCCTGGGCGGTGCTGGTCTTCAGCGGTTCGACGTGCTCCTCCGCCCGGCCGACGAGGTCGCGCAGCGCGGCCGCGAAGTCGTTGAACGCCGCCTCGTCCACCACCCTGGGGGAGAGGAAGATCCCCTCGGCGCTCTCGGGCGGCTGCCGCCGAGCGGGCGGTGCATCGACGACGGCGGAGGTCTCGGTCTCGGGCATGCCGGATCCCCGAATCAGGCGGTGGTTACTCGGACGACGAGTTCTGCGCCGTCTTCCCGCGCCCAAGCCCCGCGATCTTCGATTCCAGCCCCGCCAGGTTCGTCTCCAACTCGGTCGCGACGGTCACCGGCGCGGACGGCTTCGCCCCGCCGACAACGATCCGCGGCTTGCCCCCCGGCGTCGCGCTCAGGTCCGCCCCGATCCGGCAGTGCCCGACGAGCGAGGCTCCCTCCGCGACGGTCATGCTCCCGGCGACCACATCGCCCGTGACCCGGGCGCTGGGGTTCAGCAGCAGGTTCCGCTTCGCGGTGACGTTCCCCTCCACCACGCCGTCCACCACGACGACCTCCCCCTCAATCGCGGCCTTGCAGGTGGCCGACTCGCCGACCTGCACCTCGCCGGACGAGGTGATCCGCCCTTCGAACTCGCCGAGGATCCGCGCCGTCCCCTCGAAGGACATCTCGCCCTTGATCCTGGTGCCGACGCCGATGACGGTGGCGTTGCCGGTGTCGTGGTTGGGTGCCTCGGCCATGCACTGCTCCGCAGTGGGGGGTGGGGGCGGGCGGCCGCGGCCCTCGGGGGCGGGGCGCTCCGCGCCCAATGCGGCCGATCGCCCTGAGCATCGTCCAGACGCCCCCCGTGGCCGCAATTTCCCGCTGGCATGGGCGGGGTCGCGTACCATCCCGCCACCATGATCCGGCGTGGAGCGGGCAAGCAGAAGCAGGACCAGCGAGACCGCACCGGGTCGGGGCGATCGTCCGGAGCATCGTCGTCGCGGGCTCCCTCGCGCGCCGGCCGCGGATTGAAGTCCGCGGCCGAGCCCCCGCCGGGGGCCGTCCGGCTCCAGCGCTTCATGGCCGATGCCGGGGTGGCGTCGCGTCGGGTATGCGAGGAGATGATCGAGGAGGGGCGGGTGGAGGTGAACGGCGAGGTCGTCACCGCCCTGCCGGTCTTCGTGGACCCGGCGCGGGACCGGGTCGTCGTCGATGGCCGGCCCCTGCCGCGCCAGCGTGATGGACGCGCCGGCCCCGCGGGCGCCGCGACGCGCAGGCTCTACATCATGCTCAACAAGCCCGGCCGGACGCTGACGACCACCCACGATGAGGCGGGGCGGCGGACGGTCCTCGACCTCGTCCAGCACCCCTCCGGAGCGCGGCTGTACCCGGTCGGGCGTCTGGGGTTCGAGACGACCGGGCTCGTCCTGCTGACCAACGACGGTGAACTGGCCAACCGCCTGATGCACGCGCGGTACGGCGTGCCGAAGACGTACCGCGCCGAGGTGAAAGGGAACGTGGACGAGTCCGCGCTGCACCGGCTGGAGCGCGAAGCGTTCCGGTCGGAGCGGTGGGCGAGGAAGAAGGAGGCGCAGCAGGCCGCGCCGGTCGCGCCGGAGGGGCCGAAGCCGCCGAGCGGGCGGGTGCGGATGTCGATCATCAAGCGCGAGGCCGGGCGGACGGTGCTGGAGATCACGCTCGCGGAGGGGCGAAACCGGCAGGTGGAGCGGGTGCTGGGGGAGGCGGGGTGGCCGGTGAAGAAACTGGCGTGCACGGCGGTGGGGCCGGTGACGCTGGTAGGGGTCGCTCCGGGCGAGTGGCGAGAACTGGACCGGGACGAGGTGCGGGCGCTGCGCAAGGCCGCGGGGCTCGACGGCGCGGGAACGAAGAAGAAGAGCAAGCCGACGGCGAAAGACCGGCCGCAGGGGGGATCGGAGCCCGCGGCATGAGCGGCGCGGCGGCGAGGTCGCCGGAGAGGGGGCGGGGGCGGCTGGCGAGGCTGCGCGCTGCGCCGGCGGGGATGATCGGTTCGGTCGCGGCCGACGCGCAGCGGTCGCGCCTGCCGCAGATGGCCGCGGCCCTGGCGTACCGGACGATCTTCGGGCTGATCCCGGTGCTGGTCGTCGCGCTGGTGGGGCTGAAACTCGTCACCACCGAGGCGGACATCGAGCGGACGCTGGAACGGGCGCTGGCCTTCGCCGGGCTGGACCGGATTGTCGTGAACCCGGATCGGGCGGAGGTCCCGCCGGAAGCCCTGACGCACACGTGGCTCGTGCCCGTCGGGCCGACGGTGGTGCCGAAACTGCTGATCCCGGTGGGCGACGGGGGAGGCGAAGGAGCGGCCGGTGCGGCAGGAAAGGAGGGGGCAGGCGGGCTGGCGGTGGAGACGACCGGGTCGGAGGGGCTGGACAAGTGGATCAAGCAGCTCGTGGGGCGGGTGAGCGCGATCCCGTTCCGGACGATCGGGGTGATCGGGCTGGTGGCGCTGCTGTACGCGGCGATCTCGATGCTGGTCGAGATCGAGCGGGCGTTCAACCAGATCTACCGCGCGCCCGTCGGGCGCTCCTGGGCGCGTCGGGTGACGAACTACTGGACGATGCTCACCCTGGGCGTGCTGATGCTCTTCGCCACGTTCTACCTGGGCGAGCAGTTCAAGTCGTGGGCGGACTGGGCGGCGGACCTGGCGCGCCGGCGCGGGCTCATCGGCGGGAACGACTCCCTGTCGGTCCGGGCGATCGGCTTCGCGGTGCTGGTCGCGATCAGCACCGCGTTCCTGCTGCTGGCGTACACGGTCGTGCCCAACACGCGGGTGCGGCTGAAGCCGGCCCTGGCCGGGGCGTTCATCGCCGCCCTGCTGTGGGAGGCGGGGAAGGAGGCGTTCACGCAGTACGTCCGCATCTCCACGGGGTACACGCGGCTGTACGGGTCGATCGCGATCCTGCCGCTGTTCCTCCTCTGGGTGTACGTGACGTGGTTCATCGTGCTGCTGGGGCTGCAGATCAGTTACTACCTCCAGTACGAGCGGCACCGCCGCCTCGCGCCGGAGCCCGGGGCCGCGCGGCCCGCCGTCCCGCCGGTGCTCGACCCCGCGGCGGTGGTGGCGGTGATCGCGGAGGTCGCCCGGGCGTTCCGTGACGGGCGGGCGGTGACCAGCGAGGCGCTGGCCGCGGGGATCGGGGCCGCGGAGGGGGCGGTCCGGGCGCTCCTGGAGCGGCTGGCGGCGAGGAACATCGTCCACGCGGTGGAGCGCGACCCGGCCAGGCCCGCGGCCCCCGAGGCGTACACGCTCTCCCGCCCGGCCGAGTCGATCGCGATGGCTGATGTCCTGGGGGCGGGGTACGAGGCCGTCGCCGCGGCAGGGGGCGCAGCGGCCGACGTGGACCCGGTGATCGACCGGCTGCGAAAGGCCCAGGTGGAGGCGGTGCGGGGGATGACGGTGGCGGAACTGATCGGGGAGGCGCGCGGGCCGTCAACGTCCGCCCAGACGGCCGAGGGAGCGGGGGGCGGGGAGAGGCGGGGAGCGGCCGACGGGGGGAACGGTCGGCCCGCCGGGGCGGGTTCTGCTACGCTACCCCCGGTGGGGTAAGGAGTTCGCGGCGATGGACAGAAGCGACTGGCTGGGCATGGCGCAACGGGCGGCCGCGATCGGGGGGGCGGCGGCCATGATGATCGCGGCCGGCGGGTGCTACACGCGGATCGTCGGCGCCAGGGGGCCGGGCGCCGACCAGTACAACATCTCCGAGCCGTACCAGCAGGACACCCGCCTGGACCGCTGGTTCTACGGCGAGGAGAAGAGCCGGCGGAACCGGTCGCTGCTGGACGAGCGGTCGTCGCGCTAGTCCTAGAGTGAGAGGTGGACGGGGGGCGCGCGGCGAGCCCGGGCGTGGGCGGCCGTCGGGTGGTTATCGGTCTCAGCGGGGGAGGAGGGCGAGGAGCGATGCATGGGCCTTGAGGCTGCCCTTCCGGTTGACGGGTTTCTGACGACGCAGCTGCGCCGCGTGATCAACTGGGCGCGGCGGAGTTCGCTGTGGCCGATGCCCTTCGCGACCGCGTGCTGCGGGATCGAACTGATGGCCACGGCGAGCAGCCGGTACGACCTGGCGCGGTTCGGGTCGGAGGCGATGCGGTTCAGCCCTCGCCAGAGCGACCTGCTCATCGTCGCCGGCCGGGTGGGGATCAAGGAGATGCCGGTCCTGCAGCGGATCTACGTGCAGATGACCGAGCCGAAGTGGGTGATCTCGATGGGGGCGTGCGCCTCCACCGGCGGCGTCTTCGACACCTACGCGGTGGTGCAGGGGATCGACCAGTTCCTGCCGGTGGACGTGTACATCCCTGGCTGTCCGCCGCGGCCGGAGATGCTGATCGAGGGGATCATGGCGATCCAGCGCCACATCGATCAGGAGGGGCTCCCGCCGCCGGGGGGCAAGCGCGTCCCGCTGGGCCTGACGGTCGAGCCGACGCACGTGGTGCGGCCGCAGCCGGTGGGGCTGACCGTGGGCGGGAAGTGATGAAGTGAAGAGGTTGGCGGGGGGTGAGGCGCGAGGCGACAGGCGATCGGCGTTGGTGCGAGGTTGCCGACGTGCATCCGGTTCGGAAGACCGGGTGAGGCCGGTTTCCCAGCCTTGTCGTGCGCGCGCCGAGTCGGGGGACGGGCTTGGCCGGGACTGCATCGGCTACCAAGGCGAGGAATCGCTCGAGGGCCATGATCTCGTCAGCGACCGTCGGGGCGAGGCGACGGGCGACGCCGAGATGATCGCAGAAGTCCGGGATGCGCCGGCAGCCCTGAAGATTTCGAGCCGGTCCTACGCCACCTCGTCGCCGCCGAGGGGGGTGGTCAGGTGCGGGAAGGAGAAGAGCCGGCCGATCTGGATGGGCGTGAGGTCCTCCAGCACGAGGCCACGAGTCGCTTCCTCTGCGGCCTTGCGGATCCCTTCGATCGTCCTGGGCTTCTTCATCCACGCCTGCTCGAAGGCCCGGAGGGCCTCGTCGATCCTCGCGTCCGGCGGGGGCGCGACGGGCGCGAGGGCGAGCGAGAGGGAAACGGTCGCGGCGAGCATGGGGCTGGGAAGCATGGACGCGCCCCTTCAATATGGAGCGGAGGCAGGTGTGGTACCGCGGCCGGTCGGGCGGGTGCATCAAAGGGCGAGGGCTCAGCACGGCGGGGCGATCCGGGCGGAGGGGCAAGAGATCCCCTCACGAAGGGGGGGCTTCGGGACGGCGGCGGGGGAGGACGGTCGGTGAATAGAGGCGGGAACCCGGCCCCGGCGCTCGGAATCGGCCGGGCAGGGGCAAAGTACGGGGCGGGGCCGGTTGAAGCGGTGCTTGGTGAGGCAAAAATGAAGGGCTTGGAGCACGGTCGCGACTGCCCGGGGGTCATTTGACCGGGTTTCCGCGGCGTGTATCATCCTTGCTCGCCCGGTCGGAGACTTGGGCGGGCGTTTGTTTGGATTCATCGCGGGCTCCGGCGACGAGCCGGGGTCCACGAGAAGAACTTGGTGCCGCCGTAGCTCAGTGGTAGAGCACACCCTTGGTAAGGGTGAGGTCGTGGGTTCAAATCCCATCAGCGGCTTGTCCGGGCCCGCAGCCACGCGGGCCATTCCAGGGCTCCTCCTCGACCCCTTCCGCTAGCGTGGCGGGTGGGACGCTGGGGGGTCGAGAAGGAAACAGCCCCTTACGGTCGCCGGCGAGATCCGGCCGCGCGGGGGGCCGCGAAGACTTAAGAAGGTTGGAGGTTCACAGCCATGGCGAAGGGTGTATTTGAGCGTACCAAGCCGCACGTCAACGTCGGCACAATCGGCCACATCGACCACGGCAAGAGCACGCTCACCGCGGCCCTGTCGGCTCGTTCGGCGGTCAAGGTCGGGGGCACCCCGAAGACCTATGCCGAGATCACCAAGGGCGGCACCGTGCGCGACGCCAACAAGACGGTGACCATCGCCGCGTCGCACACCGAGTACGAGACGGCCACCCGCCACTACGCCCACGTGGACTGCCCCGGCCACGCCGACTTCGTCAAGAACATGATCACCGGCGCCGCCCAGATGGACGGCGCGATCCTGGTGGTCTCCGCGGCCGACGGCCCGATGCCGCAGACCCGCGAGCACGTGCTGCTGGCCCGCCAGGTCGGCGTCCCCTACATCGTGGTCTTCCTCAACAAGGTGGACCTGGTGGACGACCCCGAGCTGCTCGACCTCGTCGAGCTCGAGGTCCGCGAGCTGCTGAACAAGTACGGCTTCCCGGGCAACGACGTCCCGGTGATCCGCGGCTCCTCCAAGCCCGCCCTGGAGAACCCCAACGACGACGCCGCGTGCAAGTGCATCGACGAGCTCTTCGACGCGATCGACAAGTACATCCCCGAGCCCGCCCGTGAGATCGACAAGCCGTTCCTCATGTCCATCGAGGACGTGTTCTCGATCAAGGGCCGCGGCACCGTGGCCACCGGCCGCATCGAGCGCGGCGTGATCAAGGTCGGCGACCCCGTCGAGATCGTCGGCCTCTCCCGGGAGATCAAGTCCACGGTCGTCACCGGCGTCGAGATGTTCCAGAAGACCCTCGATCAGGGCATCGCCGGCGACAACATCGGCGCCCTGCTCCGCGGCATCGAGAAGAACGAGGTCGAGCGCGGCCAGGTGCTGTGCAAGCCCAAGAGCATCCAGCCGCACTCGAAGTTCCGCGGCCAGGTCTACGTCCTGACCAAGGAGGAGGGCGGCCGTCACACGCCGTTCTTCAACAACTACCGCCCGCAGTTCTACTTCCGCACCACGGACGTGACCGGCACGGTCAAGCTCCTGGGCGGCGCCGAGATGTGCATGCCCGGCGACAACATCGAGATGGAGGTCGACCTGGGCGACAAGCCCGTCGCGATGGAGAAGGGCCTCCGCTTCGCTGTCCGCGAGGGCGGCCGCACCATCGGCTCCGGCACGGTGACCGAGATCCTCGACTGATCGATCGATCCGCGGCGACCGGGCCGGACGGCCCGGGCCGGAGGCAATGAATCTTGCTGGCCCGCCGGCGGAACGCCGGCGGGCCGGTTTGACGAAGTGAGCGGCGAGCCGGACCCGGGCCGGAAGTCCGCGAAAGAGGGCGTGAGCAATGGCGAAGAAGGGTAAGGCGGCCGCCCGCGAGTACGTGTGGCTGCAGTGCAGCGAGACGGGCGACCTGAACTACAGGACCGAGATCAACGTCAAGGGCGGCATCGACGAGAAGCTCAAGGCCGGGCTCCGCAAGTACTGCCCCCGCCTGAAGCGGCATACCCTCCACAAGATCAAGAGGAAGTGACCCCGACCGCCTGAACCCCAGCGGCCGGCCGGGCGGCTCCGCCAGGCGGCCGAAGACAATCTGTTCCGGCCTTGCGGCCCACCGCCGCAGGGCCCTTTCCCGAACGCCGGTAGCTCAATTGGTAGAGCAGCGGATTCCAAATCCGCAGGTTGCGGGTTCGAGTCCCTCCCGGCGTGTTTGAAAGGGGCGCGGGGGCAGGATCAGGGGCGGGGGCTTTTCCCGGGGGCGCCAGGGGGTCGCCGGCCCGACGGGGCCGGGGCCGCGTACGCGGCGGGCGCGGCTCCGGCCGGTTCGCGGCCCGGAGTGCTCGGGTTGTTCTTCGAGATAGGGTGACCGCGAATGGCGATCGGTCTTTACAAGCCGGGTCACGGGTATTGGGTCCGCGTTCTGACGGCCGCGATGCTCGGCATCGTGACGCTGGCGACCGCGGCGTGGGTGGCGAGCCAGATGCAGCTGCTGATCAACTCGCTGCCGCCCAGCGCGTGGCAGGTGACGTTGGAGAACGCGCAGGGGACGGTCGAGCCCGGGGCGCGGGTGGAACTGCTCGGCCCCGGACCCGTGGGCGAGCGGCCGGTCCTGGGGACGGCGGAGGTGGCGTCGTACGACCCCGCCAACGCGTACCTGGTTCTCCGCAAGGCGGCGATGACCGTGTCGGAGGCGGACCCGAGCCAGGCGCGGCACGTCGCGGCGCCGGGCGGCGGCGGCTTCGCCGGGTCGGTGCGGGGCGTGCCCCGCGGCGTGGCCGCTGTCGAGCCGCTGGTGGCTCAGGGCGGCGCGGCGGCGGTCGTGATCCTGCTGGGGGCGGCGATGACGTACCTGTTGGTCGGGGTCCGGCCGCGGACGGTGGACTTCCTGATCGCGACCGACATGGAGATGAAGAAGGTCAACTGGTCCACGCGGAAGGACATCAAGGGGTCCACGATGGTGGTGATCGGCACCTCGTTCCTGATCGCGCTGGCGCTGTTCATGTTCGACCTGTTCTTCCAGTGGATCTTCCGTCTGATCGGGGTGGTGGCGAGCTGAAGGCCCGCAGGGCGCTGGAGCGCGGACGATGGTGAAGGATGCCGGACAGGACGGAGCGGGGACCGAGTCGCAGCGCGAGGGCGTGCTGGGCGCGGACGACGTCATCCGCCAGGAGGGGATGAACTGGTTCGTGCTGCGCGTGGCCAGCAACAAGGAGTCCAGCGTCCGCGAGACGCTCCTGCGCAAGGTGCAGATCGAGGGGATGCAGCACCTCGTCGGCCGGATCCTCGTCCCCACGGAGAAGACCAAGACGGTCAAGGGGGGCAAGCAGCGGATCGTCGAGACCAAACTCTACCCCGGCTACGTCTTCGTCGAGATGAAGCTCGAGGAGGACGGCCGCATCCCGCAGGACGTCTTCTTCCTCATCAAGGAGACCACCGGCGTGGGCGACTTCGTGGGCACGGCCGGCCGGCCGACGCCCATGAAGGAGCACGAGATCGAGAAGATGCTCATCGACTCGCGCAAGCCCGAGGACCAGCCGACGGTCAAACTCGTCTTCCAGAAGGGCGAGAACGTGCGGATCAAGGAGGGGCCCTTCGAGGGGTACGAGGGGACGGTGGACGAGATGTTCCCGGAGAAGGGGATGGTCCGCGTGCTGGTCACGATCTTCGGGCGGCAGGCGCCCATCGACATCGAAGAGTGGCAGCTGGGCAAGGTCGACGAGACCTGAGCCGCGGCTCACGCCGCCCGTCGCCGGCCGCCGAGCGATGACATGGAACAACCCGGACGCCGGTCCGGGTTTTTTCATGCGCACGATTCCCGGCGCGGACCGCCGGGGCGGCGTCGCCGGTACAGTCATCTGGGGAGAGCACGGGGGCGGCGTTCGGCGAGAGCGTCTTCGGGGTGGGGGCTGGGAGGGTCGGCGCGATGAACCAGTCGGGAAGCGGGCCGGGCGCGGGCGGGAGCGGCGAGCAGGTCTGGGGGGCGCCGGAGAAGGCAGGCCGCGGGGGCGCCAGGCGCCGTTGGCGGCGCATCGCGCTGTGGGGAGGGGGAGGGCTGGTCCTGCTGCTGCTCGCGCTCGTCGCGCTGGCGCCGTCGATCGCCTCGTCGGTCGCGCCGGGCATGGTCGCGCGTTCGGTCAGCGGGTCGATCCCCGGAAGTGTGCGGATTGCGGACGTGCGGCTCGGATGGAGCGGGCCGACGGAGATCGGCCCGGTGACGCTGCTGGACGAGCAGGGCCAGCCGGTGGGGACGTTCGCGGTCTCCGCGCCGGCGGGGCTCTGGCGGATCGTGCGCGAGCGGTGGTGGTCGGCGAAGCGCATCGCCCTGGGGACGGTGGAGGTCACGGGCGACGTGGACGTGGTCCGGGGGGCGGACGGTCGGACGAACCTGGAGCGGGCGCTGGGGATCAACGACCCGTCCGCGCCGCCGCGGCAGCCGAGCGGGCCGGCGCGGATGCCGCCGGGGGGGATCGAGCGCATCGACGCGGTGATCCGCCTGGTGGACATGGACGCGACGTTCGTGGACCGAACGGCGCCGCCTGGGAGCCCGACGGCCCAGGGGCTGTCCATGCGCGACCTGTCGGGGGACATCGACGTGGACTACGCCGCCTCGGCCGCGGGCATCGACGCCGCGGTGAAGGCGGACCTGGCCGCGGCGATCCGCGGCGGGACGGGAGCGGCGGCGGGGGTGAAGCAGACGATCTCGCTCGACGGCAAGGCGCAGCTCGGGCGGACCTTCGGCGTACACAAGATTGAGGCCACACTCCGCGTGGGAGACCTGAGCACCGCGCTGGTGGACCTCTTCGGCGGGTTCAACGGTGAACTGGTCGCGTCGATCGGGCCGACGGTGAGCCTCGCGGCCGATGTCAACGGAACCGCGCAGGGCGGCCGCGCGGCGATCGTCCTGACGGCCGAGGGGGCGGGGGCGGACCTGAAACTGACCTACGACGGCACGCGGCTGGTGCTCGAGGAGCCGGGGCGGGTGTGGGCGAGGTCCACCGGGTTCATCGCGGGCCTGGACGTGGCCGAGGAGGGGATCAGGCGTGCCGGCGAGGCGGTGCGGCTCAGCGCTGCGCCGGGGTTCGATGCGTCGGTGCGGACGCTGAGCATCCCCATCACGACGGCGCAGCTGACGGGCTCCGGCGGCAGCAGCGGCGGCGCGGGGCTTCTCGAGCGGCTGGATCTGCGCGGGGCGCAGATCGACCTGACGGTGCGGACGGACGCGATGGAGGGGGAGGCCGCGGTGCGCGCCGGGGCGGGGGAGCGTGAGCCGGATGCATGGCGGCCCTTCCGCGTCGAGCCCGTGGAACTGGCCGTGCACGCCGACGACCTGGCCCGCGGCGTGCGGATCGCCTCGCAGGCGAGCGCCAGCGTCGATGGCCGGCCGGCGGGGGCGCTCTCGGCCAACCTGCTCGCGGCGGGGGTGATCGACGCGCAGGGCCGCCCGGTCATGGGCCTGCCCCGGTCGATCAACGGGGAGGTCAGGCTCGACGATGTGGCGACGCAGCTCGTGCAGCCGATCGTCGATGGGCTGGGGCTGCCGGTCGTGCTGGGGGAGGATGTCGGGCCGGCGATCGACGTCGCGCTGATCGCGCAGACGGAGGGGGATCTGGGCGCCGGCGTTGGCGAGGGGCTGGAGGCGCTGCCGCCGACGAACATCGACGCGGCGGTGCGGTCGCAGAACATCACCGGGCAGGCCGCGCTTCGCATCGAGTGCGGCGTGGCGATGACGCGCGAGGGGGGCGCGACGCTGCGCATCGCCTCGGCCGGGCCGCTGATGGCGAGGGTGCTGCGCGACAGCCCGGGAGAGGACGCCGAGGGTGTGACCGTCGGCGGGCGGGCGGGCGTCGAAGTGTCGGTGACGCAGTTGCGTCTGCCGCTGGACGGGCGCGCGGCGGACCTGGCCGAGACGGTCGCGGCGCTGACGGCGACGGTCTCGGAGATGACCCTGGGCGTTCGCGGCGAGGACGTGGGGATCGAGCGGGCGCAGGTGGGGGTGAGCCTCCCCGCCGACGCCGGGCCGCGGCTGGCGCTCGAGGCCGCGCTCCTGCACGAGGGGAGCCCGTTTACGGCTCGGGGCGACCTGACGCTGCCGCGGCTGCGCGAGCGGTGGGGGGAGCCGATGGAGGGCGGGGTGCTCGGGGCCGCGCTGGGGTGGCAGCCGCGGGGGAAGTTCGAGGTCCGCGGCATCCCCGGCTCGCTCATGTCGCTCGCGCCGGGATTGGAGGCGGGGGAAGAAGGGGAGCCGGGGCCGGAGGACGTCTCGGGGCAGGTGCGTCGGTGGGCACGCGCGCTCATCGGCCAGCGTGCGGACGTGACGGTGGACATCCTTCCGGCCGATGGCGGGGGCGGCGGCGATGGCGAGCCGGTGACGCGGGTGAACATCGCGGCCAGCGCGGCCGCGGCGGCGCTGGAGGCCGCGGCGACGCTGTCACCATCGCGTCTGTCGGTCCTGAGCGCCAACGCCTTCGCGAGCCTGCAGCCGCGGGATGTGAACCCGGTGCTGGCCGCGGCAGCGCCGCCCGCGCCGTCGTCGGCGCCGATGCGGCTGCGTGACGCGGTGACGGTGCGGCTCGGGGTGGAGCCGGTGACGATCGCGCTGCGCCGTGGGGAGGAGGGCGGGGCGCCGGCGCCGGACCTCGGGGATGTCGAGCAGATCGTGGCGACGTTGACCGCGGACCAGCCGGTGCTCATCGAGAACGTCGCCCTGGGGGAGACGCCGCAGACCGTCGGGCTCGGCGCGCTGGCGGTGCGTGCGCGGGTGCCGGGGAGCCTCATCGGCGGCGAAGGCAGGGCCGGGGAGGATGGGGCGGGGGCGCTGATTCTGGTGAACGCCGCGGCGGACCTGCTGCGGGCCGGCGGGGCGATCGGGCCCGGCGCGGGGGCGCAGACGCTGGGGCGGCTGACGGCGGAGGCGTCGCTGCCGCCGGACCTCGGGACGCTGGCGGCGACGGTCGATGCCGCGGAACTGCGCGTGCCCGCGATCGACGCGATGCTGGAGCAGGGGGGGACGCTGACCGGCGTGCTCGGGGAGACGGGCCGCGTGCGGGCGCACGTGCAGAAGCAGGGGGAGGCGAGTTTCACGGTCACGGCGGAGGTGGAGACGCCGCGGCTGAGCGGCACGCCGGTGCCGCTGGCGACCGACGGCCAGCGGCTGTGGCTGTCGCAGCCGGCGGAACTGACGTGGCGGCCGGATCTGGTGTGGCTGAACCGCGCGGTGCTCGCGTCGGGTGAGGTGCGCGGCGGAGAGGTGATCGGGAGGCCGGCGGGCGGGCCGGCCGCGGCGGCGCCGGCGGCGGCGCAGCCGGAGATCACCGAGATGGCGCCGCTGACGATCGAACTTGGGAGGCTGGCGGTGGCCGTTCCGCAGTCGGACCCGCGGACGGGCCAGCCGGTCTCGGGGCCGCTGCTCCCCGGGGTGTTCAACCTCGCGGCGGCGGCGCGGACGGCGCGGGTGGTGATGGACCAGGGGGGCGGCCGCGGCGCGATCGCCCTCTCGGGCGTGAGCCTGACGCTGAACAACGCGGGGGACACCGCCGTGCTCGCCTTCGACCTGGCGGTGGACCAGGTGGAGGGCGCGGGCGTCGCGGCGCAGGAGCGGGCGCGGGTGGCTGGTCGGATCGAGGACCTCGCCGACGCCCGCGGCGTGCCGACGCCGGAGACCGCCTCGCTGTCGATGAGCGGCTCCTTCCCCGCGCTGCCGACGCCGATCATCGATGCCCTGGCGCAGCAGGGGGGCGTGCTGGCCGAGGCCCTGGGGCCGACGGTCTCGGTGCGGGTGGAGGCGACCCGGCTCAGCCGCCAGGGCGGGGTCCTCCGCGCGAGCGCCACCAGCGAGCGGGCGGAGGCGACGATCGGCGGACGCGTGCAGAACGGCGCGTTCGTGCAGACCGAGCCGACGCAGGTGACGCTGCGGGTCATCACGCCGCAACTGGTGCAGGAGCTGGGCGGATCGCTCCCGGTCGTGGGGACGCTGGAGAAGCGCCGCGAGGACCAGCCCGCGGTGATCCGGACAGAGAACCTGACCCTGCCGATCGACGGCGACCTGAGCAAACTCAGCGGGCGGGTGACGATCGATCCCGGCGTCGCGAGGTTCAGCACCTACGGCGGGTTCGCCGCGCTGCTGCGGGCGCTCGACCAGCGGGAGCGGGGCATGATCGGCGGGAAGATCGAGCCGTTCGTGGTCAACATGCACAACGGGGTGCTCAGTTATGACCGATTCCGCCTGCCCCTGGGGGAGTTCACGCTGGAGACCAAGGGGAGCGTGGACCTGGTGAACCGGCGGATGGACCTGGTGACGTACGTCCCGTTCTTCGCGCTGACCGACGAAGTCGCGGGGCGGCTCAGCACGGGGCTCGGGGGCGTGGCGGGGGCGCTCCCCGGCGGGATCGACCGCGCGACGCTGGTGCCGCTGCGGACCTCCGGCCCGCTGGACAACCCGCGGACCGACGTGGACATGCAACTGTTCGTGCAGGAGTTCGGTGGGAACCTCCTGCAGACGCCGGGGCGGATCATCGACGACACGATCCGCAAGCGGCTCGAGGACCTGCTCCGGCCGGGCCGGGATGGGGGCGGCGGCGGGGGGAAGTAAGGGGGGCGAGGGGCCCGGCGGGCGGGCCTAGCATCGGCCGCTATGGACAGGGTGCGCATCGGATGTGTCAAGTACCTCAACACGCTGCCGCTCATCGAGGGGCTGGCGTCGTGGCAGGAGGCTGAACTGATCGCGGCGGTGCCGTCACGCATGATCGACCTGCTGCTCGGAGGAGTGGGGGGGGAGGTTGACGTGGCGCTGGTGTCGCTGATCGACTACGCGCGCTCGCCGGAGCCGCTCGCGATCCTCCCCGTGGGGATGATCGGCTGCGACGGGCCGACGATGACGGTGCGGCTCTACTCGTCCATCGAGCCGGAGAAGATCACCGCGGTCCACGGCGACACCGACAGCCACACGTCGGCGACGCTGGTGCGGGTGGTGCTGGCGCGGAAGTACGGGCGCATGCCGGAACTGATCGACTTCGACGCCCGCGAGCGGGTGTCGTCGCCCCCGTCGGGGGAGGAGTGGCCGCCGGCGCTGGTGCTCATCGGCGACAAGATCGTCACCGACGCGCCCCCGGCGGGGCGCTACCCCTACCAGGTGGACCTCGGGCAGGCGTGGAAGGACATGACGGGCCTGCCGTTCGTCTACGCGGCGTGGATGTGCCGGGCCTCGGCGCTGGACCAGCCCGGCGACGAGGGCGCAGCGCGGCGGCGGCGGATCCTCGCCACGGCGGCGGTCCTCGACCGCGCCCGTCGGCACAACGCCACGCGCCTGGACTGGATCGTCGCGGGGCGGGCGGCGGAGCGCGGCTGGCCCGAGGACCTCGCCGCGACGTACGTCGGGTCGTACCTGAGGTACGAGGTCGGGGAGGCGGAGCGTGCCGGCGCGGAGCGGTTCCTGGAGGAGGCGGCCGCGCTCGGGCTCGCGCCGCGCCGGGAGGTCCGCTGGGTGGAGGTCTGAGTGGTGGGAGGGGGTGGTGAGGAGCGGGGGAGGGAGGTGGCCGCGCGCGCAGCATCATGTACGCTTGGCGCATGCCGCCACTCCCGCGACTGAAAGTCCCCGCGCTCGCCGAGCTGGCCGGCCAGCTCCGCTACACGCCCGCGAAGGCGGCGAGGCGGCAACTCGAGGCCGCGGAGGCGCTGGCGGGTCAGGTCGACCCGGAGGGGACGTACCCGGAGGATTGGATCGTCTTCCGGCTCACCGGCTACCGGCCGGACTTGAAGAACCCGGCGCTGATCAAGGGGGACGCGCTGCTGCGCGACCTCTCGCCGCTGATCGAGCACCTCTGCATCGCGGCGGACCTTTCGGAGGCGGACCTGTTGCGGGGTGACGGAGCGCAGGGGGACGGCGCGGCGTGGCTGACGGCGGAGGAGGTGTGCGCCCGGTGGCGGATCTCGCGGCGCACGCTCGACCGTTACCGGCGAGAGGGGCTCCTGGCGCGGCGGGTGGCGGTGACGAACGGGCGCGCTCGGCACCGGCTGGTCTTCTCCGGCTCCGCGGTCGAGGCGTTCGCGGCCGCCCGCGGGGAGCGGCTCGCCGCGGCCGCGGCCTTCTCGCGGATCGACCCGGACACCGAGGAGCGCATCATCCGCTGGGCGGCGAGGTACCGCGCGCGGCTCGGGTGGTCGCGCGGGCAGGTGTCGCGCCGCCTCGCCGAGAAGACCGGGCGCAGCGCCGAGACGATCCGGCAGTTGCTGATCCGCGCCGACGCCGGGCAGCGCGAGCCGATCTTCGGCGACCGCGCCGCGGCCAAGGCCGCGCAGCGCGAGGTGATCGAGCGGGCGTGCAGCCGGTCGTGCGGCGTGGACGCGGCGGAACTGGCGGAGCGGCTCGGGCTCTCGCCCGCGTCGGTGTACCGCATCCTGGCGCAGCGGCGAGCGGACCGGCTGCGGACGCTGGCCCGGCAGATGGGAGCGGCGGCCTGGTCGGAGTCGCCGTTGCCGGCGCCTCCGGCATCGTCGGCGGCGCAGCGCGGTCTGGGGCGGCCCGGGCCGCGGACGCTGGCGGAGATGCTGGAGTACGTCGCCGCGGCGACGCCGGAGGGGCCCCGGGTGGAGCATGAACGGGCGCAGGCGTACTGGCGGCTACGGGGCGAAGCGCTGCGCCGTGCGGCGTCGCTGGAGCGTGCCTCGCCGGCGATCGCGGAGATCGACGAGGTCGAGACGTTGCTGCGGTGGGCGGCGCGAGTGAAAGCGGAGATGGTGCGTTCGCAGCTCCCCCTCGCGGTGCGGACGATCGAGGCGTTCGCGGGCAGGCCGCTGACCGCGCTGCCGGCGCGGGCGGCGGGGCAGGCGGCGCGGCTGGGGATCGACGCGGTGATCGAGGGCGTGGAGCGGTTCGATCCGGCCAAGGGCGGGCGTCTGGCCGCGCCGGTCTCGCTGGCGCTCAGCCGGGTGGTGTCGCAGTGGGTCAAGGGGGACGGGGCGGCGTGGGTGGGGGAGGGGCCCAGCACGCGGGCCGCGCCCAGGTGCGACCCTGAAACTGTGGATCTGGACGACTTCACGCAGCGCGTCTGCTCGTGGCAGGCGTGGCTGGAGCCGGACCCGCGCGTGCGCGAGGGACTAGGGCGGGTGACGGCCGAGCAGGCCGCGCTGCTGGTGCAGCGGTACGGGTGGGCGTGGGGGGACGACGAAGGCGCGGGGCCGCCGCAGACGCTCGCGGCGATCGGAGCGAGGCTCGGCGTGATCCCGGCGCGGGTGTCGCGGTTGGAGCAGCAGGCGATGCGGGCCGCGCTGGGCCTGCCGGAGCGTCGCCGCGCGGGCGTGGGGGCGGCGCGTGGATAGGGGCGCGGCGTGGGTCTTCCACAGCGGCGCGCTGGGGGACTTTGTGCTGACGTGGCCCCTGCTGCGGTCGCTCCGGGTGAGCGGCCGCGGCGTGGTCGTGGTGGCCCGCGGCGGCCACGCACGGCTCGCCGCGGCGGAACTGGGCGTGATCGGGATCGACGCTGAGGCCCGGCGCTTCACACGGCTCTGGGCGGGGGACGGCGGCCAGGAAGAGGAACGCGTTCGCGACGCCTCGCTGGTGCTGACCTTCCTGGCGGACCCCGTGACAGAGAGCGGGCGGGTGTGGGCCCAGGGGGCCGCGGCGATGTTCCCGGATGCGGAGATCGTCTACATTGGGCCGCCGGCGTCGCTATCGCGCACGCACGCTTGGGAGCGGTTCGAGGTAGCGGAGCACGGGATCGTGTCATGGCGTGCGAACGCCGGCGGGCCGGTCGTGGTCCACGTCGGCGCGGGGTCGCGGGAGAAGATGTGGGCGATGGAGCGGTGGAGGGAGGTGGTCGAGTCGCTGCGAGGCGACGGCCGCGACGTGCGCGTTCTGGCGGGGGAGGTGGAGATGGAGCGTCTGACGGCGCAGGAGCGCAGCGCGTTCGCCGCGATGGGCGGGGAGTTCTGCGAAGACCTCGGCGCGCTGGCGGCGTCGCTGCGGCCGGCGTCGCTGGTGATCGGCTGCGACACGGGGCCGACGCACCTGGCGGCGCAGTTGGGGGTGACGACCGTGGCGCTCTTCGGTCCGACGGACCCGGCGGTGTGGGCCCCGCGCGGGCCGCGGGTTCGGGTCATCGCGCCCGATCGGCCGATGCCGATGGCGTGGCTGACGGTCGAGCGGGTGCTGCGTGAGGCGGCGCTGGCTTGAGGGACGAGCGATCGGCGTCGCCGATGTGCATGAGAGTTCCCGTGCGGCGGCTCTTGACGAGCCGACACCGGTGTTCTGCTTCGCCCCGGTCCATCGCCGCCTGCGTCGCTCACGGGGGCCCTTCCGCCGCGCGGAGAACCTCGCCGATCCGCTCCGCCGTCGCCTCGTCGGCGCTGCGGGCGAGTTCCTCGAGCATCTGCGCGTATCGATCGTCCACACCGATGAGCGCGACAAGCGCGTCGCGGGCGAGGCCGGCGACCGCCGGGTCGATGTCGCCCAGCGCCGCGACCAGGTCGGGCACGACGGCGCCCGCTTCACGGATGCTCACGAGCCAGCGGAGCCCCAGCGCTGCACGGCGGCGGATGGCGGGGTCGTCGCTGCTCAGCATGGCGGCGTGCGCGTGCGCCTCGCTCGCGGCGTCACCGCGGACGCACGCCGCGGCGACGCGTGCGGCGTAGCGGGTGGCGAGGGCGAGCGACTCGTCGGCGGCCGCGGCGTCGAGGGCCTCGGCCGCCCCGTACGGACTCGCCGCGGGGCCGATGCGGGCAAGCGCATGGGCGGCTCGACGGGGGACGGACTCGCCCCCCGGCCCGGCGTCGGGGCCCGCGGCGAGGGCGATCAGCAGCGCCGGCGTCGCCTCGGCCGCGTCCTCGTTCATCACCGCCAGCACCCACGCCGCCTGGCAGCGGTCCGCCGCGGCGGCGCGCGGATCGGCGACGATCGCGGCCATGGCGTCGCGGACCCGCGGGCCCATGTCGCTGAGGCGGTGCATGGCCGCGAGCAGGCGGGGGCGGAGTTCGTCGCGCGAGAGCCCGGCGAGGACGTCGCCGGTGTAGGGGTACTTCTCCGCCTTCAGCCACGACATCAGGTTGATGGCCTTGGCGCCCATCTGCCAGGGGCGCGCCGGGTCGCGGATAGCGACAGCGCACGCCGCGGCGAGGCGGGCGCGATCGTCCCTGGCGATGACGCCGGCGTCGATGCGGTGGAGGAGTTCGAGGGCGACGCGGTCGTCAGGCATGTCGGCCGCGGGGGCGTAGGTGGGGAAGAGGCGGATGAGCAGCCACGTGGGGGCGTGATGCCACCAGGGTCCGCAGGCGTGGACGGCCGCGATCAGGCCCAGGCCGAGGAGGACGGCGGCGACGCCGGCGGGGATCGGCCATCGCCGCGGCGGGGACGGGCGGCGGATGACGAGGGCGAGACCCGCGACCGCGAGGAGGAGCCCGGCGGCGATGCAGGCCCACCAGATGAGCGGGTGCCAGAGCACGGGGGGAGTGTACCGCGCCGGGGGCGAAGGCTGAGCGTCGGCCGCCGGAACGAGATCGCTCCGGAGCCGGCGTGAGACGCCAGAGAATCCGATCGAGTGTCGCGGCATCCCGTCCATGTGAATGTTCCCGGGCTGCTTCAACCCGCACTCGGTTGAGCAACGGCGCCAGCGGCCGCGCTGGCCCCGCTCGTGGCAGGATCTCGGCCCGTACCATCCCGCACCCATGCCCCAGATCACGTCCGTCCAGCTCAAGGTCGGCCTGGAGATCCACGTCGAGCTCGCCACGCGGAGCAAGATGTTCGCCGCGGCGCCGAGCGCCGCGCACCCGGACCATTACGACGCCCAGCCCAACTCGCTCATCGACCCCGTCGTGCTCGCGCTGCCGGGAGCGCTGCCGGTCGTGAACCGGGCGGCGGTGGAGATGGCGATGATGGTCGGGCTGGCGCTGGGGTGCTCGATCGCCCCGGTCACGCGGTGGGACCGCAAGAGCTACTTCTACCCGGACCTGCCCAAGAACTACCAGATCTCGCAGTACCGCCTCCCGCTCTGCTTCGACGGCGCGGTGGACATCCCCGGAATCGGCGAAGGCGGCCGGCCGGACCCGTCGCTCCCGACCAGGCGCATCGGGATCATCCGGGCGCACCTGGAGGAGGACGCGGGGAAACTGCTGCACGAGGCGCCGGGGGGGCGCGCGATCGACCACTCCGTCGTGGACTACAACCGCGCCGGGACGCCGCTGCTGGAGATCGTCACCCAGCCGGACTTCACGACGGCGGAGGAGGTCGTCGCCTTCGCGCAGCAGCTCCGCAGCACCTGCCGGTTCCTCGGCGTCACCGAGGGGATCATGCAGCGCGGGCACATGCGCTTCGAGCCGAACATCAACTGCGTGCTGACGCTGGACGACGGCCGCAGGGTCGTCACGCCGATCGTGGAGGTCAAGAACCTCAACTCGTTCAAGAGCCTTCGCGGGGCGATCGAGTTCGAGTTCCGGGAGCAGCCGCGCCGCTGGCTGGAGGATGGGCGCGAGCACGCGCCGGGGGCGAAATCGACCCGCGGGTGGGACGACGTGAAGGGCGTGACTTTCCCCCAGCGAGAGAAGGAGGAGGCGCACGACTACCGCTACTTCCCCGACCCGGACCTGCTGCCGCTGTCGATCCCGGACGCCTGGCGCGACCGGGTCGCCGCGGCGCTGCCGGAACTGCCGGCGGCGCGGCAGCGGCGGTACGTCGAGTCCTTCGCGCTGTCGGCGAAGGAGGCCGCGGCGCTGGTGGAGGAGCGGGACGTCTGCCTCTTCTTCGAGTCCGCCTACGAGCACGCCAAGCGGCTCGGCGTGACCGACACGCGCGCCGCGCGGCAGGCGGCGAACTTCGTCCTCCAGAACGGGATGAAGCGGGCCAACGAGCGCGGCGTGCTGGTGAGCGAGTTGGGGATCAGCGCCGAGCAGGTCGCCGGGATCATCGCGCTGCGCGAGGAGGGCAAGGTTTCCTCCACCGCGGCCGACGAGCTCTTCGGCCTCCTCTGCGACCCGGCGCACGCGGGGGCCGACCCCGCGAAGATCGCGCAGGACCGCGGCATGATCATCGTCCGCGACGAAGGGGCGATCGAAGCGTGGATGGACGAGGCCATCGCGGCCAACGCGGGCGCGGCGGCGGACGTTCGCGCCGGGAAACTCCAGGCCGTGGGGCGGATCGTCGGTGCCGTGATGAAACTCAGCGGGGGCGCGGCCGACGCCGCGGCGGTGCGGAAGCGGATCCTCGAGAAACTCGGGCAGGGGTAGGCGGCCCGATGCCGGCGGGGATCACCCCTCGACGGCCGCCTGCCGCGGCCGCCACAGGAGCACGAGCCCCGCCCCGGAGAGGACGATCAGCCCCGCCGCGGTCGCGGTCGTGCCCACGGTGTCCACGGAGAGTTTCAGGAGCACCCGCATCGCTCCGGCCGACCCGCGCACCACCGACCCGCTCCCCGCGCCGGAGAAGGCGCCGGCGTGGCTCGGTGACCTGCACGCGATGATCCGGGCCGCAGTCGCGGATCTACCCGTGCCGACGCAATGATGCGGGAAGAAGAGACACCACGGAGTTCACGGAGGACACGGAGAAAGAAAAAGGAGTTTGGACGCGAAGGCCGCGAAGGACTCGAAGGAAGAGAACTCACCACAGAGTCACAGAGACGCAGAGTGGGCACAGAGAGAGGAGGGGGGATGGGCTTTAAGAGACTGCGGATGATGCGGCTCGGGATGGGTTTGTGCGCGCGGGAGGCGCCGGGCCCGATCCAATCCGCTCTCTCTCTGCGTTCCTCTGCTCCCTCCGCGACCTCTGCGTTCCCTCTATTCTTTGCACCCTTCTTCGCGCTCCTCGCGTTGAAGCAGTCTTTGTCTTCTCGGTTCCCTGGAGTGAGATTTCTTCCCAGGGACCGCGGCTCACAGGATCAAGCGATCATCCGCGCAACTCCGCGCCGAGTTCGGCCTTGGCCCGCTCGATCACCGCGGCGACCTCGCCGTCCACCTCCTCGTGCCGGAGGGTGCGGGTCGGCTCGCGGAACTTCAGGCGCAGCGTGACGGACTTCTTCCCCTGGCCGATCTGCTGGCCGCGGTACGTCCCGACGAACTCGACGCCCCGCTCCTCGAGGAACTTCAGGCCCGTCGCCAGAACGAGCGCCTCGATCTTCGCCCACGGCACGTTCTCCGAAACGACCAGCGACAGGTCTCGCTCGATGCCGGGGAACGCCGGGAGCGTGGCGACCTTCGCCTTCGGCGGGTAGAGCGCGACCAGCGCGGCCAGGTCCACCTCCGCCGCGGCGACCGGCAGGGTGAGGTCGTACAGCCGCTGCACCGCCGGCGCGATCAGGCCCATGTGCCCGATGACCTGGCCGTTGAGCGTCACCTGCGCCGTCGCGCTCGGGTCGAAGGCATCGAACGGAGGGGCCGCGGGCGTGAACCCGAGCCTCGCCGCAGCGCCGCCGACGGCCGCGGCGACCTCCTCCAGCGCGCCCCGGACCAGCCGCACCGCGTTCTGCCGCTGCTCGGCCGCCTTGGCCCCCTCGGGGAAGGCGGCGTCGGCGATGAGGGCGAGGTTGCGGCGCTCGATCGTCGCGCCCGCCCGCGCCGAGCCGGGGGCCCCCTCGCCGAAGACCGCGGCGGTCTCGAAGAGGCGCACGCCGCCGCGCTCCGTCACGCCCCCGTCCTGGTTCGCCTTGCGGCACGCCAGCAGGCTCGGCAGGATGCTCGGCCGCAGCACTCCCGAGCCCTTGCGCCGCTCGTCCGCGACTTCCAGCGTCTTCACGCCCGCGGGCGTGAACGGCGCGGCCTCCTTCGGCGAGACGAAACTGAACGTCACCGTCTCGTAGAACCCCAGCCCCGTGAGCGTCTCGCCGATCCGCCTCGCGGCCAGTTCATCCGCCTGCGGGGCCTTCACGCGCACCGCGATGCGCTCGTGCACCGGGACCTTGTCGAGCCCGTGCGTGCGGGCGATCTCCTCGATCAGGTCGATCTCTCGCGTCAGGTCCGGCCGCCACGGCGGGGGCGTGCAGACAAGCAGGCAGTCGCGCCGGCCGTCGTCAACCGTCTCCGCCTCCTGCTCCACCCCGATATCATGGGCGAGGAGGATGCGGACGATCTCGGGCGTGGGGATCGGCACGCCGATGATCTCGCGGCAGCGGTCCGGGCGCATGGTGATGCGGTCCGGCGGCGCCGCGACCGCGCCGGCCTCAAGCACGCCGGTGAGGAGCTTCCCGCCGGCCAGTTCGCGGATCAGCGCCGCGATCCGCCGCGCGGGGAGGTCGATCGTCCGCGGGTCCACCGTCCGCTCGAATCGGTAGGAGGCGTTGGTCCGCAGGTTCAGCCGCCGCGCGGCCCGGCGGATCGTGCCGGGGTCCCACGTCGCGGCCTCGAGCAGGATGTCCACCGTCTTCTCCGTCACCTCCGTCTCCGCCCCGCCCATGATCCCGGCGAGGGAGATGGGGCGCGAGCCGTCCCCGTCGGCGACCACCAGTTCGCCGGCCTTCAGCGTCACCGTCTTGCCGTCCAGCAGCGCGAGCCGCTCGCCGTCGTTGGCCGTGCGGACGACGATCGCGGGCTTGCCCGTGGCGTCCTTGCGGATGGTGGCCAGGTCGAAGACGTGGCTGGGCTGGCCGAACTCCGCGGCGACGAAGTTGGTCACGTCCACGACGTTGTTGATCGACCGCTGGCCGATGCTCTCCAGGGCGCGGACGAGCCACGCCGGGCTCGGGCCGACCTTCACGCCCCGGATCACCCGGACGGTGAAGAGCCGGCAGAGTTCCGGCACCCGGTTGTCCAGGGCCGCGGCGGCGACGACGGAGTCGGGGCCGTTGCCGCTGGGGGAGGAAGGCGTCGGCGGGACCGGCGGCGGGCGGAACTTGCGCCCGGTGGCCGCGGCGATCTCGCGGGCCAGACCGATGTGCGAGAGGCAGTCGCCGCGATTGGAGGTGACCTCGACGTCCAGGAGCACGTCCCCGTCAGGGAGTTCCGTGGCGGATTCGATGGGGAATCCGGCGTCGGTCAGGACGCGCTCCGCGCTGTCGGCGGTGATGTTGGCGGGGTCGAGGTACTCGTTGAGCCAGCGGACGGAGATGTTCATGGGGGGAAAGGGTAGGCGGACGGGCGGGTGGCGCAGGAGAAACGAGAGGGGCTGACCGGTCCGGTGCGCCCGGACGCCCGCCCCGGTAGACTCCGGGCGTGATGCACCCCCGCCGCATGCTGAATCGGACCTCCCCGTTCGCCCTCTCCGTCGCGGCCCTGATCGGGGCCGTGGCGTCGGGGTGCGCCACGTCGCGGCCCATCGCCGCCGCGGACGCCCCGCCACCGGACTTCATGCTCGGGGTCACGATCCTGACCCCGCCGGGTGGGGGAGCCGGCGGGGACGAGGCGGGAGCGGCCCAGGGCGAGGGGCTCGTGCCCGCGCGGCACGTGATGGAGGCGGACTGGGTGCTGCGGACGCTGGTGGGCGCCGGCGTGACGCCCGAGACCTTCCCGCCGCGGACGAGGCAACTCCGGCGCGACCAGGTTCAGGAGTTGTGGACGCTGCTGCTCGACTCCGGCCTGCTCGACCCCGCCCACCCCGGCCGCATCGGCGCCTGGCCCGCAGACGTTCCCCCGCCGCTGCGGACGATGCTTGTGGTGGAGTTCACCGCGGACGGCGAGCACCGGGTGGTGGCGGTGGAGGCGACGGGGGAGGGTGGAGAGGGGGCGCGGGCGCTAGCGGAGCGGCTGGGGGAGTTGGCGTGGGTGAGGTGAGTCGTGGCGCGGGCTTCCAGCCCGTGTCTTTGTGTGCCGCGACGTGAAGCCGAGGCCCGGAAAAGCGCAGCCGTCGAGGCGCGAGCCAGCGGTCCGTGTCACGGTCGGCGCGCGTACCGTCGAGCATGCCCGATCCCGATTCAACTCCCGAGCCCATCCTCGGCATCGACCTCGGCACCACCAACAGCCTCGTCGCCATCGCCGCGTGGCCGGAGCCCTCCGTGCCGCCGCGGATCATCCCGGACGAGCAGGGGCGGAACCTGCTGCCCAGCGCGGTGCGGTTCGAGGAGGGGGGGGCGGTCGTGATCGGCTACGACGCCAGGGACCGGGCCGTGGAGTTCCCGCTCAGCACGGTGGTCAGCGTCAAGCGTCTGATGGGCCGGTCGGCGGCGGACGCCGCGGCGGACCAGCCGTACCTCTCCTATCGCGTCGTCGAGGGGCCGCACTCGACGGCCCGCGTCGCGCTCCCGGACGGCCGGGTCGTCTCGCCGCAGGAGGTCTCGGCGCTCATCCTGCGCGAACTCAAGGCGCGGGCGGAGCGGAGCCTGGGCGTGGCGGTGAAGAAGGCCGTCGTCACCGTCCCCGCGTACTTCGACGACGCCCAGCGGCAGGCGACGCGCGACGCGGGGCGGCTGGCCGGACTGGAGGTGGTGCGGATCGTCAACGAGCCGACGGCCGCGGCGCTGGCCTACGGCATCGGCCTCAAGGCGGCGGGGGGCGGGAAGGGGAAGTCGCAGACGATCGTCGTGTACGACCTGGGCGGCGGGACGTTTGACGTATCCGTGCTGCGGCTGACGCCGGGGGAGGGGGCGAGCGGGGAGGAGGGGGGCGGCATCGGCGCCGACGCCTTCCAGGTCCTGGCCACCGCCGGCGACACGCACCTGGGGGGCGACGACTTCGACCACGCGCTGGTGAAACTCTTCACAGACGAGATCACGGAACGGTTCTTCCCCCCCGGCACGCCGCCCCCGGAGTTCACCCCGGACGTCCGTCGGGCCCTGCGCGACCTGGCCGAGGCGGCGAAGATCCGCCTGAGCGACCACGACGCCGCGGCGGTGCGGATCGACATCGGCCCCGACGCCGCCGGCAACGCCCGGATCTACGAGCGCACGATCACCCGCGACGAGTTCGAGGGGCTCATCGCCCCCTTCGTGGACCGCACGCTCGCGGCCTGCCGCCGGGCGCTCCGCGACGCCCGCCGCGCCATGGGGACCGACGAGGTCTCCGCGGTCGTCATGGTCGGCGGGGCGACGCGCATGCCCCTGGTCCGCCGGCGCGTCGCGGAGCACTTCAGGCTCGAGCCGTACGTCGCGCTCAACCCCGACGAGGTCGTCGCCCTCGGCGCCGCGGTGCAGGCGTCGGTCCTCTCCGGGGCGAGCCGCTCCGCGCTGCTGCTGGACGTGGTGCCGCTGTCGCTGGGGATCGAGACCGTCGGCGGCGCGGTGGCGAAACTGATCATGCGCAACTCGACCGTCCCCGCGCGGGCGACGGAGCGGTTCTCCACGAGCGTGGACGGGCAGACGTCGATCAAACTGCACGTCCTCCAGGGGGAGCGCGAGATGGCCGCGGACTGCCGCTCGCTGGGGACCTTCCACCTCAGCGGCATCCCCCCGATGCCCGCGGGGCTGCCGAAACTGGTGGTGGAGTTCCTCGTGGACGCCAACGGGATCCTGAGCGTCTCGGCCGTGGAGGAGCGAAGCGGCAAGCGGGCCTCGCTCCAGGTCGTCCCCAGCCACGGCCTGACGCGCGAGGAGGTCGAGCGGATGGAGGCCGAGAGCATCCAGCACGCCCGCGAGGACATGACCCGCCACCGCGTGGTGGACCTGGTCGCCAACTCGAAACTCGACCTGCACTGGATCGACCGGCAGTTCGCCCGCCACGGCCAGAAACTCGAGCCGGCGGACCGCCGGCGTCTGGAGGCGGCGATCGGCGCCCTCAGGGACTTCGTCGGCCGGGCCGAGGCGGACTGGTCGTCCGTCGATCCCAACGAGTTCCACCGCGCCAAGGAGGAACTGGACCGCGCCAGCGTCCGCCTGCACGAGATCTCCATCGCCGAATCGCTCAAGGAGGAGGGGACGTAGAGCCGCGGCCGCCGCCCTGCGACCGGGTCGCAGGGGGCGGAAAAAGCGGTTTTCATGCGGCAAAGTCGGGGCATTCGGATGCGGGCGGGCGGCGTTCTGCGTACGCTGGTGTCTCGTGCTCACCAGTCCGCCTCCGGGCCGCGCCGGGACGCCGTCGCGGCCGCTTCCAAGGAACTCCCGCACATGACGACGATCGCCGCCGCCAGCGCCCGCACCGCCTTCGATGAACTCCGCCGCCTCCTCCGCGAGGCGGCCACGCTCGGCTCGGCGGGGGCGCTCCTCTCGTGGGACCAGGAGACGTACATGCCGCACGCCGCGGCCGCCCACCGGGCCGAGCAGCAGGCGCTGATCTCGGCGCTGGTCCACGAGCGGACGACCTCCAAACGCGTCGGCGAACTCATCGCCGCCTGCGAGGCGGACAGCGACCTGATGGCCGATGAGCAGACCGCGGCCAACATCCGCGAGATGCGCCGCGACTACGACCTGGCGACCAAGATCCCCACCGACCTCGTCTCCGAACTCGCCCGCGTCGGCTCGCAGTCGCAGGAGGCGTGGAAGGAGGCCCGCAAGAACAGCGATTTCGCCGCCTTCGCCCCGTGGCTGGAGAAGATGATCGCCCTCTCGCGCCGCAAGGCCGAGTGCCTGGGCATCCCGGAGGGCGGCGCGGAACTGTACGACGCCCTGCTCGACCAGTACGAGCCCGGGATGACCGCCGCGCAGGTCGAGGCGATCTTCGGGCCGCTGCGCGAGCGGCTCGCGGCGTTCATCGGCGAGGTCGCCTCCCGCGGCAAGGCCCCCGACACCTCCGTGCTCGACGCGCAGATCCCCGCCGACAAGCAGCACGCCTTCGGACTCCAGGTCCTCCGGGCGATGGGCTTCGACCTGGACGCCGGCCGGCTCGACGTGACCACGCACCCGTTCTGCTCCGGCTTCGCTCCCGGCGACACGCGGCTGACGACCCGCTACCGCGACGAGCGCTTCACCGACGCCCTCTACGGCACCATGCACGAGGCCGGCCACGGCCTCTACGAGCAGGGCCTCCCCAAGGCCGAGCACTTCGGCGAGCCCCTGGGAGACTCCATCTCCCTGGGGATCCACGAGAGCCAGAGCCGGATGTGGGAGAACATGGTCGGGCGCAGCCGCGAGTTCTGGGTCTGGGCCCTCCCGAGGGCGCAGGAGGCCTTCGCGCCCGCTCTGGACGGCGCGACCGTGGACTCGCTCTACCGCGCCGTCAACACCTGCCAGCCGAGCTTCATCCGCGTCGAGGCGGACGAGGGGACGTACAACCTGCACATCATGCTCCGCTTCGAGCTCGAGCGGGCCCTGATCTCCGGCGCCCTGCCGGTGAAGGACCTGCCGGGGGTGTGGAACGAGCGGTTCGAGCAGTACCTGGGCCTGAAGGTCCCGGACGACCGCCGCGGCTGCCTGCAGGACGTCCACTGGAGTTTCGGCCTGGTGGGGTACTTCCCGACGTACACCCTCGGCAACCTCTACGCCGCCCAGTTCTGGGAGCGGATCAACCAGGACATCCCGGACCTCAAGGATCAGATCGCCCGCGGCGAGCTGCTGGAACTCCGCGACTGGCTCCGCCGCAACATCCACCGCCACGGCCGCCGCTACCGCGCCGGCGAGCTCTGCGAGCGCATCACGGGCAGCCCGCTGAGCGCCGAGCCGTTCCTGCGGTACCTCGAAGGGAAGATCCGGCCGATCTACGGGCTCTGAGTTCTGTCAGGGCAAGGTTGGGTTCTGGATGGGGTCTGGCGGCGTCGTTCCAGGCGCCCCCTGTGCCGGGCTATGGTTCTGCCCGGGCCTCGCTCGGCGGCTCGGAGTAGAAGGAGGCCATCGCCATGCTCGCTCGCACGCTGACCGCCACTGTCGCCGCCGCTGCGCTCGCACTCGTTGCCGGCCCGATGACCGGTTGCTCCACCGCCCCCAAGACCGAGACGAAGCGGGCCGAACTCTCCGAGAGCGTCCAGGGCGCGATCGCGCAGTTCAAGCAGCAGGACCCGGGCATGGAGAAGCTCTTCAAGAACGCGTACGCCTACGCCGTCTTCCCGTCCGTCGGCAAGGGCGGCGTCGGCGTCGGCGGCGCCTTCGGCCAGGGTGAGGTCTTCCAGGGCGGCAAGAAGGTCGGCTACGCCAGCCTCTCGCAGGGGACCATCGGCCTCCAGCTCGGCGGGCAGGTCTACAGCGAGGTGATCTTCTTCGAGGACAAGGCCTCGTTCGACCGCTTCAAGTCCGGCGAACTGGCCTTCAGCGCGCAGGCCAGCGCCGTCGCCGCCACCGCGGGCGCCTCCGCCGACGCGGACTACCGCGACGGCGTCATGGTCTTCACCATGAGCCAGGGCGGCCTCATGTACGAGGCCTCCATCGGCGGCCAGAAGTTCAGCTTCCAGCCCCTGGAGTAACAGGCCCCGCCTCCGTCGGCGACGGTCACCGCCGCTCGGGCCGGATCACGAACGGCGCCGGCCCGTTGTCGGTGATCCCCCACGCCGAGAGGCACAGGTTCGCCTCCGCCAGCGGCGTCTCCCGCGAGATGTCGTCGAACGGGACGTCGATCGACTCCAGCCGCGCCTGGTCCTGCGCTGCGACGACCCACGGCTCGTCAAACGGGATGATCGTCGTCTGCATCGGCGGAACGGTGATCGGGAACCGCCCCTTGGTCGTCCGCAGCGAGACGATCCACCGCCGCGTCGTTCCATTGGTGGCGATGACGATCGCGGTGTAGCGCCCCGGGGGAATCCAGGCTTCGGTGGTGCGCTTGCCGTACCTCCGCTTCCGAGCCTCCTCGTCCAGCCCATCCAGCAGCGGCGGCCGGTTCGCGAGCCCCGCCAGCGGGGCCGCGGCGACGAGCGCGGTCAGAGTGAGAAGCCCCGCGGCCGGAAGCGGCCGGCGGGCGACGCGGCTGAGGACGTTCTGCATCTGCGGGTCTCCGGCGTGGGCGGCCTCCGCGCATGGTGCGCACGGTAGGGACGGCCCGCCGGTCGCCTTTATTCCTCGGTCGAGGACGGCGAGGCCGCGGGCGCGGCTTCCGGGTGATCCGCCGCCCCGTCTGATGCGTAGGCAAGGGGCACGCCGCCCCTTCCCACCCGCGCACCGTCCGCGGGCCTATACCCTCGCCACCGGCGAGTGGAAGGGGGATGGCGAGTGGAAGCAGGAGCGCCGTGATCGGGCCCGTCGAGAGGTGGTTCGCGAGCAGGGGGTGGGAGCCCTTCGAGTTCCAGCGCCGGGCCTGGGCGGCGTACGTGCGCGGCGACAGCGGCCTGATCCACGCCCCGACCGGGGTCGGTAAAACCCTCGCGGCCTTCCTCGGCCCGGTCATCGAGTCCCTCGGCGAGCAGCAATCGGGCGGATCCGGGGGGCAGCAGGCGACCGGCCGGCGCGAGGACGCCGAGCCCATCCGCGTCGTCTGGCTCACGCCGATGCGGGCCCTGGCGAGCGACACGGTCCTGTCGATGCTCGATGCCATCGAGGGCCTCGGCCTCGCCGGACGTTGGACCATCGAGAAGCGGACCGGCGACACGGCCGGCTCGCTCAAGAAGAAGCAGCGAACCCGCCTGCCCACCTGCCTGGTGACCACGCCGGAGAGCCTGTCGCTGCTGCTGAGTTACCCCGAGTGCCGCGAGCGATTCGCGACGCTCCGCTGCATCGTCGCCGATGAGTGGCACGAACTGGTGGGGACCAAGCGGGGCGTGCAGGCGGAACTGTGCATGGCCCGGCTCCGCACCTTCGCCCCCGGCGCGCGGACGTGGGGGATCTCGGCGACGCTGGGGAACCTCGACGACGCCGCGGCGGTCCTGCTGGGCCGGCGCGGCGCCGGCGTGCTGATCCGCGGCCTGGTCCCCAAGGCCACCGAGATCCGCACGCTCATCCCCGACGAGATCGAGCGCTTCCCCTGGGCCGGGCACCTGGGCCTGCGCGTGCTGCCGCAGGTTCTCGAGGTCGTCGAAGGGAAGACCGAGGCGGAGGGGGATGGCGGTGGGGGGGATGGGGGGAGTGGAGGGGCGACGCTCGTCTTCACCAACACCCGCTCGCAGGCGGAGATCTGGTTCCGCCGCCTTCTGGAGGAGCGTCCCGCCCTGCTGGGGGCGCTGGCGATCCACCACGGCTCGCTCGACCGCGACCTGCGCGGAGAAGTCGAGGGGCTCCTCTCCGATGGGCGGATGCGGTGCGTGGTGTGCACCTCGAGCCTCGACCTGGGCGTGGACTTCTCGCCGGTGGAGCGCGTCGTGCAGGTCGGCAGTCCGAAAGGTGTGGCGAGGCTGCTCCAGCGCGCCGGCCGCAGCGGCCACCGCCCCGGCGCCGCCAGCCGCATCTACGGCGCGCCGACGCACGCCCTCGAACTCGTCGAGTTCGCCGCCGCCAGGGACGCCGCGGCCCGCGGCGAGATCGAGGGCCGCCGCCCGCTGGAGCGCACGCTCGACGTCCTCGTGCAGCACCTGGTCACCGTCGCCTGCGGCGGCGGGTTCATCGAAGAGCAGCTGCGCGAGGAGGTCCGCTCCACCTGGGCCTTCCGCGATCTCTCCGACCGCGAGTGGGACTGGTGCATGGACTTCGTCCGCCGCGGCGGGGAGTCGCTGCGCGTCTACCCGCAGTACGCGCGGGTGAGGGAGGTCGAAGAGGGAGAGGGGGGAGAGCACGGGCTGGAAGCCCGCGCCGCGGGGAAAGGGCGGCGCTGGACCGTCGCCTCCGAGGCGATCGCGCGGACCCACCGCCTCGGCATCGGCATCATCACCTCCGACCCGGCCATGCAGGTCCGCCTGGTGCGCGGCGCGAGGACGACCGGCGGCACGAACATCGGCACCATCGAGGAGTCGTTCATCTCCCGCCTGGCCGTCGGCGACCGCTTCATGTTCACCGGCCGGGTTCTGGAACTCGTCAAGGTCCGCGGCATGGTCGTCTACGCCCGCCCGGCGCAGCGCAAGAGCGGCGTCGTGCCCCGGTGGGGGGGCGGGAAGATGCCGCTCTCAACCGAACTCGCGGCCGCGCTGCGCCGCAAGATCGAGGAGGCCCGGCTGGGCGTCTACGACGACCCGGAGATGGCCGCGGTCCGGCCCGTGCTCGAACTGCAGCGCGCCTGGTCCGCGATCCCCGCCCCCGACGAACTGCTCGTCGAGACCGTGCGCACCCGCGACGGCGACCACGTCTTCCTCTTTCCCCTCGACGGCCGCGCCGTGCACGAGGGGCTCGGCGCTCTCGCGGCGTACCGCCTGACGAAACTCGCCCCGCGCTCCGTCACCGCCACCGCCAGCGACTACGGGCTGGAACTCCTCTCCCCCGAGCCCCTGGAGGTGGACGAGGGCCTCATCCGCTCGCTGCTGAGCGAGGAGAACCTGCTGGAGGACCTTCTCGCCTGCCTGAACGCCACGCAGATGGCCCGCCGCCAGTTCCGCGACATCGCCCGCATCGCCGGCCTCATCATCCCAGGCTACCCCGGCGCAGCGCGGCCGATGCGCTACGTGCAGGCCTCCAGCGAGATGTTCTTCGAGGTCTTCGAGCAGTTCGACCCCGGCAACCTCCTCCTCGACCAGGCCCGGCGCGAGGTGCTCGAGAGCCAGCTCGAGGTCCAGCGCCTCCGCGCGACCATGCAGCGCCTCGCCGGCATGCGCATCCTGCTCAAGCGCCTCGACCGCCTCACGCCGCTCTCCTTCCCGCTCTGGGCCGAGCAACTCCGCGAGGTGCACGCCTCCAGCGAGCGGTGGTCCGACAAGATCGCCAAGATGGTCGTCCGGCTCGAGGAGGCCGCCGACCGCGAGTCGCGCCCGCGGCAGAAGCGGGCGAGGAAGAAGGCCGCGTCCGCACGCCGCGCTCGCAAGGGGGCCGCCCGTGCGGGTTGACTTCGCCGGCGAATCGCTCGACCTGCTCCCGGAGCGTGCGGCGTGGTGGGAGCGCGGGGCGACGCTCTTCGTCGCCGACATCCACTTCGGCAAGGCCGCGGCCTTCCGAAGCGCGGGCCTCCCCGTCCCCGGCGGGACCACCGCCGCCGACGTCGCCCGCCTCGACGCCCTCGTGCGTCGTCAGAACGCCGCGCGGCTCGTGATCCTCGGCGACCTCCTCCACGCCCCCACCGGCCGCGCCGAGGCGACCATGCAGACGGTCAGCGCCTGGCGCGACGCATCGCCTGATCTGGAGGTGCTCCTCGTCCGCGGCAACCACGACCGCCGCGCCGGCGACCCGCCCCCGCAGTGGCGCATGACCTGCGTGGACGGCCCGCACGCCCTCGGCCCCTTCACGCTCGCCCACGAGCCCGACGCCGCCCGGCCCGGCGACTTCCTCCTCGCCGGTCACCTCCACCCCGGCGTCGCGCTCCAGCGCGCCGACGGCCGCGCCGGCGGCATGCGCGAGCGCTGCTTCTGGATGATCGGCGCACCACGCGGAGCGGCGCGGGGCAGGCGCCGCGCGGGCGCCTCGCTCATCCTCCCCGCGTTCGGCGCGATGACGGGCATGCGCGCCGTCCGTCCCCGCCGCGGCGACCGCGTCTTCGTCGTCGGCCCCGGCGAGGTTGTCGAGGTCCCGGGCGCGGCGAGCGTCTAGCGGAGCGGCCCGCGCGCAAGAAAGCCCCGGGGCGCGAGGTCCCCGGGGCCCGTGGCTGTCGCGTCGTGGCGACGTGGCGTCGTCGCCCCCGCCGCGCCGATGCGGCGCGTTACGGGTTGGGGTTGTCCATGTCGGAGACGCGCTCGCGGATCGGATGATGCTCGTGCGCGGGCTGCTGGTGCGTCGTGGTGCGAGAGACGACGGTCGTCGGCTCGTCCCAGCTCGAGAACATCTTCCGCCCCGCCGAGCCGCCCCACGCCGCGGCGACGGCGCCGAGCGTCAGCGCGAAGAAGCTCCACAGCGCGGCCTGACCCGTCGCGCTCGCCGCCTCCTGAACGTCCTCTTCCCGGATGTTCGCGCCCGGCTGCTGACCCTGCTGCCCCTCCAGCCCGCCGACGCGTTCACCCGCCGCGGGCTGGTTCGCGCCGGGGCCCTGGCCCATGGGCTCCTGCCCGCCGACGCTCCCCTGCTCCTGCCCCGTCACGCCCGGGATCATCTCGCCGACGCTGGGCGCGTTGGGGCTGCTGAGGTACTGGGTCATCCCGCTGAAGGCCCCGCCGATCAGGTTCGCCGCGGCGGTGGTCAGCAGCCAGGCGCTGAAGACCGTCGTGACCGACCACACCAGGAGCCCGTGCAGCAGCCCGTCGATCGCGTAGCCGGCGCGCGACAGCCGCCCCGCGGCCAGCCCGCCGATGAACAGCGAGACCAGCCCCGTGATCAGCCACCAGATCGCCGCCCCGATCCCGAAGGGCTCCGCTCTCGCCCCCTCCGTCGCCCCCAGCGCCACCAGGCCGATCCCCGCGCCAAGCAGCGTCAGGAGCATCTGCGTGGCGATGGCGAGCGTCGCACCCGCGAAGATCGCCCCCCACGAGACGTGCCGCCAGTACGCCACCGGCCGCTGCACCACCGTTCCGCCCTGATCGATCTCCTGGATCCGCGGGCCGACCGCGGCCCCGGCTGATGTGACGAACTGCTGTGCCATGAGGCCACTCCTTAATAACGGCAACTCCACGCCGTCGGGCATTCCCCCGCGCCGCGACGCCGTGCCGCGGCTCCTCGGTCGCCCGCGACGACGGACGGACCCCGCCGGGCCGACGCGCGCGGGCGGGGCGCGTCGCGGCCCCCCGCCGCGCCCACGCCCCATCCCCGTTCTGCCCGTCCCTGGCGGTCCCACATAACCGAGTCCGTCGATCCATCCGTCGTCGTGGACCCGGGGCCGCGTCGGCCGGAGCCGCCGCGGGCCGCCGGGACGTTCCGTGCGCCTACCTCGGCGGCCGCGGCGCCTGCTGCCGATCCTGCGGCTGATTCTGGTTCTGGTTCTGCTGCTGGGACTCCCACGCCGGCTTGCCGTCCGGCCCGCGGAGGTTCACGCTCTGCCCGTTCTTCTGGACCTGGGTGGCGATGATGACCTCCTCCCCCTCCACGGTGGCCTTGCGGCCCTGGACGGTCACCTGGTCGCCCTCGCTCAGCGTGATGTTGCTCCGCTGGAGGAACTGCTGCGGCGCCAGGTGCACCTTCTGCTTCGTGCCGTCCTGCCCCGTCACCGTCAGCACCATGATCGATTCCATCCCCTGCATCGGCGCCATCTGCTGGGCGTTCTGCACCGTGCCGGTGACGCTGGCCTGCTGGCCGGACGTGAAGAGCTGGATGTACCGCTGCTGCGACTGGTTCTGCGCCGCTCCCCGCGGGCCCGGCTGAGCCTGCTGCTGCCCCGGGGGCTGCATCTGGGCCCCCTGCTCGAAGGGGTTGCGGGCGCCGAAGTGCCGGTACACCGCGCTGACGACCTGCGGATCATCGAGGTCGTCCCAGTCCTCAATCTTGGGTGCGTTCTCGAGCCGGGCCCGATCGACCTGGCTGGCCAGCAGCCGGCCGTCGGGCTCGACCCGCACCATTTCCCACGGGATGGCCGTGTTGTCCAGGTCCCCGCCGAGGGGGCCGGCGGAGAGGACGACGAAGGCCACCTTCCCGGAGTTGGCGTCGAAGACGATGTCCTCCACCTTCCCCAGGTCCTCCTCGCCCAGCGTCGTCACCGTCTGGCCGTCGAGGTCGGAAACGAGGATCTGCTGCCCGCCTCCACCGCCGCGCTGGGCGTCCCGCGGCTGCCGATCCCGATCCTGCTGGTTCTGGTTCTGCTGGTTCTGAAGCCGGTCCTGGTTGCGGGGCTGGCCCTGCTGCATCCCGCCGCCGCCGGGCTGGGCCATCGCCAGGCCGGGGTTGTCACGCTCGGGATTGTTCTGGCCGGGCTGACCGGGCTGCTGCCGCGGCTGCTCGCGGTCCGGCTGCTGCTCCTGCCGCTGCTGCTGCTGCTGGTCCCCCCGGCCGACGCTCGTGTCCCACACCGGCTTGCCCTGCTGGTCGCGCAGGCGGAACTCCCCGTGCGGGCTGCGCAGCGAGTGGGCCACGACGACGCGCTGCCCGTCGATCTGCGCCTCCACGCCCTCGATCTGGACGTCGTCGCCCAGCCGCAGCATCACGGCCTGCCGGTCGATGAACCACGCCGGCCCGAGGTGGACCGGCATCTCGCCCTGGTCGCGCGTCTCGACGGTGATGATGATCCCCTCGTTCATCCCGGACATCGGCGCCTCGCGGGAGATGTTGGTCGCCGTGCCCTGGATCCGCGCCTTCTGGCCGCGCTCGATCATCGACTGGTACTCGCCGTCGGCGCCCCAGCCGTCCTCGTCCGCCCCCTGCCGGCCGCGGACGATCCCCATCCCCCCGCGCTGCCCCTCGCCCCCCTGGCGTGAGAGCTGGCTGCGGTCGAACTCCGGGGCCTGCTCCAGCTGCTGCCGGTTCATCCCCAGCACGAAGTGCTCCTGCTCCTGGTCCCACTGAAAGGACTGCCACGGGACCGCGACGTTCTTGCCGCCGATCCCCAGCACGCCCCCGTGCGAGACGATCCCCTGCACGATCCGGCCGGAGCCGGCGTCCAGCACGAGGTCTTCCAGCGAGCCGAGGTTCTGCTCCTGCGCGTCCACGACGTCCGCGTTCAGCGCACGCTCCGTCGGGATGAGCTGGTAGCCCCTCGCGGCGGCCTCGGTCCGGCTGGGCTGCGTCGCGCGCCGCTCCTGCGGCTGATCCTGCTGCTGCAGAAGGCGATCCTGCTGCGGCCGACGGGACGGCTCACGCGGCTGCGAGGCCGGTTGCGCCGACATGGCGCTCCCCGCGACCAGCACCAGGGCCGTGGCGGTCAGCATGAAACGGGAGGTCTTCATCAATCACTCCTTGGTTGATCGTGCGTGGTCGGCCGTTGCTCCGGCGTGTGCCGCGGCTCACCGCAGCGGGCGGACGTTGACGGTGGCGGAGTCGCGGTCCACCTCGCGCCCGTCCACGAACAGCACGGCCGTGACGGTGTACGCGCCCGGCTGGTCGAAGAACGCCCGGGCGGTCTGCCCGTTGTCCTCGACTTGCAGCTGCCCCCCCGTGCTCGTCCACTCGACGTAGGCGTCCCGCCCCAGCGTGTTCTGACTCTCGGTCGTGAAGGTCGCGATCTCGCCGGCGACAAGCTGGCGGGTGCTCGCGGTCAGCCCGATCGTCGGCGTCGCGGCGGCCATCGGCCCGCTCCCCGTCCGGCCCCCCGTCTCGCACCCCGCCGACAGCCCGAGCGTCGCAAGCGCCGGGGCGGCCAGCGCCCCCAGCAACACGGTTCGATGTAGACGCTTCATCGTGGTCCTCCCCGAACCGCGCCCCCCCGGCGAGGACGTCTCGCCGCGGACGCGGCCGCGCATGTGCGGCCCGGGCCCGGTCAGGCCAGAGCCCGCGTGTTGACGAATCCCTCGGCGATCCTGGTCAGCTGCTCGTCGGCCTGCTTCTCCTCGTCCAGCGTCTCCTGCAGCAGCGTCGCGTCGTCGAAGCGGCGCAGCAGCCGCGCGTAGGTCCGCAGCGACCCGTACGCCGCGATCTCGTAGTGCTCGGCCTTCTGGGCCGCCGTGATCAGCCCCGCGTCCAGCACGTCCGGCTGGACCTCCGCGTCCAGCAGCTCCTGCCCCTCGGTCACCAGCCCCTCCATCGCCTCGCACCGCTCCCCGCCCGAGGGCTCGCCGAGGCTCTGGAAGATCGACTCCAGCCGCTTGACCTGCGCCCGCGTCACCTCCGCGTGGTTCTCCAGCAGGCTCCGCAGCTCCTCGTTGCTGGCCCGCTGCGCCATCTTCGGCAGGGCGCGCAGCAGTTGCTGCTCCGCGTTGTACACGTCCTTGAGGTCGTGCAGGTACAGGTCCGACAGGCTGTTGAGTTTCATGATCCGGTCGTCCTTTCCGCCGCCGGCCGCGGCGCATCTCGGCCCGTTCCCTACAGCGGCGTGCCGCGGCGCATCAGCCCCATCACCAGCGCGACCAGGAACAGCACCAGGAAGATCAGGAACAGCACCCGGGCGATCATCCCCGCCCCCGCCGCGATCCCCCCGAACCCGAGCGCCGCCGCCACCAGCGCGATGATCAGGAAGATCAGTGCCCAGTACAGCATCCTGGCCTCCGTGTCCGTGTCCGATCCGTCGGCCCCCCCGGCACACGTCGCCGGAAGCTCGGCGCCCCGCCGCCGTGCGGGGGAGGCGCCGATGCCCGAAGGTTTGCCCATGCCCGTAAAAGGTCGGTGAAACACCCCTAAATCAGCCGACATGGCCCGGCGGGTGCGGCGCAGGGCGGACGGATCCTCGAGGGATGGAAGCAACACTCGAAAATGAGTGCAGCGACCGCGCCGGGGGCCTCTAGCGCGTCCTCGGCGGCGAGCAGAACCGCCGCTCCGTCGCCGACGCCCGCGGCGCATCCCCGGCGTCGCGCCCGGGGCGGGCGGCCTCCGGGCGCGGGGCCGCGCCGTCGTCCCGGCTCGCGCTCCGCCCGGCGGCGTGGCGGCCGGCCGGGGCGTGCTCCGATCGCCACGGCCGGCGGTCCATCGTGAGCGTGAAGCGCGACGCCTCGTGGTGCGCCTCCACCTCGACCATGTGCCCGTCCGGGTCCGCGATCGTCGTCGAGAGCGACCCCCGCCGGAAGCGCAGCTCCCCCGTCCGGTACCCCCCCAGCAGCGCCAGGAAGTACAGGTCCAGCAGGTCGTTGGTCGTCTCCAGCTCCACGTGCACCCCCGAGAGCCGGATCGGGACCGCCCCGGTCGTCAGGCGGATGCAGAAGTGCTGGTGCCCGGGGACCGGCGAGATGAGCACCACCGAATCCTCGGTCGGGGGCGCATGCGGCGCGGGCTGGAGCCCGAAGAGGTCCTCGAAGAACCGGCGGCTCGCCACCAGGTCAGAGACGCGGAGGACCACGGGCTGGCTGTGAGCCGGAGAGGGAACGCTGGGGCCCACGAGTGTCTCCATGTCCCGGTGCGCCTCTCCCTGCGCGGCGGTGCGGCTCCTACATGCGGTAACTCTCGCTTGGTCCCCTGAACCAACGCTAAACACGGCATGAACCTTGGTGCATCCAGGCGACCGAGCCACCGGGCGCCGCACCGGCCCCTCACCGCCCCCCTCCCGGCGGCGCCGCATCATCGCGGCGACGGCACGGCCACGTCCTCGGTCACGTACTGGAGCTTGCCGTTGACCGGCTTGAGTTTGCCTCGTTCCGTCGCGATCGGGAGCCGAACGGTGAACGCGCACCCCCCCTCGGGCCGGTTCTCCACCTTGATCGTCCCCCCGTGCAGGTCCACGACGCCCTTGGCGATCGTCAGCCCCAGCCCCGTGCCGCGGCGGCCGGCGTCCGGGACGCTCGGGGCCTGCACGAAGCGGTCGAAGACTTTCTGCAGGTACTCCTCGGGGATCCCCGGGCCCTCGTCCAGCACCGAGAGGACCACCTGCCCGTCCTCCGCGTCCACGATCACCTGGACCTTGTTCCCCGGCTTGGAGTGCTGGATCGCGTTGCGGATGAGATTGTCGACGACGACCCGCAGCAGGTCGTAGTCGCCGCGGACCAGCGCCTCCGGCCGGTTGGTGCCGGGGTCGTACAGCGTGAGGCTCAGCGTGACGCCGTGCTGCCAGGCGAGCATCGATGAATGCTCCACCGACTCCAGCGCGATGTCGTTGATCGGCAGCACCGTCTCGGCCAGGAAACGCCGGCCGTGCCCGAACCGGGCGAGCATCAGGAAGCTCTCGACCATCCGTCCCAGCCGGCGCATCTCGTCCTCGACGCTGAGCACGAAGCTCTCGAACGCCTTCTCGTCCGGTCGGACGTACTTGAGCACCTGCGCCTCGGTCAGCAGCGCCGACACGGGGGTTTTGAGTTCGTGCGAGACGTGCGAGATGAACCGCTCGTGGCTCTGGACCGCCACCGCGATGCGCCGCAGCATCGCGTTGACCTCCGCCGCCATCCGCCCCACCTCGTCGTCACCCTCCGGCAGTTCGATCCGCTCCTCCAGCCGGCTCGGGGAGACGTCGCGCACGGCCCCGGTGATCCGCTTGATCCGCGACACGATCGTCCCCGCGACGATCCACCCCGCGATCCCCGCCCCGATCGTCCCCGCCAGCAGCGCCCCCAGCAGCGACCACCGCAGGAACGCCTGCATCCGGTCCGCCATCGCCAGCGACATCCCCACCTGCAGGTGCACCAGTTCGCCCGAGGCGGTCCGCACGGGGTACGTGGCGAGCCGCAGCCGGTGCGTCTGCCCCTCGCGGCGCTGCGCCGGGTCCAGCGCCGGGATCGTCACCGTCTGGAAACGGGACCGGTCGGCGCTCGCGTCCACCGGGGCGGGCGCCGGCGGGGCCTCCTCCGGCGGCGCCACGAAGGGCAGGTCGATCCCCTCCGCCAGCGCGGTCGCGGCCAGCACCCGGCCGTCCGCGCTGCGCAGCACCGCCACGACCTGGTCCGCCTGCTCCGAGCCGAGCGTGAACCGGAGGCCGACGAAGTCGTCGATCTCCGCCGGCGGCTCGGGCAGCTCCTCCAGCTGCTTGCGGACGTCGCGGGCCTCCTCGGCGATGGCGCGGTCGATCTGCTCGTAGACGTACCGCTCCCGGATCAGCGGGACGCCGAGGACCAGCGCAAGCTGGAACAGCCCTGTCCACAGCACGAACGCCGCCGCGAGTCGGAACTGGAGTGTGCTGAACAGACGGGGCATGACGGGGCCGGAGGCGATCTCGCGGATGGAGGCCGGGATCAGGGCTTGTTCAGGCTGAACATGTACCCCGTCCCGATGATGGTGTGGATCAGCGGCTGATCGAACCCCTTGTCGATCTTCCGCCGCAGCATGGACACGTACACGTCGATCACGTTCGACGAGGGATCAAAGTTCAGGTCCCACACGTGCTCGCCGATCTGCGTCCGCGTCAGCACGCGGTCGGCCTTGCGCATGAAGTACTCCAGCAGCGCGAACTCCTTGTTCGTCAGCTGGATCGTCTGCCCGCCCCGCTTCACGCACCGCTTGGCCAGGTCGAGCTCCACGTCGCCCACGCGCAGCACCGCCGCCTCGGTCGCCTGCCCGCGCCGCAGCAGCGCGCGCACCCGCGCGATCAGTTCCTCGAACTCGAAGGGCTTGGCCAGGTAGTCGTCCGCGCCCGCGTTGAGCCCCGCGACCTTGTCGTTGGTCGCGCTGATCGCCGACAGGATCAGGATCGGCGTCTTGACGCCGCGCCGGCGCAGCGCCCGGCAGATGTCCAGGCCGTCCCGGTCCGGCAGCATCAGGTCCAGGATCAGCACGTCGTACGGGCTGAGCACCGCCGCCTCTTCCCCCTCGAACCCCGTGTGGAAGGTATCAACCGCGTACCCCTGCTCCTTGAGGCCCTGGGCGATCGCCGACGCCATCTTGGGGTTGTCCTCAATGACTAGCGTCCGCATGGTGGTTCCTTTGTCCTCCACAGGTTCGGGCTCGGAACGCGGGACCTGGCGAACCGCTTTTCCTGGCGCGGGCGGCATCGCCTTCGCGACAGCCTTCTGCGTGATGCCTCCACCTTCTCGAAGCGTATACAAGTTTCCCATTTTACCCGGTCCTTGTTGGGAGTGCTGGTCGAAAAACAGGCTGCCCGCCCACGACGCAAGGCGGGGCAGCCCGAACAGATGGAACAATGTGTCAGCCGATGGACCTCAACGCGACCTCGTGCCGACGCCTCTGGGCGTCATTTCCCCCGACTCTGTGCCAGCCGTGCCGTACCCCGCCGCCGCCGCGTCCCCGCGCGAGTCGCTCTCCGGCTCCCCGCGCCGGCGCTCCGACCCCTCGTCCCCGCCCGAGCGCACACGCAAGTTGTTGTGGATCTCCTGGACCCCCCACACGCTGTCAACCAGGTCCTCCATCCGGTGCTTGGTCTGCCGATCCTCCACCGTCCCCGACAGCGTCACCTCCCCGTTGTTCACCGTGATCTCCATCGGCGCCAGATCCAGGTCCGTGTGCTGGATCAGCCGGTCGATGATCTCCTCCCGGATCCGCTCATCCGAGCGCTGATACCCCTTGGGCCCGCGGCGCTGCCGGGCCGAGCGCATCGGCGCGCGGTACGAGCCTTCCCACTGCGTCTCGTCGTGCTCCCGCTCCGCGTACCCCGGCGACCCGCCGCGGCCCCTCATCCCGGCGCCGTAGCCCCCGCCGCCGTACCCCACGCCTCCCACCCCGTAGCCACGCTGGCCGTACGCGCCCGACTGCTCCCCGCCGTAGGTCCCCGGCCCGTATCCCCCGCTGTACCCGTACCCCCCTTGCCCATACCCGCTCGGGCCGTACCCACCTTGGCCGTATCCACCCTGGCCATAGCCCGCGTGGCCGTACCACCCCTGGCCTTGCCCGTACCCCTGACCCCCGTACAACCCTTGCCCGCTGCCATAGCCCCCTGCGCCCGTCGCGCCGTAGCCGCCCCCCGCGCTGTACCCGCCCGACCCCGGGCCGTAGCCGGTCTGTCCGTACCCGCCGTACCCACCGCCGGCCGTGCCGCTGCCGCCGTACCACTGGCCGCCGTACCCCGCGCCGCCGTAACCCCCCTGTCCATACCCCTGCCCATATCCCCCCGAACTGGAAAACCCGCCCTGATACGGCGATCCGCCGGAGCCGTACATGCTCCCTTGCCCCCCGCCATGGCCGCCGGTCCCGTAGCCGGGAGAACCGCTGTACGCGCCCCCCAGGCTCCAGCCGGCCCCGGGCGAGCCGGGCGTCTCCCCCCCGTAGCCGCCGTAACCCCCGTAACTGGTCCCCTGGTACTGCGTCCCCTGATAGAGCGACGAACCCTGCCCGTAGCCGCGGTCGTGGCCCTCCTGCGGCCACCCGTACCGACTTTCCCCCTCGTATTGCCCGCCTCGTCGGAGTCCGTTCCGATCGTCTTGGCGCATCAGGCCCGCTCCTTTCACCGTGCGTTGGCCGATCGTGGTGACCAGCGGGTCCGGGCGTGCTGCTGTCGGACTCGGCGACCCACCCGCTCCTCCTGAATCCGACGCCCGCGGCCGCTCGTTCATGAGTCGTTCTTACATCCGCGGAGTAGTCTTGGCGGATTGGCTGAGTCATTGGTGAAGGTGACATGAAAGAACATTCATTCTTCACCCAGCGGCCGTCCGGCACGAAGTATGCCTTTCCGCACCGTGCGCTCCGTTTCTCCCATCTCGCGGCCGCGCTGCACCGGCTGACCGCCCGCAACGTGCGGTCCTGCCCGCCAGATGCCGGCGATGACCGGGTTCTTACTGGTTCCTCAGCGCCCCCTCAGACGTCGCGCCAAGAGTCTCGTCTGCGCCCGCGCTGCCCGCGGCGGGCGCGGCGCGCCGGCGGTGCGGGCTCAAGGAGGGCGTATGGAGCGAGACCATCCCCCGACGACTCCGCCGCAGAATCTCGATCAACCCGCCCCGGAGCCGCCGCAGAAGGACCGCCCGCCGGTTGCCCACGATCCTGAGGCCGACCGCGCCGGCGTCCACGCCGCCGGGACGGGCCTCGGCGCCGCGGCCGGCGGCATCGCCGGGGCCGCCGCGGGCGCCGCGGCCGGGCCGCTGGGGATCGCCGCCGGGGCGGTGATCGGCGCCATCGGCGGAGGGCTGATGGGGCGTGCCGTCGCCGAGACGATCGATCCGACCGTCGAGGACGACCACTGGCGGCGGGCCTACACCGGCCGTCCCTACGTCGAAGAGGGGACCGACTACGAGGTCTACCGCCCCGCCTACCGCTTCGGCTGGGAGAGTTACGCCCGTTACGGGCAGAAGTACCGCTCGTTCGACGAGGCGGACAGCGCCCTGGCCAGAGACTGGGAGCGGGAGCGCGGCGACTCCACGTGGGATTGGCCCCGGGCCAGGGCCGCGGCCAGGGACGCCTGGGACCGCATCGACGAAAAGACCAGACGGGCCTCCCGGCCCGGCGGCGGCTGAGCCGCCCTTTCCCAGCCCCTCCGCGCCCCAGCCGCCCGGGCGGCCGCGTTACCACATGCGTGTGGCACATGAACCGAGCGGGTCATTGGGCGTCGCCGGCGGCCGGCTGGGGGGACGATGAGGCTGGCGTCCCCTGCCCCTGAGGGATGACCACGCTCGCCGCGCCCGACTTGGCCGGCAGCGTCGCCGCCTCCAGCCAGAACTCCTTGAACCGGCGGATCATCTCCACGAAGTCCTCCGGGCTCGAGGGCTTGACCATGTAGCTGTTGGCCCCGGCCAGGTAGCACGACTCGATCTCGCGGGCGCTCGAGGACGTGGAGAGGACGATCACCGGGATCGCCCGCAGCGAGGGGTCCTCGCGGATCCCCCGCAGCACGCGCAGGCCGTCGGTGCCCGGCAGATTCAGGTCAAGGATGAGAAGCCCGGGCCGCTCCTCGATGCCGTGCTTGAAGTACCGTCCCCGCTGCTTCAGGAAGTCGTACGCGTCCTCCCCGTACGAGAAGCGGTAGACCGGGTTCGGGATCCCGACCTTGGCGAACGCCCGCACCAGGGCCTCATAGTCCTCCGGGCTGTCCTCAACGATGAGGATGGGCAGTCTGAGCTGCTGCATGCTCTTCCCTTCCCAGCGTAAAGCAGAACGTGGTCCCCTCCCCGTCGGCCGACTCGATCCAGACCCTGCCTCGATGCCGCTCGATGATCCGCTTCACGAAGGCTAGCCCCGACCCCGTGCCGCCGCCGTACTCGTCGCGGCCGTGCAGCCGCTTGAAGATACCAAAGACCGTGCCGTAATGCCGGGCCGGGATCCCGATCCCGTTGTCCCGCACGTACAGCACCGGCCAGGCCCCCTCCCGCTCCGGCTCCGACGCCGGGGGCCGCCAGGAAATCTCCACCCACGGGTCCGGCTTGTTGTTGTACTTGATGGCGTTGCTGATCAGGTTCCGGTACACCTCCGCCACCCGCACCCGGTCGCACCGTACGGTCGGCAGCGGGCGCGGCAGCCTCACGTCCACCCCTCGCTCCGACAGCAGCGGCCCGAGCGACTCGAGCACCTCCAGCACCACCTGGTTCAGATCGGTGTTCTCGATCGCCAGCTCCGTCCGCCCCACCTGCGAGTAGTACAGCAGCGAGCTGATCAGGTCGTCCATCCGCTTGCCGAGCCGGTCGATCGTCCGCAGCTTCCGCTGCCCCTCGGCGTCGAGCACGTCCCCGTAGTCCTCCAGCAGGAACGAGCTGTAGTTGCGGATCCCCCGCAGCGGCTCCTTCAGGTCGTGCGAGGCGATGTGCGCGAAGTCCTCCAGTTCCCGGTTGGACCGGTTCAGCTCGTCCACCAGCTCGCTCAGCCGCTGCTGCGCGATCTTCTGGTCGTCGATGTCCGTGGACGACCCGTACCACCGGGCGACCTTCCCCGACGCGTCCAGCACCGGCACCATCCGCCCCAGGTGCCAGCGGTACTGTCCCGTGGCGCGCTCCAGCACCCGGTACTCCACCTGCATCGGCTGGCCCGTGCGCATCGACTCCCGCCACGCCGCCGCGTGCGCCTCCGCATCCTCGGGGTGCAGCACCGGCGCCCACGGGTCGTCCCCGTCCTCGCACGGCGGCCCCCCGGTCAGGTCGTACCAGCGCTTGTTGCAGTAGTCCACCCGTCCATCCGCCGTCGCCGACCAGACGATCTGCGGCATCGCGTCGGCCAACTGCCGGAACTGGTTCCCGCTGGCCCGCAGCTCCTCCTCGGCGTGCCGCCGCGCCGTGGTGTCCTGCACCGCCGCCACGCACCGCAGCGGCCGCCCCGACGGGTCCCGCACGATCGCCGTGCTCACGTCCACCCAGATCACCTCGCCGTCCTTGCGGATGTACCGCTTCTCCATCGACAGCTCGTTGATCTCGCCGCGCAGCAGGCGCTCGTAGTCCGCCCGGTTCCGCTCCCGGTCCTCCGGGTGCGTGATATCGAAGAAGGTCCGTCCCAGCAGCTCCTCCTCGCTGTACCCGGTGATCTCGCACAGTTTGCGGTTGACCCGCAGCAGCCGCCCCGTCTCCGGCGCCGAGTGCGACTGCCCGACCGCCGACAGCTCGAACGTCGTGCGGAACTCCTCCTCGCTGGTCCGCAGCGCCGCCTCCATCTGCTTGCGGTCGTGGATGTCCGTCGCCGTGCCGAACCACCGGACGACCCGACCCTCGGCGTCGCGCAGCGGGAACGCCCGCGTCAGGTGCCAGCGGAACTCCCCGTCGATCCGGCGGACGCGGTGCTCCAGCTCGTACGGCGTCCCCTCGCGCACCGCCCGCCTCCAGCGGCGCAGCGTCTGCTCCCGGTCTTCCTCGTGCACCAGCGGCAGCCAGTCCATCTCCGAGGCGGTCCGCCCGCTCAGCCCCGTGTACTCCTCCCAGCGCCGGTTGAACAAGTCCAGCGTCCCGTCCGGCCGCGCGCTCCAGACGATCTGCGGCAGCGACTCCGTCAGCGCACGGAGGCTCCGCTCGCTCTCCCGCAGCCGCGCTATGGCCCGCGCCCGGTCCACCGCCAGCCACGTCCGCCGCCCCACCTCCTCCACCAATGCGACCTCCTCCTCCGTCCACGCCCGCGGCTCGCGCTGATGCACCAGGAAGAACGCCACCAGCCGCCCCTGCACCACCACCGGCGCGCACACCCCCGCCCGCAGGTGGATCGCCGCCAGCCGCGGCGCCGCCGGTCCCCCCACCCGCTCGTCCGTCAGCGCATCGCACACCACCAGCGACCGCCCCGCCGCCAGTTCCGCCACCGCGTCGGCGCGCAGGTCCGTCATGCAGAACGTCGCCCCCTCCGGCGGCGCGGGCTCCCCGCTTCCCCAGGCTCGCCTCGCCAGGCTCCCGTTCTCCTCGACGTCCGCGAACAGCGCCCGGGCCACGCCCAGGTGCGCCACCATCGCGCTCGCCGCCGCCTCCATGATCTCCCGCGGATCCTCCAGGTCGCGCAGCCGGTCGCTCAACTCCGCCACGAACCGCTGCCGCTCCTCCGCCGCCCGTCGCGCCGTGATGTTCCGCGCCACCACCTGCACCGCCGCCGCGCCGTCCCACGGCAGCGGCGAGATCGACAGCTCCACCACCTCCGTCCGTCCCCCGGGGCGAACCCACTGGCACTCCATCGGCCCCTCGCGCCGCCCGGAACGCACGCTCCGCCGCAGCCGCCTCAGAACACGGGCCCGGTCCTCTTTGGCGACCCGCTCCAGGAACGACGTCCCGAGCACCTCCCCGACCCCGGAGGCGTCGAAGAGCCCGGGCGCCGCGCTGTTGGCGTACACGATCCGGCCGTCCATCGACGCCGCGAACACCCCATCGGGGCTGCTGTCCAGGAGCTGCCGGTACCGCTCCTTTCCCTCGCGCAGCGCTCGCTCGTGCCGCTCCCGCTCCGCCAGTTGATCCCGCAGTTCGTACTGCCGCTGCCGCGCCCGCACCGCCAGCGCCACCACGCTCGCCAGCGTCGTCCGCGACACCGGACGCTCCAGCATGACCGCCGATCCCGGACCCCCCAGAGCCTCCTGGGCCCGGCGCCCTGCTTCAGCATCTGATGTAAGGAGAATAATCGGAAAATCCGACCACCGCGGCTGCTCCCCAAGCACGCGGCCCACCCCCTCCGCCTCTTCGGGCGTCAGGCGCTCCGCAGCGACCACCGCCGCCGCTCCCCCCTCGCGAATCCCCCGGCACAGTTCCTCGACGTCCGAGCAGCGCTCCACCCGCGCCCCGGCCTCGTCGAGCGCGCCGGCCGCCGCCTCGTCCGCGGCCGTCGCCAGGACAAGGACCCGTTCCTGGAGAAGGCCGTGCTTGGCGGTTATCACCGTCATTCGCTCGCCTCGCCCGGCCCCCCGCGGCATCGCCGGCGCCCGGTTCGACAGAGCCGAGCCCCGCCGTTCGCAGTTATGAAACCATTCCCATGGGAGCCGGCCGCCTTCGCCGCCCCTCCTCGTATCTCGATGCGCCGCAACAAGTTCGGGGCGATTGTCCCGTCCGTGGGAGCAACCGGGGTCACACGCAGCCTCCCGGCCGCCAGCCGCTCCGGCGGCGGCCCGATTCGATAGATCATTCATAGTACCGCCTCACCCCCTCTTCACCAACAGGGCCTCGCCCTTGAATCGGACGGCCTGTTCAGCCTGACGTCTCCCACTCACGGCAGGATCAGGCACGCCGGACCCGCTCACCCCCGAGGGACGCCCCGTGACGCATGATCAACCCACCCACCGAAATGGGTCGCACGCCGTTGTCGGCGTGCACGCCACGGGACCGAATGCCCTGTTCGTGGCCGGTTGCCGTAAGTAGAATCTTATGGCAGACTATCTCCGATCCGAATAGAACACACCGTCTGGATGCGAGCCATGATGTCGCTCGCGGATGCTTCATCCGCGGCCTGTCCCGTGCCGCGCCGCACTGCCCGGCTGGGGACATTCCGCCGCCAGCGAGAGGGAAACGCATGCGACTCGTCGAGGACGCGGCAACGAACGGTCGTCAGTTCCTTGATCGGACGCCGCCCCCTCGGCCCTCTCCGCGTCCGTCCGACGGCGACCGGTCTCCCCCTGACTCCGTTGATTCCCCCACGGTCTCCATCGTCGTCCCGGTTCTGAATGAGGAGGACAACGTCGGCCCTCTGTACGCCGAGATCAAAGAGGTCATGGACGCCACCGGCCTCTCGTGGGAACTGATCGTCGTGGACGACGGCAGCACCGACGCCAGCCTCGAGCGTCTCTACGACGCCGCCCGCAACGACCCCCGGGTCTGCATCATCGAGTTCTCCCGCCGCTTCGGCCAGACCGCCGCGCTGGCCGCGGGCTTCCGCTGCGCCCGCGGCCGCTACATCGTCCCCCTCGACGCCGACCTCCAGAACGACCCCCGAGACATCCCCCGTCTCATCGAACGCCTCGAGGCCCCTCCCCAGCTCGACGTCGTCAGCGGATGGCGGCGCCGGCGCCAGGACCGCCTCCTCTCCCGCCGCTCCCCCTCGGTCATCGCCAACCGCCTCATCGCCCGCCTCACCTGGACCCCCATCCACGATTTCGGGTGCACCCTCAAGGCGTACCGCCGCGAGGTCCTCGACGGGCTCGACCTCTACGGCGAGATGCACCGCTTCCTCCCGGCCCTCTGCCGCTGGCGCGGCGCCCGGGTCGGCGAGGTCGTCGTCAACCATCGCCCGCGCCGCTTCGGCGCGAGCAAGTACAACCTGCGCCGGACCGTCAAGGTCCTCCTCGACCTCGTCACCGTCAAGTTCCTGGGTGATTACCTCACCAAGCCCCTCTACTTCTTCGGCAAACTCGCCCTGATCAGCCTCGCCGCGTCCTTTGCCTCCGTCGGCGTCGCCCTCTTCCAGCGCTTCGGCCTGCTGATCCCCGGCGGCGAGCCCCTGCACCTCAACCGTAACGTCCTCGTTCTCTTCGGCATGATGCTCTTCCTCATGTCCCTCATGTTCATCATGCTCGGCGTCGTCTCCGAGTTGCTCGTCCGCATCTACCACGAGAGCCAGGGCAAGACCCCCTACGTCATCCGCCAGATCAGCCGCCCCGCCCGCGCCGACGCCGCGGCCCCCGCGGAATCGGACGCCCCCGCCCCGTCATGCACGACCGCCTGAGAGGCCCGCCGCTCCCGTCCCTTCTCACCCGAGGAATCCAACTCCGTGCCATCCCCGATCGCACACGGCTCCCTCGCTTTCCTCGCATGGCCCGCCCTCCGCGGCCACGCCCCCGCGGCGCTCCCCCTCTGGCGCCGCGCTGCGCTGCTCGTCCTGCTCGTCGGCGCCCTGGGCGCCCCCGACCTCGACATCCTCATCGACCCCCTCCTGGGCAACCGCTGGTTCGCCAACCACGGCGGCCCCACGCACAGCCTCGCCGCGGGCGTCGCCTTCGCCTTCCTCTTTACAGCCGCCGCCAGGATCCTCGTTCCCGCTCCGCTCCTGAGGCTCTGGCTCGTCGGCCTCCTCGCCTACTGGTCTCACATCGTGCTGGATGCATGCACCTTCGGCCGCGGCGTCATGATGCTCTGGCCCTTCACCGGCGAACGCTTCGCCACCCCCATCCCCCTCTTCGTCGGCGTCCGCCACAGCGACTGGGGCGACTGGCCGGGTCACCTCATCACGCTCTCCACGGAGTCCGCCTTCGCCGTTCTTGTCTGGCTCATCGCCGCGCGCACACGCCGCCGCGTCGTGCGCTCCGCTCCGCAAGGCCCGAACCCCGCGCCCTCGCACACCAGCCTCCAGGGAGCCCTGAGGTGAGCCCGCGCCAGACGCTGACGCACCGCCAGGACAGGCCCGCCGCATCCCACGACCTGCCCGCGGCCCCGCGCAACGTCCCCATCTTCCTCGACGCCCACGCCCACTACTACCCGTGTTTCGATCCCTCCCGCTTCCTCGACCATGCCGCGGCGAACTTCGCCCGCGCCGCCGCCGATCGCGGCTTCGCCCTCCAGGCTCCCCCGCACCTCGTCATCGCCTCCACGCCGATCACCCGCGGCCTTGCCGACCTCCGCGATCGGGCCCGCCGCCGCAGCGCGGGCCCATGGCGCCTTGAGCCCACAGCCGAAGCGGCATCTTTCCTTGCCACACGTCCCCCGCGCGCCATCCCCGACCTCGTGCTCATCGACGCCGTCCAGGCCTCTACCGCCGAGGGGCTCGAGGTCCTCGCCATCGCCGGCGACCGCCCCATCGCCGACGGCAAGCCCTTGCGCGACACCATCGCCGCGGCCCGCGACGCCGGCGCGATCGTCGTCATCCCCTGGGGATTCGGCAAGTGGTGGTTCGCTCGCGGCCGGGCGGTCCGCGACCTTCTGGCTTCCCTTGCCCCTGGCGAGATCCTCCTGGGGGACTCCGCCGTCCGGCCGCGTTGCTCCCCCACGCCCGTCCCGCTGCGCCTCGCAGCCGCCAGGGGCGTGCGCATCCTCCCCGGCACCGACCCCCTTCCCCTCAGATCCGAGTCCGGCCGCGCCGGCCGCTACGGCTGCATCATCGACGCTCCGTTTGATCCTGACCGCCCCGCGGCATCCCTCGCCCGTGCCCTGGCCGACCCCGCAACCTCCGTCCGCCCCTTCGGGCTCCGCGAGCCGCTCGCCTTGTTCCTCCGCTCGCAACTCGCGCTCCGCCTCGCTCGTTCCGCGCCGCGCTCCTTCACGCAGGAGGACGCCGCATGACCGGCCTGCTCCGACGCAACATCCCCGACGCCGCCGGCCGCGAGCACGGCGTCATCGTCGTCGGCGGCGGGATCTACGGCGCCTTCGTCGCCCTCGAAGCCGCCCGCCGCGGCCTGCACCCGCTCCTCATCGAGCGCGCCGACTTCGGCGGCGCCACCAGCCGCGCCAGCCTCCGCATCGTCCACGGCGGCCTCCGCTACCTCCAGTCCCTCGACCTGCGGCGCTGCCGCGAGTCCGCCGGCGAGCGGGCGTGGATGCTCCGCGAGTTCCCGGACCTTGTCCGCCCGCTCACCTGCCTTCTTCCCCTCTACGGCCGCATTCTCCGCCGGCCCGCGGCCTTCCGACTCGCCCTCGCCGTGGACCGCCTCGTCACCCGTGGCGCAGCGCAGGGCGGGGGCGCCCTCCCCCCCGGTGAGGTCCTCTCCGCCGGGGAGGTCGCCGACCTCTTCCCCCTCGTTGAGCGCACCGGCCTCCGCGGCGGCGGCCTCTGGCGCGACGGCCTCATCGCCTGCCCCGAACGCCTCATCATCGAGGTCCTCCGCTGGGCCGTCGCCCGCGGCGCGATCGCGGTCAACTACGTCGAGGCCGTCGGCCTCCTCCGCTCCGGTCCCGTCGTCGCCGGCGTCGCAGCACGCGACCTCGTCACCGGCCGCACCGTCGAGTTCCGCGCCCCCGCCGTGATCAACTGCGCCGGTCCCTGGTGCGTTGAAGTCGGCCGGCGACTGGATCGCGACCTCCCCTCGCTCTTCCGCCCCTCCCTCGCCTTCAACGTCCTTCTCGACATGCCCCCCCCGTGCCCGCACGCGGTCGCCGTCGCTCCCCCGCGACGCCGCGCCGGGCTCTACTTCCTCGTCCCCTGCCACGGCCGCGTCATGGCCGGCACCGTCCACCTCCCCTGCGACGCGGAGAACCCGCGCACCGAGCCCGCACCGGAGCAGATCGACGCATTCCTGAGCGACCTCGCCGCCGCGATCCCCGGCTGGACCCCCGCGCTGCGCCACGTCGTCGCCGTCCTGGCCGGGAACCTCCCGGCGGACGCCCCCGGCTCCGCGCGGCAGTGCACGCGTCCGGTCATCCTCGACCACGCCTCCCTCTCGCCCCCCGGCCCCCGCGGGCTGTGGAGCGTCAGCGGCGTGAAGTTCACCACCGCACGCCGCGTCGCCGAAACCGTCGTCCGCCGCGCCTTCCCCCGCCGCGGCCGCGAGATCCACGAGGACACCGGCCGCCCACCCGCCGAGACCTGGCCCGCGCTCCTGAGCCCCGACGGCCTGCTGCGCGAGGTCCCCGGCGTCGCCGCCGACCGCCTCCGCGCCATCGTCGAAGAGGAGGCCGTCGTCCACCTCGACGACCTCATCCTCCGCCGATCCGCCTGGGGGCTCGATCCCTCCCTCGCCGCGGCCGCCGCGGAGCGTGCCTGCGACCTGCTCGGCATCGACGAGCCCGACCGCCAATCCGAGATGGCCCGGCTCAAGGCCGCCCTCGGCCCCCTCCCCGAGCCCGTGCGTTCCGCGCCGACGTACCAGGTCGCCCGCGGCCCCACGGCGCTTGCTCCGGCGTTCTCTGGTCGGAGCGGCCGCGGCGGCGTCGTGGGCGACAACGGCGCCGTTGGGAGCGACGCGCGGATCGGCGTGGCGCACCAGGCGGGCGGCACGGGAGGCGGACCATGAACATCCTCTTCCTCGCCCCCCAGCCCTTCTATGTCGAACGCGGCACACCCATCGCCGTCCGCGCCGCCGTTGAGGCCCTCGCCGACGACGGCCACCGCATCGACCTGCTCACCTACCACGCCGGCGAGGACATCCCCCTGGGCCCGAACGTCCGCGCGCTGCGCGCCCCCCGCCCGCCCCTGGTCCGGCGCGTCCCGATCGGCCCCTCCTGGCAGAAGGCCGCGTGCGACCTCTTCCTCCTCCGCGCCGCCTGGCGCTGCTGCGCGGCCGGACGCTACGACCTCGTCCACGCCGTCGAGGAGGCCGCCTTCATCGCCCGGCTCCTCCTCCGCCGCTTCCGCGTCCCCTTCGTCTACGACATGGACTCGCTCATGAGCGAGCAGATCGCCGATAAGTCGCGACTCCTTCTTCCCGCCGCCGCGGCCTTCTCCCGCCTGGAGCGAGCCGCCATCCGCGAGTCCCTCGGCGTGCTCGCCGTCTGCCCCGCGCTCGTGGACTTCGCCAGCGCCCACCACCCCGCCGGGCGCGTCGCGCTCCTTCCGGACATGCCGCTGGACCCCGGCCCTGCCCCTGCCGACGCCGCGAACGACCTCGCCGCCATCGACGGCCTCAAGGTCCTTTACGTCGGGAACCTCGAGCCTTATCAGGGCGTGGAGATCCTCGTCCGCGCCTTCGCCCTCGTCGCCCCCGAGCGGCCGAACGCCACGCTCGTGATCGTCGGCGGCCCCGCTCACGCCGCCGACGCCCTCGCCCGCCTCGCCCCGGACCTGTGCGGCGCCGGGCGCATCCGCTTCCTCGGCCCGCGACCCGTCTCGCACCTGCGCGCCCTTCTCGCCGCCGCCGACATCCTCGTCTCCCCGCGCTGCGCCGGCCGGAACACCCCGATGAAGATCTACAGCTACCTCGACGCCGGCCGGCCCATCCTCGCCACCCGCCTCCCCACGCACACCCAGGTCCTCAGCGACGCCGTCGCCGTCCTCACCGATCCCGCCCCCGGCTCCATGGCGCAAGGCCTGAAGCGCCTCATCGATTCGCCGGACCTGCGCCGACGCCTCGGCGAGGCCGGGCGCGACCTGGTCCGGCGCGACTACAGCCCCGCGGCCTTCCGCCGCCGCATCCGCGAGTTCTACGACGCCCTCGCCCCCATCCTCACCCCCGCCGACGCGGAGCGAGCCCCGCCCCGCGCCGGCGTCTCCCCGGCCGCACCATGAGATCGGAGCCACCCATGCGAACACTCATCACCGGCGCAACCGGGGTCATCGGCGGCCACCTCGCCCGCGCTCTCCTCGCCCGCGGCGAGCACGTCCGCATCCTCGCCCGCCCCACCTCCGATCCTTCCAAACTCGCCGCCCTCGGCGCCGAGGTCGTCACCGGCGTCATCGAACGCGCCGCCGACGTCCGCCGCGCCGTCGAAGGCGTGAACCGGATCTACCACTTCGCCGGCGTCTTCCGCACCGCCGGCCACCCCGACACCTACTACCACGAGATCAACGTCGGCGGCGTCGAGAACGTCCTCGCCGCCGCCCAGCGCTACGGCGTCGAGCGGACCATCCACGGCAGCACCATCGGCATCCACGGCGACGTCGTCGAGATCCCCTGCACCGAGAACTCCCCCGCCAACCCCGGCGACGTCTACCAGCGCACCAAACTCCTGGGCGAACGCGCCGCCATGAACGCCTTCGCCCACGGCCTCCCCGGCGTCGTCGTCCGTCCTTCCTCCGTCTACGGCCCCGGCGACACGCGCTTCCTCAAACTCTTCCGGACGATCCAGAACGGCACGTTCCGCATGATCGGCGACGGCCGCACCCTCCTCCACCCCGTCTACCTCGACGACCTCATCGACGGCCTCATCCGCTGCGGCGAGCGCGAGGAGGCCCTCGGCGAGGTCTTCATCCTCGCCGGCCCCCGCTACCTCCCCCTCTCCGAACTCGTGACCCTCATCGCCAGCGCCGTCGGCGTGCGGCCCCCCCGCGGCAATCTCCCCGTCTGGCCCTTCCTCGCCGCGGGCGCCGCCTGCGAGGCCATCTGCCGCCCGCTGGGGCTGGAGCCTCCCCTGCACCGCCGGCGCGTCCACTTCTTCACCAAGAACCGCGCCTTCTCCATCCACAAGGCCCGCCGCCTTCTGGGCTACTCCCCCCAGATCGACGTCGCCGAGGGCGTCGCCCGCACCGCCCAGTGGTACATGCGCGTCGGCCTCCTCCGCCCCGTGAAAACCGCAGCCGACGGCCGACCGGGAGGACACGATGCACGCCTCGAAGGAACAGAGCATGACCCAGCCCGCGACCCGCGCCGCGCGACCACGCCGTACGCTGCGCAAGGAGCCGGTGATTGACGGCCTCGCCCGCACCGACCGCTCCGCGCTCGACAAGTACCGCGACTTCTTCATCGGCCGCCCCGGCCTCTGGCCGCTGCTGCGCTTCGAACTCGTCATGGCCATCGCCGCGGGGCGCACCGGCGCCCTCGGCTACCTCCTCCGGAAGAAGCTCTTCCCCCGCCTCTTCGCCTCCTGCGGCCGAGGCGTCCAGTTCGGCCGCAACATCGCCCTCCGCTGCCCCGCCCTGATCCACATCGGCGACCGCACCGCCATCGACGACGACTGCCTCCTCGACGCCCGCGGCGCGGGCGTTTCCCCCGACGCGCCCGAGCCGTCCGAGGCGCCGGCCCCCGCTGATCCGCTCCCCGGCCTCCCCCCCGGCCTGCGCATCGGGGCCGACGTCCTCATCGCCCGATCCACGATCGTCCAGTGCAAGTGCGGCCCCATCTCCATCGGCGACGGCTGCTCCATCGGCAGCGGCTGCATCCTCTCCTCCGCCGGCGGCATCCGCATCGGCAGGAACGTTCTCGTCGCCGGCGCCTGCTACATCGGCGGCGGCCGCTACCGCACCGAACTCACCGGCACGCCCATGATGCACCAGGGGCTCTACTCCCAGGGCCCCGTCGTCATCGGCGACGGCGCGTGGATCGGCGCGGGCGCCGTCGTCCTCGACGGCGTCACCATCGGCGCCGGCGCCGTCGTCGGGGCCGGCGCCGTCGTCCGCAAGGACGTCCCCGAGAACGCCATCCTCGTCCCCGAGTCCGACTTCACCCTTCGCCCCCGCCCCGTTCCCCCGGACATGGCGCGGCTCTTCGCGCAGAGGCGCGACGCCCCTCTCCATGACGCCCCGGCCGACGCGCCCCCCGCACCGCTTCAGGAGCCTGTCTGATGACGACGCCCCAGCCCCTCCGTGTCCTGATCGTCATCGACCACCTCGGCTTCGCCGGCGGTGTCGTGCACGGCCCGGGCCGCCTCCTCCTCGAGCAGCTCCCGCGCTTCGACCCCGCGCTGATCCGCCCGACCCTCTGCGTCCTCCGCGATCACCACCCCCTCGCGGCCCAGTTCGAGCAGCGCGGCTTCACCCCCGTCTTCCTCGGCCGCGCCAAGTGGGACCCCCGCGCCCTGCCCGACCTCGTCCGCCTCGTCCGCATCACCAACGCCGACCTCCTCCACCTCCTGGGCGAGAAGGCCATGATCCTCGGCCGGATCGCCGCCCGCCGCACCCGCCGCCGCGCCATCATCCACCTCCGCGACACCAAGCGCCCCGGCCTGGCCGTCCGCTTCCTCGCCCGCCGGCTGGCCCCGCACACCGACCTCGCCCTCGGCTGCGCCGACGCCGTCACCGACCTGGCCGTCTCCGATTGGGCCATCCCGCGCGAACGCGCCCGCACCCTCCTCAACGGCATCGACGTGGACCGCTTCGCCTCCCCCTCCCCCGGCGCGCGCGAGCGCATCCGTCAGGAGTTCAGCATCCCCGCCGATGCCCCCGTCGCCGCCGTCGTCGGCCGCATGGCCCCGGAGAAGGGCCACGAGCCCCTCATCCGCGCCCTCCCGCGCCTTCGCGCCGCCTGCCCCGGCGCCGTGCTCCTGATCGCCGGCGACGGCCCCACCCGCGCCGCCTGCCAGGCCGCCGCGCGCGAACTGAACATCGCCGACGCCGTCCGCTTCGCCGGGCAGCGCACCGACATCCCCGACATCCTCGCCGCTTCGGACGTCGTCGCCCTTCCTTCGCTTTGGGGCGAGGGGCTCCCCGGCGCCGTCGTCGAGGCCATCGCCGCCGCTCGCCCCGTCGTCGCCTTCCCCGTCGCCGGCACCACCGACGTCGTCATCCACGGACGCACCGGCCTGATCGTCCCCCAGGGCGACGCCCCCGCCATGGCCGCGGCCATCGCCCGCCTCCTCACCGACCACGACCTCCGCGCCGACCTCCAGCGCGGCTGCCGCGAGCACCGCGACACCTTCCGCATCGAGGAGAACGTCCGCCGCCTCCAGTCCATCTATCTCGAAGTCGCCGGCCGCGCCCCCGCCGCGGCCGCCCCCACGCGCCACCAGCCGGACGAGCCCGTCCGCCTCGAGCACGCCGCACCGGCCTCACGATGACCGCACGCGCCCTCATCTCCACCGCCGATCATCAGGACGCCCGCCCCAGCGCCTCCCCTTCCTCCTCCCTCTGGCGCTGGGCGCGCATCGCCGTCACCCTGGCGCTGCTCGCCCTCGTCGCCTCCCGCATCGACTTCCGCGACCTCGCCGCCGCCTTCGCCGCCGCCAGGCCCGGCCCGCTCCTCCTCCTCATCGCCGTCATCTGGGCCCAGCGCTACCTCGCCGCCATCCGCTGGTGGCTCCTGCTCCGCTGCAACACGCCCTCCCTCCCCCTCTGGAGCGTCGTCCGCGTCACCTTCGCCAGCGACTTCATCGGCCAGTTCCTCCCCGGCACCGTCGGCGTCGAACTCCTTCGTCTCTGCGGCATCTCCCGCGCCACCGGCAACACCGCCGCGGCCGTCTCCTCCATCGTCGCCGATCGCCTCCTCTCCACCGCCGCCCTCGCCGCGCTCGTCCTGGTCGCCCTCGCCGCCGCCCCGCGCACCGTCCAGGTTGACCCCTCCCTCGCCATCGCCGGCTGGGCCTGCCTCGCCCTCGCCGTCGCCGCCGGCGCCGCCGCCATGAGCCCCCGCGCCCGCCGCGCCGCCGAGCGGCTCCTCCCCCGCCCCCTCGCGCGGCGCTTCCAATCCCGCCTCGACAGGGTCTACACCGCCTTCGATCAGTACCGCGCCCGCCGCGGCCTGCTCGCCCTCGGCGTCGCCCTCGCCCTCCTCTTCCAGTCCATCCGCATCCTCATGTACTTCGTCGGCGCCGTCGCCCTCGGCATCGACGCCCCCTTCTCCGCGTTCGCCGTCTACATCCCCATCATCATCTTCCTCACCCTCCTGCCCATCTCCATCGGCGGCTTCGGCGTCCGCGAGGCCGCCTTCATGTACCTCTTCGCCGGCGTCGGCGTCCCCGGCGAGCAGGCCGTCGCCCTCTCCCTCTTCGTCTACATCGTCCACATGCTCTGCCGCCTCCCCGGCGCGTGGTTCTGCGCCGTCGGCCCCGCCGCCCCGCGCCCCGCTCCGTCATCCACCGCTTCCGCCTGCGAGAAAGCCTGAGTCATGCCCCCGACCACGCCCCCGACCTCATCCGCGGCCGCGCCCAGCCCCCCGGTGGGGGGCCGCCTCTTCTGGGCTCTCCTCCTTGCCGCCACACTTATGGGTGCAGGACTGCGCCTCTACAACCTCGGCAGCGCCAGTTTCTGGCTCGATGAACTCCACAACATCCGCACCATGAACAGCCTCTCCGAGGGCCGCTGGCAGTTCACCAAGGTCCTCGGCTACCTCCCCAGTTACGCCGGCCTCCTCGCCGCCGGCGTGGACCCCTCCCAACTCGACCGCGCCGACCCCTCCGGCTGGCGGGCCGCAGGCGTCACCGAACTCAACGCCCGCCTCCCCACCGCCCTCATCGGCGTCGCCAGCGTCCCGCTGCTCGCCCTCGCCAGCCGCCGCCTCCTGGGCGACCGCGCGGCCGTCATCCTCGCGTTCCTGCTCGCCGTCTCCCCGTGGCACATCTACTGGTCCCAGGCCGCCCGCTTCTACATCGTCCAGTTCCTCTTCTACAACGCCTCCCTCGCCATCTACTTCACCGCCACCCGCCCCGGACGACCCCTCGCCCGCGACCGCCTCCTCACCGCCCTCGCCCTGGCCGTCCTCGCTTTCATGTCCCAGCCCACCGCCATCATCCTCGGCGCCGTCTTCGCCGTGGACTGGGCCGTCGCCGCCCTGCGTCTCCACCGCGACAGCCCCGTCCGCCTCGGCGCTTTCGGGTGGGCCGCCTCCCTCGGCGCCGTCGCCTGCTGCGTTCTCCTCTTCGCCGGCGACGCCCTCACCGGCCGCAACACCCTCGCCCAGGCCCTCAGCGACCCGATCCACCAGACCCCCTTCCGCTTCGTCCTCGCCTCCACCTACCTCATCTGGCCCTCCGTCACCGCCTTCGCCGCCCTCGCCGGCCTCTACCTCCTCCGCGACGACCCACGTCTGGCCGTCTACCTCGGCGCCGCCGCGGCCGTCCCCATCCTCTTCTTCGCCGCCCTCTCCGTCGGCCTCCCCGTCGGCTCCCGCTACGCCTTCATCAGCACCTTCGCCGTCCTGGCCCTCGCCGCGGCCGCCCTCGACCGCACATGGGGTCTTGTCCGCCCCCACGCCGGACTCCCTCTCGCCGCGGCCCCGATCGCCGCCCTCCTCGTCGGCTCCCTCACCGCCACGCTCGTCGCCCACCAGAGCGGCGGCAACCTCCACTCCCGATGGCGCGAGGCCGTCGCCGCGCTGAACGCCCGCCGCGCCCCCGGCGAGCCCGTCTACGCCAGCAACGCCTACATCGCCTCCTACTACCTCGGCGAGCGCGCTCTTCCCCTCCCCGCCTCCCCCGAGGACGTCGCCGCCATCCCTCACGTCGCCTGGTTCCTCATCGACAACACCAGCGACCGCACCTCCCGCCGCTTCTGGCTCCTCCCCCGCGCCGAACTCGTGGACTACTTCCCCCTCCGCGCGCCCCACGTCGCCTCCTGCGTGCAGGTCTACCGCCACGCCCCGCCCTGACGCCCCTTCTCATGCGCCGGTACCATGCCCACGCTCCCGCCCCGGCCGACCCCGCATGAACGTCGCCCTCTTCATCACCTGCCTCACCGACAACTTCTACCCCCGCGCCGGCATCGCCGCCGTCAAGGTCCTCGAGCGTCTCGGCTGCACCGTCTCCTTCCCGCAGGCCCAGACCTGCTGCGGCCAGCCCATGTACAACAACGGCTTCCACCCCGAGGCCCGCGCCCTCGCCCGCCGCATGATCCGCATCTTCGCGGGCGCGCCCTACGTCGTCACGCCCTCCGCCTCCTGCGCCGCCATGCTCCGTGAGTCCTACCCGCACCTCCTCCTCGGCGACCCCTCCGCCGCCGCCCTCGCCGCACGAACCTACGAGTTCGCCGAGTTCCTCGCCCGCGTCCTGAAGCCGGACCTCCGCGCCCTGGGCGCCTCCTGGCCCGGCCAGGTGACCTACCACCCCTCCTGCCACCACCGCGCCCTCGGCCCCGACGACCACGCCCAGGCCCTCATGCGCCAGATCGACGGCCTCACCCTCATCCCCCTCGACAAGGCCGAGCAGTGCTGCGGCTTCGGCGGCCTCTTCGCCGTCAAGTACCCCGACATCTCCGGCGCCATGGCCCGCGACAAGGCCGCCTGCATCCTCGCCACCGGCGCGCCCACCGCCGTCTGCAACGACGCCGGCTGCACCATGAACATCGCCGGCGCCTGCCGCCGCATCGGGAGCAGTGGGGGGGATCAGGGGAGGAACGCACCGCTGCCCCGCTTCACCACGCTCGCCGAGATCATCGCCGAAAGCCTCGGCCTCCTCCCCAGCGGCACGGGCTTCCAGCCCGTGTCTTCCTCTTCTCCTTCTTCTCTACCTCAGGGGGCCACGGCCGGCGGTTCTGCACCGGCCGTGCTCCCACCCTTCGCTTCCACATCCTCTTCGCCGCCCCCTCTCCCCTCAACACGTCCTCCCCAATCCTGACCCGACCTCCCCGATGGCGCCTCCAACCCCCGAGCCCGCCGCTCCCTCACCCGAGCACCCCCTCGACCCCCCTCTTCCGTACACCATCGCCGCCCGCGCCCGCCGCGCCGCCGCCGACCTCCAACTCCAGCAGTTCGTCAATACCGCCACCCGCAACAAGGACCGCGCCCGCGCCGCCGCGTTCATGGCCGCCTTCGGCCCGCGTCTGGACGAGGTCCGCTCCCTCGCCGCCCGCATCAGGCAGCACACCCTCGACCACCTCGACGCCTACCTCGAGCAGTTCGTCGAGAACGCGACGAAGACCGGCGCCGTCGTCCACTTCGCCAGGGACGCCGCCCAGGCCAACGCCATCGCCCTCGCCATCGCACGAGACGCCGGCGCGAAACTCTGCATCAAGGCCAAGTCGATGGTCACCGAGGAGATCCGCCTCCTCCCCGCCCTCGAGGCCGCGGGCGTGACGACCGTCGAGACCGACCTCGGCGAGTTCATCCTCCAACTCGACGGCGACGCCCCCTCCCACATCGTCACCCCGATGATCCACAAGGATCGCACCGCCGTCGCCCGCGCCTTCGTCCGCGAACTCGGCGCTCCCTACACCGAGGACCCCGCGCACCTCACGCTGATCGCCCGCGCCCACCTCCGCTCCCTCTACCGCAAGGCCGACCTCGGCATCACCGGCGGCAACTTCCTCATCGCCTCCACCGGCTCGCTCGTCGTCTGCACCAACGAGGGGAACGCCGACTTCTGCATGAGCGGCCCCCGCACCCACATCGCCATCGTCGGCATCGAGAAACTCATCCCCGCCCCCGAGCACCTCGGCGTCCTCCTGAAAGTCCTCGCCCGCAGCTCCACCGCCCAGCCCCTGACCGTCTACACCACCATCATCACCGGCCCCCGTAGCACGGGCTTCCAGCCCGTGCCCTCTTCTTCTCTCCCTTCTTCCCAGCCTCCTCCCCACACCCCGGACCAGGATCAGGACGGCCCCGCCCACCTCCACATCATCCTCCTCGACAACGGCCGCACGAAACTCCTCGCCGACGGCGCGGACGGCGGCGCCCGGGAGATCCTCCGCTGCATCCGCTGCGGCGCCTGCCTCAACGCCTGCCCCGTCTACCGCAAAGTCGGCGGCGGCCACGCCTACGGCGCCGTCTACTCCGGCCCCATCGGCGCCATCCTCACGCCCTCCCTCAAGGGCCTCCGCAACTACCCCGACCTTCCCCACGCCTCCTCCCTCTGCGGCGGCTGCTCCGAGGCATGCCCCGTCAGGATCGACATCCCCCGCCACCTCGTCCGCCTCCGCCGCGAGATGGCCGCCTCCGGCCTCACCGGCGTCCGCCGGCGCATCGCCATGCGACTCTGGGCCGCCATCCTCCAGCGCCCCGCCTTCTACCGCCTCGCCGCCGCAGCCCAGCGCTCCCTCCTCCGCGCCGCCGCGGAGCCCGGCGTTCCCCCGGCCGGCCCCTGCACCGACCATCGCTGGCTCACCGACCTCCCCGCCCCGCTCGACGGCTGGACGGCCGCGCGCGACTTCCCCACGCCCCCTTCCTCCTCCTTCCGCGACTGGTGGCGCACCCGCCGCTTCGAGGAGGAGCGCCCGTGACCATGTCCATCAACACAAACCTGGGTGAACCCCGCGACGACTTCCTCGCCCGCGTCCGCGCCGCCCTCCGCCGCGGCCACCCCATTGCCCCGCCGCCCCCCCCGACTCCCCTGCCCCCCTCCCTCGAACCCGCCCGCCTCGTCTCCCCCGCCTCCACCGCCGACCTCGCCGACCTCTTCGCCGCCCGCGCCCAGGCCGTCGGCATGCGCATCACCCGCACCACCGACGCCGACCTCTCCGCCCGCCTCGCCGCCCTCCTCACCCAACTCGGCATCCGCTCCGCCGCCACCAGCCTCACCCCCGGCCCTCTTGCCGACGCCGTCCACGCCGCCCTCCGCGCCGCCGACTGCGCGCCCATCCCGCGCCCCGCCGAGCCGACGCTCGACCACCACTACCCCGCGGACGCCGGCATCACCGACGCCCACGCCGCCATCGCCGAGTCCGGCTCCATCGTCCTCCGCTCCGGCCCCCATCACTCCCGCGGCACGCACCTCGTTCCCCCCATCCACATCGCCCTCCTCCGCGCCACCCAGATCCTCCCCGACCTCCTCGACCTCGCTCCCACCCTCGCCGCCGCATCTTCCCCTCTCCCCTCATGCACCCTCATCATCACCGGCCCCAGCAAGACCGCCGACATCGAGGGCATCCTCGTCACCGGCATCCACGGCCCCCGCGAGGTCCACATCCTCCTCATCGATGAATGACCCCTCCCTGTGGCACGGGCTTTGGGGGGGCGGCCCATGTCTCCCCCTCTTCCTCTCCTCCCTCCCCCCTCTGCATGCCTTCCCGACTCCCCCCCCCTCACCTCTTCACCTCCTCACCTCCTCACCTTCTCGCCTCTCCCCCAACACCCCACCCCCGCGCCAAACCCGCCGCTCCCACCACCCCCGCATCCTCCCTCAACACTGTGGCAACCACCTCCACCCCCTTACTGGTCTCGTAGAACGCATTCTTCCGCGTCGATTCCCGCACGATCCCCACCACTTCCTCCCCCAACTCCTCCACCACCCCGCCCCCGACCACCACCCTCCCCACCCCCAGCAGCGTCACCACGCTCCCCACCGCCACCCCCAGCAGTTCCATCCGCTCCCGCACCACCTCCCGCACGATCGCATCCCCCTCCCGCCACCTCGCCGCGATCTCCCCGGCGCTCAACCGCGCCGGCCCCCCGCGCTCCGCGATCCCCCGGGCCATCGCCGTCCGCGAGCACCAGTCCTCCACCGACCTCGCCCCCACCTCCCCCCGCGGCATCAGGATCATCTGCCCGACCTCCCCGCCCGTCAGACACGCCCCGCGCTGCACACGCCCCCCCAGCACCACCCCGCCGCCGACCCCCGTCCCGATCCACACCGCCAGCAGGTCCCCCCGCGCATCCGGCCCGCATCCGGCGATGAACTCCCCGTACGCCGCGGCGTTGACGTCGTTGTCCACAAACACGCGCACGCCCCCCAGCCGCGCCGACAGTTCCGCCGCCAGCGCCACGCCCCGCCACCGCAGGTTCGGCGCGTGCGTCACCACCCCCCGCTCCGTGTCGATCGGCGCCGGCGCCCCCACCCCAACCACGCTCAGCCGCTCCACCCCCACCCCCGCCGCCTCGCACGCCCCCCGCACCCCCCCCGCCATCCGGTCGATCACCGCCCCGACCCCCTCCTCCCCCCATGTCGGCATCCCGACCCGCCCCAGCACCCGCCCCGCGCCGTCCACCACGCCGCACCGCATGTACGTCCCCCCCAGGTCGATCCCCGCCGCCAGCCCATCCGCCGTGCCGCCCATCGCCGCTCTCCTCCGGAACCCCTCCTAGCGTACCGAAGCCCCGCTCGACCGGGAACCTCTCCGACGCGAACCACATCAGAGGAACACGCCATGCTCTTTCGGATGATCTACGACGACAAACTCGCCCAGGCCGCTTACCTCATCGGCTGCCAGCGCACCGGCGAGGCCATCGTCATCGACCCCGAGCGCGACGTGGACCGCTACATCGACCTCGCCCGCAAGGAGAACCTCCGCATCACCGCCGTCGCCGAGACCCACATCCACGCCGACTTCGTCTCGGGCGCCCGCGAACTCGCCGAACGCACCGGCGCGAAGGTCTACGTCTCCGGCGAGGGCGGCCCCGACTGGCAGTCCCGCTGGCTCGACCAGAAGTCCGGCGGCAGTGGGGGGGACGGCGGCGGTGGCGGGGGCTACGACCACCAGATCCTCCGCGACGGCGACACCTTCTCCGTCGGCAACATCGACTTCCGCGCCCTCCACACCCCGGGCCACACCCCCGAGCACATGGCCTACCTCGTCACCGACCGCGGCGGCGGCGGAACCGAGCCCATGGGCATCCTCTCCGGCGACTTCGTCTTCGTCGGCGACGCCGGCCGCCCCGACCTCCTCGAGACCGCCGCCGGGCAGCAGGGCGCGAAGGAGCCCTCCGCCCGCACCCTCTACGCCTCCCTCGCCCGCTTCGTGGACCTCCCCGACTTCCTCCAGGTCTGGCCCGCCCACGGCGCGGGCAGCGCCTGCGGCAAGGCCCTCGGCGCCGTCCCGCAGTCCACCGTCGGCTACGAGAAGCGCTTCAACCCCGCCATCCGCGCCGCGGCGGGCCCGCAGCGCGAGTTCGTGGACTTCATCCTCTCCGGCCAGCCCGAGCCCCCCCTCTACTTCGCCCGCATGAAGCGCATCAACCGCGACGGCCCCCCCGTCCTGGGAGACCTCCCGCGCCCGCGTCGCCTCAGCGCGGGCGAACTTCGCGCCATCGACGCCCGCAAGGCCGCCATCGTTGATACCCGCCCCTGGAAGGCCTTCCGCGAGGGGCACGTCCCCGAGTCCCTCTCCGTTCCCCTCGACAACACCTTCCCCACCATCGCCGGCTCCTACATCCACGAGGATGAGGACGTCTACCTCATCGTCGAGCCCGCCCGCCTCGACGAAGCCGTCCGCGACCTCGTCCGCGTCGGCATCGACAACATCAAGGGCTACTTCGACCCCAGCGACCTCGAGCAGTTCGCCGCCGCCGGCGGCCGCCTCGTCCCCACCGGCGAGGAGGACGCCGCGGCCGCGCGCGACCGCATCGGCACTCCCATCACCTTCGTCCTCGACGTCCGCCGCCGCGACGAGTACGACCAGGGCCACATCCCCGGCGCCCTCAACATCCCCCACATCCGCCTCCCCGCCCACCTCGGCGAGATCCCCCGCGACAAGCGCATCATCGTCCACTGCCGCAGCGGCGTCCGCTCCGCCCGCGCCGCCGCCTACCTCCAGCGCGCCGGCTACGACGTCACCAACCTCGCCGGCGGCTTCCTCGCCTGGGAGCAGGTCAGCGACCTGATCGAACGCTGACCCGCATCCGCTCCGCGGGCGCCACGGCCGGCCGTCCCCGGCCGGCCGTGCTCTCTTTCCCTCTCCCCTCCTGAACCTCCATATCTCAAAGCACCAATCTCCCCCTCCTCCTTTGGCCCTTTGGCCCTTTGCGATCTGGCTCTTTCCCCATGACCTACCCCGCCCTCCTCGGCGCTCTGCTCATCGGCCTCGTCATGGGCCTTCTCGGCGCCGGCGGCGCGATCCTCACCGTCCCCATCCTCCACTACCTTCTCGGCCACTCCGAGAAGGCCGCCGTCGCCGAGTCCCTCGCCATCGTCGGCGCCATCGCCGCCTTCGGCGCGCTCCGCGGCATCCGCGCCGGCAACACCGAACTCCGCATCGTCCTCTCCTTCGGCCTCGCCGGCATCGCCGGCGCCGTCATCGGCTCCGCCGCCGCGCGCCACGTCCCCGGCCCCGTCCAACTCGCCCTCCTCGCCCTTGTCATGCTCGCCGCGGCCACCCTCATGGTCCGCCAGCCCCCCAGGGGCGACGCCCCCCCGCGCCCCCACCCCTTCCCCCTCCTCGCGGCGCAGGGACTCGGCGTCGGCGTCCTCACCGGCCTCCTCGGCGTCGGCGGCGGATTCCTCATCGTCCCCGCGCTCGTCCTCCTCGGCGGCCTCCCCATGAAGCGAGCCGTCCCCACCAGCCTCGCCATCATCTTCCTCAACACCGCCGGCGGCTTCCTCACCCACCTCGCCAACTCCCTCCGCGGCCGCGGCCCCGACCTCAACTGGGCCGTCATCCTCCTCTTCTCCGCCGTCGGCATCGCCGGCTCCTTCCTCGGCGCCCACCTCGGCGCCCGCCTCAACCAGCGCCTCCTCCGCACCCTCTTCGCCGCCTTTCTCCTCCTCCTCGCCGCCTACATCCTCTGGCGCGAACTCCCCGCCCTCCTCCACCTCTAACCGTGGCACGGGCTTTTGGGGGGCGTCCGGCCGTGCTCTTCCCCTGTATCTCTTCTCTCCAATCTCAGATCACCAATCTCCTCCCCTCCTTCTTCTCTCTCCCCCTCCGGCCCCCTCTTCCTCACCTCTACACCTGCTCACCTCTTCACCTCCACACCCTCACCGCTCTCTCACCACACCCACAACTCTGAGCCGATCCAGCAAGAACCCCGCCGCCGCCTCCGTATCCTCCCGCAGCCGCCTCGCCTCCGCCAGCAGCGGTCCCGTGATCGGGTCCGCCGCCGACGCCACCCGCTCCCCCGTTCCCAGCATCGCCATCACCAGCCTTCCCGCACCCTCCTCCTCGCTCCCGCCCGCCCTCGCCACGACAGGCCCATCCCCCGCACCCTCATCCACCGCCATCACCACCCCCGCCACGATCACCGCCCCCACAACCACACCCGCCGCTCCCCCGAACGCCAGGATCTTCCACCAGTTTCTCTCGCCCACATACCTCCGCCCCATCCCACGCCCCTCCAGCCGCGACACCGTCCGCGCCGCCAGCCACGCCGGCGGCGCTTCCACCAATCCTGCCGTCGAGCCCCGCAACTCCGCATCCACGTCCCGAAGCCGACGCTCCAGTTCCCGCAGCGACGCCGACCACATCATCGCCGCGCGCACCACCCGCGGCACGCCCCGCCCCCGGTCGATCGACCGCAGCATCACCCACGCCGCCAGCATCCGGATCATGGCCGCACCCCCGGCGTCGCCACCGCCGCCTTCACGCGCACCCCGCTCCCGTCCCGTTCATCCGGCCGCATCTGATTCGTCATCTTGGCATCCACTCCCCTTGCTTCAGTCCGCTCCGCTCCGCCAATCCGAGCGGCCAGTTTCGCCCTCGCACGGCACAGGATCATGCTCACCGCCACCCGGTTCTTCCCCAGCACCCGCGCGATCTGATTCGTCTCCAGCCCCTCCACATACCGCAGCCACAGCGCCGTGAACGGCGTGTCATCCAGCACCTCCCGCGCCATCGCCCACACCGCCGGCAGCCCGCCCTCCCCCTCCTCGCCCGCCTCCACGCCATTCGGCCGCTCCCGCTCCCGCCCCACGATCCCCTCCCGTCTCGCCGCGGCCGATCGCGACCGCAGGTGATCGATCGCCAGCCGCGACGCGATCGTGTGCACCCACGTCCGGAAGCACCGCGCCGAGTCGAACCGCTCCAGGCTCTCCCACGCCCGCACGAACGCCTCCTGCGCGAGATCCTCCGCATCCGCCGCCGGCCTCACCCGCCGCCGCAGCAGCGCCAGCACGTGCCCCTGGTGCCGCTCCACCAGCACCCCGAACGCCGCCCTCGACCCCTCGCGCGACATCGCCACCAGTTCCGCGTCGCTCGCCCCCGGCGACGGCGCGGCCGCGGCGGCATCCCCCCGGCCGAGTTGGGCCCGTGACCCGCTCACCGTCCCTCCGGCCCCCTCTTCCGCTTCTCGTCCTTCGCCGGCCGCCCCTCCTTCTCGTTCGCCTCGCGCGGCTCGTGCCCCGCCCGCCTCGCCTCGAGCACCGCCTCCAGCGCCGTCGCGGCGTCATACGTGAACGACAGCGTCGCCGATTCCCCCTCCGTCTCGATCGAGATCGTCCCCAGCGCTCCCCGCAGGCCGGCGAACCGCGCCTCCTGCCCCGCCATCATCTGCGCCATCGCCACCACGCCCCGCCCCAGGTCCGCCAACTGCCGCGCCCGCTCCGCCGACTCCGCCGTCAGCCGCACCGTCCCGTACACCTGCCCCTCGTGCTCCCCAACCTCCACCCGCAGCGCCCGCGCATTCTCCAGGAGGAACGACGCCCGCGCCTCCCGCGGCAGCATGTCCAGGTTCCCCGCCGCGAACAGCACGACCGACCCCGGCCTTGCCTCCGCGGCCTCCGCCAGCCTCCTGTCCCCACCCCCGGCCACCCGCTCCGTCCCCACCTCCGCCAGATTCGGCCCTCCCCCCTTCGCCGTCTCGATCGCCGCGACGAGGTCGCCCGCGTTGTTGCTCAGCAGGATCATCCCCGCCGTCCCCTCGCTCTCCCCCTCGAGCGCATACCCGTACACCGTCCCCCCCTCGATCACCCACGTCAGCAGCGCGCGCCCCTCCGCATCCTCCGTTCCCTCGACCACCTCTCTCCTCGGATCACCGAACCGCAGCGCCTCGAAGAACTCCCCCGGCGTCCCCGTCGTCCGCAGCAGCGCCACCGCCCGGTCCGGGTCGTTCTTCCCGTACACCGTGACCGACCTCACCCGCTCCAGCACCGGCCACACGCGCCGCCACTGCTCCAACTCCTCCGGCGACAGCGCCGCATCCTGCCACTCGCTCTCCACCAGCGCCCCCAGCCGGCTCCCCCGCGCCGCCTCCAGGTCGATGTGGAACACCCACGTCACGTCCGCCGGCACCAGCCGCCGATCCAGCGGCCCGGCCCGCACCCCCGCCCACGCCATCGCCGCCGCGGCGGCCACCAGCGTCACCACCGCCATCACCACTCGGGACATCACCTCGCTCCGTTCACCCCGCGGCCGCGCCGGGCCGCCTCTCGCCCGCCGCCTCCCCCGTTGGGTACGGACCCGCCCGCCTCCCCGTCACGTCACCCCCGCCCCCTCACCCCCCAGTCTGCCACACAACCCCTACCCCCGCCCCTCCCATCCCCTCATCCCCCCGACAAACCCCACGCCTCCACCCCCTCCTGATCCGGCCCTTTGGCCCTTTGCCGTTCGGCCCTTTCCCCTAAACCTCCACCACCATGTACAGCGACCCCCCGAGCCGCTTCAGCACCTCGATCGAGCAGTTGTACACCTTGTTCCCCTTCGGGGTCTTCCCTTTCGGCACCCCGTTGTGCGCGTGCCCGTGGAAGACCGCCGACAGGTCGAACCGGTCCAGGATCTCCGAGAACCGCGAGCACCCCAGGAACGGCTGCACCTCCGGCGCTTCCCCCTCGATCGTGTCCGGGATCGGGCTGTAGTGCATCAGCACCACCTTCCGGTCCATCATCAGCGTGTGCAGCGCGTTCTCCAGCGCCAGCGCCTCGCTGAGCGCCTCGGTCACGAAGTGCTTTGTCGCCTCCTCCCCGAACGGCCCCAGCATGTACCGCCCGAACCCGCCCCCGAACCCCTTCACCCCCGCGAACCCCACGTCCCCCATCACGTACGTCTCCTCGTCGAGGAACGTCACGTTCGCCCGGCGCAGCACCCGCCGCACCTCCTCCGGCTTCCCCGAGTGGTGGTCGTGATTCCCCAGCACCGCCACCGCCGGGATCGTCAGCATCTCCAGGTCCGCCGCGAGGTGCTCCGCCTCCTCCGGCAGCCCCAGGTTCGTCAGGTCCCCGCACATCGCCAGCACGTCCGCACGCTCGGAGATCTCCGCGAACATCGCGCGGTACTCCCCGCGGTGCGCCTTGTGCACGTGCAGGTCCGCCACCGCCGCGACGCGCAGTTTCGCGTCACGCTTCCCCGCCCCGGGCTTCGCCGGCGGCACCGCCGCCCACGCCGTCGCCCCCGCCTTCGGCGCACCCTCCCCCTTCGGCGCACCCTCCCCCTTCACCGCCGTCTCGCCCTTGGCCGGCTTCTGGTCCTTGGTCATTTCCGCCCCATCCGCTTGCTCAGCCGGTCCACGTGGTGGTCCCCGACCACGTCCGCGAAGCCCCACTCGCTCACGTCGATCTCGAAGTCGTCGCGCGAGAACAGCCGCCCGCGGCACACCCGCTTGTGCGCCTCCGGCAGCCGCCTCAGGTCCTCGAACCGCGACAGCAGCAGGTCCAGCACCCACGCCGGCACCGCGTCCCGCTCCGACGGATAGATGTACCGGAACCGGATCAGGTGCTCCAGCAGCACCTCCCAGTGCTGGTCGAAGTGGTGCACCAGCCGCCGCCAGTCGATCTCCCGGTGCTTGCACAGGATCACGTGCGCGATGTCGTTCCCGTCGTACTTGTACCGGTCCATGATGAACGCCTTCCCCCACACCAACTCCGTCGGCGCCAGCATCCGAACCGTCACCCCGTGCACCCGCGCGCGGTGCTCCTCCACGAACCAGGCGTCCGTCACCGGCGCCACCGCGTTGGCCGACCCGAAGATCACGTCGCAGTACAGCCGCCCCTTGTTGACCTTCGCGATCCACCGCTCATCCTCCACCTCCGTCTGGTACCCCGCCTCCGCGCACAGTTTGAGCAGCCGCGGGTAGTCGCTCGGACGGCAGAAGATGTCCAGGTCCTTCGTCTCGCGGCTCTGCCCCGTGTACGAGTTGATCGCGAACGTCCCTCCCACCAGGAACGGCACCCGCGTCGCCTTCAGAAACCGCAGCAGCCCGCCGTAGAACGCGGCGCCTCCCGCCCCCCCGGCCCCGCCGCCCCCAGGCGGCGTTCGTTCCCCCTGCCGCGCCTTGGCAACCATCCCCGCTCCCGGCGCCGCAGCGCCCGCCGACCCCAGGCGTCGGCCACCGCACGCCCGCCCCCCATCCCCCCTCCGCTCCCACGCCCACCTCCCGCGGCAAAGCCTAGTGCCCCACCCGGCCCGACCCCCTGAACGCCCCCTCAGCCCAGCCGCCCCTCGTGGCACGGGCATCCTGCCCGTGTCTCCCCTCTCTCTCCCTCCTCCTCTTCCGGGCGCCACGGGTGGGCCGCTTCGGCCAGCCCGTACTCCCCTTTTCCGCCCTCTCCCCTCCCTCTTACGACTTCTCACCTCCCTTATCCCCCGCCCCCCCACCCCCGCCGTACAACCCCAGCACCTTCCGCACCAGTTCCGCCAGCAACCCCGCATCCGTCGGCCGCTTCTCGATCTTCACCGTCCACGTCCCATCTGCCTTCCGCTCGATCTTCACGTGCGTCTGCAGCGCCGCGATCAGCGCCGCCGACAGCGCGATCCCCGTCCAGGGGTCAGCGAACGTGTGCACCCGCGGCCCGTCGATCAGCCCCTCGATCCCCTCCCGCTCCCCCTCCTCCGACGCCGCCAGCAGTTTCAGCGCCAGCCGCGCCGCCTCCCCCTCGCTCGCCCCCGTCCCGTCCCCAGCCACCCCCACGCCGAACGCCTC
>ERZ777003.217-NODE-217-length-120628-cov-8.922760_pt1 | contig 120628 bp, 95 predicted proteins | sample MGYA00374956_ERZ777003 | MGnify/ENA primary metagenome ERZ777003 (study PRJEB29302, sample SAMN06268252) | bioreactor metagenome | isolation source: Joint BioEnergy Institute, California, USA | place: USA:Joint BioEnergy Institute, California, USA | collected...
TCGCCTCCATATTGCTCTCCCCCGTGTTCTACCCACTTGAAACAGCGAAGAACCTCACTTCGGGATGTTGCGGCCTATTTCGCGCACAATACTCGGGGCCCGTGACCGCCATCGACACATGAGGGTGCTCACTTAATTCGCAAGCCCTTACTGTTCCAGACCTTACTGTTCCTTGTGTTGACCACCGGCAGCGGGCCTGAAACATTTGACGCATGAAATCCTTGATCGCCGTCATCGCGCTCCTGGGAGTTGCGGTATCCCCGCAGGCATTCGGCAAAAAGAAATTCGAATACTCCCGCGATTTCGCCGGCACTTATAGAGGCATCTATACCGTGGTCGCCGACGGCACGGGTATCGGACCAGTAACCGCCAAGGTCAACGTTCCCAAGAACGGCCAGAAATTGAGGTTGAAGCTCAAGGGCCTCGTCACCGCGGGGGTCACCTTTCCGGTCAATTGCACCCTTCGATTTGACTCGCGCGGACGAGTCCGCTCGAATGCCGCCACGCTTGGCCTTTTCGGACCGAGCAACACGCTCCGGGCGCGCTTGAAGGGCAAGAACGGGAAGTTTCGGTGCACACTGGTCGCAGCACCGGGGGCAATTGCCCCTGAGCTCGGCCCGTTGGTGAGCTCCATCCGCTACGAATTTCAGTTCAAGAAGAAATCGCTCACCATCACGGGCGTGGGAACGGCGAACGACACTCCGATCGGTTTTCAGTTCCGGTAGCGCTGACGCAGCAGGCTCTTAGAGGGCGAACGCCTCCGACTCTGCGGGGCAAACCTCGCCGCTTCGTCGAGTTTGCCCGTTGAAAGGAGACAACGGGACTCGGCCTCCTCAGGAGAACCATCCCGGCTTGTCACCCAGCAAGCTCCGCTACCTTGTCCGGGTCAACGTATTGGCGATCACTGCAACGGGGTCGGGGAATTCACCGGTGATCGACCCGCCAGAACCCCGATACCGCTCTCATCCCGGGCGGCATATAGGTTGTGCCTTATGGTGGAAACTTTGGGGACCGAACAGAGCGACGCACGCGTCGAGGAAATCCAGGAAGAGCAATACCATGCCGGCTCGCCGTTTCCTCAGGGAGCGACGTGGGATGGAAAAGGCGCGAACTTCGCGTTGTTCTCCGAATCGTCGGAGAGTGTCGAGCTTTGCCTCTTCGACCGCAGCGAGGACCAACATGAGTCCCAGCGCATTCGCCTGCGTGAGCGCACCAACGGCGTGTGGCACATCTATCTTCCGGATGTCGGACCCGGGCAACTGTATGGCTGGCGGGTTTACGGGCCCTACGAGCCGGAGCAGGGGCTGCGGTTCAATCCGAACAAGCTGCTGCTCGATCCCTACGCGAAGGCAATCGGACGGGAACTCACGTGGGACGATTCGCTCTTCGGGTATCCGATCGGCGAGGATGATCTCGCCTTCGATGAACGCGACAGCGCGCCCTTCGCACCGCTCGGCATTGTCGTCGACGACGCGTTCGACTGGGGCGACGACAAACCGCCCGCCACGCAATGGCACGACACCGTGATCTACGAAGCGCACGTGCGCGGGCTCAGCATGCGGCATCCCGACGTGCCGGAGGAAATTCGCGGCACCTACGCGGCGATCGGTTCTCCGCCAATCATCGAGCACCTCACGAAGCTCGGCATCACCGCGATCGAGCTGCTGCCGATTCACTACTTCCTCGACGACCGCCACCTTCAGGAGAAGGGCCTGCACAACTACTGGGGCTACAACACGCTCGGATTTTTCGCGCCCCATCGCAGCTATGCCGCGACGAAGGGACATCCGGCGGACGTCGTGCGCGAGTTTCGCGAAATGGTGAAGGCGCTGCACAAGGCGGGCATCGAGGTCATTCTCGACGTCGTTTACAACCACACCGCCGAGGGCAACCAGATGGGCCCGACGATTTCCTTCCGCGGCATCGACAACCTCGCCTACTACCGCACCGTCGAGGGCGACGCGCGGTATTACATGGATTTCACCGGCTGTGGAAACACGCTGAACATGGTGCACCCGCACAGCCTGCAGATGCTCATGGACAGCCTTCGCTACTGGGTCACCGAGATGCACATCGACGGCTTCCGCTTCGATCTCGCCGCCGCCCTCGCCCGATCGCTCTACGATGTCGACCAGCTCGGTGCGTTTTTCACCGCGATCTACCAGGATCCCACGCTCGCAACGGCGAAGCTCATCGCTGAGCCGTGGGACCTCGGCATGGGCGGGTATCAGGTCGGCCAGTTTCCGGTAAACTGGACCGAGTGGAACGGGAAATACCGCGACAGCGTTCGCAAATACTGGAAGGGTGACATGGGCATGCACAGCGAGATTGCGACGCGCATCGCCGGCAGCTCCGACCTTTACGAGCACAGCGGACGCTCCCCTTCCGCAAGCATCAATTTCATCACCGCGCACGACGGATTCACGCTCAACGATCTCGTCAGCTACAACGAGAAGCACAACGACGCGAACGGCGAGAACAACAACGACGGCGCCAACGACAACGAGAGCTGGAATTGCGGTGCCGAGGGTCCGACGGATGATCCCGGAATCAACGAGCTTCGCGCGCGGCAGATGCGCAATTTCCTCGCCACGCTCATGCTGTCGCAGGGCGTGCCCATGATCTGCCACGGCGACGAGATCGCCCGCACACAGCACGGCAACAACAACGGGTATTGCCAGGACAACGAGATCACGTGGCTCGACTGGAACCTCTCCGAAGCGCAGAAGCTTCAACTCGAATTCACTTCGCGCCTCATCCACCACCGGCGCAAGCACCCCAACTTCCATCGCCGCAGTTTCGCCGAAAACGATCCGACGGTCGCCACGCAGAGCGAAAACATTCGCTGGGTGCGCGCCGATGGCGAGGAAATGAAGCCGGAGGATTGGGAAAACGGCGGCTGGATGCGCAGCCTCGGCATGCTCCTCTTTGGGGATGCGCCCGAGCTGCGCGACCCGAAAGGCCGCCGGGTTCGCGACGACGATTTTCTCGTCCTGCTCAACGCCCATCACGAGCCGGTGAAGTTCAAGCTTCCGCCCGACGTCCGTCGCAAGAGGTGGTTCGTCGCGTTCGACACCGCACGCCCGACGCTGGAAGACGGCCAGGAAAGAATCACCAAGGCCCAGGTCTTCCTCGAGAACCGCTCGCTTGTCGTTCTTCGACACGTCCGTTAAACGGCGGGATGCGATCCCCTCGACCTGATGCCTGACCCGTCATCCACCATGTCGTCCAATTCGCCGTGGTTTGCGACGTATCGGCTGCAGATTCATCATCAGTTCCCGTTGAGCGCGGCCGAACGGGTGCTGCCCTATCTGCGCGATCTTGGCGTCAGTCACGTTTACCTCTCGCCGTGTCTGCAGGCGGCACCGGGCAGCATGCACGGCTATGACGTTGCCGATCCCACGAAGATCAATGAAGAGATCGGTGGCGAGGCGGCGTGGGACAGCTTCGTCACCGCGGCGAAGGAGTTCGGACTCGGCATCCTGCTCGACATCGTGCCGAATCACATGACCACGCACACTTCGAACCCATGGTGGAGCGACGTGCTGGCACATGGACCCTTCAGCGAACATGCCTCGACGTTCGACCTCTTTCCGTTCGCCATCGCGGAGCGTTGGGAAATCGCGATCTGCACGCTCGGCGAGCCCTACGGCCGCGTGCTCGAGCAAGGCCAGTTGAAAATCGACCTCGAGACGGGGCTGCCACGCCTGCGCTACTGGGATCAAACCTGGCCACTGTGCCCCGCATCGTGGCGTCCCTTGCTCGCCGGCGTCGCGCCTGACCTCGCATTCGCCCTTTCGGACCTCGCGAAGTTGCGAACCCTCAATCACCCGGAAAGCGAGGACATCAGCCGCTACCGGCAGCTCGCGACACACGTCGAGCAAACCACGCGTTCACTTCTCGAGGATCCCAAAACACGCGCGAAGATCGCCGCGAAGTGTGAAGAGCTCGCCGCCGATCCGGATCAACTTCACCTTCTCATCGAAGATCAGTTCTACCGGCTCGCTTGGTGGAAACTCGAAGGCGAGATCGTCAACTACCGCCGTTTTTTCAACATCGGCACGTTGATCGGCGTGCGCGCCGAGGCCGGCAGTGTCTTCGAAAAGACACATGCCCGCATCGCGAAGATGGTCAATGACGGTCAGCTTGCGGGATTGCGGGTGGATCACCCCGACGGGCTTCGCGACCCGCGCGAGTATTTCGAGCGTCTGCGCCGCCTGCTGCCCGAAGGGCGCATCTACGCGGAAAAGATTCTCGATGCGGATGAAACCCTGCCCGAGGACTGGCCGATCGATGGAACGGTCGGCTACGAGTTTCTGAGCAAGGTCAACCGGCTCTGGATGGACGAAAACAAGGTGGAGCCGCTGACCGCCGCCTACGCCGACTTCACCGGTCATCCGGTCAATTACTCCGCGCTGCTTCGCGAACAAAAGCTCGCCATCATCCAGGCGCACTTCGTCGCCGATCTCGAACGCCTCAGCACGCTCGCGGTGAACATCGCCCAGCGCCGCTGGAAAACGCACGACCTCTCCCGGTCGCAACTGCGCGAAGCGATCGTGCAGCTCGTCGTCGCGCTGCCTGTCTATCGCACCTACCTCACGCCGGACTCGCGACCCGTTTCCGCCGGGGACGACAAGGTGATCAGCGAAGCCGTCGCGATGGCGCGCATGCATTCGCCGGCCGTGGAGCCCGCGATCTTCGACTTTCTCGACGCGCTGCTCACCAACGAGTTCGACGGGCCGCAGGAGGCGGAATTCATCGCGCGCTGGCAGCAGCTTGCCCCTGCCGTGATGGCAAAAGGCGCCGAGGACACGACGTTCTATTGCTACGACCGTCTCGTGTCGTGCAACGAAGTCGGCTCGAATCCCTCGCAGATCGGCATGGCGCCGTCGCAGTTTCACCAGTTCTGCTCCCATCTTCAGGGCCGCTGGCCACACAACCTGCTCGCCACTTCGACGCACGACACGAAACGCAGCGAGGACGTTCGCGCACGCATCAACGTGCTCACCGAGATTCCCGAGCGCTGGGCCGCTGCGCTGCATCGGTGGTCGGCGATGAATCTGCCGGCATGGAAGGGGCGCGAACCCGATCGACACGCGGAGTATCTCCTCTACCAGACGCTCATCGGCGCATGGCCGATTGGCTTCGATCGCACGTGGGAATATCTGCTGAAGGCCTGCCGCGAAGCAAAGATCCGCACCTCGTGGCACGAGCCGAACACACCCTACGAGGACGGCCTCAAGGAATTCACCGCGACCATTCTGGAGAACGAGGAATTCGTGAACGACCTCGTGGCATTCGTCGAGCCGCTCATCACGCCAGGCCGCATCAACAGTCTCGCGCAAACGCTCATCAAACTCACCGCACCCGGCATTCCCGACTTCTACCAGGGCACCGAGTTGTGGGACCTGAGTCTCGTCGACCCCGACAACCGTCGTCCCGTCGACTTCGACGTGCGGCGGGAATTCCTCAATCGCGGCGAGAACGTGAATGGATCCTTCCGCGAAGACGACTGGAACTCCGGATTCGCCAAGCTCTGGATGATCCACCGCACGCTGAAAGTGCGACGCTCACATGCCGCCGATTTCGAGGGCACGCACCAGCCGCTCAGCGCGCGTGGCTCGCGCCTCAGCCATCTCATCATGTATCAGCGCGGCGGCAATGTGATTGTTGCGGTTCCGCGATTCTCGCTCACGCTCGATGGCGACTGGCTTGACACGACGGTCACCCTCCCGGACGGCACGTGGCGGAATCTTTTCACGACGGCTGAACTCACCGGTGAAATCGAACCCCGCGCGCTGTTTGGAGACTTCCCCGTCGCGCTGCTCACCCGCCAACCATGAAAGTCTGGGCTCCCTTCGCCAAAACCGTCGAACTCGTCACTGATCAATCCACCGCGGCAATGCGTCGCGACGAGCGCGGCTGGTGGCACGCGGAACCTCTGCGCACGGGCACGCGGTATCGATTTCGGGTGGATGGCGAAGGTCCGTTCCCGGATCCCCGGTCCCCGAGGCAGCCGGAGGGACCTCACGGCCCATCGGAGGTGGTCGATCCCTCCACATTTTCCTGGAACGATGCGGACTTCACTCCGCCACCGCTCTCCGACGCTGTCATCTACGAGCTCCACATCGGCACTTTCACTCCGGAGGGCACCTTCGCAGCGGCGGCGGAACGCCTCGAATACCTGCGCGACCTCGGCATCACCCACGTGGAACTCATGCCTGTGGCGACCTTCCCGGGCTCGCGCGGGTGGGGCTACGACGGCGTGAGCCTTTTCGCGCCGCATCCCGCATATGGCACCCCCGAGGATTTGAAGGCCCTCGTTGCAAAGGCGCACAGCCTCGGCCTCGCGATGATTCTCGACGTGGTTTACAACCACCTCGGTCCCGACGGAAACTACCTCTCGAAGTTCGGCCCGTATTTCACCGACCGTTTCAAGACGCCGTGGGGCGACGCGCTGAACTTCGACGGCCCGGAGAGCGACGAGGTGCGCGCGTTCTTCATCGACAATGCGCTGATGTGGCTGCGCGACTATCATTTCGACGGCCTTCGGCTCGACGCCGTCCACGCCATCATCGACGAAAGCGCGATCCACATACTCGAGGCGATGGCCGAGCGCGTGGCGGAGCTCTCGGCGCTCACCAATCGGCCGCTCGTGCTCATCGCCGAAAGCGACATGAACAACCCGCGACTCGTGCGGGATCCGCATCTCGGCGGCTACGGGCTCGACGCGCATTGGGAGGATGACTTTCACCACGCGATCCACGCGTTCTTCACCGGCGAGCGGGACGGCTACTACATGGACTTCGGTTCGATCGACGCGCTGGCGAAGGCCATTGAGCAGGCCTACGTCTTCGACGGCCAATACTCGACCTTTCGCCGCCGCGCCCACGGACGCCCGCCGATCGGTGTCAGACCGGATCAACTGGTTGTCTGCGCGCAGAATCACGACCAGACCGGCAACCGCGCCCTTGGCGAGCGGCTCAGCCAGATGGTCGAATTCGAAGACCTGAAGGCGATTGCCGCAATCACGCTGCTCAGCCCGTTCGTTCCGATGCTGTTCCAGGGCGAGGAATGGGGCGCATCCACGCCGTTTCAATATTTCACCGATCACAACGAGGAACTCGGGAGGCTCATCACGGAAGGCCGTCGGCGCGAATTTGCCGCATTCAAGAGTCACGCGGGCGACATCCCCGATCCGCAGGACCTCGCGACCTTCGAACGTTCGAAGCTTCGCTGGAACGAACTCGACGATGAGCGCCACCGCGAGCTGCTCGAATGGCACCGATCCTTGATCGAGCTGCGGCGCACGATTCCTCACGACGCACCGGCCCACGTGGAATTCGATCCCGACGGCAAATGGCTGACGCTGCGTCGTGGCTCCCTGCTGGCCGTTTTCAACTTCAGCAGAGAGAGCTGCGCGATCCCATTGCCCGCAGCGAATTGGCAGCCTCGCTTTTTTGAAAACCCTGAGGTAGGCTCGACAACATTCCCCCCGAAGTCGACCACCCTCCTCACCGAGTCCTGATGGAATCCTCCCCCTCGACGAATGGCAAAGCCACCGTCGAATCTCTCCGCACCTACATTCGCGAAACCTGGCCGAAGCTGACGCGAAGCGTTCACACGCTCTGCGAAAGCGCGGGCGATCCGAAGACCGACGAGCGTCGCAATGCGCCGCACATCCTTTATTTATCGCCCCGGGAGGACGCCACGGCGGTGAAACGACGGCTTCACGAGTGTCTTTCGGCGGAGGACTTCGCGCGTATCGAGATGCGGCCGATCCCGGGAAATCCGTGGGACAACGACGATCACGGCCTGCTTTATCTACCGGGCGAATACGTCGTCCCCGGAGGCCGTTTCAACGAGATGTATGGCTGGGACTCGTATTTCATCAATCTCGGCCTCCTGCGCGACGGCCAGGTCGAACTCGCGAAGAGCATGGTGGACCAGCAGCTCTACGAGATCGAGCACTACGGCATGGTGCTCAACGCGAATCGAAGCTACTACCTCACGCGCTCGCATCCGCCCGTGTTGAGCATGATGCTCTTCGACGTCTTCAACCACACGGGCGACCTCGACTGGCTCGGCAGGGCGCTTCCGCTCGCGGAGCAATTCCACACCTACTACCTCGTTCCGCCGCATCGCGATCAGGCGAGCGGATTGTCCCGCTACTTCGACGTCGGGCGCGGCACCGCCGCCGAGGTGCTCTACGGCGAGCGCGATCCCTACGGCCGCAGCCACTACGACCGCCTGCGCGAGATTTTCCGTGACCATTACACCGCCATCGAGGAGGTGGAACTTTTCTACGATCGCACGCGCGATTCGCTCACCGAGTATGCACTCAAGGGCGATCGATCGATGCGCGAGTCGGGCTTCGATCCCTCCGGACGCTTCGGGCCGTTCAATCTCGATGCACCGCGTTACGCGCCGGTTTGCCTGAACACCCTGCTCTACGTCTTCGAGCGCAATCTTGCCGAGATGAACCGCCTGATCGGTGATCTCGGCGCGGCCGCTTACTGGGAACGGGAAGCCGCGCTGCGCGTGGACCTGATCAATCACTTCCTCTGGGACGAGAAGCACGGCCTTTACCTCGACTACCATCTGGAGCGTTTCGAGCGCACGCTCTACCCGTTCCTCACGACGTTCTGGCCATTGTGGGCGCGCATCGCCAGCAAGGAACAGGCGGCGCGTGTGATGGAGCATCTGCCGCTCTTCGAAGTCGAAGGCGGGCTGCAAACAAGCTGCTGTGCGACAGGCAATCAATGGGACGCGCCATTCATCTGGGCGCCGCTCCAGCTCATGGCCATCGAGGGCATGCGGCATTACGGCTACTGCCGGGAGGCGGACCGCATTCAGAAAAAATTCCTGAACGTCGTCATGCACGACTTCGCCGGGACCGGCTGCCTCTACGAAAAATACAAGAGCTGCGGCAGCCGCAACGTCAGCAGCGACCTTCGCTTCGGTTACACATCCAACGAACCCGGCTTCGGCTGGACAAACGGCGTCATCCTCGAGCTTTTCCACCAGGACGGCGTCAGCTCCCTCAACCTGAAATGAAACCCGCACCACTCCTCCTCGCGCTTTTCCTCGCCTGCCCCGTCGCTTTCGCCGAAGGCATCAATCCGTTTCCACCCGATGGCGAAGGCACGAAGTTCCACATCGCCTTCGAAAAGACCGAGACCGATTATTCTCCCGAGGAGCTGAATCGCATCTTCCAGGTCGATGGCGACGAAATCCACGTTTACCGGGACTGGGACAAACCTTCCGCGCCCTTTGCCGCCATCGTCACTGCGGACGATTACGAGAATTTCGTGATCGAGCTCGAATACAAATGGGGCGAACGTCGCTTCGCTCCACGCGCCGACCACAAGCGCGATGCCGGACTTCTCTTCTTCGTCCGCGAGCCGGAACGAGTCTGGCCGCCCGCCGTCGAGTGCCAGATCCAGGAAACCGACACCGGAGATCTTTGGTCGATCTACTCGCTGACGAGTGTTCACACCGATGGCGCCGGCAATTTCGATCCGAATGGCGAACTCACCGTGGTCGGAAAGGATGGCGACTTCAACGGCGTCAATCGTGCGGACGCCAACGCCGTCGAGCAACCGGGATGGAATCGCGTGCGCGTCGAGGTGCGCAATGGCGCGGGAAAGTTCTATCTCAACGACAAACTGGTCAACGAATTCGAGACGGCCGCCGAACGTGATGGCACACCGGTGACTTCGGGACGCATTGCCCTGCAGGCCGAAGGCGCGGAACTCACCTACCGCAACGTCCGCATTCAACAGCTGGACTAGCCGTTCTTCGCGTCGCCATTCCGCTTCGCCAGCAATACCGCGGCCCCCTGCGACAGGACAATCGCCAGCAGGCTGCCCGCGGTGACCTCGATCGAGCGCGTCACGGCAATGTAGGGTCCGGCGGATGGCTGCAGGAGCGACGAGCCAATGATCAGCGCGACTGTGACGAGAATGACACGCCAGCCGCCACGCGAGCGAACGAAGAATCCGCAGAGCACGGCGGTGATGGCCAGACCTGCCGGCAGCAGCCAGCGGTGCAAGCCAAACGCGAAGACCAGCGCCATCGCGACAAGCGAGCCGAGAATCGTCAGCACGAGCCGCTCGATTCCGGCGCGTTTCACAGCCTCGGGATCCGAGTCGTAAACGAGCACGAACGAAATGATGGCCCACATCGGATCCGTCTCGAACCGCCAGAAGATCAATCCCAGCAGCAGCGCGCCCAGCGCGATTGCGCCGACACTCACGCAACTCCCGGGAAGCAACTTCGGCCGCATCTCCGCAATGTCGGCGAGCCGGGATTCCGCCGACAAGCTCCGAATCGCCGCAACTTCCGCGATCGACTACTTGAGCGTTTCGTAGGAATACCCTCCGCCTTCACCGGACAGCGAAAAAGATTCGTGCTGCCCGCGTCCTGCTCCGCCAGCGCAGCGACCAGCTCAAGCCAGGTGAACGCACCGGCGTTCTTTCGGACGGTGTTCATGGAATGGGGAAGATATTCCCGCTGAACACCCGTCCCGATCGATCGTCACTCCTTTCCCAAATTCCCCACCAGCTCGGAATCGATTGCCTCGAGCTTGTGCGGATTGCTCACGAGATAGAGCGCCCGGATCCGTCCTCCCTCGAAGGCAAACGACGTCACCATCAGCACGCCATCGCGACGGCGGGTCAGCACGCCGAGGTCGCCATTGACGCGGACAAGACGGTCGCGGTCGTGCGCGCCCGGATGCCGCTTCGCCATGCGGCGGCGCACTCCTATGAGGAAGCGCGCAACATGGTCCGCCGAGCGGATCGGCTTTGGCGCGGACCTCACCACACCACCTCCGTCGCTGTAGAGCACGGCATCCTCGGTGAGCATCGCGAGCAACGTGTCGAGGTTCCCGGTCTCGCAGGCTTCGAGGAACTGCCGCACCATTCGTTCGCTCTCGGGTGAATCCGCTGCTTCGCGCACCTCCCGCCGCGCGAGCTTCGCCTTCGCGCGGCTCACGATCTGGCGGCACGCCGCCTCGCTGCGTCCCACGATCTCCGCGATCTCCGGGTATTCGTGTTCGAACACCTCGCGCAGCAGAAACACGGCCCGATCCACCGGCGCGAGCTCCTCGAGCAGGAGAAGAAACGCGACCCCGAGCGAACCTGCCAGCGCCGCCTCGGCGGAAGGGGATGTGCCGAAGTCACTCACCAGCGGCTCCGGCAACCAGACCCCGAAGTATTCCTCCCGCTCCCGCCGTGCGAGTCGAAGCTGATCGATGCACAGCCGGGTGATCGCGGTCGTGAGCCACGCCCGCGGCTCACGCACCTCGCCACCCTGCTTCTGCCAGCGCAGCCATGTCTCCTGCACCATGTCCTCCGCCTCGGCCACGCTGCCAAGCATGCGGTAGGCGATGCCGAAAAGGTGCGCACGGTGCTCGGAGAACGTATCGATCATTCGAAGCGATGGCCCGGCGGCACGCCAAAGCCCACGGAGAACCGATTCCAGCCGTTGATCGTCACAATGGCCAGCGTGAGGTTCACGATCTCATCCTCCGAAAACTCCGCGCGCACCGCGGCGAAGTCTTCCTCCGAGACCGGTCCCGCCGACAACCGCGTCAACGCCTCCACCCAGCGCAGTGCGGCACGCTCCCTTGGGGTGAAGCAGGTCGCTTCGTGCCACACGCAAAGCATCGTGAGGCGCTCCTCCGTTTCGCCAAGTTTGCGGGCGTCCTTCGCATGCATGTCGACGCAGAACGCGCAGCCATTGATCTGGGAGGCGCGCAGTTTCACGAGCTCGTAGAGCGATGGCTCCAGCCCCAGGCTGGATGTCGCGTTTTCGAGCGCCAGCATGGCTTTGTAGGCATCGGGAGCGGCTTTCCAGTAGGCAATTCTTGGTGTGTTCATACACCAGAGTTGACGGCCGACCTGCAGCGCCTGTGACAGAATGCCGAAAAATTTTCCCCCCGCCCGATCGCTTCACTCGGCGGTTTCGTCGGCAAACCGGTCCGAAACAATGCGCGCCGCCTCCGCGATCACGGCATCACGCGTTTCGGGCTCGGCATCCGGCACCACGTAATACACCGCAATCAGCCACGGTGCCGCACCCTCATGCGGCCAGACGATGGCCACGTCATTCGCAGCGCCGCGCTCGCCCGTTCCCGTCTTGTCGCCGACAGTCATCGACGAGGGAAGCCCGGCACGAATCCGGCGGTCGCCCGTCGTGTTGCCGATCAACCATTCGTTGAGTTTCTCGCGGGATTCGGCGGCGAGCGCGTCTCCGACGAGGAGTTTGTTCATGGTCGCGACCATGGCGGCGGGCGTCGTCGTGTCGCGTGGATCATCGGGAAGGTTCGTGTTCAGATCCGGTTCGGTGCGATCGAGCCGCGTCACGTCATCGCCAAGGGAGCGCAGCCATCGCGTAAAGCCCTCCGGTCCGCCAACGATCGGCAGCAAGAGATTCGCCGCGGTGTTGTCGCTGTATTGAACCGCCGCCGCACAAAGCCCGCCGACCGACATGCTCCCGTTCGCTACATGCTCCTTCGTGATCGGCGCCCAGCTCAGGAGGTCGTCTTGGCCGTAGGAAATTTCACGCTCCAGCGATTCCTTGCCCGCGTCGACACGCTCCAGCACCGCCGCGGCCAGCAGCAGCTTGAAGGTGCTGCACAATGCAAACCGCTCCTTCGCGCGATGAGCGATTTCCTTTCCGCTGGCCGTATCCAGCGCAAACACCCCCAGTCGACCCCCGTGCTTCGCCTCCAGGGCGGCAAGCTCAGCTTCAACCTCCGCGCGGGCGGGAATCGCGACGATGAACAAAAGGGCGGGAAGAATTCGGGCAAGCATACCGTGCAGTTTCCCTGCATCGCGAAAAATGCAAAGCGACAACTTCCGCGTTTCCGAAACTGCGGAGATCACTGGCCCTGAACGCGGGTTTGCGCTCTTATTTCCCCGGCATGCTCGACTTTCTGCATTCGATCGTTGTCGCATTCGTCGCAATGTTCCCGATCATCAATCCGATCGGCCACGCCCCCATGTTTCATGGCATGACGGTCGACGACACCTCGCAGCATCGTCAGGCCATGTCGGCGAAGATCGGGCTCTACGTGTTCCTGATCCTCACCATTTCGCTGCTCTTTGGAAACCTGCTGCTCGCGTTCTTCGGTGTCACCATCGATGACCTCCGCATTGCCGGCGGGCTGCTCGTCGCCAGCGCGGGATGGAACATGATCAGCAACCAGAGCCGCGTCACCCCGCAGGAGCACGTCGCCGCGCAGGAGAAGGACGACATTTCGCTCACGCCAATGGCCATGCCCATTCTCGCAGGCCCCGGCGCAATGAGCCTCGCGCTCGGTCTCTCGGTTTACGGCCGCACGATCACCCATTACTCCGGTTACATCGTGGGCTTCGCCGCGATCGGCGCGCTCACGTGGCTGAGCTTCCGTTGGTGCGATTCGATGGTCCGCGTGATGGGCGTCAACGCCGTGGGCGCGCTCAACCGCGTGCTCGGCCTGTTCATTCTCGCGATCGGTGTGAACATGATCGTCGAGGGCGTGCAGAACGTCTGGCCCTCGGAGCCGGCGGTTCACCCGGCACCCGCGAGTCATCACTGACCGCGATCTCCGTCACTCCTTCGTCGCTCTGCGCGGTCTCCTCGACTTCGCGCCAAGCGGGGAATGGGGCCTATGCGACATCGCGAACGGCGATCCGGCGGCGTGGGGCGACTATGCTGAACGAACCGAACCGGACGCCCGGTTCGTTTGAGAACCGCAACACCTAAATGCAAAAACATTGCGCGCGGTCATTTTGCGAACGAAATTCCGTTAAGCAGCAAATACTCTCATGACCAACCACTCTTGTTTTCGCGTCGTTTTGTTTGTTGTTTCGCTCTTCTTCGTTTCCGGCGCGATGGCCGCGAAGATCGACTTCACCGATTACGCGGGCGCCTACCGTGGATCATGGCTCATCACGGCCGGCACGGAGTCGTTCGGCACCGCCGTGAACGTCGATGTGATTGTCCCAAAGAATGGACGCAAAATGACGCTCGACATGTCGGGCATCCTCGTCGCGGGCATGCAGTCGGTCGGCATTTTCATGACCCAGCGCTTTGACAGCAAACGAAAGCTTAAAAGCACCTCTCCGCTGATGGGCTTCGCCGGCCCAGTGGCAACCCGCCCCACGCGCTTCAAAGGGCGAAACGGAAAATTCCGCGCCACGATCACCGCTTCTCCCGGCGCGAATCTCGTCGGCTCCGACATCTCGGGAACGACCGTGACCTACAAATACAAGTTCACGAGGAAAAAGCTGACGATTACGGGCACAGGAACGCTCATCACTTTCGGAACACCCACCCCCACTGAGCCTCTTCATTTCCGTTCGCAACCACGGGAACTAAGCATTCCCGCACTCCCTGGCTTTTCGCTCCACTTCCCGTTAAACAAAACGGCCTTCCTCTCCAACCGATGAGATTCTCCTTGTTCCTTGCAACCATCGGTGCGCTTGCCGGCTCCGCCCTCGCCGCGCCGCAGACCATTCTCGTGGAGGCTCAGATTGTGGAACTGACCACGAACGATCCGGAGCCTCCGAAAGATCTCTCGAGACTCACCGAAGAGAAAGGCGCGGACGTATTGACATTCTCCACACTCGAGACCCCCTCCGGCAAACCCGCCACGTTGTCGGCCACACGAAGGTTCACGGTTCCCGACAAAGACACCTTTGAAACCGGAGTTGTGTTGACGGTCTGCCCTGCCTTTACCGAGGACCATCGAGTCCAGTATTCGGTCGATTTCGACGCCACCGAGTTTCTGGGATATGCGGCCGATTCGTCGTCTCCCGCCCCGATGTTCTCTACGAACAAGACGATCGGCATCGAGGGCGCCACCGACTTTGGAAAACCGGTATTGCTGGACCTCCGCACCCTGCGCGACGAGCAAACCATTCAGGAACCCGGCAAGCCGGATCACACGGCCACCATTTATCGCCGGACTTTCGCCATCCTGCGTTTCTCTAAAGGCGTTGAGTAACTGTTACCCGGCGCGTCTTCCGCGCAGGGTAATTCCAGAGATTTAGTGAGCTCTCTCTTACTGCGGCAGGCTTCGCTGGAAGGTGGCGCAACGATGCCGACTTGAGATCTACGCAGAAATATTTCGATTTCTAAACGAAAGGCCAGCCTGACGGCTGGCCTTTCTTAATTCAGCGGATTCTGCAGTGGTCGACGGAATCTACGAAAACACCGCTGTCTCCACTCAGTTTCAATGCGAGCGGCGGCGCCTTGCCACTGCGAGCGCCAGGAGCCCCATGGCGATGGCCACACCGTAGGTGGCGGGTTCGGGAACCGCCGAGTAGGTCAGATAGATGTTCTTCCCGTCGCTGTTGACGCTAAACCGGTTGGAGCCGGGAGCATTGGCAAACCCGCTCGTGTCGATCGAAAACGCCCCGGAGCTGAATCCGGCAACATTGCCGGCCGAAGCGATGATCCAACTATACGTCTGAGTCGGGTCGAAATTCTCCGCTTCGCCGGGCTCACCGTTCGATCCGAGCGAGCGGATTTGAACGATGAACGGGTTCACCAGCGTGCTTTGAATGGTTAGATCACCCTCGACGGTGAGCAGATCCCAATTGGTGCCCGCGATGCCTGTGGCGTTGTTGAGTTCCCACACGTAGATTCCACCACCGTTCCATGTGGTGTCGGCGGCCGTAAGGGTGCCGGGGCTGTTGCCCGGCGAAAGCACGCCGCCACTGGCAATGTCGAGCGCACCGACGCTGCCGGTCCCCGTAAGGATGCCGCCGGCTTCCACCGTGGTCAGCGAGCTGAAGGCAATGGAACCGGAAACCGCGAGGGTTCCGCCAGTCACCCGCGTCTCGCCGGTGTAGGTGTTGTTCGCGGTAACCGTCAGTTTTCCGTTGCCGGTCTTCGTCAGGCCGCCGTCGCCGGCGAGGGTTCCCGTGAAGGTCGCGTTGCGGCCGTTGGTGTCGATGGCCGAGGTGGTGCCGGTCGCGAGTGTCATGCCCACGCTGGTGGTGAGGTCGCTGTTGATAACCCGGATGGTTCCGCCACCGAGATTGAAGGCGGCGGTGCCGGCGCCTTTGGCGATGCCGTTGGTTCCTCCCACCTCGAGGGTGCCGCCGTTGAGGTTCACCGTGCCGGTGGAACTGGCGGCCTGCCCGATCACCAAGGCCTTGTCGACCGTTGCGGTGCCGTTGTTGTTGAGCGTGAAGACGCCCGTGCCTCCCTGCCCGACGTAGACGTTATTGAGAACGAAGTGGGATGTGCCGCCGTTCTGAATGAAATGTCCAGTGGTGCCAGCCGACTCTCCAATCCGGACACCATTTCCATTCTCGCTACCCATCGTCAGTGAGCCATCGTCCAACTGGTAGGTGCCGGTTGCGCCGGCAACTCCACTCAAGTTGTATCCAATGTGCACGGGATTGGTGGTCACGATCGACACGACCGAATCCTCGCCCTGTTGATGGATCTTTCCGACGCCGCCGTCGTTTCCAAGGAAGATCTGGGTCCCGGGAACGTCCGTCGTGCCTTGGGTAAACTTGCCACCGTTGAGAATATTCAACGTGCCCTGGCCCCCTACCCAGTCGCCCACGTAAACTGTTGAGCCGGTGCTTGCCTTAACTTCCGCGACGCTACCGATCGTGTAGGTGCCGTCGCCGCCCTCCACACCAATCTGGAAGGCACCGCCTCCGAGATCGACGACACCGCCGCTCTGGATAAATGTTCCCGTAGCGTCAGTGCCGCGACCGATGTCAAACGAGCCATAGGTGCCCGGACTGGCGTTGAAGGTGATCGAACCATCGGTCATCGTCCCGACGCCCGTTCCTCCCTGGTAGCCAATTTGGACGCGGTTCGGGCCCGCCCCGCTGGCAATGTCTACGCTGATGTGACCACCATTGATGTTGAGGTAACCCTCCCCGCCATTGGTTCCAACAACCAGACGGCTCGAAGCAGAAGCTCCAGTCTGCCCGGGCACGGATACAATATCCAGAGTGACATCATCCTCGACGTTCAAGGTTCCCTCGTTGCCGGCACCCGAGCCGATTACGAGGTCCCCCTGCACCGTGGAATCGGTGCTCACAGTGGTTTCGTCACCCAGCGTGAGCGCGCCGAGGCCCGTCTTCGCAAATCCGCCCGTGCCCGCAAGGCCGCCACTGAACGTCGCATTTAAGCCATTGGTATCAATGGTTGAGGTCGTGCCCGCTTTCAGCGTGGGAACCGCGCTCGTCACGAGGTCGCTGTCGATGACGCGAATGGTGCCGCCGCCGAGGTTGAAGGCGTAGTCCGCATTGTTGGAGCCGTAGCGCGGGATCAGCGAACCTCCGCCAATTTCAAGAAAGCCTCCATCGAGATTGTAGGTGCCGCTGCCCACCGCGGAAAGATACAGCAGTGCCCCGCTGTTCACCGTGAAGGTGCCGCCAGTCTGGTTGATCGTTCCCGTGCTGCCCTGGGCAATGCTCGGGTTGTTGGGAGTCGCCACCTGGCTGCCTAAAATCATCACTCCCGTCGAAGCCAGGTCAACCGAAGCACCCCCGCCGATGTTCAGAGTGCCATGGCTCGAAGGAACGCTGGCGCCGTCGCCTTCAGCATGACGACCGAGAATGTTAATCGAGGGATACGCATTCAGGTAGAGCTCTCCGTTCGTGATCGTGTAAACGCCCGTTCCTCCGCGGTTTCCGATGTTGATCGCACGATCCGAGGCCACCTGAACCGTGCCGCCATTCTGGATGAACGTTCCGTTGCCTCCGAAGTCACCGATATTGAGGTCCCTCGGTGTGAAGTTTCCGCCGTTAAGGACGTAGGTGCCGGTGTTGCCGTCCGCGCCGATCGATCCATACCAGAACTGCACCGTGCCGGAATCCTGCTGGATGGTGCCACCGTCGATCTTGAGGTCCCTGCCGGTGTAGGTGCCCCCGTCGAAGATCAACGTGCCGCTGCCGGCTTTGTGGAGATCCCCGCCCGCGGAAGAGAAGGTCCCGGCGATGCCACCGGTAAGGGTGGCCTTCAGCCCGTTCGTATCGATGGTCGACGAAGTCCCGTCGATCAGGTTGAGCGGCACGCTCGTCACGAGATCGCTCCCGTAGACCCGTAGCGTGCCTCCACCGAGATTAAAGATGCCCGTTCCGCCCCCGGAACCACCGGCTCGCAAGCCATTGCTGCCGCCGATTTCGAGGACACCTAAATTGAGGTTGTAGGTGCCGTGGGCGACGCCACTCTGGCCGGAGCCGAGCGCGAGCCCGTCCTTGACGATCCGCACAAGGCCACCGTTTTGATTGACGATGCCGGTGCCACCACTGGTTGGACTCGTATCGCCGCCGACAAGCAGGTAGCCGCGCGTAAGAATGAGCTCGGCATCGCCGGAGATGTTGAGCGTGCCCGTCGGCGCGGGATTGGAACCGGTGCGGCGTGCGCCGACCAGAACGCCGTTACTGTCTGTGCCGTCATCGGCAAGGCCGACGTTAAACGTGCCTCCGGAGAAATTCCAGGTGCCGTTGCCTCCCTGCGAGCCGATGTGCACCGCGCCCACGACAGATACGTCGCCGCCGGTTTGATTGAAAACGCCCGTGGATCCCCAATCCCCGACAAAGAAGAAGCCGCGATTCGTCCCGTTGCCGACCACGAGATTGGCGCCATCCTCGATCGTGAGGGTGCCCACGCCGGCGCCCTCACCGACACGCACGCCCACGTTCCTCCCCAGCTGGGCCAATGTGATGTCCGCCCCCGACTGGAGCGTGAGATGGCCGTCGCCCATCACGACCATCGCGTAGCGGCTGTTTCCGGAACCATCACGAATCGGATGCGGGAGCAGCCCGCCATCCAGATCAATTTTCGAAGCCAGATTCGTCGTCCCCTCCGTCTCGATGACGCCGCCTTGCAAGGTGCCTGGTCCTGACACATTCAGCGTGGCGCCCGGGGCGCTGGAAAGCGTGCCGTTCTCGGCGGAATTGAGAACCAGCGTGCCATCCTCGTTGAGCACCAGGCCCGTCGTCCCCGCAAGGATTCCCAGGTTCCGCGTGTTTTGAAGGCCGGAGACCTCAAGCGTTGCATCCACGTCGACGATCAGGTCCTGCGTCGGTGAAGGCGAAACGCCTCCCCAATTTGCCGGGTCGCCATAATCGGCGATTCCACCGATCGGCCCCGTGTAGCGCTGCGCTTCCGCGAGATCGAGGCTCTCCCCTTCACTGAGAGAGCGAATCTGGGTATTATTCAGGATATTCAGGGCATTCTGGCTCTCAGCAGTGGATAGCTGAGCGAAAAGCGATAGGGAGGACATCGCCAACGTAGCGGCCACCATCGTTGAAACACGTCCCGTCGGGGACAATTGAGACTGCATCTTCATACTACATGTGTGTGGGGAGAGGGTTTTCGTAATTGTTCCTTGGGCCACCGTGGCCTAACCGTCCTGAAGCACGGCGTTTCCGTGCGAACTGGCAGCCTTGCTGCGCTTCGATTCCGACGAGCCGCCCCCGGGTCAGGAAACTGCTGATAACGTGTCTGTTTGAATCAATCGTCGTGCGAAAAACCGATATCGCTCCCGTGGCCAGACGGGCTGAAAAGCCGCCGATCGGTTGATTGCCCACCCCTCCGTCCGGAACGATAAGCAGCGGCAAAACACCGCTTCGAAATCTCGAGCAATCCGTCGTCCTGTCTGCGGGAATCCTCGCAAAATCATGGTCGAGTGCCCGCGACCACCCGGATACAGCAAAGCCCGATGGCAGCGCTGCGCTGGTAAACCGCGACGACTTCATACAACAACGATCCAAAGAACAGCAAGGGACCGGCTATATGTCAAAATAAAATTTAACTAAGTTGATTATCAACTTTGTTGATGGTTTGTAAAAATTTAGACACTTCGACCCAAGATATTGATATTCAGAATATTGCAATGTTGGTTTTGAGATTAACCTTGTATTTCGCCATAAAATTTTACCGAGCCATTTTATCTGCAGAGCTATTAATTACTCGCTCGCATTAATTAGTCCATTTGCTCCGCTCCACGGGAAAAAAGTGTGACGTCGCGCAATAAATGACCCGTTTTTTCATAGTTCCCGCCTTCCATTAACCTTGCAGGCGGCTTCCCGCCCGCTCGCAACGTATGTGGACGCGTTGGGGCCGGCTATTAGCGGTTTGAGGACAATTGACTGGGCGGGTTCACGAGGATGACGACCGCTCTTCCGTTCTCGGCAACACGCGAGATGGCGTCGCTCTGGCTCGAAGAACCCCCAGCGACCGGATCGAGACCTACCTCACCGCACGACCGGCATCACGAGGGAGAAGATTCGAACTCGGACACCAACCTTGGTGAACACGAAACGCCGCCGAAGGAACACGGCATCGAGGGAATTCGCCAAAGCCATGGGCCAGCCCGCACGAATCATGGGCATCGAACCCCCGTTCTTCTGTCCCGTGTGCGGGCACCGCGTTATCGAAAGCTTGGCGGCGGAGTTGGAGAATCAATGGCGGAAGGGGTGGGATTCGAACCCACGGACGCTTTTACACGTCGCACGATTTCGAGTCGTGTGCCTTAAACCGGACTCAGCCACCCTTCCTTTGCGGGACCGCGCATGATAAGTGGCTGCGGACCGATTGCAACCAGAAAGGCCGGGGTTTTCGAACTGCTTTACCTCGCAGTGGAAGGCTGACTTCCCCGGCCATCGATGCTACCACGACACCATGAAGATTCTTCTCGCGGCCAGTGAGTTCGAGCCCTTTGCGAGCACGGGAGCATTCGGTGCAAACGTGACCGCGCTTGCCACCGAGCTCGCCGCGCAGGGCCACGATGTAAGCGTCGCCCTTCCGTTCTACCGTTCGGTCCGGGAGAATCGCAGCGTCAAGGCGAAGCGCACGAATGTCCGGTTTTCCGTGCCCGTGGGGGCGGGTCGGTATTCGTGCGAGATTCGCGAGGTGCGCTCGAAAGGCGTGCAGGTCTTTTTTGTGGAGCGCGACGAGTTCTTCGACCGCTCCGGCCTCTACGGGACCGAGGACGGCGATTACCAGGACAATGCCGCCCGGTTCATTTTCTTTTCCAAATGCGTCGTCGAACTCGCGCGCCGCATGGACCCCGAACCGGAAATCCTGCAGGCCCACAACTGGCAGGCAGCGCTCGTGCCGGTGTTCGCGTCGCATCAGCGGCTGCCCATGCGCTCGGTGTTGGTGGCGGATTCGCTCGATTATCAGGGCAATTTCTGGAGCTACGACTTTGGGCTCACGAATCTCCCGGCGGATCTGTTTTCTCCGCGCGGGCTGGAATACTTCGGCAGCATGAACCTGCTGAAGGGTGGCATCCTGTTCGCGGATCGCGTCGCTCTGCCCGGATCACGGTTCGTGAGCGAGGCGCAGACCGTCGAACACGGCTGCGGGCTGGATCCGGTGATGCGTGAGCAGACCCGGAAGCTGGAAGGCATCGCACACGGGCTCGACGTCTCGTCGTGGAACCCGGCGAACGACGCGGCGCTCGCGAAAGGATACCGCTCCGCTCAGGGCAAGGCGCAAAACCGCGCCGCCTGGCTCAAGGAGGCGGCCATCGAGGAGGGCTCGATGCATTTGCTCGTCGTGACGGATGCGATGATGGGTGACGGCATGGAAACGCTGCTCCCGTCCATCGATCGCCTGCTCGAATCCGGCGTTCGCATCGCCGTGCTGGGCAAGGTGGAGCCTTCAAATGTCGGCGAAATGGAATTCGCCATTCGCAAGCACGCGGGGCGGTTCGCGTGGATTCCGGATTCGAACGAGAAAACGTTGCGACTCGCGCTCGCTGGCAGCGACGTGCTTTTGGCGCCGGCGCCGATTCGTCCGGATGCTTTCATCCTGCGCCTCGCGCTGCGTTACGGCGTTCTTCCCGTGCCGCTGCAATGCGGCGGGCTCGTGCAGCTGGCACCGCCGTTTCGCGTCGGAGAGCCGTCGGGACTCGCGTTCACGTTTTATCGAAACACTCCCGACGCGCTGGTCGATGCGGTTCGCCGGGCGCGCTCGGTTCACCGGGACCGTGAAGTCTGGTCGGAGACGGTCAATCGCGCCATGGCACTGGATTTCTCGTGGGCCGCCACGGCGCACCAGTTCTCGATGCTCTACTCGAGCATGCTCGCGCGCGGCGCGATGGCTGCCTGATGTTGCCCGCGCTTCGAACGGAGGTTCCCGGACCGGAATCGCGGCGGCTTGCCGGGGTGCTGTCGCGATACGAGAGCAGGAACGTCACCTTCGTTTCGCCGGACTGGCCGATCTTTTGGCAACGCGCGGAAGGCGCCAACGTGTGGGACGTCGATGGAAATCGATTCCTCGATTTCACGTCGGCGTTTGCCGTCACCGGATTGGGCCACGGCGCTTCGCGGATTCGCGAGGCCCTGCACAGGCAGGCCGATGAACTGCTGCATGCGATGGGCGACGTCCACCCCACGCGCGGCAAGGCCGAGCTCTGCCGCCGGCTCAGCGAGATCACCTTCGAGCGCTGGAACGCGGGTGTCGGACGCACGATCCTCGCGAACTCCGGCTCCGAGGCCATCGAAGCCGCGCTGAAGACCGCGCTCCTCTTCACCAGCCGGCGCGGCGTGCTCTCGTTTCGCGGGGCCTATCATGGTCTCGGCTACGGAGCGCTCGAAGCGGGCGGGCTCCCGTTTTTCCAGAATCCGTTTCGGGATCAACTCGCCGGATTCGGCGTGCGGGCCTCCTACCCGACCACCGACGCGGAACTCGCCGCATCGCGCACGGAAATCGAGCGCCTGCTCGCGTCAGAATCGATCGGCGCGGTCCTCGTGGAACCCATCCAAGGCCGGGGCGGCGAAGTTGTGCCGGCGGCGGACTTTCTCCCGATGCTGCGGGAACTTTGCGACAAACATGGCGCCCTGCTGGTGCTGGATGAGATTTACACGGGCTTCAACCGCACGGGACGTCTTTTCGCGTGCGAGCACCCGGGCGTGGTGCCGGATTTGATCTGCCTCGGAAAAGGACTGACCTCCGGCTTTCCGCTCGCGGCCTGCGTCGGGCGCGAAGCGGTGATGAATGCGTGGCCGCCCTCCTCCGGCGAAGCGCTGCACACCAGCACGTTTCTGGGTCACCCGGCCGGCTGCGCGATGGCACTCGCGTCCATCTCCGAGCATTTGCGACCGGAGACCGCCCGGCTCGCAGCCACGTGCTCCGAAGCGCTCTCCAAAGCCCTGGCCGACTTGAAATCCGACCGCATTCGCGAGATCCGCGGGCCTGGCACGATGCGCGGCATCGAGCTGGTCACTCCGACGGGCGAGCCCGACGGAAAACTCGCCGGGGCGATCGTCGTTCAAGCACTCAAGGACGGCCTGCTCATCCTGGCGGGCGGACCCGCCGGAAATGTCCTCTCGCTCACTCCGCCGTTTGTTGTGAGCGCGGAGGAAGTGTCGTTCGCCGTTGGCCGGATTCAGGAATACCTGATGTCCTTGCCGGGATCCATTTCGTAGTCGATCGCGAGACGATCGACCGTGTTCGGCCGGATGACGTTCTCGACGAACTTCACGTGATTCGGGTCGTCCCGATACACGGCCAGTTTTTCCATGCTCTCGACATCAACGGAGAGAAAGAAATCCCACTCCGAGTCGGGCGTGATGCGCTTGCCGCACTTCACGTTGAGCACTTCGGGGATCTTGAGCAAATGGATGCGCGTCTGTCGCATCATCCATTCGACCCCGTCGTCGCCCACCCCGGGCTTCAACTTGAACAGCACGAGGTGGTGAACCATCCCGCGTTATTTCGACCAGTCGAGTGCGCCCTTCTTCAGCGCATAGATGTATCCGAACAGCAGCACGGTCACGAAAAGGAACATGCTGCCGAGAATGAGCTGGCCGTGCTCCTTCACGTATTCCGTAAACGAGACCGCCCACGGATACATGAAGACAATCTCGATGTCGAAAAGGATGAACAACATCGCCACGAGGTAGAACTTCACGCTGAAGCGCGGCTGCGGACCGGCTTCGGGAATGACTCCACACTCGTAGGCGATGTCCTTCGTGGGATTCCGCTTTCCTACGCGCCCAAGCGCAATGTTGGCCACCATCGCCACAATGGCGAACCCCACCGCAACGATGACATGCAACAAAATGGGCACATAGTCCTCAACCATGGGCTGAGCGTATATCGGATTCGAGCGCACTCCGCAATCGCGGAGCAGCAATTACTTTGCGGCTGCGGCAGGTGCCGGCGGAGGCGTCAGCGCCTTGGAGAGCGAGGCCAGTCCCTTGTATTTCTTGCCGGTCTTCTTGACCATGCCCCGGGAGACCAGATTCTGAAGTTTTTCGTAGGCGCGGAGCCGAAGCATTTCCTCACCGCCGCTGGCGGCGTTTCGAGCGCGAAGCCGCTCGTGAACCACATCAAAAAGTTGCTTAAACTCGAACGAAGTGTTCTTTTTCGAGAGGGCGGCGACGAGCTCCTCAGTTACGAGATCCGGAAGCCGACGAGAGAATGCACTTTTTCTTTGCATAGCGGTAAAGGACAGAATACCACACGGTCGGCTGGAAGTCAGCCCATTTTTAATCATCTCCGAAATTCGCCCCCTTAGGACCTTACCCGACGCCCCCAGGGATAGGATCCGAAGCCACTGAAGGTTTCGCTGCGGCGCTGGGCACGGCGAATGACGGCATCGTAGGCGGGCACGCCCGGCGCTCCGTCGATTTCCATGAAGAACACGGCCCGATCCGCATGGCCGGGGAACGGCCGCGAGATGATGCGGTTGATATTCACCCTGGCCTTCGCAAAGGGCTCGAGAAACCGGTAGAGACTCCCGCATTCGTTGCTGAACGACACCGCCAGCGCGGTTCGCGCCTCCTGCGGGTTCTTCGGCGTCCGCTCCTGACGGGCGAGCACGAGAAAGTGGGTTACGTTCGACTTCCCGGGAATCACCGGACACCGAAGCACGTCGAGGCCGTGAATCTCCGCCGCACCGGGAGCCGACAACGCCGCCCCACCCTTCACGCCCGCCGCGCGCTCCGCGGCAAGGGCCGTGCTGCTCACCGCCTCCACCTTTGCGCCCGGCAGGTTTTCCTTCAGCCACGCGCGGTGATGTTGAAGCTGCACGAAGTGCGAGAAAACACGACGGATCGGCTCGCCCTTTTTCCCCAGCAAGGCAATGCGCACATCGAGCTCCAGTTCCTCAGTCACGAAAAGCTCGCCCGCGTGCTCGATGAGCAGATCCACGGTGTCATAAATCGTTCCGCCGGAGGAATTCTCCACTGGCACCACGGCCAGGGCATCGGGCCGCTCCATCAGGAACTCAAAGACCGCTCCGATCGATTCGCACGGGACCAGCCGCTCCTCCGAGCGGAATCGCCGCCTGGCCACGATGTGCGAGAACGTGCCACGGGGACCTAGGTATGCGACGGGAGCCATTCCCGCATCCTGAGCGGAAGCCGGCGCGCGTCATCAAGCATTTTCCCAATTCCGCCGGGGTTTCGCTCGATTTCGCGGCGCGACTTCGGCACCGTCCTTGCATGCTGCTGACCTGGCTTACCCAATATCGCGACTTTGGACTTCTCCTGCTCCGGCTCGGGCTGGGTGCGATGTTTGCCGTCGTTCACGGCTGGCCGAAAATCGCGGGCGGCGCCCAGACGTGGAAGAGCATTGGAGCATCGATGAAGCATCTCGGAATCAGCTTCGCGCCGGAAATGTGGGGTTTCCTCGCGGCCATGGCGGAGTTTGGCGGAGGGATCCTCCTCATTCTGGGCTTCCTGTTCCGGCCGGCGTGCGGAGCGCTGGCAATCACCATGGCCGTCGCCGCAACGATGCACCTCAAGACGGATGGACTCGCCACGGCGTCGCACGCGATCGAAGTCGGCATCGTCTTCGTATCGTTGCTCTTCATTGGACCGGGCCGGTTCAGCATCGACCGTAGCTGACGAAATGACGGACATTCGCCCTCAATTGGAAGCATTCTGGGCCATCCTGATCCTGGTTCTGGCGATCGGGCCCGTGGGCATTGGGCTCATCTCCTACAATCGCCTCATCGGCCTCCGGCGCGGCCTGCGTGCCACGTGGAGCGATCTCGACGCCCGGCTTCGAGACCGCCATGCGCTGGCCCGCAGCATCGCGGAGGCAACGAAGCAGGAACTCCAGGCGTTGATCGACCGCTGCGCGGCAGGCGACAGCTCAATCAAAGCCCGCGCCGCAAACGAAGCCGTCCTCACCGCGCAGCTTCACGCACTCTCCGACACCCTTTCTCCGGAACTCCGGGAAAAGCTGCACGCTGCCGAGCAGGCCATTCACGAGGCCCAGACGGCCTTCAACAAAACCGTCGACGCCTACGAGCGCACACGCCGCTCGTTTCCCGGCAGCATCCCGGCGGGTATCTTCGGATTCGGCAGTGCCGACCGTTTCGATGCGGATCGCTCTTGCACGGAACCTCCTCACAAGGTCTGATTTCCCTTCCATGTTTCCCTCACGTCCTCTCGCAGTCGCCTTCACCGCAGCCATCGCCGCGCTTGCCACCCCTGCGCTGGCGGAACTCCCCATCCCCGCTGCATACGTCGATCCCTTCATCGGCACGGGTGCCCATGGTCATGTGTTCCCGGGCGCGACGGCACCCTTTGGCATGGTGCAGGTCAGTCCCGACACCGGCGTGAACGGATGGGACCGTTGCTCGGGTTATCATGCCGACGATGAAACGCTGCTTGGCTTCAGCCACACGCACCTCAGCGGCACGGGCGCCAGCGACATGGGAAACATTCTGTTCCTGCCCACGACCGGCGACATTCCCTGGGATCCGCGTCCGGCGGGCAATACGGGGAGCGGACTTCGACCCGACGACGGCTACCGCGTGAAGTTCAGCCACAAGAATGAAAAGGCGGAGGTCGGCTACTACCAGGTGAAGCTCAACGGCTCGAACATCCTGGTCGAGCTCACGGCGACCGATCGCGCCGCGATGCACCGTTACACCTTTCCTCGCGGCGGCAACGCGAGCGTGCTCATCGACCTCGCGCACAAGATTCATCCCGGCGGAAACCCGCGACTCGAAGGCGCGTTCAAGGTCGAGGACGAATACACGGTAAGCGGCTGGCAGCGCACCAACGGCTGGTCGCCCGACAAGACGTTCTATTTCGTCGCGAAATTCTCCGAGCCAATCAAAGGCACGCAAATTCGCATCGAGGGCAACGATGTCGAGGGCAACAGCGCGGAAGGCGACCGGCTGCGCGCGGCGCTGAATTTCAACGTCGGCTCCAGCAAGCCGATGATCATCAAGGTCGGCCTCTCGCCGAGCAGCGTCGAGGCGGCGCGCAAGAATCTTGAAGCCGAGATTGGCGCAAAGGATTTCGAGACGGTTCGCCAGGAGACGGTGAACAAATGGAACAAGGAGCTGAGCCGCATCGCGATCGACACGAAGGACGACGCGCAGAAACGCATCTTCTACACGGCGCTCTACCACACGATGATCGCGCCGAATCTCTACAACGACGCGGACGGCACGTTCGTCGGCCCCGATCGCAAGACCCACGAGAATCCCGGCTTCAACTACTATTCGACCTTCTCGCTGTGGGACACGTTCCGTGCGGCACACCCGCTCTTCACGCTCATCCAGCCCGAGCGCACCGGGGATTTCATCAAGACCATGCTCAAGCACTTTGAGCTCACCCCCTACAACCAGCTCCCGGTCTGGACGCTCGCCGGCAACGACACGTGGTGCATGATCGGCTACCACTCCGTGCCGGTGATCACGGACGCCTACTTCAAGGGCTTCCAGGACTTTGATACCAACGCCGCCCTCGAGGCGATGAAGGCCAGCTCCAATGCCCGCGAAGGCCATGAGCACTACGCGAAAAACGGCTGGGTGCCCGCGAGCGACAACCACGCCCAGGGCGCGTCCCGCACGCTCGAATACGCCTACGACGACTGGTGCATCGCCCGGTTCGCCGAGGCCCTCGGCAACAAGGAAGTCGCCGAGGAATACGACAAGCGCGCGCAGAATTTCCGCAACGTCTTCGACCCGGAAGCCGGCCTCATGCGTGGAAAACTGGCCGACGGCACCTGGAAGGAGCCCTACAAGCCGACGGTCGTCGACACCTCCTCCTTCACCGAAGGCAACGCCTGGCAGTATTCATGGACCGTCATGCAGGACGTGCCGGCGCTCATCGAGCTGATGGGCGGTCCCGAGAAGTTCACCGCGAAGCTCGACGAGATGTGGGAGACCGAAAACATGGAATCCCATCTGCCCGATGTCACCGGCCTGATCGGCCAGTATGCCCACGGCAACGAGCCGAGCCACCACGTCGCCTACCTTTACGACTTCGCGGGCGAGCCGTGGAAGACGCAGAAGTGGGTCCGCCGCGTGATGAACGAGATGTATACCGACAAGCGCGACGGCATTTGCGGCAACGAAGACTGCGGCCAGATGTCGGCATGGTATGTCTTCAGCGCGCTGGGATTCTATCCCGTGAATCCTTCGAGCGGCATCTACATGATCGGCAGTCCGCTGTATCCCAAGGCGGCGATCAAGATTGGCCCGCAGAACGACACGAAGGTCTTTACGGTCATCGCCCAGAACAACAGCCCGCAGAACGTTTACATCCAGTCCGCGACATTGAACGGCAAGCCGCTCGATCGCGCGTGGATCACGCACAAGGAGCTGGCCGCGGGCGGCGAGCTGAAGTTCGTGATGGGTCCGCAGCCGAACAAGAAATGGGCGGCGACGGAACTGCCACCGGTCATGGGTTACTGATCAAGGCGCGGAGTCGCGGGACGGTGATTTCGCGAAGGCTCGCCACGGCAAGGTCGGCGTGGCCCAGTTGATCGAGCGGGTTCGTCGTCGCGACGGCGACGCACTTCATGCCGCCCGCATGAGCGGCCTCGATGCCCACGAAGGCGTCCTCAAACACGACACAACGACCGGGCGGCATGCCAAGGCGCTCCGCTGCGAGCAGGAAGATGTCGGGCGCGGGCTTGCCGTGCGTCACATCGTCCCCGGAAACGATCGCGCGGAAAAACTCGCGGAAGTTCAGGATCTCCATGATCGCGTCGAGATTTTCCCGGGGCGTCGACGAGCCGACCGCGCACGGGATGCCGGCATCGTGAAGGGCGACCAGCAATTCCCGCACCCCCGACAGCGGCTCGATGCCGCCCTCACGCACGAGTTCCCGATAGATCGCTTCCTTTCGCGCCCCCAGTTCCGCCACCTGCGCCGGCTCCGTCGCCCAGCCGAGGTCCGGAATGATCACCTCGTTCTTCTTTCCAAACCCACGCTTGAAATGCCCCTCGGGCAGCGGAAGGTTGCGCTCGGCAGCCAGGAGTTCCCAGGACCTCTCGTGCTGCGCCGAGGAATCGATGATTACGCCATCCCAATCAAAAATCGCGCCGAATTCGGTCATGCGGCGTTCTAGTTGAAAATGGATTCGTCACCCAGCGCAAAGACGGCACTCAGTCGAGCCACCTGCCTGGTCGCCGCGGGCGCGGGCCTGCTTTCCGCCGCACAGGCGGAGGTGCCAAGGCACGTCGTGCTGGTCCACGGCATCTGGGACACCGCATGGACGCTGCGCGCGATGGAACGCGCGATTCGCGACGCGGGACTGCAGCCAACGATGGTCACGCTCACACCAAACGACGGCCGCGCGCCTCTCGACGTGCTCGGCGCGCAGGTGCACGAACAGATCAGGGACGTCATTCCCAGCGGAGAACGCTTCTCGATGGTCGGGTTCAGCATGGGCGGACTGGTGGCGCGTTCCTATTTGCGGCAATTCGGAGAGCCCGACCGGATGCACACATTTGTGAGCATCGCCTCGCCGCATCGCGGCACACTGCTCGCAAGGTTTCACTGGCTGCCGGGCGTTCGCGACATGATTCCCGGCAGCGCCTTCCTCCGGTCGATCGACGAGGACGCCCCGCGATACTCGAACACGCGCTGGGTCACGATCCGCACGCCGCTGGATTTGATGATCGTTCCATCGGACAGCTCGGCGCTCGAGTGGGCGGAGAATCACAGCTTTCCCGTCGTCGCGCATCCGCTGCTCGCCGTTGACGGCCGGGTGATCACCTGCGTGCTTTCCGCGCTCGGCGTCAGCACGATGTCGGCTCCCGACGCGCCAGCTTCACGGCGTGCGGAATGGCGCCCGCGACGAATCCCAGGCATTCGACGGCACCGCTAGGCTTTCCCGGCAGCGCGATCACCAGCGAACCATCGACGACCGCCGCAAGACCGCGGGAAAGGATGCCATTCGGCGTAATCCGCCGTGACTCGGCGCGCATCGTTTCGCCGAAGCCGGGAATCTCAACCCGCATGATCTCGCGCACCGCCTCCGGCGTCACATCCCGTTCGGCGATGCCCGTGCCTCCCGTGGTCAGAATCAACCCGCAGCCCTGCGCGGCGAACGATCGGATCGCCTGCTGAATGCGCACCTTGTCGTCGGGCACGATCGCCTCGGCAAGGACGCGCCATCCGCGCTTTCCGCAGTCTTCGCGCAAGGCCGGCCCGCCCGCGTCTTCGTATTCACCGGCGGCTGCCCGGTCCGAAACCGTGATGATGCCAACGTCGATCATTCCTTCGTCTTGGAAACCAGCCGCACTGCGCCGATGACCATCGATTTGTCGATCGCCTTGCACATGTCGTAGATCGTGAGCGCCGCCGCGGTCACGCCGGTGAGCGCCTCCATTTCCACGCCCGTCTGCGCCGTCGTGCGCACCACGCAGCGAATGCGGATCCCGCGTTGCGTGGATTCAAACGTCACCTCCACGGCGCTGAGCGGCAGCGGATGGCACAATGGAATCAGCTCGCTCGTTTTCTTGGCCGCCTGAATGCCGGCAATCCGAGCCGTGGCCAGCACGTTTCCTTTCGCGATCTCGTCGGCGGCGATCTTCTCCAGCGTGGCGGGCGCCAGTTCCATGAAACCCTCCGCGATGGCCTCGCGCTTCTGCACCGGCTTTCCGGAAACGTCGACCATGCGCGCGGCGCCCGTCGCGTCGAGATGGGTGAATTCACTGCTCATCCGCCGATTGCCACCATCTTTCGCCCCGGCACGTAACGGTTGCGGAAGTCGTGTTCCTTCGGTTTTCCCGCCACCACGCCCAGAAAAATCTCCCGCAGCTCGTCGTCGTCCGCCCCCCTCCGCAGGGCCGGCTTGAGGTCGAATTCCAGATGACTGCCGAGGCAGGGACGCAGCTTCCCGTCGCACGTGAGGCGCATCTTGTTGCAGCTCTCGCAGAAATGGACGTTCGTCATCGCACCGATGAAGCCGATCCGCTGGCCGCTGCCACCGAGCCGATGGTAGCTCGCAGGGCCGTTCGTCCGGAATCCCGGCTCGGGGATCAGACCGCCAAACTCCGCTTCGATCCTGCGCATCACCTCCCCCACCGGGAGAAATCGCCCGTCACTGAGCACGTCGGCATCCGAGACCGGCATCAACTCGATGAATCGCAGCAACAGGTCCTTGTTCCGCGCGAATTCGATCAATTCGAAAATCGACTTCTCGGACTGGCCACGCACCAGCACCGCATTCAGCTTCACCGACTCGAATCCCGCCTCGATCGCGGCGTCGATTCCATCCAGCACCTGCGGAAGGTAGTCACGACCGGTGATCGCGGCATAATGGCCGCGGTCCAGGGTATCCAGCGAGATGTTGGCCGTGCGCACGCCGCACGCCCTCAGCGCACACGCCATCGTGGAGCCGTCCGCAACGCGATGGGAAAGGAGGACGCCGTTGGTCGATATGCCAATGTCCTCGATACCGGCGACCTCCCGAAGCATCTCGAAAAACGTCAGCACATCGCGACGCGTCAACGGTTCGCCACCTGTCACTCGAATCTTCCGCACTCCAAGAGACGCGGCGACACGCACCACGCGGAGGATTTCCTCGTAACTCAGCACCTCCTCACGGGGCAGCCATTCCTGAAGCTCGGCCGGCATGCAGTAGGCACAGCGCTCGTTGCATCGATCGGTGATCGACACGCGCAAATAGGAAATCTGATGGCCAAACGCGTCCTGCACGTGGCGACCATAGGGACTTTCCCTTCGCATTTCCACTTCACACCGTTCGTGTCCCCCGCTATCCAACGGACGTGGAAATCCGGAGAACCGAGGAAAATGGCGTGAAAATTCTCGAACTCGAGGGAGAAATCGACCTCCACGCCTCGCCCGCACTCCGCGAAAAGCTGCAGGAACTCGTCGCCGAAAAGGCCCCCGCCGCCCTGGTCGACTTTTCCGCCGTGAAATACATCGACTCCTCCGGTCTCGCGACGCTCGTCGAATACGTGCGCGAGGCAAAAGCTTTCAATGGCCGCTTCGCTCTGTTCGGACTGCAGCCGAAGGTGAAAATGGTTTTCGAGCTGGTGCGTCTGAACGAGCTCTTCACCATCGCCGACGACAAGGCGCAGGCCATCGCCGCTGTCCAGGCGTCCTGATTCTCTCCAGCGCGTGCGGGACTATCTCACGCTCAACGCCCAAATCCTCTTCTGGATCTTCTTCGCTCCGTTTCGCGGGAAGAGCCTCCGCCTCTCGGCCGTTTTTCATCAAATGGTCCGGATCGGCGTGCAAGCCGTGCCCATGACCGCCCTCACCTCGCTGAGCATCGGCATCACCCTCGCCATGCAGGGGGCGCACGAGCTCTCCCGCATGGGCGCCACCTCCTACGTGCCCGATCTCGTCGGCATGTCGCTCCTGCGCGAACTCGGTCCGCTGCTTGTCGGTGTGGTCGTGATCGGGCGCAGCGGCTCGGCCGTCACCGCAGAGCTTGGCACCATGAAGGTCTCCGAGGAAATCGAGGCGCTGGAGGTCATGGCCATCAATCCCATCCGGTTTCTCGTCGTTCCGCGTTTCCTCGCAATGCTCGTGATGCTGCCGGCGCTCACCGTGTTCGGAAATTACATCGGCATGACGGGCGGCTGGGCGATCTGCCGCTTCTCCCTCGACATGCCGACGGAGGGTTACATCCGGCGGCTCATCGAGAGTTCGCACGCCATGGATCTCTACAGCGGGATGATCAAGAGCGTCGTCTTCGCGTGGCTCATCATCACGATCTCCTGTTTTTACGGGCTGAAGGTGAAGGGCGGCGCCGAAGGGGTTGGCCGCGCGACGACACAGTCCGTCGTCGTCTCGATCCTCACCATGCTCATTGCCGACGCGCTTCTCACCGCGATCTTTTTCGTCATTGAGACATGAGTGCGAACGAAAAGGACGACTACAAGGGCCCCGTCATCGAGGTGCGGGATCTCGTGCGGAAGTTCGGCAACCGCACCGTGCTCAACGGCATTTCGTTCACGGTCGAAAAAGGCGACACCATGATCATCATGGGCGGGAGCGGCTGCGGGAAGAGCACGCTGTTGCGGCACATCATCGGCTCGATGAAGCCGACCAGCGGCTCGATCAAGATCTTTGGTCAGGAAATCACGACCATGAGCGGTCCCGAGCTGGATCGTCTCCGGCTGCGGTTCGGAATGAACTTCCAGTTTGGCGCGCTGCTGCAGTCGTTGACCGTCGGCGAGAACGTCGCCCTCCCGCTCATCGAGAACAGCCGGGTCGATCCCGAGATCGTCGATCTCGTGGTCAAGATGAAGCTCGAGCTCGTCGGCCTCACCGGCTTCGAGCATCTCAAGCCCGCCGAGATCAGCGGCGGCATGCGCAAGCGCGTCGGGCTCGCCCGCGCCGTCGCGCTCGATCCCGAGCTCCTTTTCAGCGACGAGCCGACGAGCGGGCTGGACCCCATCATGACCGCCGTGATCGACCAGCTCACCCTCGATCTCACGCGCAAGCTCGACATGACCGCGGTGGTCGTCACCCACGACATGACCAGCGCTTTCCGAATCGGAACGAAGATGATAATGCTCGGCGCCGGCCCGAAGCAGGGAACAATCATCGCAATGGGAACGCCCGAGGAAATCCGAAACTCCGACAACCCGGAGGTGCAGCAATTCATCAACGGCCATCCCGACGGGCCGATCCCGCTCAAACTCGCGAAGGAAGACTACATCGACCGGTTGCTTGACGAACCATGAAGAAACTCGGAGACGCTGCCATTGCCCTTGTTGTCGTCGCGTGCAGCGTCGTCCTGCTGCTTGCGCTCGCCTTTTCGCTCCAGGGAAATCCCTTTGCCAAACCGTCGCGGACCCTGCGGGCACAGTTCACCGACATCACCGGCATCCAGCGCAGCTCGCTCGTCAAATACGGCGGGGCCACCGCCGGCAACGTCGAGTCGGTGCGCATGCTCAGCCCGGAGGAACGGGCGAAGTCCGCGAATCCCGCGATGACCGTGGAGATTCTCATGGCGCTCGGTCCCCAGGTGCCGGAGCTCAACGAAGGCATTGTCGCGAGCATCGCCTCCGACACGCTGCTCAGCGATAAATTCGTCCTCCTTTCGGGAGGCGACCCCTCGGCGCCCGTGCTCGCAAATGGCGCCCTCGTGCCGAGCATTCCCCCCGTCACCTTCGATGCAATCCTCCGCGACCTCGATGAAACGCTCGACGCGATCAATTCCCTCGCCGGCGATGCGCGAAAGGAAGGCCTTTCCTCCCGCATCGACGCGCTCATGACACAGCTTGAAGCCACGTTGAACGAGGTACGCGGGCTCATTGGCGGCGCGAACACCATGGTCGACGAAGGCCGCGGACTCGTGAAGAACGGCAACACCCTCATCGCGGAAGCCGGCGAACTCGTCACCGATGGCCGCGGGCTGATTTCCGAAACCCGCGAACCGCTGAAAAACCTGCTCAGCGATTTGTCCGACGCCGCGCAGAAGCTCGACGATCTGGCACAGCGTGCCGACAAGCTCCTCAAGGAAAACGAAGGCAATCTCAACGCCACGTTCTCGGACGGCCGCAAGGCCGTCGCCGACCTCAAGATCGCCGCCGCCTCCGCGCGTGAGTTGATCGACAGCCTGAAGGCCCGCCCGCAGCAACTCATCTGGGGCCCCGGCCGCCAGAAAAAGGAAAACCGCTGAGCCGTCAGCGTCGTCGTCGATTTCACCGGCATTGCGCCAACCCCGCGCGACGCTTGCACACGTCCGTCACGCATTGGGACAAGTCGTTCCCACGTTGCGCAATGCGATCGACCACCTTCGAAGCGCAGCCCCTCCTCTGGGAACGCTCCTCCATGCAGTGGGAGGAGAATTGCCTGCTCTTCGAAGAGCGTTCCATGCGCTGCGAACAGCATCAACTACTCTGGAAACGGCGTCGAATCCTCCAGGAAGAGCGTAGATTGCTACGAGAAGAGTATCTCATGCTACTGGAAGAACGTTCCCTCCCGTGTGCACGGCATTTCCCGCTCCGGGAACCGTGTCACCGGGCCTTGGAACGCCGTTCCCTTTCCTGGATATGACGTTCCGATGCCTCGCCGGTCGGGAAACGTTCGGCGGACTCCCGCGACGCCTCACCTGCCTGCCCGTCCCGACGCGAACTCCCCGTCGTCGGAGGGATCGCACCACGCCACGCGCCGATCACGAACCCCGGATCACCGGACTTTCTCCGAAGCAGCATTCTGCTTCCACGGCACGGTGCCGGCTTCCAGCGCCACGCTGAGGTTGTGCAGCCAGATCGGCCACACCCAGTCGGTGAAGCGGCCTTCGGGCAGGTATTCGGGATTGAGCCGCAGCGGAAAGGTGATGGTATCCGGATTGAAGAATTTCTCGATTTCCTTCAGCGGCACCCAGGCATAAGGCCCGCGTTCAAAATACACGGCCTCGCGGGTGGGCGGCTTGGTATTCATGATCTCCGAAGCCGGCACCCGATCGACCTTCACGAAATAAAAGGCGAAGGGGCCGTCCATCGTCGGCTTTTGGTCCTTGATTGCCTCCAGCAGGTCGGCACGCCGGAAATACCCGCGCGTTTCCTCCTCGGTCTCGCGCGCCGCCGTTTCCGCGTAGGTCTCGCCCGGCTCGGAATGCCCGCCAAACGCCGCCCATCCGCGATCCACGGGCGGTGCGTGATCGGCAAGCAGCAGCTCGATCCCCTCGTCGGTCTCCGTGTAGAGGAGAATCCCCGCCGGCCCCTCGGCAAGAGCCTGAAAGCCGGCGACAACGCAAAGCGCAATCAAAGTAACAACCCGGAAATTCATGGCGCGCGGCAGAGTCGGGAATTCTCGCTCATGTGACAAGTGACATTCACCACCCCCGCGGACGGGCCCAGATGCGATCTCCCGCAAAGCATGAAAACATTACTTGCCACCATCGTCGCCGGCATCGCGGCCGCTGTTTGTGTTCCCGGACTTGCCCAGTCGGACACCGCATCGCCCGGGCTGCCGTCCTCGCGCATCACGCACACCTACGAGGGCGAGGTGGTCACGGTGCATCCGAAGGAAATGGTCATCGCCGTTTCGAAAGGCGGCGAGGACGACACGATTGCCTACCAGTATTCCAAGCACACCCTCTTCGTGGATACCGACGGAAATCCGATCGACGTGAAGATGCTCACCCCCGGCTCACCCGTGGCGGTGCAATACACGATGGACGGCGACATCCGTCACGTGGAACGCATCATCGCCGCCCCGCAATCGGGCACCGGCGGCACGACCACGTCGCCCTAACGCGCGTAGCCCCATTGATCGAGAACGGGGCCCAGCGCCCCGTTCAAGGTCTCGATCGTCTCCGGTCGCAGTTTGTCGCGGAAGCCGCCGGCACGCCCCGAGCGGTGATGCTGGCGAATGTCCTCATCCCTCCGCGGGCGGGAGCGCCGGTGCAGCTCCTCGATGGTTTCCGACGACAGGTGCAGCGCCGCCGCGAGAGGCGCGGCGAAGCGATCGAAGTCGTCGATCAAATCTTCGTAGCGCAATGCAGTGCATCGCCGGCAGGCACGCCGGATCCTCTCCACCCGCTCGAAATGGCGGTTCACCGCGCGGATCGAGCGCAGCGCAAATTCGTCCACCGTCTCGCCCTGCACGATCCGCTCGCGAATCTCCTCCTGCTGGGCGCGAATCTCGGCATTGGCACTGCTCCCGTGCGAGAACCCGAACGAATAATAGGCCGACACAAGAATGTCGCGCGGGTCGCGCACGAGGAGGACGGCGATCTTGTCGCGAATGAAGCGCCGGGCCATCGCCGGCGCGACAACCTGCTCGAAGATGGGCGACCGGCGGTTCACCGACAGCCGCAGCGGTCCATAGACCGCTCCGCGTTCCGCAAAGTGGACCTCCACGTCGCTCTCCCCCGCGTAAATCCGGCTGGCGTAGTCCACATGCTCCAGCCCCGCACAGTGCTTCAGCACGAAGTCGCCGAAGAGCGAACTCGCGCACTTGTGAAGCGTGAAAAAGTAAACCGACTCGGGAGCGGACAAATTCACCGCCCCTCCTCCAACAAACCACTCACGAGGCAATTTCCTACCGCCTTGGCGGCTCCGGCACAACCCCGTCGAATGCCGGCCGCGTCCGCATTTGATTTTGCACCGACCACTGGCATGCTGTAGCCAAAGCTTCTCGCATGGTGTTCGACGTCCTGAAATTCATCTTCATCCTCTTCGAGGTCATCCTCATTTTCAACCTGATGATCCTCGTCCACGAGTGGGGGCATTTCCTCGCCGCCCGCTGGCGCGGCCTGGTGGTCGAGAAGTTCGCCATCTGGTTCGGCAAGCCGATCTGGAAAAAGACCATCAACGGCGTCGAATACCGCCTGGGCTCGATCCCGGCCGGCGGCTTCGTGGCAATTCCGCAACTCGCCCCCATGGAGCTCATGGAAGGCGAAGTCGAGACGGACCGCTCGAAGCTCCCGCCCGTGAAGCCGCTCGACAAGATCATTGTCGCCTTCGCCGGCCCGCTCTTCAGTTTTCTGCTCGCCGTTCTCCTTGCCTGCGTCGTGTGGCTGATCGGCCGCCCCATCGGTGAGGGCGAGCTGAACACGACTGTCGGCGCGGTCGGCCCGAACTCGCCCGCCGAAAAGGCGGGCATCCGCCCCGGCGACCGCATCACGTCGGTCAATGGCGTGCCCGTCACGCAATTCAGCCCCGCCGGCAATGCCCGCTCGAGCATCATCTGGAATGTCGCCCGCAGCAGCGCACCGCTCATTCCGATCACCTTCGAACGCAATGGCGAATCCCACACCGTCGAGGTCGCTCCCGTCACTCCCGAACGCGAAGGCTTGGGCCGCGCGCACCTGCGCCAGATCGGCATCCTCCCCGCGACCACGCCGCGCATTGCAAATGTCCGCCCCGGCTCTCCGGAGGCAAAGGCCGGCTTCCGCGCGGGGGATTTCATCATCAAGGCAAACGGCCAGCCGCTGATCAGCGCCCTGCAGCTGGAAAGCGAAATCGACCGTGCGAATGGCCGCCCGATTCCGGTGACCGTCGAGCGCAACGGCGAGACCCTCCACATGGAGCTGCCGATTCCGGCCGGGGAGATTCGCTCCGTTGCAAAAAACAGCCCCGCCGAAGCCGCAGGCTTGAAGCCCGGTGATGTGATCCTTGCCGCGGACGGCCGCCCGCTCCATCGCCTGCGGGCGCTCTCCGAGCTCATCCAGTCCACGGGAGGCAAGCCGGTCGAGCTGACGATCCAGCGCGGCGGAGAGACCTTTCAGCGGACGCTCACCCCGCAAAAGCCCGATGGCAGCGACCAGTATCGCATCGGCATCGTCTGGGGTGGTGGCGGCATCGAATGGGACTTCGAAGGACGCCTCACACGTGTCCACCCCACGCCGCTCCAGCAGATCAAGTCCGGCGCAACGACGATGTGGGATACGCTGGCCGCGGTGGTCTCGTCGAAGTCCGGCATCAGCATCCAGCACTTGAGCGGCCCGGTCGGCATCATGAATGCCTACTACATCCTCTTCCAGCGTGAGCAGGGCTGGCTCCTCGCGCTGTGGTTCAGCGTGGTGCTGAACATCAACCTCGCGATCCTCAACCTTCTGCCGATCCCCGTTCTCGACGGCGGGCACATCACGCTCGCAATCATCGAGGGCATCCGCCGCAAGCCAATCAACGTGCGCATTCTCGAATTCGTGCAAAACGGCTGCGCGCTGCTGCTCATCGGGTTCATCCTCTACGTGACATTCTTCGACACGCTCGACCTGCCATTTTTCAATCGCGCGGACGGAGCTGGAGACATGAAATTCGAGCCGCCCGCCGCCTCGAATCAATGACGACCTACGCCCCCTACTGGTTCCCGTCCGGTCGGCGGCGCACCCGGGAAGTGCGCGTGGGGAATGTGGGTGTCGGCGGAGACAACCCGATTCGTGTGCAGTCGATGCTGACCTGCGACACGATGGATACCGAGGCCTGCGTGCGGCAGACGCTCGAACTCGTCCACGTCGGCTGCGAGATCGTGCGAATCACCGCCCCGACCGTGAAGGACGCCCGCAATCTCGAGCACATCAAGGCGGGCCTCCGCGCCGCCGGATGCGACGTTCCGCTGGTCGCCGACATCCATTTCAAACCCGAAGCCGCCATGGAGGCGGCAAACTGGGTGGACAAGGTTCGCATCAATCCGGGCAACTACGCCGACTCGAAGAAGTTTGTCGTCCGCGACTACACCGACGAAGAATACAACGCCGAGCTGGAGCGCATTCGCGAGCGGTTCGCTCCGCTGGTCGAGAAATGCAAGGCGCGCGGCATTGCGATGCGCATCGGCACAAACCACGGCTCGCTGAGCGACCGCATCATGAACCGCTACGGCGACACGCCGCTCGGCATGGTCGAGAGCGCGCTGGAATTCGCCCGCATCGCGCGCGAACTCGACTATCACGACTTCGTCTTTTCGATGAAGGCGTCGAATCCGAAGGTGATGATCGAGGCCTACCGCCTGCTCGTCGCGCGGCTCGACGCCGAGGGCCCCGACTGGAACTATCCGATCCATCTTGGAGTCACGGAGGCCGGTGACGGCGAGGATGGGCGCATCAAGAGTGCCATCGGCATCGGATCGTTGCTGCACGATGGCATCGGCGACACGATTCGCGTCTCGCTCACCGAGGACAGCGTTCACGAGATTCCCGTTGCGCGTTCCTTGATCGAAATCGCAAAGGCCCGCAACGCACCGCAACTTGCCGTCAGCATCCCGTGGGACGCCTTTTCCTATCGTCGCCGTGAAACGCAGCCGATTCGCGCTGGCGACGTCGCCGTCGGTGGCTCGGAAACGGTTCGCGTCGCCGTGCGACAGACCACGCTCGACCAGCTTGTCCACAAGCTCGACCGGCTCGGAGAGTTTCAACCGGAGTTCGTCGTCGAGCAGACAAACGTGCTCGAGATCGATCCCCGCGATTCTTCCGCAATCGACGGCGCAGCCGCCCTGCCGCATCCCGTTCTCGTCACGATTCCGGACCAGTGCGATCTCGACGTGGTCACCGCCTACCGCCTGCTCGCGGCACGGCTGGATCAGAGACATCCCATTCTGCTCAAGGACGTGTTCCACCCTTCGAGCGACCCGGAGGCGGCCTTCGTGCCGATCCTGCTGCGTGCCGCCGCAAACCTTGGCTCGTTGCTCTGCGACGGCATCGGCGACGCGATTCTCGTGCAGGGCGAACATGCGCCCGGCCAGTCGCTCCGCCTCGCCTACAACATCCTGCAGGCCGCCGGCTGCCGCGTCTTCAAGACCGACTACGTCGCCTGCCCCAGTTGCGGACGAACCCTCTTCAATCTCCAGGAAACCACCGCGCGCATCAAGGCGGCCACCGGCCATCTCAAAGGCGTGCGACTCGCCATCATGGGCTGCATTGTCAACGGCCCCGGCGAAATGGCCGACGCCGACTTCGGCTACGTCGGCGGCGCACCGGGAAAGATCAACCTCTACGTCGGCAAGAAGGCCGTGAAGTTCAACATCCCCGAGGCCGAGGCCGTCGACCGGCTCATCGACCTCATCCGCGAACACGGCAAATGGGTCGAGGCCCCCGCGCCCGTCGAGAACCAAGCCTTCGCCGAACCGCGCGAAAACAGCGCCGCGACTCCGCATTCCGATTTCCCTCCGAACTGAGTTCTTGCCATGACCAGCCGTGGGAAGTGCACTCGGGGCATAACCCGGAGCCTCGCATCGCGTATTGGAAAGCCTCGCCACCCGTCCTCCACACCATGTATGCGCTGGAAAAGGCAGCCATTTCGACCGGACTGGAGCGCCCGCTCCTTGAGCTGGTGAAACTGCGGGCGTCGCAGATCAACGGATGCGCTCGGTGCGTGGAACTCCACACGCGCGAAGCGCGGGAGGCCGGCGAGACGGACGATCGGCTGGCAATGGTGTGCGTGTGGCCCGAGGCCACCTGCTTCACGCCACGCGAGCGGGCGGCGCTGCTGTGGACGGAAGTGCTCACGCGGCTCTCCGACGGACCCGTGCACGACGAAGACTTTGAGGCGGTGCGCGAGGAATTCAGCGAGGAGGAAATGACGAAACTCACCCTCGCGATCGTGGCCATCAACGGCTGGAACCGCTTCAACGTCGGATTCGCCGTGCCACCGGGCGTCAGTCTCACCTGAACGCGGCTCGGACTCACGGGTGCGCGGATTCCATTGAAATGCCGCTCACATCAGCGCACCTTCCTCGCGCATGCGAGCCGCCTTTTCTTCGTTCTTCGCGCTGATCCTCGGCATGACCGGCGCGGCCATCTCCACCGCCCGGTCCGCCGCCCTCCCCGCAGACTGCCGGCAGCTCATTGTCGGCACCGCGGAAACCTGGGATTCCAACGTCGGATACATCCAGTGCTTCGAACGCGAGGGGCGAGGCTGGCGCGCGGTTTCCCAGCCGCAGCGCGTGCTCTTCGGAAAGAACGGCCTCGCGTGGGGCATCGGGGTCGCCGGGCAGGACGAATCCGGCCTGCGTAAGGCGGAGGGCGACAAGCGCGCTCCCGCGGGCATTTTCGAGATCGGCAAGGTTTACACCTACAGCCAGTCGCTGCCCGACGGGGCAAACTATCCGTTCCACACCGTCACCGCCGCCGACGCGTGGGTCGAAGACCCATCGCTGCCCGACTACAACCGTCACGTCCGGATCGACCTGTCGAATCCCCCCGCGTGGTTCAAGAAGCAGCAAATGAAGCAGGACGACTTCGCGCACGCGTGGAAGATCGAGATCCGTCACAATGCCGACCCGCCACTCCCCGGTCACGGCAGCGCCATCTTCTTCCACATCCAGCGCGGCCCGAACCGCCATTCCGCCGGATGCACCACGATGCCCCAGCCCGCCATTCTCTCGATCATCCGCTGGCTCCGCGCTGATGCGCACCCGCATTACGCCCTGTTGCCCAAGGCCGAGTATCTCGAGCGCTGGAAAAAATGGGGACTTCCCTCCCCGGAGGTCGCGGCCTCGCTTCTCGCAGCGCAGCCATGATTTCGTTTGCGTCGGACTTCCCCGGGGTCTAGCGTCACAGTTGAAATGACACCGCTGTTCGCATTCGGGATGCCGGGCTGGCAGGAGATTCTGCTGGTTCTGATCATCGTGCTCATCCTCTTTGGCGCCAAGCGCCTTCCTGAGCTCGCTCGCAGCCTTGCCCAAAGCATGAACGAATTCCGAAAGGCGAAGGACGAATTCGATCGCGAGCTGCACAAGAGCGCGGAAGAGCTGAAGATCAAGGAACCCGCCGAGAAGCAGCCCCACAAGTCGGTCTGATCCTCTCTCGCGCAGTTCGGTTGACCCTCGTGCGCCTCCCCCGCCGACTCGCGTTTTTTGCGGCCATTTTCGTCGCAGCCGTCGCGACGGCCGCCGAGCCGATCACGTTCGTCGGCTACAACGTCAACAACTGGCTCACCATGGACCGCTACGTCGACGGAAAGCGCGTTTCCGGCCAGCCGAAACCGGAGGAAGAGAAGGCCGCAGTCGTCGGGATTCTCAACCGCCTGAAGCCCGACATTCTCGGCGTCGTGGAAATGGGTTCGAAGGAGGATCTCGCCGATCTTCAGTCGCGCCTGAAGGCCAAAGGAATCGACCTTCCGCACCCGGCCTGGGTGGAAGGCCCGGACGTCGAGCGCCATGTCGCGCTGTTGAGCCGGTTTCCAATCGTCTCGGATCAGTCCGTCTCCAATCTCCCCATCGACCTCAACGGCGCACCGCTTGCCGTCCAGCGCGGAATTCTCGACGTCACAATCGAGCCCGCCGAGGGCTACCAGCTGCGCGTCGTCGGCGTGCATTTCAAATCCAAACGCGACGTGCCGGACTTCGATCAGGCACAGCTCCGCGCCAGGGAAGCCGCGGTCCTTCGCGAGCATGTCACGGGCATCCTCAAGGAGGATCCCGAGGCGAATGTCCTGATCTTCGGCGACTTCAACGACACGAAAAACGAATACCCCGTCCGCCACATCATCAGCCGCTCCGCAAAGCCAAAGCTCACCGACCTCCAGCTCACCGACGACGCCGGAGAGCGATGGACGCATTACTGGCGCACCGCCGATATCTATTCCCGCCTCGACTACCTCGTCGTCAGTCCCGGCCTGCTTCCGGAGATCGACCAGGAGAGGAGCGGCATCGACTCCTCCCCCGACTGGAACCGCGCGAGCGACCATCGCGCGGTCCACACCACCATCACGCCATCGGACCAATGAGGCGACTCGCATGCCTGATCGCTCTGGCGATCGCTGTTCCATTTTCCCTTGCGCGCGCCGGAGCGGACGAAGACTGGGCGGTCGTCGTCAAACTCGACGACGGCCCCGGCGTCACTCCTTCAAGCCGCGAGGAGGCCCTGCGCATCGCCCGCGGGCATTTCGCGAAGCACCGCGCCGCGTTGCAGAAATTCATCCGCGAGCATCCCTCCGATCCGCGCGTCTTCGATGCGAAGATCCGCCTCGCCGGCATCGACGCCGCGGAAGGAAAAATGGACAGCCAGCCCGCGAAGGTTCAGAGCGCGCTTCAGCAGCTGTTCGCGCTCGAGAAATCGAAGGACGTCCCCACCCAGAAACTCGCCGACGCCTCGTTCCATCGAATTTCCCTGCAAATGCAGACCTTCGAGGGCCGCGACGAGGAACTTCGCGAAGCGGTCGTCACCGCCGCACGAAATTTCGCCGCCCGCTTCCCCACCGACAAACGCTCTCCCCGGCTCCTCGTCGAGGCGGCCACGCAATGCGACAACCGCCCCGACCTCATGCGCGACCTCCTTGTCCAGGCCCGGTCGTTGTCACGCGAACCCGCCTTGAACGCGCGGATCGACGACGACATGCGCCGCCTGAACACGCTGGGGAAGCCGCTCGAATCCTCATTCAGCACCATCCAGGGCAGCACGATTGACCTCACGAGGCTTCGTGGGAAAATCGTGGTGCTCGTCTTCTGGGCGGCCGAGTCGCCGCACTGCATCATGTGGATGCAGAGCTTTCTCGACGCGCTGCGCAAAACTCCGATGAACAATGTCGTCGTCATCGGAATCAGCCTCGACGAAAACCGCAAGTCACTCGACGAAGCGATGAAGGCGTTTGGCATCGACTGGCCGACGCACTTCGACGGCAAAGGCTGGGAAAACGCCGTCGCGCGCCCGCTCGGCATCAATGCGATTCCGACCGTCTGGGTGCTCGACAAAAAGGGCGTCCTTCGCACACTCAACGCCCGCGACAACTTCCAGACCTGGATCCGCAAGCTCCAGCTCGAGCGCTGATCCCGCAGAAGGCCGCTACTCCGGCGAGGCGGCCCAGAATTTCTCGAAGGCTTCCTGCCAGTCCCGCGTCTCGACCTTCTTCCGTGCGGCGACGCTCATGCGCTGGCGCAGCGCGGGATCCTCGCTCAACCGGCGAATGCGATCGGCCACCTGCTCGACATCCAGCGCTCGCGTGATGTAGCCGTCGACACCGTCGTCGATCAGGTCACGCGGTCCGCCGACATCGCTCACAATCACCGGCAGGCCGCTCGCGTGCGCCTCGAGAACGACATTGCCGAACGTGTCGGTCGTGCTCGGGAACACGAAGAAATCGGAGGACGCATAGGCGATCGCCAGTTCCTCTCCACGCAGGTAGCCGGTGAAAATCGCGTCGGGCAGCAGTTGCTTCATCTCGCCGAGATAGGGCCCGTCACCCACGAAGATCGGGCGCACCGGCAGTTTCCATTCGGCGAGGCGTTTCGTCGCCGCGACGATGATGTCGAGGTTCTTCTCCTTCGAGATGCGGCCGACAAACAGCATCGCGAGTTCGCCATCACGGAGTCCACGGGCTTTCCAGAACGCTTCGTCACGCCGCGATGGCACAAACAGATCGATGTCGAGTCCGCGTGGCAGAATCTTCAGGCGTTCCGCGGGAATGCCGCGTGAAATCCAGCTCTTCCGGTAGTCCTCCGAGTTCACCCACACGACATCGAGCTGGCTGTAGAACCAGTGCATGTAGTTCCACGTGAGCGTTTCCATGAACGAGTCGTCCGTGAGGATGCGCACGTATTGCGGGAAGTCGGTGTGGTAAATGCCGGCCGTGCGCAGGCCCATGATTTTCGCGGCGGCGAGGGCGACGAGACCAACCGGACCCGGCGTGGAAATGATGATCTCGCCGAAGTTTTCGCGCGCGATCCAGTCCATGATGTTGAGAATGGGCGGGAAGCTGAGCCGCTGGAGTTCGTATTCCGGAAGCTCGAATTCGCCGACCGGCGGGAAGTTTTTCAGCGGAATCCCCTGCTCGCTCATGTTGGAACGCGAGACCACGACCACGATGTCGTGCCCGGTGGCGACGCCCGCTGCCGTCATGCGTCGGATCGTCGTCGCGACGCCGTTCACGTCCTCGAGGGTATCGGTGAACCAGGCGCGGCGGCGGTTTTTCAATTCCGGCGCGAGTTCGCCGCACGTCGTCCGGCACATCTCGCGAAGCCAGTCGCGCTTTGGCATGCGAAAGCCGTGCAGATACGGACTCAGCAGGGCCGCGAGCGGCACCAGGGGACTGATCGTCTGAATGCTCTCGATGATCTTTCCGGCGGTGAGCTGCTCGATGAACTGGCTGAAAAACCGGAAGCCAAGCTGGTTCGCGATCAGGTTCGCCATGAGGAACGCGCGCCGCTCGGGCTCGGGCACTCCCGAGGTCACCGTGGCCAGCGCGGCCTTCACGCTCGGTTGCGAGAAATAGCCCGACAGTTCCTTCCACAGCGAGCTGTTGCCCGCCCGTGCCATGTCGAAGATTTTCCCGCTCAACACACCCTGGGCGAGGAACCCGAGCTTTTCGCCGAGCGTAAACTCCGTCGGGTCCTTGCCTTCCATGAACCGGGAAAACGCCTTCTCAACGAGATTGATGCCCGGCTCATCGGCCCGCACGGCAAAGCGCGATTTGATGTATTGGAACGCGACGTTGTAGGTGCCGTGCGCCATCACGAGCGCATCGCCGGCGAGCCCTTCCATGGAGCAGCTGCCGCTGCGAACGTGATCGAGAAATTCCTCCGCCGTGCGACAGGGCGGCGTCGATGTCCATGCCCGGCCTGGTTGCACGCCGCCGTGATCGTCCGACCCGCCGATGAGCACCTTTTTCCACGGCTCGTCATGCGTCGGCTCAAGACCGGTCGCGGAAACGAACCGGTCGATGTCGCGGCTGGTGAGACGCGTGAGGGCAAATTGCGCGGAGTCGCTCAACAACCGCGAGTAGCGTCCGTTGAGGCCCTCGAAGTGCCGGAACATCAGCACGAGCTTCTGGAAAAGAAGCGGCGTGAGCCGCTCGTTCAGCGCATGAAATGGATGCGCGACCGCGTGGACGAGGTTTTGTTCCGCGAGATAGGCCTGCAGGTCGTAGACGTTGTCCTTGATCGCCTGAATCTCCCGGTGCTGCGCTTCCGTCAGACCGAAAACGAGAATGTGCACGCGGCAACCCGTTTCCGGAAATGTCGCCGTGACCTCCTCGCTGAAGAAAACGCCCGGCAGCGCGCCGATCTCGAAACAGCCTTCGAGCGTGTCCTGATCGGTCAGCGTGATGAATTGCATGCCCGCGGCGCGCAGGCGGTCGTAGATCGCCTTTGGATCCGAGTAGCTCGCGGGAAAGTCCAGCCGGCGAAGCGCCCAATCGGCCGCACGCGTGCTGTATTTCGAGTAAACGTGAAGGTCGGCGCGGGCGGTCATGACTTCCAGGCGCGTTGGCGTCCGAGCCAGTCCTCATAGGTGATCGCCTCCCGGGTCGCAAGCGCACGGATGATGCATTTTCTCGCGTGGTCCCGAATGGCCGGATAGCGCCAGTCCGGCGGATGCAGGCCAATGCGCACCAGCGGCAGGTCGCCGAGCGAGCGAAGCAGCGTGCTGTTCCAGACCAGACTCACGGCGCGGCGCCAGCCCGCACGCACGCTGTAAACGAGACTCTGCGACCCGTAGCGGCAATCCGACGCGAGATCATCCACGGTTCGCAGTCGCGTGGTGTATTGAAATCCCGCGCGGCGCACGGCCGCTGTTCCCCCCGGCCCCAGCAGCCAGGCCGGGGCAATGAAACCCGCCGGCTCCCAGCCAGCCCGCCGAAACTCGTCGCGCCCCTTCGTCACCCGCTCGAACGCCGCCTCCTCCTCGAGGTCGAAAAACTCCCCCTCGCCCGCCGTGTAGGATTCCGTGACCATCCGGCCGACAAGCGATTCGCCGCCACGTGGTTCGCGAAGATGAAAATATCCATGCAGCACCACCTCGTCTCCGGCGGCGACCCGCCCATCCACCCATCGGCAGAAACCGGCATCGTCCAGAAAGTGGCCTCGGTGGTGATGATTTGGCGTCACCAACAGAGAAACCCGCCCCACACCCCAGTCCATCAGGTCGCGTCGCATCACCTCGGCGGCTTCACGAGTGCCGGGGCTGACATCGTGAATCGACACAACAAGCCCCGGAGCGGCCGGTTTTTCTTTCTGTTGGGTTGTTTGCATTGAAAAGCCGCTTATGTTAACGGACACGATTGCCTCAACAGAAGTCTCATGTCCGATAACGATCCACGCGCGCCCAAGAACAAACCTTCGAACGGCGGCGACCCTCAATTCAACTGGCGGGGCCTCGTCCTGTTCGCGATTGCGTTCGCGCTGATCGGCGGAGCGTTTTTCTTCCGGGGCGGCACCCTGTTGCAACCCGAAACCCTGCCGCTCCCGAAATTTGAACAGCTCGTCAAGGAGGGGCTCGTCATTTCCTCCGAAGATCGCCCGCTCAAGCTGGTCGTCGAGCAGGGCAACCAGACGCAGTATCTCTCCGGCTTTTACAAGAGGTCCGTCACGAACAGCGAACCTCCCCCGCAGGAGCCGAAGGCGCCCCTCGGTGGAGTGAAGTCCGCGGATCAGCCGATCCCGTTCAAGGTCGACATCTTTGCGCCGGTGAATGGCCAGGAAGTCCTCGAGCTTCTCAGGTCGGCGAATCTTCCTTACACGATCCAGCCCGAGTCGAACCTTCTGGCGACCACGCTCGTCGGCTTCCTGCCGATCGCCCTCTTCCTGCTGGTCCTCTATTTCTTCTTCCGCTCGCAAATCAAGATGGCGGGCAAGGGCGCGCTGAACTTCGGCAAATCGAAGGCGCGCATGCTCTCGCGCGACAAGAACAAGGTCACGTTCCGCGACGTGGCCGGCGTCGACGAGGCGAAGGAGGAGGTTCAGGAACTCGTCGAGTTTCTCAAGGACCCGAAGAAATTCCAGAAACTCGGCGGCCGCATTCCGAAGGGCGTCCTCATGGTTGGCCCTCCCGGAACGGGCAAGACGCTTCTCGCGCGCGCCATCGCCGGCGAGGCGGATGTGCCGTTTTTCTCGATCAGCGGATCGGACTTCGTGGAAATGTTCGTCGGCGTGGGCGCGAGCCGCGTGCGCGACATGTTCGAACAGGGCAAGAAGTCGGCGCCATGCCTCATCTTCATCGATGAAATTGATGCGGTGGGTCGTCATCGCGGCCACGGTCTTGGCGGCGGCCACGACGAGCGTGAACAGACGCTGAACCAGCTCCTCGTCGAGATGGACGGCTTCGACACGCAGGACGGTGTCATCATCATCGCGGCCACCAACCGGCCCGATGTTCTCGACCCCGCGCTGCTGCGCCCCGGCCGCTTCGACCGTCAGGTCACGGTCAACCTGCCCGACGTGAAGGGCCGCGAACAAATTCTGCGAGTCCACGCGAAGAAGGTGAAGATGGCCGAGGATGTCGATCTGGCTGTCATCGCCCGCGGCACCCCGGGCTTCTCGGGCGCCGAACTCGCGAACGTCATCAACGAAGCCGCACTCAGCGCCGCACGTCGCGGCATGAAGGCCATCACGACCCGCGAGCTCGACGAGGCGCGCGACAAGGTGCGCTGGGGTCGTGAGCGTCGCAGCCTTGCGATGGACGAGAAGGAGAAGATCGCCACGGCCTGGCACGAGTCCGGCCACGCCCTCCTGAACGTCGTGCTCGAACACACGCATCCGCTGCACAAGGTCACGATCATTCCGCGCGGCCCGGCGCTTGGCGCCACGATGTATCTGCCCGAAGGCGACAAATACTCGACCCAGCGCAAGGAAGCCCTCGACCTGCTTGCCGTCACCATGGGCGGGCGCATCGCCGAGGAGATGTTCACCAACGACATCTCGAACGGCGCCTCGGGCGACATCATGCAGGCCACGAAGCTTGCCCGTCGCATGGTTTGCGAGTGGGGCATGAGCAGCCTTGGAATGATTCGCTACAGCGAGGACAACGACCAGGTCTTCCTCGGCCGCGACATCGGCCGTTCCCGCGAATACAGCGAAGCCACCGCGCAGCAGATCGACAACGAGGTCAAAAAGCTCATCGACGACGCCTACGCTCGCGCCGCCGAGGTGCTCAAGGCCAATCGCGACAAGGTCGAGCTGATCGCCAAGGCACTGCTCGAATACGAGACGCTCGAAGGCTCTCAGGTGAAGGATTTGATCGAACTCGGGTATATGCGGAATCCGCCGGTGCCCGCTCCGAAGCCGCCGCCGCTGCCGCCGACACCGGTGGGCGACTCCACTCCGGAGCCGGTCAAGCCGCCCGAGGAGGATCTTCCGCCGGGAGGCCTCCCCGCTCCGACTCCTGCGTAAGTCGAAGCGCATTCCCCAGCGCGGCCGTATGAATTTGAAGAGCACCGGAAGCCTCGCGCTTTTCGGTGCTCTTTCTTTTCTCCTCATCGCCACCGCGGCCGAGCGTCCGGCGGATCCCGGCCAGGCGGAGGAGCGGACGAGTTTTCAAACCGCAGCGAAATGGGATCCGATGCTTCAACTCCGGTCCGATGTCGCGATGTGCTACGGCATCGGCCCCGACATCGCCGAGCGCATCGCCCGGTGGAAGGAGCAGGGTTACCGCGTGCATGTGATGACCGGCGTCGCGTGGGGAAAGTATCAGGACTACCTCTACGGTCGCTTCGACGGCACGAACCATGAGGACGAGGCGCAGACCGAGAAAAACGGCAAGGTCATCAGCCACGGTGGCGACGTCTACTACATGTCGCCTGGCGAGAATTACGGGAAATTCCTCGCGCAAGGCGTTCGCAGGGCACTCGAAGCGGGCGCGGAGGCGATTCATCTCGAGGAGCCGGAATTCTGGGCCCGCGCCGGCTGGAGCGAAGGGTTCAAGCGGGAGTGGAAGCAATATTACCACGAGGACTGGGTGCCGCCCGACAACTCGCCGGACGCCCAATACAAGGCCTCGAAGCTGAAATACTTTCTCTACCAGCGCGCGCTGAAACAGGTCTTCGACGTGGTCCGCGATTACAACAAGGAGCACGGCACCGACGTGAAATGCTACGTGCCGACCCACAGCCTCATCAACTACGCGCTCTGGTGCATCGTGAGTCCGGAGTCCAGCCTGCTCAACGTCGGCGCCGACGGCTACATCGCGCAGGTCTGGACCGGCACCGCGCGCAGCCCGAACATGCTCGATGGTAAAAAGGCGGAGCGCACGTTCGAGACCGCCTTTCTTGAATATGGCGCGATGATGAACCTCGTGCGCGCGAGCGGCGCACGCGTGTGGTTCCTCAACGATCCGATCGAGGACAACCCCCGACACACGTGGGAGGACTATCAGCAAAACTGGGAGAGCACGCTCACGGCGTCATTGCTCTGGCCGCAGGTCTGGCGTTTCGAGGTGATGCCATGGCCGGAGCGGATCTTCCATCGCAAGTATCCGATCGAGGAGCCGAAGGGGCCGGATGACGAAGTCGAAAAGGCGCCCATCCCGCCCGCGTATGCCACGGAGTTGATGGTCGTGATCAATGCCCTCAACGACATGAACCAGAGCGAAGTCGAATGGGACTGCGGCACCCGCGACATCGGCGTGCTGGTCTCGGACTCGATGATGTTCCAGCGTGCGCAGCCAACGCCCTCCGATCCGTTTCTTGGTTCCTTCTTCGGGCTCGCGCTGCCGCTGGTCACACGCGGCATGCCCGTCGAGCCGGTGCAACTGGAGAACGCCACGCTGCCCAACGCGCTGACCCCCTACAAAATTCTGCTTGCGACCTACGAAGGCATGAAGCCCATGCGCGAAGAAGACAGTCGCGCGCTCGCGAAGTGGGTGCGCGACGGAGGCGTGCTGGTTTTTGTCGATGACGACGCCGATCCCTACAACGCGGTTAAGTCCTGGTGGAACTCCGCACCGCGCCAATTCGAGATTCCCCGTCACGCGCTCTTCGAGCATCTCGGGCTGGCAAAGGATGCCGCACCGGGCACGCATCGGGTTGGTCGTGGTGCGTTGATTTACAAGGCGCAGAGCCCAGCCGCACTCACCTACGAGACAAATGGCTCGAAAGTGATTCGCGACTGGGTGCGCGAAGCCTGCAAACTCGCCGACATCGAGTATCGCGAGAGCGGACACATGACTCTGCGTCGCGGCCGCTATGTCGTCGCCGCCGGGCTTTCCGACACCACCACGCTTTCCGGATCATTCGTGAGCCTGTTCGATCCCCATCTCGAAGTGCGGAAATCCATCACTCTCGAACCCGGCGATCGGCAACTCCTCGTCGATCTCGATCACAAGGACATCAAGACTCCGTCCGTCATCGCGGCCGCCTGCAAGATTCTTGGAGCAGAGACCACCGAAGATGGTGCGTTTCGCTTCTACGCGGAAGGTCCGGATAAAATCGAGGCCGTCGCGCGAATTCGCCTCGCGAAAAAGCCCGCATCCATTCTCCTGGATGACGATCCCCTTCCCTCCGAAGCATCGGATTGGGACGAATCATCCAAAACCCTGCGCATCCGGTTCCCGAATTCCGCAAGCGGACACTGGCTGACGGTCCGGCAGTCTTATCCCTGACCGGCGTCACTCTTCCCGCCCAACGAAGCGAGCCGAAGCGGTCACAATGCTTGCGCAAACAGCATCGGTCCGTGTTCCATGGAACCGGACATCGCACCACGAAGCCTCGGTCGTCCGAACCTCCTCGATGCAATTGTCCCGACGTTCTTCGTTTTTCCGTCACTCAATGAGTTCATCCTTCCGATCCTCGTGCTCAATTTTTGTTGCCGTCGTCCTCGGCGGCTTCCCGCTCTTCGCGCAACAGGACCTGTTCGACGAACAGGAAGCATCGTCGGCGCCGTTGAGCGGCTGGACTGATGGAAACTACGCGCTCGGAGACATCGGTGGCACCCGGACAAATCTCGAGGCGCACGGCGTCGAGTTTTTCGGCGGTTACGCGGCGGAGGTCTGGGGCAACACGGTCGGCGGCCTGAAACGCGGCGCGGTTTACACCGGCCTGCTCGACTTTGGCACCAACCTCGATTTCGAAAAGCTCGTCGGCTGGGAGGGAGCGAGTTTCAGCACGACATGGCTGTGGCTCTCCGGACGCGATGCCTCGGAGGATCTCGTCGGCAATTTCCTGACGATCTCGAATATCGCCGGCTTCAACACGCTCCGAATGCTCGAGCTGTGGTTTCAACAGAACTTTCTCGACGACAAAATCTCCATTCGTCTCGGCCAGATCACCGCCGATTCCGAGTTTATCATTTCCGACTACGGCGCGCTCTTTATCAACGGCACCTTCGGCTGGCCCGCATTCACCTACATGAACGTCCCCGAGGGTGGTCCGGGGTATCCGATGAGCGCCCCCGGCATTCGCCTCGCGTTGAACCCGGTCGATTGGTTCACGTTTCAAACTGCGGTCTTCGCAGGGGACGTCTTTGCGCAGGACGTCAATCGCCACGGGGTCCGTTGGCGACTGAATCGAAAGTTCGGCTATTTCTTCATCAACGAAGCGCAGTTTCGCTGGAACCACGCGGACAACGCGACCGGGCTCGCGGGCCAGCTTAAGCTCGGCGCGTGGTTTCACACGGCCGACTTCGCGTCATCCTACGGCGACGATATCTACTGGGGAAACAGCGGCTACTACGCGGTGATCGATCAGCAGCTCTATCGTGAACCTGGTCGCGAGGTCGCTTCCGCCCCTGCCCGCAACGACGGCAAGAGCGTTGTCGATGGAAAGTCGTTCAAGGAAGCGGCGACCTCCGTCGAGCCGTCGAATCAGGGCCTCGGGTGGTTCGGCCGCATCTCATTCGATCCGCAGAATCGCAATTTCATCGGATTCTATTTCGATACGGGACTCACCTACACCGGTCTGATTCCCGCGCGTGACAACGACATCATTGGCATCGCCTTCGCCTACGCGGGACTTTCGAATGGCGCGGCACAAACACTCTACGACGAAGGCTCGCGCAAGGTCGGCGAGGAAATGGTGCTCGAGGTGACCTACGACGCACAGATCACCCCTTGGCTCCATCTTCAGCCCGACATCCAATACGTGATGCGCCCCGGCGGCACCGGCGATCTCGGCAATGCCTTCGTGCTCGGCGGCCGGCTCTCAATCATCTTTTAAGGCACGGTCGCCTCGCGGAACGACGTCGACGCGCCGCTGCCAGAGCGCCCAAACCCCCGCTGATAGCAAGGCCCGACACCGTCGGCTCGGGCACGACCGCAAAGCGGAACGTGCCGGTATCCGAGACGAACCCATCGGTCACATGCGTCCCCGAGACCGTGAAGGTCACCTCCCAAATGCCCGGCTTCGTGAACCCGAAGTTGTAGTGGGCATGCGTGCCCGCGCTCAGGATCAGGGAATTGCCCGCCACGGTGGATCCGGGATCGAACGTCGAGAAAACAAACACCGGATCGCCGAACAGTCCGCTCTGCCACATCGAAAACTCTCCTCCGCCCGGCGCGCTTACCGAGACGAGTGAAAAGGTGATCGCGCCATTCACCCAATCCGCCGGATCGAGCTCCTCGGTTGCCATCCCGAGAAACGGCACCTCCGCCACCTGCGTTTGCGGAAGAATCCACAGATCCCCACCGCCCGCTCCGGTCGGGCCGTAGGTGCCGCCTGGATCCGGGAACCTCTGCCCCGCTGGCACGACAATCGTAAAATCCCCGGGAAGAAACTCCTCCCCATCGTCGCCGCCCACCGGCACTCCATTGACGATTGCATTTGCCCCAAGGTGACCGTGCAAAAACAAAGCTCCGTCCTCGTAGGCCACGCCAATATCGCCGTGCCCCGACGTGTAGAGGTTCGCCGCATGGGAGGTCAGCGCAAGCGCAAGAATCCCCGAGAAAGTAAGCAGGGTTTGGATGGGTCGTTTCATGGTTTGGTGGTTGGTTTTGGAAAAATGCCGAAGCGGGCGAGGAGCAGCACAATCCCCGCAAGAGCCAGACAGACTGGAGCGGGCTCCGGGATCGCGACCGGGACGAATTCAACTCCAAAATGCCATGTGGTGACGGCGCTCCCGACAGGTGTCATGAAGCCGTCGTCGAGGTATCCGGAAATGCGGAAGTCGATCTGATAATAACCAGCGGCGGAAAATCCCCAGTTCACATGGGCGTGCCCTCCCTCGGTGAGATAAAAGACGTCCGCCTCGGTGATGCCGTCCGCCGTGCTCATCCACACGAGCGGATCCCCGCCCACCGATTCGATCTGCCAAAGCGAGAACTCGGCGTCCGCCGGGACTCCCGTCGAATCGAAAAAGCGCATGTCGACAAGTTCGACGCGCAGCCAGCGTGCTGCGGTGGCAATCCGGGGATCGTCCGGGAGATATGACGCAAACGTTCCCGTCTTGACCTCCTCCGCTTCGAAACCGGCGAAAATCCGGCCCGGCGTGCTCGTCTGCGGCCAGACATGAACCGTCTCTCCCGGCCCAACGCCGAGAAAGCTCCACTTGCTGCCGCCCGGTCTCGAGAAACCGGTGGTTCCCGGCGGCCCGTCATAAAGCAACGTTTGCGCGGGATCCAGAGTTCCATTGCCCGCATGCACGCGTCCCACGAGCCCAGCCTGTGCCGAATAGCCGATACTGATCACATCGACATGCCCGTCGGTTATCGTCGTAAAGCCCCTCGCACTCGAGGTGCAGGCCGCGAGACTGATCGCGATGGAAAGAATGACGTGCTTCATGGCGTCGGCGGGCGGGCGATGTTGTCTCCACGCTGCAGGCGCTCCTTGATCTCGAGCGCTGGAATGCTTTCGACATGACCGTCGCCAAACAGGTAGTTGGCCGAGCCATTGGTATGGTCCTCACTCGGGTCACTCGAAAACCGATCGGGTTGGATGTCGTTCAGCAATGCCTCCCAGTTGCCTGTCGCTCCTTCCTCCCCACCCCAGCTCTCGGAATGCGTGTGGTCGTTCTGAACACTGGCTCCCTGTTCGTCTGAAATGTTTGCGGCGAAGAGTGTGCGAGCCGGATACGGAATCGACCGAATGTTGTGCATGCTGCCGGGCAGCGGCTCCCCAAACGGACCAACCCTCGGAACAAAGACGTAGCTGTTCAGGATGTAGCTCGTGCCATCGGCCTTGAGGCGCTCGTCTCCGATCGGATCCGCCGGACAAATCCGCACCTCATCGACATTTCCGAGATACGGCTTCAGCGCGTAAATCCACGCCTTTCGAAAATCCGAGGTGGTGTGTGTTGTCCCCGGCAGCTCGCCGTCGTGATCGCTCGCGTAGAGAGCGATCCCCACTCCGATCTGACGCAGGTTTCCGGCGCATTTCTGCTGCCGCCCCGAAACCACGGCCTCCTTGATGAATGGCCCCGTTACCACCGCAAGCAACGCCATCACGGCCACAACGGCTATCAGCTCAATGAGCGTGACTCCGGACGCAGAGGCGAACCTTAAGTTTTTCCTTATTGCCATCAACATTCTTTGGTCAGTCACTTGCGTTTTCGATTCCAAAAAAATCGGCTTAAAAGCCGTCTCCGATTCATCTTTCGCCAATGCAGGAAAGCTCCGTTCGCACTGGTCGGCTTCAGCGTTCTCACATCTCACATTTTTTTGCAAGTGTCTTTTGTTTTTGATCGTTTTACGGGATGAAATGACATCCCACTCGTGAGAAATACGTCCAGCATCGAGACGGCATCGAACCCGGCCGCCCCATAACCCGGCCGGCTCGCTCTTCATCGTCACGCAGAAGCGCGCATTTTGCGCGGTCTCAGTAGAGAAATGGGTCCTTCGGAGGATCCGTTTGGACGACGCTGTCGGCCTTTAGAAGCGGGCGGAGCTGACCGTCGATCACGGGAAACTTCGTGCGTCCGGCAACCTTCACCCACGTCATCTCCTTGAAGTCCTTTGCGGCGTCCGCCTCGACAATCACGGAAATCGGCTGCGCGTCCGAGGCACAACACATCATCATCATCCGCACGAGACGGAAGCGGTTGCCATCGGGATTCGATTCCTCCGCCGGCATGAACTGCCCGATCAGCTCGATCGGCTTGTCTTCGATCTCCGCGCGCAACTCCGGCAGTTGAGCCGCGTAGAGCAGGTCGATGATCTCCGGTGGCGGCATCTCCGGCACCTCATCGTCGCCGGGACCCACCTCCTCTCCCGGGAGGGCCGGCTGGGCAAACGTCAGGTTCGCCGGGACCTGCGTGACCGAGTCGACGTATCCTCGATTGAGCACTGTCACCGCGCTGAATTCGTCCCTGGAGAAAGCCATCGTGACCACGAGAGGAACGACCAGAATCAACGCCAGCACGAGCGATCCGAATGTCGACCGCGGTTTCCCCGGCTCGCAGCCGCTGGCGCCGATCACCGCCTCCTCGGGCGACAACAGCACCAGAATCGCAAAGATGCCCAGGGTAATGCCGCAAGCCAGCGCATAGGGCTGAAACGTCGGGTGCAGATAGGCGGTGATGCGTCCGCTGAAGTAGAAGAAACACAGCGCGGCTGACCAAATGACCAGCACCCCTGCCGTAAGGAATCGGTGAGCCAGCGCGATCATATCAGAATCACCTCGAGACGGACGCAGATTAGCGCAATGAGGACGAACAGTCCAACGACCAGGCCGGTCAGGAAGCGGGACCGAAAGACGGCCGAATACATGAAGATGAGCTTGAGATCAACCATCGGCCCGAAGACCAGAAATGCGAGTTTCGCGACGGAGGGGAACATCACAAAGGTCGCCGCAACGAAGGCATCGCTCGTGCTGCAGAGGCAGAGGATGGCGGAGAGCCCCATCAGCGAGATTGTCGCGAGCCAGTTGTTGACCGCCAGCGGCAGGAAGAGGTCCTGATTGATCGCGGTATTGAAGACCGCAGCGGCAGCAGCGCCCATGATGAAATAAATCGTCATGTTCAGGAAATCCCCGACCGCCACTCCGAGGGCGCGCCACAACCGCAGCGAAACGGATCCCGAGGCATCATTGAACTGCCCACGCGGTTGCGCAATGTCCTGAATGACATTGGGACGCAGCACGCTGCCGGTCGAGAGCTGGTGCACCGCCATGCCGGCGAGCACGGCAACAAAATAGCCGACGCCGAGTCTCAGGAGGGTCATCTGCAACGGCCCCTGCCCAAGAAAGGCCGCGTAGGTGCTGACGGCCACAATCGGATTCACGATGGGCGCCGACAGCATGTAGGTGATCGCCGTCGACACTGGCAGTCCCTTGATCATGAGACGTCGAATGAGAGGCACGACGCCGCATTCGCACATCGGGAACACCGCTCCGAGCAATCCGCTCACCGCGATGCGGGCAAACGGATTCCGCGGAAGAAACCGCGTCATCATGCGGGCCGGCAGAAATTGATCGATCAGCCCCGACAGGACGGTTCCCAGCAGAAGAAAGGGCAGCCCCTCAAAAAGGATGCTGAGAAACGAGAGACTGAAGTCAGCAAAATTGAAGTGAAAAACCGATTCCATGAGGCGTCGCGCGCGATCAACGTTGAGCCGTCGCCGCTTCCTCGGTCAACGCCGCAACGCCCGCGCGAATCACGTCCTCCGGGAGATTCGGACCGACGAAGATGCCCACCGGCGTCGAGAGCCGGCTCGTGTTTCCGATCGGCAACAGCTGCGCCTCCTCCACGCGATCCACCTTTTGGAAAACGTGAAACTCATCCGGCGTCTCGGTCAGGCGAACCAACCCCTTGGCACGAATCACCTCTTCCGGAAGACGCCTCAGAAATTGCTCGAGCGAAGCGCGGGAGACCCGCTCGGGAAGGCGGATCTGCAACGACGCAAAATGATGCGTGGAGTGGCAGTGCGCTGCGTCGTGGTCGGGATGGTGCTCGTGCTCCTCGTGGTCGTGGCCGCAGCAATCGTGCTCCCCCGTCGTCGCCCTGGCTCGGCTTTCCACGACCGCGACCTCAGCAGCCAATCGCGCGAGCTCCTTTGCCAGCTCGGCGGGTTCCATCCGCGGTCCCGTGACACGATGCTTCGTCAGCGACTCGTCGACCTGACGTCGCCGCCGCTCGTCCAGCTCGTCCCATCGCGACACGAAAAGGAAGTTCGCGGTGCGCACCTGGTCGAGTTCGAGCGAATTGTGCCAGAAGCGTTTCTGCCAGCGCTTGCCATCGATCAACGACACCTGGGCGGGAAGCGTGAAGCGGTCCAGCTTCGGCTCGAGGGAAAGCATCTCCACGAGTTCCTCGGAATCGGTGGTGCCATTGGTCTCGATGACCACGATGCGACCCGGGCGATGCTCGAAGTTTTCCAGCGCCTCCAGCAGCTCGTCGCGCGATCCGCAGCAGACGCAGCTTCCATTGATCGGCACCACGGATCCCGCGAGGTCATGCAGCAGCTCCGCGTCGACCTTCGCGTTCTGAAAATCATTGATGATCAAGTGCGGATCGAGCCCCTGTTGAGCCAGCTCCGGAAGCAGGCGCCGAATGTAGGTGGTCTTCCCGGCTCCGAGAAATCCAACAACGAGAACGAGCAAGGTCATAATCAGCGGAAACCCCTCAAACGATCCGGCGTTGCGTCAGGCGGTTCTGCAGCTCGGGCAGACACCGAAGAAATCGAGTTCGTGATAGATGTCGCGATACCCGGTCCGGCGCTTCACGCGGTTTTCGATCGTCGCCACCGGACACTCGATGTCGAGGTTCTCGATCTTCCCGCATTCCGTGCAGATGATGTGTTCGTGATGCTCTCCCGGCAGGTTGAGCATGAAGTAATACGAGCGCTCCGGGGAACCCATCCTCCGAACCAGCCCGATCTCCTCGAGCTTCACCAGGATGCGGAAAATGGACGATGGATCGCACGAATCCTTCAGGCTTGGCTCCTTCGCCAGCGCGGCCCAGCCAATCGGATGTCCCTTCTCGAAAAGGACACGCAGGATCTCGCGCAACGCATGCGTGCGACGCAGTCCCCGGGACCGGCACTGTTCCAGCGCCCACTCGAATTTCTCCATCGGATCACTACGTTTCATCGCCGGACTCCACCGTAGGCCGTCCCCGGGAACGCAGCAAACGTTTTGCCGCCCGGTTCTCCTGTTTTCCGATCTCCACATCGGGCGATTGACTTGTTTTGGGAATTCACTTGCATATCAAGGTGCATCGAATCATTCATCGATCAATGAAAATCCCGTCCGTCATTGCCTTCAGCCTGCTGGTGGCCGGGGTTCTTCATGCTGACCCCATCCGGGTCGCCTCGGTCTCGCCATTGCTCACGGAGATCGCTGAAGCCGTCGGGGGAAGTGCCGTGCGGATCATCCCCCTGGTGACGCCGGAGGAGGACCCGCACGAATATCGTCCCACGCCGCAGGACCTGAAGGAAATCTCCGGTGCGCAGCTCATTCTCGCGTCTGGAAAAAATCTCGAGCACTACCTCGACGTGCTGCGGAATGCCGCCGGCCCCGACACCAGGTTGCTTCCCGTGGGCGATCACGTTCCATCCCTGGAGCTGAAGGACGGACACGACGATCACGACCACGGCCCGGCCGGCGAAGGCCCCATGGAGGATCCGCATTGGTGGCACAGCGTGCCGAACGTGATTCGCGCCACCGAGGTGGTGCGGGACGCCTTGATCCAGGTCGATCCCGGGAAAAGGACGACGTTCGAGGAGAACGCGGCCGCCTATATCCGCCGGCTCAAGGACCTCGACTCCTGGATCAAGCTGAAGGTCGCCGAGCTGCCCCGCAATGAACGGCAACTCGTGACATCGCACGATGCCTTCCAGTATTTCGCCAGCACCTACGGCTTTCGAATCCACGCGATCGAGGGGATCAACCCGGAACAGGAGCCATCCGCAAAGGAAGTCAGCGATCTCATCAAGACCATTCGCGACGAGCGCGTGAAGGCGATCTTTCTCGAGAGCAATCTCAACCCGAAGGTCAGTCGCGAGTTGACGCGCGAGACGGGTGTCAAGATCGGCGGAATGCTCGCCGCCGACGGTCTCGGCACCGGAGAGTCATCCAACTACGAAGGGATGATGCGTCACAACGTCACGACCATCGTGAACGCCTTGAGCACACAATGAGAGGCTCCCCACTGGTTCGCGCATTGGTCATGCTGCTCGCCTTGGCGGCGCTTGCGATCCCTTTGCGCCATCTCACGGCTCAGCGTGAGACAACCTCCGCGCCCCCGGTCGTGGAAAACAAGGCTCCCGAAACCTCGAAGGTGTCGATCGCTCTCACGTCCACGAGGGTTCCCTGCGCGTTCTCGATCCACCATCTCGGAAAAGTCATTTGGGAGGGCACGCTCACGAAGCCCGAAGCGAATCAAACGCTGGATCTCCCCTTCCCGCCCGAGGGCATCGACCTCGTTGTGCAGGCTGAGTGGTCCGACGAAGATCCATCCGCGCTACGAGTCGAGGTGACTGCACCGGGCGGTCGATCCATCGAACAATCCCTTTGGGGGAGCGGCTCCGCGACCGAAGCCCTCACCTTTCGTTGACCATGGCGGCGCATCGACTTTCCATTCGAAACCTGACGGTGTCCTATCACCGGATTCCCGCCGTCCATCATCTCGATGTGGAACTCCGGTGCGGCAACTGCGTGGCACTTCTCGGCCCCAATGGCGCGGGAAAGACGTCGCTCTTCAAGGCAATGGTCGGGCTCGTCACTCCCGAGACAGGCAGCATCGAACTGGGCGGACACGGCAACGCGAACACGCGGCATGAAATCGCCTACCTCCCCCAGCGCGAGGATCTCGACTGGAACTTTCCCATCACCGTCTCCGGGCTCGTGGAAATGGGACGCTACACCCGGCTGGGTTGGTGGCGCCGATTCGGCAGGGAGGACGCCCGTGCCGTCGAGCGCGCGCTTTCCATGATGGAGCTGACCGACCTCGCCGATCGACAGATTCAAGCTCTCTCCGGCGGACAGCAGCAGCGCGCCTTCATCGCGCGCGCCCTGGCCCAGGAAGCCCACGTCATGCTGCTCGACGAGCCTTTCACCGGTCTCGACAAGCCTGCGCAAGATCATCTTTCGACCGCTCTTCGCCGCATCGCGGCCGAGGGGAACCTCGTGATCGCCTCGCATCACGATCTCCACACGGTGCCTCACCTTTTCGATCAGGTGCTGTTTCTCAACGGTGAGTTGATCGCATTCGGCAACACCGCGGATGCCTTCACCCCGGAAAACATCGAACGCACCTTCGGGACGCCCGCATTCTCCGGGCATTGATTCCATGGACGCTTTTCTCGCCAGCCTCGCCGATCCATTCCGGCACGAGTTCATGCAACGGGCTCTGCTCGGCTGCGCGCTTATCGGATTCACCAACGGTTGCCTGAGCACGTTCATCGTGTTGCGCCGACTGGCCCTCATGGCCGACGCCCTGGCCCACTCGCTTTTGCCCGGTCTTGCAATTGCGATTCTCCTCTTCGGCCTGGCACCGGGCGGCCTTTTCCTTGGCGCACTCATCGCCGCGCTGCTCGTCGCGCTGGGCTCCCAATTGATCGCGAACAGTTCGCGAATCAAGGAGGACACCGCGCTGGGGCTTCTCTTCGCGTGTTCGTTCTCGCTGGGCCTAGTGCTCCTCAGCATCTCGCCGGTGCGCGTCGAAATTCACCACTATCTCTTTGGAAACATCCTGGGCCTTTCCGATGCGGACCTCTGGACCATTTACGTGGTGGCGATCCTCGTTCTCCCCTGCCTCGTCGCGCTCGAGCGGCCGCTGTTGCTCTCGATGTTCGAGCCATCCGTCGCGGCAAGTCAGGGCGTCGCCGTCAACGCAATGAACCTCATCCTCATGGGCGCCCTGGTCCTCACCATGATCTCCTCCCTGCAGGCCGTGGGCGTCATTCTCGCGCTGGGAATGCTCATCGCACCCGCGGCGACCGTTTACCTGTTCTCCGACTCCTACTCCGCGATGTTCTGGGGCGGCGGCATTCTGGGCATGGTCGGCTCATGCCTTGGGCTGCTGATTTCGTTCTGGCTCAATCTCCCGTCCGGCTCATGCATCGTCCTCACGCTCGGGGTGATCTTCCTCCTCGCACTGCTGCTGAGCCCTCGCTACGGGTTGGTCAGCCGATGGACCCGCCGCCGTCATCTGCACGAACAATCGCTCGCCCGCTGGGATTCCGTCCCTCCGCCCGGCTCCGGGAAACACGCTCACGACCACGACTGAGTGACTTTGAGGTTGCGCCCGACGGGATGGAGGCGCATTAACGAATCAGCGACATCGCCATGAAAAAGCCCACCCTCGTCCTGCTTGCTCTTTCCGCGCTTCCCACGCTCGCCCATGCGCATCCCGGCACGGGCGTCAGCGGCCTCGCCCATGGATTCCAGCACCCGCTCTTCGGTCTGGATCACCTGCTCGCGATGCTTGCGATCGGGCTTTGGGCGGCGCAGATCGGTGGACGTGCCATCTGGGCCATCCCTGCTGCTTTCGTCGGAACCATGGCTGTCGGCGGCGCTCTCGGAATGACCGGTCTGTCGCTGCCGATGATGGAGCCCGGAATCGCCGCATCGGTTCTCATCCTCGGCCTCCTCATCACGTTTGCGGTCCGCATGCCGCTTGCCGCCGCGCTGCCGCTCGTCGCGTTGTTTGCGCTCTTCCACGGCCACGCGCACGGTGCCGAAATGCCGGCAAACACTTCGGGCGTGACCTATGCGCTCGGCTTCGTCGCCGCCACTGCGCTGCTCCACGCCACCGGGATCGCACTCGGCGTCGGAATCCAGCGGCTTTCCACCGCACCGATGGTGCGCCTCGCCGGCGCCGCGATCGCCATGATGGGCGTCGCGATTTTCCTCGGCTAGTCGGTGAACACCTCACGGCCGTTCGCGGCGACGTAATCGCGAATCAACGCGAGAAATCGCCGCGAAAACTCCACGGCCTTCTTTCTGCCAACACCCGGCGTCGCCTCGAACGCGAGGTCGGAATCCGGATAATGCCGCGCCATGTGGCGCAGCGAGACGTCCGAGAAAATCACATACGCCGGCACGTCGCGCGCATCGGCGATCTCGCGACGCAGCTTTCGCAACGCCTCGAAGAGCGCCTGGTCGAACGCAAACTCCTCCTTGATCCTTCGCCGCGCCTTCGCCGGCTTCGCCATGGCCTGCCGCACGCGCACCGGACCCCGGGACTTGAGAAGCGCGAGACCGGCATCCGTAAGGTCCACCGTCGCGAACCGATCCTCCGACCGCGTCGCATATCCCATGCGGATCAGCTCTCCGGCGAGATGTTTCCATTCATCCGCACTGAGTTCCCTGCCGATGCCATGCACCGGCAGGCGATCGTGCCCACGCTCGACGATCGCCTTCGCCTTGGAGCCCAGCAGCACGTCGACGATGTGATTCAGCCCGAAGCTCCAGCCGCTTCTCTGCCGCACGCGATACAGGCACGAGAGAAATTTCTGCGCCGGAATCGTCACATCGATCTCCGCGCGTGGCGACAGGCAGTTGTCGCAGCTCCCGCAATTTTCCTCGGCAAACTCCTCGCCGAAATACCGCAGCACGGCCCTTCGCCGGCACTCGCCGCTCTCGGCGAATTCCGCCATCGCGTTGAGCTGCCGCAGCGCAACCTCGCGCTCCTCGTCACCCGGTTTCTCCTCGATCAGGCGCTTCTGCTTGAGAATGTCTCCGCGGCTGTAAAGCAGCAGGCACTCCGAGGCCAGGCCGTCGCGTCCCGCCCGCCCGGTTTCCTGATAATAGCTCTCGAGGTTTCGCGGCAGATCGTAGTGCACCACGAAGCGCACGTTCGGTTTGTCGATCCCCATCCCGAAGGCAATCGTCGCGCAGATCACGCGCACGTCATCGCGCAAAAACGCCTCCTGATTCGCCGCGCGATCCTCCGGGCCGAGCCCCGCATGATACGGCCTCGCCGGGATTCCCTTCTCCGAGAGCCGGTTCGCCAGCGACTCCGTCGACTTTCGCGAGAGGCAATAAACAATCCCGCTCTCGGTCGGTCGTCGCGCGAGAAAATCGAGCAGTTGATCAAACGCACCACTCTTCGACTGGACGCGATAGAGCAGATTCGGGCGATTGAAGCTGCCGACGTGAATCGCTGGATCCCGCAGCGCCAGCCTATCCACAATGTCGTCGCGCACGCGCGCCGTCGCGGTCGCGGTCAGCGCCACCATCGGCACCTCGGGCAACACCGCACGCAGCTCGCTCAATCGCCGATACTCGGGCCGAAAATCGTGTCCCCATTCGCTGATGCAATGCGCCTCGTCCACCGCAATGAGCCGCACATTCCACTTTCCGAGATCCTCGAGAAAGCCTGACAGCAGCAACCGCTCCGGCGCCACATACAGCAACTTGAACTCGCCCTGGTGCAGCCCGCGCAACCTCCGGCGCGACTCACCCGCGTCGAGCGCGGAATTCAAATACGTCGCCGCCACGCCATTCTCCGTGAGCCCGTCGACCTGATCCTTCATCAGCGCAATCAACGGCGACACCACCAACGTGAGCCCGTCGAGCATCAACGCGGGCAATTGATAGCAGAGCGACTTTCCGCCGCCCGTCGGCAGCAGCGCGAACACATCGCGCCCCGCCATCACGTCGGAAACGATCTCCTCCTGGAGTGGCCGGAACGTCTCGTAACCGAAAACGCTCTTCAGAATCCCCTTCGCCGTCGCCATCATCGCGCGCAGTCTACTGAAGCGAAAAGTCCCGCCAAGCGCCGAACCCTCAAATCCACAATTCGGGGTTGAAATCTGCCGTGATGCATGTTTTCCTCTCCCGCTCCCAACGAGGCGAATTCCTGAGTAGCTCAGCGGTAGAGCGATCGGCTGTTAACCGATTGGTCGTAGGTTCGAATCCTACCTCAGGAGCCACTCGTCATAAGGCTCCAAAGGTTGCCTTCCCTCACTGGCTCGACGGGGCCTCATCGATGGCGATCTCGAATTCGTCCTTGGAATCGGTGCTCCATGCGAGGGACTCGGTTTTCTGCGAGGCCGCGAAGAGCGGAGAATATGTCCTCGCCTTGATGGTTTTTCCATCGCTTCGAAATTCGAGAATGCGCACCCAGCCATTCCCTCCATTGCCGTCCCATCCGGAGATGGCCTGCGGGTTGAACATCATGATGGGCACCGGCTTGCCCTCGGCATTCCGCTCGGTTTTCAACGCCGACATCGTTCGGGGATCGCCCGAATGCCCGCACACCACGAGCCGGATGTTTTTCGAGGGCCGGATCAGCTTCTCCACGACCTGCTCGCCTTCGTTGCGGGGAGAGACTTTGTAATCGGAACGCTCGATCGGTTTCCCGTTCGTATCCAAAACCGCATGTGTAAGGAGGATCACCTTGTGGCCGGCATACTTGCCGGAAGAGATCAAACTTCGCGCCCACTCAATCGCCTCGTCGCGCGGCGCAAACTCCAGTGTCACCACCAGGAGATTTCCCCAAATTTCATCCGTGAACTCATACGCCGCGTTTTCCAGCGTCGGCTGCCCGGAAGCGCTCTTTGCCATCGCAACGAGCGTCTTTTCCCAAAGGGGGTTTCTCGCGGGATGGAAATACTTCGGGAATTGCGTGTTTCGGTTCTCCGCGTTTTCGGCGCCGTAATCGTGATTGCCGGTCGTGACAACATAGGGATACACGCCATCGAGACGCTCGAAGGCCCGTGAGACACTGGCCCACTGGTTCGCGCTCGTCTGGTTTCCGTCCTTTCTCTCCTCGTAGGTTCGCCCCGGTTCCAAGACACGGTCGTTGTGCTCGACGAGGTCACCCGTGCACAGGACGGTCTTCACGTTGAGCACCTCCTTTTGAGCGGCCGCCCAGGCCGTGAGCAGTTCGAAAAGCGGCTGGTTGATGTCGAACTTCACGTAGCTCTGCGGGTCACCAAGCACGATGATCGAGAACGCTCGCGAATCCTCCAGCCGGGGCGGCCTCTCCAGTTTCACATCCGGTGGATGCGGGTGAACTCTGATCGGTGGATCGTATTTGCCGCCGTCGGCGCAAAGGCCGCTCGCCGCAAGCCAGACTGCAAGCGCGAGACCACACCGGAAAAGAGTCGTGAGAAGGGAGGAGAATTGGGAGGACACGGTGGAACGCTTGAGGGTGATTCTTTGCAGTCTGCGTTGAAATCAAAAAGCTATCGGCCTCCCGACTGTGCTGCCGTTCAAATCCATCGCCTGCGGCGCAGTTGAAACAACAGAACAAGACACGCCAGCGAGATCAGCGCGACCGTCGAAGGTTCGGGCACGGCGAGCAGCGTGAACTGGAGCTTGCCATCGCCCAATGTGAACTCGCCGTCAAATCCGTCCGCATTTGTGAAACTGAAGTCCTCCGGATCGAACGAAATTGCGTTGAACGTCACGAGGTCATAGGTCTGCCCCACCTCCCAGCCTGCATCGACGAAGGTAAATGCATAGGCAAATCCGCCACTCGTGCCCTTGAGGAAATCGCCACTGAGCACAAGCTGATCGGAGGCTCCATCCGCTCCCAACTCAAAGACCATCACGCCTCCCCCATCCCATGTGAACGTCCCGCCGTGCAACGCGCCAATGGACTCGCCAGGCTGCAGCTGAGCACCATCCGTGAGAGTGATGTCCCCCACCGTGCCCGTGCCGGCGAGAACGGCTCCCGATTCGACCGTGACATCGCTCGCAAGCGAGCCATTCACAACGAGGCGGCCCGCGCTGACGGTCGTAGGCCCGGTGTAGGTGCTTGCGCCGGTCAGCGTCAGCGTGCCCGTGCCAACCTTCGTGAGAGCAACCGTCTGCGTGCCGCCGTCGTGCTGGTCCACAATCCGGCCCGCGAACACCGTGTCGGCATTCAGCGCGCCGACCTGCAACGTCTTCACGCCCGTTCCATTCGAGCCGCCGAGAATCGTGTTGGGATTCGAGCCCGAGAGGGCGCCGAGCATCACCGTTTGATCCCCATCGCCGGTGTCGACCACCGCTAAGTTGCCGCTCAGATCCCACCTCGCGGCGGCGCTGCCGGCGCTTTCACTCTGCCAGATCACCCCGCGCGCCCCGGTGGGTGCTGTAAACACGCCGCCAAACGCGCCGTTATCTCCTCTGAGGCGGACGGTCGTCTTCCCCGCGACGGTCACATTTCCCTCGCCACCAAGGCCTTGGTGGAGCCGCACGTCACCACCGCCCAGCACAAGCTCCCCTTGCGCTGCAATCGCAACGGGGCTGTTGAAAGAAGGATTTCCCAAAATCGCAACGGTGCCCTCGGCAATCGTTGTCGCGCCAGTGTAGTTGCTCGAGGGGCTTGCGAGCGTGAGCGTGCCCGCTCCGGTCTTGGTAAAGCCGCCCACGCCGGTGAGCGGATCCAGCAACGTCGCGTCAAAGCCATTCGTGTCAAAAACCGACGTGCCGTAGAGCGTCATCGGAACATCCGCGGTGAGGTCGCTGTTCACAACGCGAAGAGTGCCGCCGGACCACTCGAACGTTGCCATCCCGGCCCCTTTCACGATGCCGCCGACACCGCCAACGTTGAGCGTGCCACCGGTTTCGAGTTTCACCGTGCCCGCCGCCCATTGACCGACGGTCAGCCTTGCGCCCTCCCCGAGCGTGACCACACCACCGTCTCCGATGGCAAGCGTGCCGGAGCCTCCCCCGTTTTCCGCACCGAGGGCAATATGCTCGCGGGCAAAAAGGGTGGCGGTGCCCGCGTCACTTGAGACGGTGACGGCGCCCGCCTCGGACGGTGAACCGACCTGAAGACTCTGCGTCGCAAGAGATCCGCCATCCGCAAGGACCAACGCGCCCGAGCGCACAACAGTAGGCCCCGCATAGTCGCTTACACCCGTGAGCGTCACCGCGCCATCACCCGTCTTGATAAGACCTCCCGGGCCAGTGAGAGTCCCGGCCAGCGTGGCATTTTTGCTTCCGGTATCCAGAATCGAAATCTCGGAGAGGGTCATCGGCACAGACGTGCTAAGGTCGCTGTCTCCGACGTGGAGCGTTCCACCCGCCCAGTTAAAGTTCGCCGCTCCCGCATCGGATTTCTGAATGCCATCAACGCCTCCAACCCACAGCTCACCGAGGGCCTGGAGATTGACCGTGCCGGTGCCGTCCGTCCCGCCGACCGTCAATCCCGCCCCCTCCTCCACCACGGCCACTCCATTGGCCCCGATGGTGAGGGTGCCTGCGCCGCCGTTTTCGCCGAGGGTGAGATCGCCGCGGATGGAAACCACTCCGTCCGCAATCGCCAGAGTGCCAGTGTTTCCGCCCGTTCCCACGCGAATTTCCCCTGTCCGCGTCAAGCTGCCGCCCGCTACGAAGGCCAGCGTGCCTCCGTTCACCATGGTGAGGCCGGTGTAATCACTAGCTCCCGTGAGCGTGAGCGTCCCGCCGCCAACCTTCGTGAGAGCCGCTACGCTAAAGGCATTATCCACAAATCGACCCGCAAAGGTTGTGTCCGTGTCCAAGGCACCAATCTCGAAGATCGCGGTGTGTGGCACCCCAGGATCCGCAACGCCTCCGAGAACCGTATCCGGATTCGAGCCCGAGAGGGCCCCGAGTTTCACCGTATGGTCGCCGGTGGTCGTTGAAATGCTCGCGGCTGCACCACTGAGGTCCCAGCGGGCGGTGGCGCTTCCACCGTTCTCGTGGATCCACACCACTGTGCCCGAACCCTGAGGCAACGTGAACGTGCCGGTGAACCCGCTGTTGTCACCCCTCAGATACGCAACACCTGCAGGACCACCGGAAACACCAACGCTGCCTGCGCCACTGATGCCTTTGTGGAGCACCACCGCGCCGCTGCCATCCAGCACAAGCTGCCCCGCCGCGGTAATGTCAATCGGGCTGTCGAAGAAAATCGTGTTCGCGATGACCAGCGTGCCCTCCGCAATCGTCGTCGTGCCGGTGTAGTTTGTCCCGGGGCTCGAGAGCCCGAGGATGCCTTCACCGGTCTTGATTACGTCTCCCGAACCGGTGATCTGACCGGTCTGCTCAGCGGAACCGACGGGAACCGAGAGTGTCAGTGGGTCATTCGGAGGGCTTGTGTTGTAGGCTGAGGCATTCACCTCGCCGTCCGAGTAAGTCACCGTGAGTTGAGCGGAGAGATTGGAAACGAAAACAGCGCCGCAAGCGCGCGAATTGTCGCTTTCATGGAAAAACGCGTATCCAAAAAATTCGCCTCGACAAGAGTTTCGATGCGAATTCCCGACACCAGGCTGCGCGAAGAAGTTCAGGTGAACGAGGAGTCGGGACACGGATTTCCACGATTCATTCCGAGAGGAGGCGCGTCCGATAGAAAACGAACGGCGCGTCGCTGTTGTCCTGGATCTGGATCAGCCATTCGCCGGAGCGAATACGCGAAACGCCGACAATCGCCGGGCTCGAGAAGAAGACATCATCATCGAACTGCCACAGAGGCGTCCACTGCTTGAGATCGACGGATCGCTCGACGCGATAGCCGCGTCCCCACGCCTGATCGGACAGGGAAACCGTGACCCTGTTGGGCGATCCGGGGTCCACCGAACGAATCGGCGGTTCGTAGATCGTTGGCGAAACCGCCAGCAGCATGGACCGACGATTGTTCACTCCGTCGAAGTTCGGATCATCTCCGGGATCGTTTCCAAGTCGCTGAAACCACCGCCGCTCCCAGGCATCGCCCAGCGAATTGTTGTCCGAATCCACGGGGTCGAGCCGGTAGGTCGTCTTGACCGCGAAGTGGTCGCTCGGCCACGTGTTGCCGGCGACGGCGCCTTTCGGATCCGGTGACGTTGTCCACGATCCGACCGTGGTCTGCACCTCGGTGGCATAGAGTTCCGAGGAAACGGGATGCAGCGCCTTCCCACGGTGATAGACGAAGTCAATCCGGTCCTGTGGCTCGGTGCCTTTGTGAATCGTTGACCAGCTGTTTCCGGGTTCAAGAACGGGATCGGGATGCATGGCACGGAAGGAATCCACGAGTCCCGCCTGCACGACACGGAGGCTCTCCGGCCACGCCACGGGTCCCACCCCGCCGTGCTGCTCCGCCGTGGCGGCAGTCCAGTCCAAGTGCGAAGGCGCATTGAAATCCCCCGTCAAAAACACCGGGTTGACGTCCGCATTGGCGATCGCCTGGGCCATTCCCGCCAGCACGGCGGTGATCTGCGCCACGCGTTGCGAGCGGTTGTTCTCGGCGAGCACCGACGCCTCGGTGGCGCCGTTCTCGTAAGCGGCATACGGACCATAGAACTGGTAGTCGAGGTGCGTGTTGAACATCACCACCTGACGCTGCGGATTCTGGGCGAGACGGATGGTTGCACCCACAACGCGTCCGCTCTCAATGCCGCCAACGGAGTGCGTCGCCACGATGGGATATTTGCTGATGATCTGGGCGGTCCCCGTGCCCGTTGGAACCCGGAACCAGCCGAGTTCATCCGCCATCTGCTGCGCACGGGTGGAAGAAGATTCCTGCAGTCCAATAATGTCGGCTCCCGACCGCACGATGGCGTAGACCGCCTTCTCGAATCCGTTGACCACGCTGTTCCACTCGTGCCAGCCGTTGAAACTCATCACGGTGAGTTCCGACACGTGCTCCTGCCCGACGGGAAAGACTTCAATCGCCAGCGGGACCTCCGCGGGCATTCCCGGTTTGAAAGTCTCAAGTCGGATTCGAAATGTATTGATTCCGACGTCGCCCGGGCCGGGCGTTCCGGAGACGTTTCCGTCCGCATTCACCTGCAACCACGCCGGGCCGGACACCTTTTGAAAGCGCCGGAGCGAGGGTGCGCTCGCATAAGCGCGAATCCTGCCCGAGTAGGCGTTGCCCACCACTGCATGCCTCAAGCGAATGGCATCGACACGCCACGCCGGCACCTCCGCGGCAACTTCAAACACCGCCGGCCCCGCGAGCACGGAATAGCCATCACTCGCCAGAAACCACGCCGCATAGCGCCCGCTGCCCAATCCGGGCGGGAACGTCAAGGTGCCCTCCGACCGGCCATTCCCGGGTTGCTGGGTCCCATTCGTGTAAAACCACATCAACGACGGCGGATCTCCGCTCGGCACGGTCCCTTCCGGATAGATCCCCACCCAATCCGTCGCGCTCGCCGGTCCGCCGGCGAAGCTCACGCGAATCGACTCGTCGGCTGCGTAGCTGGTTTTGTCCGTGCTGATCGAAGGCGCCGCGCTCAACGCCTGGACCGCAAATGCCAGGGCGCAGGCGATCCTCAAAAGGACCCGGCGTTGAAAACGGGACGACAACAAATCGGTAACGGCAGATCCGGAACGGGGTGACATGGCCATGGTATCTTCCACAAAGACGCCGCGGCCATGTGACGGCAAAATCGCCAATTGGCTGGCAAATCCGCCCGACGGAAATTATTTAAAGACCTCCCCAATGTTTCCCCTGCAAAGCGCGCACGTTCCGCCGAGGAAAAAGCGACGGGTCGTAGCCGTGCGTTACCCCGTCTGGAGTTCCTACTGCCCGCAGGTGCTCGAAGGCATCGTCTCCTACATGCGCGAGAACGAAGCCTGGCAGCTGGTCACTGAAAACGACTCCTACGGCGAAATGGCCCCGGTGACGCTCGACGAGAACTGGCGGGGCGACGGCATCATTCTTTTTCGAGCGACGGAACAGGAGCTGGAAGCCTTTCGAAAAAACGAGGTTGCGGTCGTGCTCACCAGCACGGAAGGGCCCGACGGAGGATTTCCCCGCGTGGTGCCCGACAACCTCGAAATCGGCCGGCGCGCGGCCGCGCATCTCGTCGAATGCGCGGTGCGGCACTTCGCCTTCCTCGCGCGGGGCGAGACCTTTTATCGCGAACCGCAATTTGCTCCCGGCATCCGCCGCTACGCGCGGCAAAGGCTCAAGGGATTCCGCGACGAATTGCGCCGTTACGCCATCGAGCCCCACGTGCACTACCTCAAGGGCCGGCCGCTCTGGAAGCCCACGTCGTGGCAGGAAATCCAGGCGGAGGTCATGAGTTTCCTCGAAACCCTCCCGCCGCAAACGGGTCTGTTCGTCGTTGACGATGCGCTGGCCGCCGTGGTGTTGCGCGCGGCGGACGCTCTCGGAATCACCATCCCGGAGTCACTCGCGGTCGTTGGCTTTGGCAACGACCTCATCTACTGCTACTCCACGCTTCCCGCGCTCAGCACGACACCGTTTCCCGGGTTCGAAATCGGACGCAACGCGGCACGGATTCTCCACCAACAAATGCTCGGGGGAAAAACCGCCATCCCGTCGCTCACGGTGCCGGTCGCGGATGTCGTGCAACGCGACTCCACCGACGTGCTCGCCATCCCGGATGAACACATCCGCAAAATCGTCCGTCACATCCGCCTCACCGCACCGCGCGACCCGATCCGCGTGTCGGAGCTTCCACAGCTTTCCCCGCTTTCGCTCACCACGATCAAGGCACTGTTCGCGCAGTATCTCGGTCACAGCCCAAAGCAGGAAATTCAGCGCGTGCGGCTCCAGCACCTCACCCACCTGCTCGCCCACACGGACCTGAGCCTGGCGGAAATTGCCGAACAAATGCGTTTCAGCTCGGTGCACGAGCTCAGCCGGTTCTTTTTCTCCAAAACCGGAAAACGACCCAGTGAATACCGCGAGGAACGCCGGCGCTCAGAGCCCGTTCCGTTCCCGGCCGGAACGGTCGGGCAGCCAGAAAACGGCCACCGCAAAAGCAATGCCGACCAGGAGGAAAAGAATCCCGAAATACACAGCATGCCGCTGGAAGACCTGACCGGCGAAGACGAAATGCCGGTTGCCAATGGCGTCAAGCAACCAGCCAAAAAGCACCGGAGCCCCCGCAAGGGAAAGGCTCGTGACGACCGTAAAAAGCGCAAGCAGTCGGTTGCGACCGACTTCCGGGATCACTTTCAACGCAAGGTGCATGTTCGCGACATTGAACGCGGCTGACGCCGTGCCGGCCAGCACCTGCAGCACCGCGATCAATCCAGGCGCGCAAGGCAATACTCCCAGCGCGATCAACAACCACCCCGTAACGACGATCCCATAGGTGCCCAGCACACCGAGAAGCGGGAGGCCGGGCCCGCGGCGATCGGTCCAGTTGCCCAGAAAATGGAGCGTAAGCAGTGGACCCAGAAACATCACCGCCGACAGATAGAGAATCGACTCCGCGGAGAAGTCGCACACGTCGCGCAGGAACTGGATCGCGAAGACATTCAAACTCCCGATCACCAGCAGCAGGAGCACATTCAGCCCGATGAGTTGCGTAAAGGACCGCTTCGCGAGAACCTCCCGCCAGTTGACCGGCGCCCCGGGTTCACGCGCCCGGCGGCTGGCTGGCGGATTTGGCATGCGCTTCAGAAAGCCGAGGCTGACCACTCCGCAGATCCCACCGACCAAAAACGTCCTGGCAAACTCCGTCGCGGAGGAATTCTCGCTCATCACAGCCCCGTAGGCCGCCAGGGCAAAGACCCCGCCGATGTAGGTGAAAAGCTGGTCCCGGGCGAGAAAGCGCGCCCGGCGCTCTTCGGGAATCAGCTCCGCAATCCACGGCCACCACGCCGCCGTCGCAATCCCGCGGAGGACATTGAACGTGACGAGAACCGCCAGCAACGTGCCCCGCTTCGCGGCCGGATCAAGGAACGGGGGCAGCGGCAACAGGGCGACGAGGAAGATGAAAACCGTCCGCAGCAGCCAGCCGACAAAGAACGTGGTCCTATACTCGGAGACGTGCAAAAGGCGCGCCGTCGGAAGCTGAAGCATCGTCCCCAGCGGCGACAGCGCCGTGATGATTCCGAGGAAGAGCGAGGAGGCGTGCAGGGAATTCGCCAGCAGGATGATCGGCGCTCCCATCGCGGCCTGGGAGGCCACGGCATTGAAAAGATTGAACCAATGCGAATTCGCCTCGCGGCCGCGGAGACTGCCGTCCATCTCCACGGCATTAAACGCGCTGTCGCAACGCGAGTCACTCAGGCAGTGCATCCGACATATCGATGCCGGATGCAGCCATCCCCTGACAAAGCACCGTCAGAACTCCCCGCGCCCCCCATTGCGCCGGCGTCGTCCCGCAATCGCCAAAGCCGCGAGCCCCACGCCAACAAATGCGGTCGTCGACGCCTCCGGGACCGCTACGACCTGATCGAACGTCAGATTGTCGAGAGCGAGATAACTGCCATCCCCTCCGGTCTGGTGGAATGTCAGCAAAAGCGGCTGACCAGCCAGACCGGTGTAGTTCACAAAAATGGTTTCCCGGCCTCCCAGCAAGGCGGGTTTGGAGAACTGTCCGGACCCGTAAATCAACGAGGAAGTCGCATTCGACAGGGTCCACTCCACGACCACATCGCCATCCGGAGATCCCGCCCACGCATCGAGGTCAAAGGAGACCAGACTCACCGCAAACTCCGCCGTGGGCGTGAACAGGATGTGGAAGATCGGGGATTGGATCGGCGGCGTGAAGGAGTCGAGTTGGACCACATTGCCGCGGCCATCCCAGTTCGTGTAGGTCTGGAAAAACCCCGTCGACCATAGAAGGGAAATGTCCGGGGTGCCGACAATCTCGCTGACACCGGGAGCCACCGTCCAGTTCATCCCCGGCCCCGAAACATTGGAGCCGTAGGTCGAGGTCTGGTTGGGTTGTTCATAGTTAATGGTTCCCGGGATCGGCTGATTATCGTCGGTAAATCCGTCGTTGGTTAGGACGGTCAGACCAAACGAGTGGGAAGCGGCGAAGGCGGTGAAGCCAACAGCCAGAAACTGCAGCAGAGAGCGAAAGGAATGGATTGGCATTTGTTGGGAACTTGATTGGCAACGAGCAAACGACCTCCCGACCCCTCGGCGATAGTGGCATTTTCGCCGAGTGCCGTATCATTTTCGCGGAGTCAGCGGTCAGCTTGTTTTGCTCAAGCCCGTAGACCCGATTCCGGATGGCTGCAATCCAGGAAAACTCGAACCGCTACCGGTTCATTCTTTTAACATCTTCCACCCACTTTTTCAGGGCCGCGAGCACTTCTGCCGGCGGACTCAAGCGGCCGTTCGGCGCAGCACCAAACGTGTAGGTCTGCACCTGCCTGTTGTCCTCAAACCGGACCGGAAGAAGCGTCTTCGCATCGAGCCACGCCTTGGCGACGAACTCGTAACTGGCGTCGCCGCTCATTGCGCTGCCGACATCGTAATGAAGTTCGTCCTGCCGGGTAATTGGAAGGTGACTGGTCTCCTCGAAGTAATAAACCGGCACGTTGTCCAACACCTGGACCCCCTTGTAGTTCTTTTCGCCGATCCAGTTAAAACTCTCGAAATCGGAATCGCTGTAGTTCTGGGCGTCCAGGTAAACCGAGTTCTCCACACGCTCCCAATTCTGGCTCCCGGGCGGTTTATTTAGACGATAAATCCCGCCATCCGTGACGAAAATCCACTGCGTTGCCCCGTTGGCTTCCTCGCGATAGATGGGCCCGGTCTTTGTGAGAACGATCTGGCTTGGACGTTTCTGTTCCTCAGCCTCATTGGAATTTGAAGAATCCCTCCCCCCTTTTTTTCGAATGTCGATCGTCCATTGCGCATTTTCGTTGGCGCGCAGCTTGATTGGAAACTTCGGCGGAGGAATTTCCGCGGTTTCCTGGCTGAAAGCAGCTTGGGAAAACGCGATCAATCCGCTTGCGACAAAAATAGAAAGAATGACCTGATGTTTCATCGAAAAGTTTGGGGTGAGCGGGTCTCATTCCACGATGCGCTCAACCGAGTGTGCGAGTATTTTCCCGGTAAAGCGGTCAATGGAAACGAACACCCACCAGCGCGACTCCGAGGAGACACTGAAATCCTGAAGTTGCCGATCTTTTGGTATCCTGCCGGATTGCGCCACAAGATCGATCATCACATTCCAAGTTCGCGTGGTGCCGACATCTGCCAGTGCACGCGTTACGGCAGAAATGCGTTCCCCCTTTACGGCATCCTCCCCTGAAGCGACCTGTTCCGGATGAAGTCCAACGAAGGACGCTTCTCCGAAATCACTTTTACCCGAAGAATAAACCCGCCCAACAAGTTCCGCGAGGCTTCGAAGCGGACCATTTACACCGTTTTCCGAAGTGTTTGGGCTTCCGGCGGTGGATCGGTATTCAACGAGCCGCTCAGTCAGAGAATCGATCTCGTCCAAGTCCTCAAAGGTGTTGGAGGAGTCTGTCGGCAGGTATTTGGCGGTCCCGGCAAGGAGGGCCTTGAGAACCGGCTTTGGCGCGGTATTCAAATTAACTTTCCCGGCGACGAGCGGCGTGGCTGAGTCGGCCTGGCCCTCATTTTCATAAATCGTGAAGACATCAAGGAGGCCCGTGTCGCCGCTTTCCGAAAAGGCAAAATCGATGTTCTTCCAAGGAACGTCCCGAAAGGTGTAGGCAAGCTCGCCAACTGATCGAAAGGGCCGATTCAAAACGATCGGACGGCTGTGATAGAAATTTTTGGCCAAATCCTTTTTGTTTGCCAAATCCAAGGCATTAGCCTGCATCGGCAGCGGTCTGTCCGGGGATGATGGATTCATTTGAGCGGAAAGACTTTGGTCGCTGGGGGGAGATCCCTCCGCAAGGCTTTTCAGAACCGCATTACTCATCCCCCCAGCCATTGCGCGTCGGATAACCCCGTCGTGGTCGCTATAGTAGAAGCCCCATCCTCCCAATTGCTCCACATCTCGGTTAATGGAAAGGTGGCCCATATCGATTCGGAGTTTGCGGTCATTGCTGGGATTTTTCTGATTACCGAATTTCCAGAGATCTACGTAATCCTTTGATTCATCCCACCCCGTTGGCTCGCGGTCTCCACCACCATTTATTTTGGAAAAGATCCCCCGATACCAGCCCGGGCCAGTGCCCTCCGCCAACGCGTAGCGAAATGAAGTGTCGGCGGAAAATCCGCAAAAATACATAAGGTCACTCGTCCAGATAAATCGCTGCGACCTCGGGTCGCTTTTCTGGTAAATGGCTTCCGAACGCAGCTTTGACGGATTTCGAGGATCCTCCCGGCCCGAGAAAAGGGAGCCAAATGTCGGCGTCGCCGGATGGTCCTTGTGATCTGATGCCTTCACCGCCTCAGGAGTGAACCACAAGCGATCGTAAGTGTAATAGGCACCGTTGGGCGCTCGATATTGCAACTGGAACTGGGCAGTCCCGGACCCGTATCTGACCGTTTGTGCGTCGTCACCGGCATCGACCCCATGTTGTCCAATGTAAAAACCAACCGGAGTAGCCGAAGAATAAGGGTTTAAAGGGGCGTAAACTTCGTTATCCTTTGGATGAACTGCCAGCCCGGGACCACCCTGCACATTGGCATTAAGAGGATACGATTTTGAAAGGAGAGTCTGCGGTTGACGAAAATTCTCGTCATTGGGTTTCCAATCGAAACTAATCGTGGTCGATTGATTGAATTGGTTTGCAATCGATACTCCAGGATTGTTGGCGTCCTTGCCTTTACTAGACATCTGGATTGAAATTGGACCATTGGGCTTGAGCGGCTTGATCTGAAACTTTTCGGGCACGTCGGTTGTATCTTTTCTTCGCTGCGGATTATGAGGATTCCAGAGGACCGGCTGCGCTATGAAATAATGCTGCTTGGGAGAGTCCTTTTTTCCGAACCCGGTAAATTTCATGGCGTAGATATAAGGCAGATCCTCGACACCATAGATCTCTCCCAATCCCGAATTTTGATCGTAGAGGAAACGAATGCGTGTCGGGTAACTGTCTTCGTCGGCCTGATCGATGATGGCCGCGCCGATCCGCAGGATATGATCGTCGACGCGATTTCCTTGGGGCTCCAGGGACATCTTCGCGTCTTGTCGAACCGGATTTCGATGCTGCCCCAAGGATCCAACCTGGATCACACTCTTGAGAATCTCGAAAAAGTTTGGCTCACGATTCGCAGCCGCAACCTCGTCGAGGGTCTTGATGTGCTCGGTCTCCCCCTCTTCGTCTTTATACTGCCAGGTGTAGTCGTCGCCTCCACTCACCAGCCCGAAATACCGTTGCGTGAGTTCTTCGGTGGAGCCGGCGGCAGCCCGCGCCGAAGGGTCCGTTCGAACTAGCGCGAGACGGCTCAGAGGAAAGCGCTTGAACAGAACGGGAGCCTCGACGGTTTTGTCGTTGGGAAGCTTGTAGGCGCCTATCAGGGTGTCATTTGCGAAACGCGGAGGATTGATTCTCTTCTGATCCGAGGGGTTCACCGTGTCGGTCGCCCGGCTCTCCAGCAATTTGCTGGGTTGTGCTCCGCCACTGGGTTTCTTCGCATTGACGAGAAGGATTTCCGTGTCGGGACTGAATGTGGGCGCATCCGCATCGACACTGAAATGAGTGAGAAAGGGAAGTAGTTTCGAGTCGAATCCCTTTTCCTCGAAGAAGCGAAGCAAATCTCTGCGCGACAGAAACTGGTTCGCTCCCGAGGTCGAATCGATGGCCGGGTTTTTCATCCAACCCACGTTTGAACCCAGGCGGAGAAAATCGAGGATGGATAGCGGCGAACCCGAGATATCGGCATCCGGGTTTCCAATGTCCGCCCAGTCCACATGAGGAGCGCGCCACGCGACAATCTCATCGACAGCATTTCCGTTAAGCCCAATTTGCGTGAGATCCGCAAAAGCGAGCGCTCCTTTGAGGGCAATATCCTCCGCCTTTGCAGAGGTTTCGTGGCCGGCAACATTAACGTTTAACAATCCCCCAACATCATAGACGTTGTAGGCATATCGGCCGACGATGTTCTCATCGGGAGATGTGGTGGTTTCGCCGTTTTCCCGCACGTAAATCCAGTCCGGGACATTGCTGTTGTCGAAATCGCCGGCTTGTAGCCCGCTGTCATCAAGCAGCAACCGGGGAAGATCCCAACGTCTTCCGCTGACAGGACGCTCCCCCTCGGAGCTTTTGACCGAACTCGCGACAGGCTGGGCGTTGGAATAGAATGGCGTCGACGCGAGGCTTTGTTTGATAAGGTTGTTCCGGGCGCCGCCGAAGTTCGTCGCGATCTCCGGAATCATCGACGGAAATGTCCCACCCTTATCCTTCGGTTCGAACCATGTGAGGTCGTTCCCCAGCTTATGGGTCGTGGAGTTGTCGGGATCGGCAATCTCCGCGAGAAAATTCGCAATGACCTGGTCGGCAGCGCTTGCGGCAAGCGCCTCGGACTGGACGGATGCGCTGTAGCTGGCGCTTGCCTGGTAGTCGGATTGCGACCGCACAAGGAACGCGACGACGATGATCGTCGTGACGACGAGAAAGAGCAGTGTGATGACGAGGGCGACACCACGTTGGCTTTTTGGAAGGGCCTTCAAACCCCGATGATCTGACGAGCTTTTCACGGGTCAACGAACTGCAGTGAGGCTGCCGGACGGGAACGTGTAGGTCCGCTCGAAGGAGCGAACACTGTCGAGGAAACGTCCGCCGTAATCGTCAAAATCCACTCGGGATGGACTGGACCCCGCCCCGCCTGGATTGGTCGGCGGAGCATCGGAGAACCCCAGCTGGTAGTCCCAGATCGCCTTGGGACTCCAGTTCGAACCGGAGGGAGGGTCCTTGATCTCGAGATCGGAAACCAGCGAGTCCAGCTTGCCGCGCTCTTCGAGAATCGCGGCGGTGCGGTTGTCGGTAATGACGACTCCTACTTTGACGGCGATCGCGCGGCTCGGTTCGTTCGAGGAATTTCTGTAATAACTCGCGGAATAGTTCCCGTCGGGGTGAAGAAATCCATAGGAGAATCCCACGAGGCCACGCACCGCGATGAGGTCATCCAGCGTGGAGGTGTCAACGGCCTCGGGGGTCGGCTCGGGCGGCGTGCTCGATGGCGAAGGCGTCGGCGCAGGGAGAAATTCCGGCGCATCGCCATCCGCGAACGTAAACGTTCGATGATATCGGAACAGAGCGGGCTCCCCCCGATCATCATCTCCCGCGGCATATTCGACGTAACTCAGCGAACGGGCATCGGATCCACCGCTTCCGATGCCCCTTTGAAGCGTGTAGAAACCCAGAACGGAACGGTCGCCATCGAGCCCGAAATTCGCCAGATCGCCCCGATCGACCAGATTGTTGAGATCGACCTGCAACCGGCTCAACGCCGTTCGCGCCTTCGCGAAATTGTCCATCTTTTCCTGGGCGGTGCTCCAACCCGTCAGAATGCTGCCCAGCGACTGGCTGAACATGACGACCACGATGGCGAGGACGGTGATGGACACCAAAAGCTCGACCAATGTGAACGCAGCAACGGAGCCGGAATGCCGAATACGGCGACGAGAACAAATGGCGTATTTCATGGCTGCTTCTTCACGAGGAACGAGGTGGTGATCTCGAACGACTCGCCGGAGGCCTCCGCATTTTTGGCAAGCGCAGCCGCCGGCCATTGCAGTTTCAAAGCGCAGTTGATCAGCTCATACGGGCAGTCCCCGCTGAGTTCCGGGCTCTTCCAAACCATGTAGCGCAATCCGCACACCGCATCCGGATCGTCGAGACTTCCAGCTTTCTGACCATCAACCGTGAGGCCGATCGCGGGGGTTGAGAAATCGTTCGGCGGAGAATCCGACGTCACGTTCTGCGGCAAGGGACTCGTCCACGCGCCGGAGGAAGGACCGGCATTCAGCGCATTCTGGTATTGCGAGAGAACGAGCGTCGCGAGGTTCGCGGCGCGAATCCGCGCCTCGCTGTCACTGTTGCTGTTGAGAGCGGTGCCGAAGAGTCCGATGATCGTCAGAATCGAGAACGCCGTGATCCCCAGGGCGAGCACCACCTCGACGAGACTGAAAGCCAGCGTGGTCCGACAGGGCTCGGAAAACCGTTGAAAACGCATGAAACTACTTCCTGACTTCCGCCTGATAAACGTCGACCTGGCCGGTGAGTCCGTTGACTCGAATCGTGACTGCAGACTTTTCCTCCTTCGAAGACGGGTTGTCTCCCTTGCTGGACACCACGGTAAATTCCACCGCCTCGGCGAGATCGATGCTATCGGAATCCGCGTTTTGCATGCCGCTGTCGGAGTCGATTCCCGCCTCTCCACGCGGGTTGAAGATCACCACCCAATCGAAGGCGACATTCCTGTAAGGGCCCGGCAGGTCGTCGGACTGCGGCTTGAAATTGCTGTCGGAAGGGGAGTGCTTCGAATGGACCTTGGGCAGCTGGCTGGCAAGGCTGCTGCCTCCGGGAGGTTCCGTCATCAACGTGACCCCGTCGTATTTCACGACCTTTGAAAGCAGGCGCATATCGGCACCGTTCCGAAAATCCGCGCCGCGGGTGCCGACCTTCGAAGTGAACGCCGCGACGACGACCGCAGGTTGATCCGTCTTGGGATCGCGCTCCTCACTCATGGCCACCCATGTATAGGAACCACTCGCGATGGCGGCCTGCCGGGCCGCTTCCAGCGTCGAGCTGATGCCGATCACCGCACTTTGGAGGTTATCGCCTCCTGCCAATCCGCGAAGCGCACTGGTCGAAAAACTCGCGACCAGAACGATGATCGCGGTGACCGTCAACAGCTCAATGAGCGAAAAGCCGCGTCGGCCGGAGAAGCGAAAGCGCAACTTCCGGCGGGCCCGGTCGTCTGCATCGGATTGAGGAGGAAACGATCTCAGTATCATTCAACAGTCGTTGAGGGATGGAGGACACCCCAAACTTATGGAAAATTGGGGCACTTCAAATGACGCAATTGGGTGGCATCGGACGGGAAAAGCGCCCCCTCAGCGCTTGCAGCGCAGACCCGCCGGAATAATGCGCATATGATGTTGGGACATTTCATTTTCGAGAGAGGGCAGCAGCTCCGGGGAATCACTCAGTGCATCGATGCTTCGATCTCCTCGAGCGATCGGCCTTTTGTTTCGGGGAGGAATTTCCACACCACGAAAAACTGGAGCACCATGATCGCGGCAAAGACGAGGAACAGGCAGCCTCCCCACGCCGCGATCAATATTGGGAAGACCGTGCTCACAACGATTGCGAGCCCCCAAAGCACGAAACACGCAGCGGAGGATCCCGTGGCGCGAATGGTGTTTGGCAGCACCTCGTTGATGCACACCCAGATCACCGCTCCCTGCGAATAAGCATGCGAGGCGACGATCCCGGCCGCGGCAACCACGGAGGACCATCCACCGGTTCCGGAAAGAAAGACCCATGCCGCGAGCAGGTGGGAAAAAACGAAAGTGACGGAGCCGATTAGCAACAGATGGCGCCGCCCGATTCGATCGATGAGCACCATGCCGACGATGGTGAAGACGAGGTTGACGATCCCGACGAGTGCGGACTGCCGGAACGCGTCGGTGGCACCGAATCCGGCCATGCGAAAAATGTCGGTGATGTAATAGAGGATCGCGTTGATGCCATCGAGCTGGTTGAAGGCAGCGAGGGCGAGAACAAGCAGCAACGGCCTGAGCCAGCGGCGCTGGAAGAGCGACTCCCGACGGGCAGTGCCGGCGGCAAACGACGCATTGATCCGTGCGAGTTCCGCGGAGGGATCCGCGTAACCGAGACGTTGAAGAATGCGAAGCGCTTCGTCCGATCGACCACGATGCACGAGCCAGCGGGGACTTTCCGGAATGGCGGACACGGAGAGCAGGAACAATGTTGCCGGAACCGCCTCCGCGCCAAACATCCACCGCCAGGCTCCCGCCGCAGGGGCGAGGCCAAAGGTTTCCGCGATTGCGAAGTTCGATACAAGGGCTGTGAGAATGCCGAGCACGATCGCAAGCTGGCTGATCGCCACCAGCAATCCCCGCCTCTCCGGCGGCGTAATCTCCGTGATATACATGGGGGAAACCACGGAGGAGCCACCCACTGCGAGTCCGCCGACAAAGCGGAAAAGCATCAGCGACGGGAAATCCCACGCCCAGGCGCAACCGAAGGTCGAAACAAGGTAGAGCACGCCAAGCACGAACAATGTTCTCACCCGGCCAGATCGCTCGCAGGGCTTTCCCACGAGCGCCGCGCCCGCCAACGCACCGAAGAGCGCGGACGACACCGCAAACCCAAGCTGTGCGTCGCCCAGTGCGAACACCTCGCGCAGCGACGAAGTCGTTCCTGCAATCACCGCGGTATCGAATCCGAAGAGAAACGAACCGAGCGATGATGCCAGTGCGCTGGCGGGAAGGAGGTAGCTGGGGCGGGAAGCGGACACGGGGGCGGAACTTGGCAGTTAGGTTCGCACGCTGGCCTTGAGCGTGGCGCAGGTCGTTCCCGCGGCCTCGCCGTGCGGTCGGATCGTGTAGGGGCCCACGCACGCCGGCACGATGAACGTTTCGGCGTAGTGAACGACGAATGGCTCGAAGGCACCGCCCGGACTTTCCACGACCGCTTCGCGACCTTCCACGAGGTTGAGCACGTTCACTCCGCCGCCGGTGTCATGCGAAACGGGTCCGCTGAACCAATGACGACGGGTCTCGATGAATTCCAGCGCATGCAATCCGGTGCGCTCCTCGCGCCAGCCTTCGCCTGACGCGACCTCGCTGACGACATTCACCAGCTCCCGCTCCACCCACGATCTCGTGCGCTCCCACGCGATGTTCCGTTTGCCTCGCTCGATGTTGATGGGACGCGGCAAGCCATCGAGCCCCACGCGTCCCCAGTCCCAGAGCTTGAACGTGAAAATGTTCGGTGTGGCGCTGATCTCGAGCACGACGGTTCCCTTGCCCGAGCAATGGCAGGTGCCTGCGGGAATGAGGTAGTGGTCGTGCACTTTCGCCGGCCACCGGCAGACAAAGCGCTCGTCGTCGAAGGCTTTGTCTCCCGCCTGGGCAGCCTCGAGCGCGGCAATCATTTCCCCGGGATCGGCACCCTCCTCGAGACCGAGATAAATGACCGACCCCTCTTCCGCCGCGAGCAGGTAGTAGGACTCGTCCTGCGTGTAAGGCACACCGAAGTGTCGCTGGATGAAATCCGTGAACGGGTGAACCTGGAGCGAGAGGTTCCCGCCCTCCACGGTGTCGAGCAGGTCGAAGCGAATGGGAAAGCTCATGCCGAAGCGCGCGTGCACCCGGGACCCGAGAAGCCGGTTTGGATCGAAGAACACGAGGTTCATCGCCGGCAGCTCCACGAGCGTATCGCCAAAGCGGAAGACAATGCTGTTCTCCTCCGGCACGCAATCGAAGCACCACCCGTAATTCGGCACGTCTTCGGGCAGAGCCATCGTTCGTTTCATCCACTGGCCGCCCCATGGCGCGGGATCGAAAAACGGAACCACGCGAAACGGTCGCGACAGTGCGGTCTCGTAGGCCCTCCTCGCCGCTTCCCTGGAAATCATCTTCGGCTCGGCGGGCTTGCAGGTATCCAGGATGAAATCGACGTCCCTCAACGCGAGCTTCAATCGATCGCACACCGGCCAGTCGTTGAACCAGGCGCGCTTGTATTTGAGGCTCCATTTCAGCTCGCGATTCTCGACGCCGAGATTGCTCATCTCGTTTCGGCGCATGCGTCCCTGCGCCTCCCAGCGCGGCATCTCCGCGTAAACAATCACGTCACCGCGATGGACAATGCTCGCACCCGGTCCAATGACGACCACCGGTCCACGCGCAACGGCCGCGATCGCCCGCTGCATGGCTGCGAGCTTCTCCGGCGAGAAGTAATCCTCCATTCGCAACGCAGAGACGTAGCCAAACAGCGGATCCCCGTTTCCAAGAAAGGGCTTAACCCGCCGCTCGATCTCGTCATGCTCGAGCCACGCCTTCGATGTCGCGAAGACGGTGGCCGCGGGAAGCTGCGAGCGAACGGCTGCGACGATCTCCTCAACCGACACGCCCACATAGCATTCAATGGTGAGGATTTTGCCTCCCACGGCGTTCAACTGCCCGGAGAGGCATTTCAGAATGCTTTGCCAGCCGGTCCAGCATTGATCCTCCATTCCGGCGACCGCCACGTGAGGATGTTTGTCGTAGTTCGATTGAGTCATCGTAGTGAAGGATGTGCGGCGCAGATTGCCTCGCAGCCGAGCAGCGCCGCGGAATCGCCCAATGCAGCCGCGTGAAGCGTGACGTCGCTTGACAAAGGGAGCATTCGTCGAAGCGAGGACTCCAATGAGGGGAGGATTTCGTCCTTTCCGGCCATGATGCCCCCGCCGATCACGATGCGTTCCGGGTCAAATTGGTGGATCAGGTTCACAAGAACGATCGTCCAGTCGTGGATGGCGCTCTCGCTCAACTCGCGGGCCAAAGGATCGCCCGCGCGGGCAAGCTCGAAGACGACGCGGTAGTCGATGGTTTCCACGTTCGAAAGAGCACTCTCTGCAAAGAGCGGTGATTTCCGCGCGAACGCCTGCATCGCCCAGCTTCCGACATGCGCCTCCGCGCATCCACGCAGGCCGCACACACACGGCGCGCCGTCGGCGCGAATGATGTTGTGCCCCCCGAGATTTCCAGCAAGCCCGGTCCTTCCATACATCGGACGTCCTTCGCTGATCACCGCAGTGCCGATGCCGGTTCCGAGCGTCACCATCACCATGTGGTCGCAGGCCCTTCCCGCGCCGTAACGCCATTCGCCGATCGCCGCCGCACGTGCGTCGTTGTCCAATACGAGCGGGATTCCAAAATACCGCTCGGTCCATCCACCGAGATCCAACGTTCCGGCGTCGTCAAACTTTCCAAACGTCCGCGTCACCGTCTCGTGATCAGGAGCAACAAGACACGGCAGTGCCCATGACATCGCCTCAGGGGACGACTCCGCCAACGCGGCGAGTTCCTCGAGGACCTGGCGCACATCGGGCAACTGCTGCTCGAGCGTTCCTTTGGCGCTCGTCTCGCGGATGCGAACCGCCTGAAGACGTCCGTCTTCGATCAGCCCCATCTTGATGCGCGTCCCTCCAAAATCCGCAACCAGCACACTCACAACATTCCTTTCAGTGGCCGCGGCGGCACAGGATTTCGGGAACGGGAAATCTCATTGACTCCTAAATGTTCAAACATTGCCTCGTGGGTCAAGCGCAATCCAGCGACATAACTGCTCACAGTTGCGTGGCATCGAGCAATCGTCACATTCTCCTTGCCAGAATAAATGTTCGAACAATATCTCAGGCGAACTTGAAAACTCTCTTCGAGATATCCCCGGAACGTTCGAGGCTTCCGCTTGCACCGACGCCACATCTAATGATGAAACACTCTCCCTTGCTTCGCCGGCTCGCCGTGCTGGCACTGACTGTCTTTCCCATCACCGGCTGGAGCGCGCCCTTGTGGCAGATCGGAAAGCCCGACAACTCGACCGCGGAATTTGCACTCGCTCCCGACGGCAACAAGAGCTTCTCGACACCCGGAGCCTTCGTGGTGGGCGTCTCCGACGCTGGAAAAGACTGGCCGTATATTCAACCCGGCCCGTCCGACAAGGGGTGGGCGCCAACCCCTCCCTACACCTCGCGCATCTGGTTCGCGCTGTCCGCGCTGCCGAAAGAGGACTCCACACTCGTCCTGGATTTCGCCGACACGCATCAGAGCGGGCCTCCAAAGTTGCGGGTCGGCGTGAATGGTTTCACGTCCGAGCACGAAACTCCCGCCGGCAATGGCGGCTATGCCAAAGCGGCTGGAGGGCGGGAGCACGTGGTGAAGATTTCGATTCCGCCATCCGCTCTTCGCGTCGGAGTCAATGAAATCCAGATCACCGGAATCGAGGGCTCGTGGGTGCTTTGGGATGCCGTGGCGTTCGAGGCGGGGCGGGGCGCTCGTCTTGCGGATGTCGGCAATTATCCGTCCACATTCGTGGAATCGGTCAGCACCACGATCGAGGTGTTGAAGTCGAAAGACGGCAACCCGGTGCGCCAGGCAAACGTGGACATCGTGCATCTCGGGCACGCAGTCAGCGCAGAGCTGACCTTAGGTCCCTCACGAAAGACCGTTTCGCTCGTCCCCGGGATCAACCGTCTCACAATCGAGGCGCCCGAGGTCGATGCTCCGACAAAGTATCCGGTCTCGCTGCGCGTCGGATCGAAGATCGTGAACGCGCCGCTACTGGCGTTGGACAAGGCGCGCGAGTGGACGGTGTATTTGATTCCGCAGACGCACCTCGACATCGGCTTCACGCACTTTCAGGAGGACGTGCTCGCGCGGCAGGTGGAGCATTTCCGCACCGCACTGAAGCTCATCGAGAAGACGAAGGGCTACCCGGAAGGCGAGCGCTTTGTGTGGCACCCCGAGGGCATGTGGGCGGTCGAGGAGTTCCTGCGCGTGGCGACCCCGGCGGAACGGGGGGCATTCCTTGAGGCGTGCCGGAACCGCACCATTCATCTGGACGGACTTTACGCCCAGGCCATGACCGGACTTTTCCACGAAGAGGAGCTCATGGAGTTGATCGCCAGCGCCAAGCACTTTGAGCGGAAGTATGGCGTTACGATCGACTCCGCGATGCAGTCGGATGTGCCCGGATACACATGGGGACTCACCACCGCGCTCGTTGCGAATGGCATTCGCCAGATGACCGTCGCGCCGAACGTCCGCCACCGCATCGGTCGCGTGCTCACGTGGGGGGATCGCCCATTCCATTGGGAGACACCGGACGGCCGCGACCGGGTCCTGTTTTGGATGACCTCCAAGGGTTATTCGATGTTTCGCTACGCGACGGAGAATCCGACCACGCCCGAGGAGTGCCAGCTTTTCCGCAAAATGCCCGACGTGCTCGCGATGCTCGCCGATCTCGAGCGCGAGCCCGACTACCCCTACGACATGCTCATGCTGCGCTACGCGATCGGCGCCGACAACGGACCGCCCGATCCGATGCTGTGCGAAGTCGTGCACGAGTGGAACAAAACACACTTCTCGCCGCGATTCGTCATTTCGACAAACAGCGGCTTCCTTCGCAAGTTCGAGGAGAAATACGGAAAAGACCTCCCCGTGCGTCGCGGCGATTACACCCCCTATTGGGAGGACGGTGCCGCCTCCACCTCGAAGGCCACCGCAACAAACCGCGAAGCCAAGGAGCGGCTCGTGCAGGCGCAGGTTCTCTGGTCGATGCGGGATTTCGCGCTGCCTTTGCACGATCGGGTCGACGCGGCGTGGACCAAGGCGATTCTTTACGACGAACACACGTGGGGCGCGCACAACAGCATCAGCGCTCCGGACAGCGAGTTCGCGATCCGGCAGGACGCCTACAAGCAGGCCTACGCGTTCGACGCCGCGAAGCAGGCGCGTGAGTTGATCGAGTCGATTGTGCCACCGCGCGATGGTCTGCCCACGATCGACGTGAGCAACACCACGTCGTGGACGCGCAGTGGACTCGTCACACTCACGAAGGAGCAGTCAAAGGCTGGCCACCGTGTGCGGGATGAAAAGGGACAGGTCGTGCCGTCGCAACGTCTCGCCTCGGGCGAGCTCGCCTTTCTCGCGAGAGATGTTCCTGCATTCGGAACCCGTCGCTACACGATTGAAGCGGGCGCACCTGCGGATGGCGGTTCCGCACACGCCCAGGAGAACACGCTCTCCAACGAAACACTGGAAGTCACCGTCGATCCGAAGACCGGTGCGATCTCGTCGTTGAAACGGAAGGATACGCAGGGAGATTGGGTCGACGTTTCGAAAGGCGCCGGCCTCAACGACTATCTCTACATCCTCGGCCGCAATCCCGACGAAGGGCGCAGCACGATCAGCAGCCCCGTCTCCATCACCGTCGAAGATCCCGGCCCACTCGTTGCAACTTTGAAAATCGAGTCGGGTGCTCCCGGCGCGAAGTTGCTCACCCGTCGCGTTCGGCTCATCGACGGCATGGATCACGTCGAAATCATCAACATCGTCGACAAACTCAAGGTTCGCGATCCCGAAGGCGTCTACTTCGGATTTCCGTTCAACCTCCCCGGCGCCACTCCGCGCGTTGACACGCCGTGGGCGTCCGTGGAGGTCGAGACCGGGCAGCTTCCCGGTGCGAATCGCAACTTCTACTGCGTGCAGCGATTCATCGATCTCGCCAACAACGACCGTGGCGTCACGTGGGTCACGGTCGATGCACCGCTCGTCCAGTTCGACCCGATCCGTATCTCTCCGTATTTCGACGTCGAGGCATTCCGGGCTCACATCGATCCCGCACCCTTCCTGTGGTCGTGGACGATGAACAACCACTGGGAAACGAACTACAAAGCCGACCAGGAGGGCGAGATCACCTTTCGCTACGCGATCCGCCCTTATGTCGGGGGTTACGACGCCGCTGCGGCGGAGCGATTCGGCCGCGGCATCACCCAGCCGCTGCTCGCTGCACCCGTCGATCCGGACACTCCGGTGCCGCCGCCGTTGCTTACCCTCGATGGAGACGCCGGCATCGTCGCGACACAGGTGCGCCCGAGCCGCGATGGAAAGGCATGGATGATCCGGCTCTTCAACACCTCGGGACACCCCGCTTCCACCCGGCTCGTGTGGCATCGCCCTGTTGGAACCATCCACATATCAAATCCAATGGAAGATGCGCTTGAACCTGCGTCGGAAAAAATCGAGCTCGCCTCCCGGCAGGTCGTCACTCTCCGCGTCGAGCGGCTGAAGAACCAAAGCGAATAGTCGGCGCCTACTTTCCCTTGCGAATCGTCAATCCGTAGGTGAAGCGGTCCGCCCGGTAATGATTCTCGTTGTATTCGATCACCTTTCTCGCGGCGTCACTCACCACGCGCTTGCGGACAAGGATCGGATCACCCTTCTCGCACGCGAGCACCTCGGCCAGCTTTTGGGTCGCAAGCTCGGCGGAAACCTCCTCTTCGGAAAACTCCGGCACGATCCCGCTTCGCTTCGAGATCAGCTCATAAAGCGGCATGGAGTAATCGTCATCGACGGTGAGTCGCGTGCGCGGATGAAACCACGAAACGGATTTCACCGAAGGAATCCCGCCGTAACCCCGCACGCGCTCCAATCGAATGACCCCTCGCTTCTTCTCCAGATTGGAGAGCTGGAGCATCCGCGCAACTTTTGCATCCGGCTTCGTGTCCTCCACCAGACGGGAAAAGGTTTCCACGGAAATGCCCTTCGCCCTCATCTCACGCGTGAAGCTGGGCCAGTTCTCCAGGCTCGTGCGAACCGATTGCCGCACATACCGGGTTCCGCGTCCCGCCCTGCGCTCGAGCACGCCTTCCTGCACCAGGCGCGAGATCGCCGCGCGCACGGTATTGCGGCAGACCCCGAGTTGCTCCGCGATGCGCGCCTCCGGAGGCAGCAGCTCCCCGTTCTGATAACGGGATTGTTTCAACATTTCGCGAATCAAGCTCTCCACCTGCACGTGCAGCGGAATGGAACTTCTGTGATCGATCTTCATGCAAAAAGCTCTATACGGCGGCAAGCGTCACCATAACAGGCGAGAGCGGATTCCCGGGCAATCCCGAAATGTTTGAACGTTTGCTTGTGAAGCCTTACCGAGAACGCTCGATCTCATAGTGTCCCGGCGTCGCAAGGACGGCCGGCGACATCGCATCGATCATGCGGAACGTCTTTCTCGGGTCTCTTCAACATGTTTCCGGGCCTTGATCCCAAACGCTCCCGGAAGTAGGCCCGGTTTTGCCGCCCTCACCGCTTGAGCATTTGTCCCTCGTAGTGGATCGACCTCTCATACGGACGCTCCCATGAGGCTCCACTAAACGACTGACTTCACCGGGACCGCCGTCTGTCACCAGTCCATTCCGAATTCGGCAAGTTCCTCGCGCAGTGCGGGAAGATACCAGAGCTGAATTCCCCCTTCCGTCGTCTGCACGGCGAGAAGTTGACCGTCGTGAGACGTGGTAAACGAAACACTGGATCGCTGGCGCGAGGATTCCTGCGTGGGGAGCCGCACGAGTTCCCTGCCCGTTGCCGTGTCGTGCAGGCGGATGGATCGGCGGGTCTGGATCAGAATGATGCCGCTATCGAGATAGCGCGCCGATTGCTGGGCTTCGTCGAGGCGGATCGTCCGCACCTTCGTCCAGTCATCCGTGCGCCACTCGGATCCGCCGGAATCGGTGGCGAGATATAGGCGATCCCCGCCCGGGGCAATGGCGAGGCGGGAGGCGACACCCTCCGCGTCGAGAGTGGCGAGCGGCTCGAGACCGGGCCAGCCAACGATGCGAACCTTCGCTTCGCCGAAGCTCGAGAGTGCCATCCAGCGAGTCCCCGGCTCGATTGCGATTTCGAAAGGTTTCTGCTGGGGAATCCGGATGGGCGGCTGGTCGAAAGGGGCGGCAAGGATCTTGAAGTCCTGATCGGTGTTGTCGACGAAACCGGCGAGCGAACCGTCGCGGGCAAGATCGACGAGGAATGCGCCCGGAAGGCGCTGCAGTTTTCGGGCGTGGTAAGGCGCGGAAATCGGAATCTCCAGCACGTCGGAGGACCAGCCGCCAACCAGAAGAACGTCCTTCTTGGGAAGAAACCGTGCGGGGGCCCATTCCTCCTGATATTTCAGCCATTCGCCGCTCACGGTTCCGGTTTCGAGGTCCCAAATCCGCACGCGATTTTCCGTCGAGGTTGCCGCGTATCTCCCGCTTTGGTTGAGATCGATGGTGCGCGCATCCTCGAAGGTTTCCTCGGGTTTCGGAGGGCGAAAATAGCTGCTGACACGCGGGAGAATGACTTCCGTGCGATACCATTTGGCGGAACCGCGCCGTTTGAAATAGATCGCCGAATCGTCAGCCGCCCACTGGGGAGGCGTCTCAGTGTCGACACCAAATGAGGCCGTGATCAAATCCTCACCGGATTCGGTCTGCCAGATTCGAAGCGCCCCCTCATAGGTGATGTCGGCGACGAAGTTCCCCCGATGGCTGACGGCAAGTTGTGCACTCACGTCTGCACGTCCCGTGATGTGACGGATGAGTTCCTTGGTGGCGCGGTTCCAAATCCAGACGTGCTTGTTCGCCGTTCCCAGGATGAGCATCTCCTGCCCTGGAGTCCAGGCCAGTGACGTGATCCGGTGGGTAAATGAAAGGTTCGCCAGGGACTCTCCTTCGCGACCTTTAATGGTCAGGATTTTTTCCGAGTCCCCCACTTCTGCGGTGAAGCTCTGTGCGCGCTCACGAAATGGCGGAGGACCTGACTCCGCCGGCTGACTGAGATCCGGCAACACGAGCGCAGCCACGGCCTCATTGCGAATATCGACGGAGGGCTCCAATGCCCACGCTTCGTGGAGTTTGGCGAGAGCCCCGGTGCGTTGACCTGGCAGACCGCTGAGCCGCAGTGTGCGTGCCTCGGCGAGAAGGGACGCGCGCAAGCGATCACGGGCGAGAGTTTCGGCGGCATCCGCACGGGCGGTTTCCGCGGCGAGCGCGCGTTGGTGGGAAAACGTGGAGAATCCGCCTCCGGCCGCCAGTGATAGGATGACGAGCGCGACAAGCATGGCCGGAAGCGGGTTGCGCCTGGCCCAACGCCAGAGCCGCTCGGCCGCAGCGGAGCGACGAACCAACAGGGGACGATCGCCCAGCCATGCCCGGAGGTCTGCGGCGAGATCACGGGCCGATTCGTAACGTGCGGACGGTTCCGGTTCGAGGGCGTGCCGGCAGATGGCCGCGAGATCCCGCGGTGTTCCAACCGGAAGTGGGCGAAGATCTCCGGATCCCAGACGATGGAGCGTTGAGGCCAGGGAGTCTGCGCGGAACGGGGGTTCGCCGGAGAGAAGGTGATGCAGGATGGCACCCAGTGAGAAGACATCGGCGCCGACCGTGAGATTGCGAGGGGAAGCAACCAGCTGCTCGGGAGCGATGTAATTCGGCGAACCAAGCAGCGAACCGGTGCGGGTGAGGTCTCCGTCGCGATCGAGCCATCGGGAAATTCCAAAGTCGGAAACGAAGGCGTGGCCGGCCTCATCGAGGAGGATGTTTTGGGGTTTGAGGTCGCGATGAAGGATGCCGCGGGCGTGGGCATAATGAACGGCCTCCGCGACGCCTGCGACCAGCTCCGCAGCCCGCCGTGGCTCGCGATACTCATCGATGCGTCCGGCGAGACTCCCGCCTTCCGCGAACTTCATCGTGAAAAAAGGCAGGCCCTGCGCCTCGCCAACCTCGTAGATCGGTATGATGCCTGGATGCTCGAGTCCGGCCACGGCTTCAGCTTCGCTACGAAAGCGCTGAATCGTTTCATCCGAACCGTCCGACGACGGCGTCTTGAGTGCCACCAGACGGCCGGACGCATTGTCATACGCGAGGTAAACCTCCCCCATTCCGCCGCCGCCGAGATTCTCGAGAACCTCGTATCTCCCAAATCGTCGGACAGGCGCATGGAACGCTGCCGTCACCGCGCAGGCGGGGCAGAACTCCGCCGTTCCGCGAGATGTATGACCACAGTTCATCGTCAGCCGTGCCTGCGAACATTCGTTCCCTGTTGCTGGAACATAGCTCGCGACCGAGCCACCCGCCGACTGAATACTTCGGGAGCCGGGAGGCGCAACTCTTTCCGCGTTGTGGTCCCGTCACTGGACAGGGCGGTATCTTCGGCGGGCGATGCGGAGGACGTAGACGCTATGGTTTGAGAGTTGATGCGGTTCGCCGAATGACGAACCGGAGAATTTTGGAATTCTTCTGAGGACCGACGGCGCGGACGCGGATGACATTTTTTCCGGGCACCAGCCGCGCAGGAAACTTCCACTTTTCGGTCGTCCCGCGGGCTGTTCGATATTTTTTTCCCTTCAGCTTGTATTCGACGCTGTCCGCGTATTTCGACGTCCCTTTGAGCACGATTCGTGCGTTCGAGACGGTGCGACGGACCTTCCTGGATTTGATCTTCGGCCGAGGCAGCGGTGGGGAAATCCATCCGGCATCAAGGAACGGAAGAAGGAAGGTGCGCAGGTCGTAGTTTGTCCCGAAGTTCCCGGCGTCGTTGTCCCAATGACTCCCGGGTTTCTCGATGAGAGTGGCGGGAAATCCCATTGCCTGAAGGGTAGCCACGCTGGCTCGCACTCCGGCGATCGGATAGACGTCGTCGCCGGTGTGCGCGAGATGGGCGACATTGATTTTCCAGGAAGCGGCCGCCATGAGTGCGGCCCTCGTGGATCCGGTGTCCCGGAATGGGTCACTGTTCTCGGCAAGCAGACCCGCAAATCGCCATGCGTTCTCGAAGCCGACACGATACGTCATGTCGCCTCCCGAGGAGTATCCGCCGAGGAAGATTCTGCGCGGATCGATGTTGAAATAGCGGGAGACATCCGCGATGGCGGCGAGAACCTTCGGGGCGTCGGCGTTCGTGTCCCAGCACGCTCCGTCACGTCCACCAATCGAGATCGCGATGTAGCTTTGATTCGCACGCGTGGCCGGAGGGGCGATCGCGAATACATCCCAGTAGGCCTGGCCACCGCAGCCGTGCATCCACACGAAGAGGCTGATCGGCGTGTTCGAATTGTAGGTATCCGGCACATAGCCAAAGTATTCGCTCTCTCCACTGTTGAGTTTGAAGATGCCGTTCCCGTCCACGGGCGGCGGGGTCGCGGCGCGAACAAGCGGGACGGAACTCAGAGCGAGGATGGCCAGAAGAAGCTGAATGGGACGGGGCATGGGATTTTTCATGAGCGTTTCACTACAAGCCGGACAACGCGCGAACGCAGACCAACGAAATCGACGGCGCGGATGCGGATGGCGGTGCGGCCTGTCTTCAAGCCGCGGGCGACGAATTTCCATTTCTCGAGCCCTCGCGCTCTTTTCCATCGGGATCCCGGCGCTTTGGCTTCGACGCGCGCAAGATCGCCGTCCACGTCGCTGGCGGTGCCTTTCAGCACGGCGCGCGCAGAGGTAACGCGCCGGACCTTCCCCCCCCGGATTCGGACGACAGGAGCCGTCGGTGGCGGAAGAACAAACACGTAAGCCGCGCCTGCCGTCGGGGCAGTGTCGTCGAAAGGATTCGCGTCCGGGCCGGTTCCCTTGCTGTCCTCCCCTAGTGAGCCGACGAGCAGGGTTCGCCCATCGATCGCTACGGCGGCGCCGAAGTTGTCACCCGGATCGGAGTTCGACGATTTGAGGTAAGCCTGCTGGCTCCAGGAGGTGCCCTTGCGCACAAAGACATAAACCGCTCCGCTGATCACGGCGGTATCGTCGCCTTGGTTGCCATCAACCCCTCTCGCGGCACTGCTCTCCCCAAAGGCACCAACAACAGCCACATCGCCACTGATGGCAACCGAATCTCCGAATTGATCAGAAGCTCCGGGATTCGAGGCCTTGAGATAGGCCTGCTGGCTCCACGAAACACCGGTTCGGGTAAAAACATAGGCGGCTCCTGCTACGTCGGCTCCATTGTTCGCCTGGTTCCCGTTCACGCCGGGCGAGGCGCTGGATTCGCCGCTCGCGCCGACGATCAACGTGTCACCAGATATGGCCACGGAGATGCCGAAGTAGTCGTCACTTTCAGCATTGGAGGCCTTGAGGTAGGCCTGCTGGGACCACGTGGATCCGGAACGCACGAAAACATAAGCCGCGCCGGAAGACGGGGCATCATTGTTGGCGCCGCTGCCGCCGGTTCCCGTCTCACTGCTGTCTTCCCCGGGGGCTCCAATGGCGATGGTGTTGCCGGATATCGCGACCGACGTGCCGAAGGAATCGCCCACTCCGGGATTGGATGCGGTAAGGGTGGCTTGTCGATTCCACATCGTCCCGCTACGAACGAAAACGGAGACCGAACCGGAGCCCCTGGCTCCGACAACGATCGTGTCACCCGAAATCGCGACTGAGTCTGCAAAACGATCGTTCGATTGCGGACTCTCGGCCGTCAGCAATCGGACGGGCTCGGCCGACCAAACGGATCCAGTGCGGGTAAAAACAAATGCCGCACCACGATTACCGTTCAAAGCTGAGGCACCGACCACGATCGTATTGCCGTCGATGGCAACAGTGGATCCGAAATAGTCATCGGAGGCTGGAGCAAGGAGCGGATTCACCACGCCCTTGAGATAGGCCTGCTGGACCCATGCGCCACCGGTGCGGACAAAAACGTAGGCGGCACCCGCATTGGTCTTCGAATTGTCCGTGGGGTCGCCATTCGTTCCGTTGCTTGAGGTCGGAACGACATTCAATCCGTCTCCGTCCTCCCCGGGAGCTCCAACGACCACCGTATCACCGGAGATGGCGACGCTCGTGCCGAACTGGTCCGAGGGGTCTGTGTTGGAGGCTTTCAAATACGCCTGTTGCGCGATGGGATCGATCGACACCGGATAGCGAGCCCCTCTCGCGTCGACCTCCACCGCGAAGCGCGGTCCGGCATTCTCGTCCAGCGCTTCGAAGCGCACGGGAAGCGCGCGGCCGTCGGCGTCCCAAGCTCGCAGTCCGCCGTAGGTCACCGCCGCGGTGCCTGAGGCCTCGAGAAAGGTGATGGCTGTTCCACCGGGTTCGACCCTCGGAGTGAGGTCTCCGGTCACCGCTAGCTCAAGGCGCAAAGAACCCGTCGCGTCAGCGTCGGGCCGTGGATTTCGCAGGAACGTCCAGCCTTGGAGAAGCCCCTCGCGTCGGTTCACGAACCACTCCGCCAGACAATCATCCCATCGTGTGACAATACGGTTGGCATCCGCTTGAACATTCGTCGGTTTCTCCGGCGCGACGATCAGATCCTCCGCCGCACCGTAGGCTCGCAGTGTGAGTCCCCAGCGCCACCCGGCGCCGCCGGGCTCGACGTGAAAGCCGGTGTCATTGAATCGGACGAGCCAGTCTTGTGCCGGATTGCGGGCGGCATGGCAGCCGTCCGGCTGCTTGACGACCCCCAGTCGGCCGGTCTCGTAAACGCGCTGAATCTCGTGCCAATCCGATGAGGTCAGCCCCTCCGGAGGCGGACTTCCGCACAGGGATTGGGAAAAGGACCACGTGCCGAGGAAAAAGACGATCGTGTGGAAAATCGGGTGAGATTTCATAGAGCGCCCTCCCTTTGCGGCGACTGGCCAGCCTCGATGGAGGAATTCCTTCGTGACTCGAGGGATTGACCGACGGCCCCCGCGGACGATGCACTCGACGTGGGAATCCCACGTTTCCGCATGTTGGGTCGGGAGATCACGAATCCGGGCTGATGGGCGAAGACCTTCATTTTTTTGGTGCGGCAGTTGCCGTCGATAAGGTTCTTCGGGATTTTTTGCGGAAAGTTTCGCGAAATCGCGATCCAGGTCAGAAACAGGTCGGACAGGTGTGGCTCAGCACGCTGCAGAGGTAGCTCAGCTCTTCCTCACACTCGGCGTCTGAATCCACGGTTCGGCGGACTTCCTGACGGATGATCTCCTGAAAGCGTTTGCGGAGTCGGAAGATGCGTGACTTCACGGCCGGGACCGTGATCCGGAGGCTCGCTGCAATCTCGGCATAAGTGCCATCCTGGTCACGGAAGATCAACTCGCGGAGGTCTCCGGCGGGAGAACCATGATAGTCGAGTTCCTCGTTCAGACGCTCGACCGCCCGGTCGAACAATGCGCGAGCCCAGTCCTCGTCGAAGCGACGACTGTCGTCGATGGATCCAGGCGTGTCACCGAGGGCGAGATCATCAAGCGGGAGATCAGGGACGCCACCACCGCGGCGGGCGGCGCCATTACGTTCCCGCCGATTTGCAACAAAGTGATTCAGTGCGCCGAGCAGGTAGGAGCGAAACTTGCCTCGAGCAGGATCAGCCCGGGCGAGCGTTCCCCCATGGAAAATCGCCAGAAGGAATTCGTGCAAGACGTCGTCCGCATCGTCCTCGGGAATTCCAAACCGTCTGAGATAGCCACGCAGCGGTCGGGAGTAGGTGCGGTAGATATAGTCAAACCCACGCTCACGGTCGACATCGCAGGAGGCGACGATCAACGTCCAATGGGTCGTATGGAAATCTGATGATCGCACAGCCTCCCCAATCACGTTGCAAACTATCTGCGTTTCTTGATTCGGCAAGTCGATGAATCGCGATTCGGATCCGGGGTCTTTCTGATCGATATCGATGTTGTTGACGGCAGCTGGGACTTTATTCGTCAGAAGATAGCGTCCGGGCCTGGCCGGAAATGTCGGGGGGGAATCCTGGCTCAGCGGAACCTCTTCGTCCGTTCCGGCGCGGCGCACGGTCACTCCATGCCCCCAGCCCTTGAGGCGCAGCGTGAAGCGACGTGGTTGCTCGTCGAGCTGAATGGCTTTCGGCGCGCGGGTGCCGTGTTTTTCGGCGGCCCAGAGCTTTCCGACGCGCGTCACGTTGGGCGTGATGTCGATAACGATGCGGTCGTCGCCGATGTCCATCTGATACAGCCCCGTGCCTTCGTATTCGGCAAAGGGTCCATTGCCAATACCAACCACGCGACGAAGGCGGTCGGCTTCCGGCAACCGGAACTCACGCATCTCGCGCGGCCATTTCGACCAGTCGTTCGACGCCATCACGGTGTCCCTGCCAACGTGCACGGAGATGTCGCCGTCGAAGGAGACGCCGAAATCGCTGAAGACGGCTCCGGTTTCCGTGTAACGAAAACCCGGAGTCGGTCCGCGCGGCAGCGTGCGAAAGGCCTCCGAGGCGATGAGAAACGACACGGCTTTGCGCGGAGAGGAATGGTAGTTCAGGAAGTGCGTGGGCACGCAGTTTTCCTCGGCGGCGACGAGCGGATCGTATTCCCACATGCACGCGATCTGCGCGCCGAGCTCGCGGAAGAATCGCGCCATGGCGGGATAGAGATACGCGGAGTCGTTGTTCACCGTCTCGAATTCGTAAGCGACCTTCGCCTTGCCGCGCAGCGCAGGATCCCGGACGAATGCAAACTCATCCTTCCCGCCGTCGCTGGGGAGAATGCGCCGGAGCTGGTTGACCGATGAGATGTCGGGCATATCGAACCAGTTGATCTGCCCCTTTGGCGGCAGGCCCTTCCGAAGGTAGAGGCAGAATGTGACCGCATCGACCTTCGTCGCGGGAAGCGCCCGGTGCACGTCGGGATGCTCCTCCATGAAGCCGGGCCAGTTCATGCTCCACGCGATGGGCTGCCGTGCGCCCTCGCCGCGAATGAGGTCGACCATGTCATCGATGAACTTCGCGACGTATTTCTCGCGAAACTCGGCAAAGGTCTCCTCCGTCGCCTCGCGTCCGTTCCGCTCCAGCCAGCGCTCCCATTCCTTCCGATACGCAGCGAACTTCGGATCGCCGACATCCTTGAATTCGACATACTCCGGCTCGTTGATGATCTCCCACAACGCCACGCCGGGATCCTCTTTCAGTGCCACGCCGTCGTAGCGGTTGCGGTGGTTCAACAGCTCGCGAACGTAGGTGCGCAGCGGTTCCACGAACTCCGGACAAAAAATGTAGGGCCGCTTGTCCGGCTGGCCGACGGTTCCGTTGATCCCACCCTTGCTTGCGAAGGAATCCTTCAAAAAGTTTGCGTGGTCATACTGGCCGATGCGGTTGAAGAGGCTGAGGAACACGTAGAGCCCCTCCTCGCGGCAGCGCGCGACGAGGTAGTCGAAGACGTCGAGAAACACCGTGTCCACAAGCTTCCCCTCGGCGTCGGTGAAGTCGGAGGGCGAGATGTGCACGCGCACGACCGAGACACCCATGCGTTTGAAGTGCGCGAGATCCTGATCCACGGCGCGTTTGAGCGGCCCGGCCTTCAGCGGAATGCCGACGCGGCTGAACGTCTCGCCGTATTCCCACGAAAGCGACGCCTGGTAGTTCACGCCCCACAGCGCAACCTCGCGACCGTTCGCATCCACGAGCACGCCATCCTCGACACGAAGAGCGGGAAGCGGTTCCACCGCCTGCGCACCGGCCAGATCCGCGGCGAGACTGCACAACGCCCCGAGAATCCAGCGACACACCGGGGAGAACGCTCGCATGCGCATCAATCGCTGCTGTCGTCGCCGGCCTGCCCGGTCTGCGGATGCGGAACGAGCGGACGGCGCTGGGAATTCACCTTGCTGCCCCGCTTGAGGTTGTCGGCGTAAATCTGAATCGGCGGAAACTCGCCGATGTTGGCGAGCACCGAAAGCGCCGACCGTTTCGTCCGGCCCTGCGACGTGGCGAGCTTCTCCAACTCGGGACGGAAGCGACGCAGCGTGTCCCGATACCGCGGATCCAGCGAGAGCGTCTCGAGCACAGCATGGGCTTCGTCGGATCCCTCGTCCAGATGCTTCAGGAGTCGCGGAATGGCCTCGTCCGCGTGCCCGAGATGCACGAGCGCTTCGTTGGCCACGGACGCTATGTCGTCCTCGGGCGCCACTGCGGCCTTCTCCAGTCCTTCGGGAACTTCCTTCAATTCCCCGCGCACGGCGAGCTCCGCGAGACCGTTCGCCGCCCAGTAACGAATCTCCCGCTGCGGCGCGGAGAGGTCGGCGACGAATTGCGGAAGGTCCTCCGGTCGCGCAAAAGCGGCGCGCGTGGCCGCCGCGTGCAGACGCTCAACGCGATACTTCACGCGCCGCACCCACGAATAGAGATCTTCCTTTCCACGGTCCCGCGCATCGCGCGGGAAGAAGCCGAGATCGCCCGTCTCGCGGAGCGTGGCATCGAGCCGCTCGGCGAGACGTTTCCGCGTGTCGGCGTATTTCGGATCCGCGGCAAGATCGCGGATATTGAACGGATCGCTGCGAAGATCGAAGAGCTGCTCGACCGGCGTCGCGGCAAAGGGTGCGCGATGCTCGGGCTTCGACAGACGGTTTTTCAGGAAGGCGGTGTCCCAGGCGAGATTCGCCGGCATGCCCCACTGGAAGAAATTCCGCAGCGCAAGCGGACGGCGCGGAATGTAATTTCGCACGTAGAGGAAGTCGCCGTCGGTGATCGCGCGCGCGGGGCTGAAGTTGTCCTCGCGATTGGCGGTAAAACCGAAATTCACGTCACGGGATTTCACATCCTTCGCGTAGGAACCGAAGAGCGCCTGTCCGCGCATCGTGGCGGGCGGTTCGATGCCCGCGAGGCTCAACACCGTCGGCGCGAGGTCCACGAAGCCGACGAGGCGATCGCAGGGCTTGCCGGGCTCGATGGCACCGGCGAGGTGTTTCCACTTCGGCGGGAACCACACGATGAGCGGCACCTGCAGTCCGCTCTGGAGCGCAAAGCCCTTCCCGCGCGGCAGGCAGCCGCCGTGGTCGGAGAAGACGAAAATGATCGTGTTCTCGAGCAGGCCCTGTTTCTCGAGATCGTCGAGGAAAAGCCCCACCCAGCGGTCGACATCCTCGACGCCCTCGAGGTGAAACGCGTAGTCCGACCGCACTTCGGGCAGATCGGGCACGTGCGGCGGAAGATGGAGCTTCGCAGGATCGAGACCTTCCTTTGCAAAATCGCGGCGGCCGTCCGTCGTGAACGACGTGAGACGGCTCATGTGCGTCATGCTCGCGTTGAAGACCGAGAAAAACGGCTGGTTCTTCCTGCGAGCGGGGTCGTTGTAGGACGCCGTCTTCGAGCTGCCCGACCACACCGCGTTGCGATCGAGGTTCGACGTGTTGTAGTCGGTCTTCGCGTTGTTCGTCGTGTAGTAGCCGGCCTGCTTGAGAAATCGCGGGAATCCGAACAGCTCCACCGGCACCGGGCGGGCCTGCCGGTGGATGTCCGTGCCAAACGTCGTGGCGTAGTTGCCGCTGATTAGCGTGGAACGCGACGGCGAGCATTGCACGCCATTCGACCACGCGCGGGTGAAGCGCACTCCCTCCCGCGCAAGACGGTCCATGTTCGGCGTCTTCACGTCGGGATTGCCGTAGCAGCCGATCTCGTAGGCGCTCGTATCCTCGAACGTCAGCCAGAGGATGTTCGGCCGTTTCGCGTCCTGCGCCATCGCTGCAGCCGGCAGCGCGAGAAACGAGACGGCACAAAGGACGCTCTTCACCATCGCGTGAATCCGAAGCAAGGCGCGATCAATCATCGCTGTCCTTTCCGATTTCGGGATAGCGGAGCGCGGCGATGGAAGATCCGTCGATTGCCTGCGTGCGCGGTTTGAGGGCCTCGGCGACGGGAATCGGCGGTTTCACCGGCTCCGAAGTCTTGCGCACCGTGCCGAGCGGGGCATGCGTCTCCTCGAGCCATTTGCAGAGGTCCTTGCGGAGATTCTCGGCAAGGGCAATTGTCTCCGGGCCCGGCTTGCCGGCGAGCAGGTTGTGCTGTTCCGCCTCGTCCTCCTTGAGGTCGTAGAGTTCGTAGACCTGTCCCTCGTAGTAGTAGAAGAGCTTGAACCAGCGGTCGCCGACGCGCCTGGCGATCACGGAATTCGGCACCTGCCGTGTATCCATGTAGCCCGGGAAATGCCAATAAATGGCATCGTGCGCCACCGTGCTCTCCTTTCCGCGGACCAGGTCGGCAAAGGACACGCCATCGATCGGATGTTTCTCCGGCGACGGCAGCGACGCACCTGCGAAGGCCGCGAGCGTCGGATAGAGGTCCACGGCGTGCACGGGCTCATCGGTCACGGTGCCGGGCTTGATCACACCCGGTAGCCGCATCGCGAGCGGAATGCGAATGCCCCCTTCGTAGAACATACCCTTGGCGCCGCGCAGCGGAGCATTGCTGGTCTGCCCGCCATAGCCGCCATTGTCGGAGAGGAAAACAACGAGCGTCTTGTCGGCAATGCTGTCGGAGGTGTCGCCATCGCCGTTCGGATCGTCCAGCGCACGCACGATGCGGCCCACAGCCTCGTCGAGTCCCTGCACGAGCGCGGCGTATTTCGCGTCGTTGTGACGGGGATCCTTCCCCTTCGTCTTCTCGTATTTCTTCAGGAGGTCCGGACGCGGCACGATCGGCGTGTGCACCGCCTGGAACGACACGTTCATGTAAAACGGCCGTTCGTCGCCCGCGTGCTCGCGAATGAAATCAATCGCGGCATCCGCCATGGCATCGGTGAGGTGCTTGGGCGTGCCGACGAGAGTCTTGGGGTCGTTGTCGTTCGCGAACGGCTGAAGGTTTTTCGCGACGTATTCCTCGGTATAGGGTCCGGCGTATTTGTCGTAGGCCGGCGAGGCGAAGTGCCATTCCCCGTTTTTCTCGGCCGGGAAATACTGCCGCACGATCTTTTTGCCATTTTTCACCTTCTTCCCACAGGTCAGGTCGACTTCGAAGCCAGCACTCGACGCATCGAATCCATGGGCCTTTCCGAAAAGTGCGGTCAGATAACCGGCTTCGCCGAGCACCTTCGGGAGCGTGATCGAGGAATCGGGAATCGAGCCATTCTGCGCCGGCGGCACGATGATCGAGTCCGTCGCCCCGCGGGCGAGCGAGCCGACGTTGAAGACACCGTTGCCCGCTCGCGCCGGATATTCGCCGGTGAGCAGAGCCGCGCGCGTGGGAGCGCAATTCTGCTGCACGTAGGCGCGACGGAAGCTCAGGCCCTCCTTGGCGAGCCGCGTGATGTTTGGCGTGCCGTGGTAGCGTGAGCCGCGGTCGTTGTTCGTGGGACCCGGCGAAATGTCCGCCCAGCCGAGGTCGTCGGCGAGGAGAAACACGATGTTGGGTCGCGAATCAGCCGCCCAGGACGTGGCGGTGAACAGGAGCGAGGCAGTGAGGATGCGGCGGATCATTTTTTGTTCGGATTGTCGCTTTTCGGGTCGGTCGGCGGCACGCCGGCGGCGGCGCGTTCGTCGGGGAGCAAGGGGAAAACGGGCGACGGCTGGTGCGCGGCCTTCATAAGCGCGTCCATGCGCCGGACGATGTCGGGATGCTGCTTGGCGACGTCCCTGGTTTCCCTCGGATCAGTGGCCAGGTCGTAAAGCTCGATCGGCGAATCCGCGTTGCGGTTTACGTCGAGGCGCACGGCCTTCCAGCGTCCGTCGCGCACGGCCTGCTTGCCGCCGCGCTGGACGAGTTCCCAGTAGAGAGGCGCGCGTGGAATCGAGGTCTCGCGTCCCTCGAGAATGGGCAGCAACGAAATGCCATCGACGCCCTCCGGCGGCTTCACTCCCGCCAGCGCAGCGAGCGTTGGCAGGATATCCCACGCCGCCGCGATCTGCGACGAGACGGAGCCCGGCTTGATGACTCCCGGCCACCATGCGATGAGCGGCACGCGGATTCCGCCCTCGTAAAGGTCGCGCTTCTGCCCGCGCAGTCCGCCGGTCGAATCGAAGAATCCCAGATCCACGTTGCGCTCGTCGGTCGGGCCGTTGTCGCTCGTGAAAAGAACGAGCGTCTTTTCGCTGAGGCCGAGTTTTTTCAACTGATCGAGCAGCTCCCCCATGTCGCGGTCGAGGCGGGCGATCATCGCCGCGCGCGTGCGGGAGCTCTGCGACCAGCCGCTTTTGTTTTCGTATTCCCCGAGCGACGGAACCTGCAGCTTGAAGTGCGGAATGGTCGGCGTGAGGTAGAGGAAGAACGGACGATCCTTGTTGCGCTCGAGAAATGCGGTCGTCTCCTGCGCGAACACATCCGGCGCGTAAGTGCCCTCCGGCAGCGGCTCCTTCTCCTCACCGCGCCACAGGGCCTTCGGGAAATACTCGTGCGCCTCGCCATGGCCGATGTAGCCGAGGAAGAAATCAAACCCCTGCCGCTTCGGCGCGCCGGTCGATGTCACCGAGCCCATGCCCCACTTCCCAATGCAACCCGTCACGTATCCCGCTTCACGCATGAGGCATCCAAGGCTCGGCCCCTCGGCGGGCAGCGGCGGCTCGCCATCCGCCTTCTCCCGCACCGCATACCGCCCGAGATCGCGCAGCGGCGTATGTCCCGTGTGCTGACCGGTGAGAAGCGCCGACCGCGCCGGCGCGCACACCGCCGCACCCGCATAGAAATTCGTGAACCGCATCCCCTCCGCCGCCATGCGGTCGAGATTCGGCGTCGCCACCTTCTTCTGGCCGTAGCAACCGAGATCGCCGTAACCGAGGTCGTCCACCAGCACAACGATCACATTCGGCTTCGCGGGCGGCCCCGCCTGCGCCGCGACAACCGCGACGCTGGAAAAAAGAGCGGCAACCACGGCCCCACGGCCCGACAGGAAACGTCCAGACATACTCGAAGTCTGTAAAACAGTTTGATTTTATACACGATAGATTTAGTCGTCTTTTTCGAATAGCCAAAATGTTTTTCCTTTTAATTCCGCGCTTCGCATGATGATTCGGCTCCTTTCAGATGGCTCGAAATCCCGACAAAGCGAAGCGATTAACGATCTACGACGTCGCGCGACTCGCGAATGTTTCCCCGGGCACGGTCAGCCGCGTTTTGAACAACAAGGACCGCGTGAAGCCCGAGACGCGGAAGCATGTTCTCGAGCTGGCGCGGAAACTCGGTCTGCGCCCGCAGGTTCGTGCCCGGCGCAACGAGATCGCGATCGTGACGGAGTCGGCATTTCGCGATCGCATCACGGGCTATGCGGGAGCGATGTCGTCGCACCTCGCGTTTGCGCTCGCACGCCGGAACATGACGATCCTGCAGCCGCCCGACTCGATCGAGAATCTCGAGGACACATTCATCGACGGCATCTTCGCGGTCACCTTTCTCCCACCCCTGCTCGAGATGCTGGCGCGCCTCGAAAAGCGCGTGCCCGTCGTTTACATCGATCTCTTCGAGAATGTCGGAAAGCGCTACGTCGTCCGCTCGGACCACGAACAATCCGGCTACCTCGCCGCCCGGCATTTTCTGACGCGCGGTCGCAAGAAACCCGCCTTCCTCTCACGAAACAACGCGCCCTCGCGCGAGCGACGCGACGGCTTCATGCGTGCTCTGCGGGAGGCGGGGCTTCCGATCCGAGAGGAGCTTCTTTTGCTCGAACCCGAAGGCGCTCCCGTGCGGCCCAGCATCGATCGTCTCGTCACGCTCGGCGCGGATGCGCTTTTCGTTCCCGGCGCGAGCATGCAGGCTGTCGAGGCGCTTCATTACTTGCAATGCGGTCTGAAGCTTCGAATCCCGCAGGACATCTCCGTGATCGGAGGAGAGAACGAGGGAGTCTCGGAATCCCTGATTCCCCCACTCACATCCATCGTGGAACCTGCGCACGAAATGGCGGAGGCCGCCGCGGATCTCATGGAGAAACTCATTTCCGGAAACCCCGCCGTCCAGCGCGTCATCACGCTGCCGATGCGTCTGCTGAATCGCGTTTCCGCCTGATCGCCCGCGCGGCCGTCCATCTCGCGACCGCACGTTTCGTCTTCACCCCTCGCCTTGTTGCGTCGACATGAAATTCCTCTCCACCCTCGTCTTCACTCTCGCCGGCATTGCGTGCGTTCCCGTCCACGCTGAAACCGACGACACCGCGAGCGCGGAACCCGACATGAAAACCGTCTACAAGACCGTGGACGATGGATCGCTGCGGCTGCACGTGTTCACTCCGCCGGGGCACTCCGCGTCGGCGAAGGCTCCGGCCGTGGTCTTCTTTTTCGGCGGCGGATTCAAGACCGGAACGCCCCGGCAATTCTATGGGCAGAGCCGGCACCTCGCCTCGCGCGGCATGGTCGCAATGGCCGCCGAATACCGCACCAAGAACGCACACGGCGTCGATCCGAGAGCCTGCGTGCAGGATGCGAAGTCCGCGATTCGCTGGGTGCGCGCACATGCCGGGGAGCTCGGCATCGATCCTGATCGCATCGCCGCGGGCGGCGGGTCGGCGGGAGGATTTCTCGCCGCGGCGACCGCCACGCTGCCCGGCCTGGACGAGCCGGGCGAAGACACGTCAACGAGCTGCCGGCCGGATGCCCTCGTGATTTTCAACGCACCATTCGACGCGCGCCCGAACCAGTCCGGCTTCGAAAAAACGCTTCTCGCGCAGAATCGCGATTTTATGCCGATCAACCACATCAGGGCGCCGTTCCCGCCGACGATTCTCCTGCTCGGTTCCGAGGACCACATTGTCTCTCCGGAAGACGCACGCCGCACCCAGTCCACGATCCAAAGCGTCGGCGGGCGCTGCGATCTCCACATCTACGAAGGCCAGCGACACGGCTTCTTCAACGCGAAGAACGCCGGCGGGAAATACCACGCCCTCACCCTCGAGGAAGTGGACCGCTTTTTCACCTCGCTCGGCTGGCTGCCGGAGAAACCCACGACTCCCGACCCTTCCGCTCCATGAAAATCCTCCTCACCACACTCCTCCTTTCGGCGACGACAGCGCTCGCCGCTTCGTCCCGGCCAAACATTCTTTTCATTCTCTCCGACGATCAAAGCGCCGCCACGGTCGGCTGCTACGGGAATCCGGACGTAAAAACGCCGAATGTCGATCGCCTCGCCCGCGAAGGCATGCGGTTCGAGCGTGCCTACGTGACGAGTCCGCAGTGCGTGCCCTCGCGCGCGTCGCTGATGACCGGCCGCTCGCCCGTCGCGCTCGACATGACCCGGTTTTCCGCGCCGCTTCCTGCGGAGTTCAAGACCTACCCCGAGCATCTCCGCGCGGCCGGATATTTCACCGGCGTCGCCGGCCGCACCTACCACCTCGACGGCGCTCCCGGAACGCCCGGCGCGCGCATCTATGAGGAACGCAAGCTCGCGACCTTCCCCGACCGCCTCGACTTCGTGAAAACCGCCTCCGACCGCGCGGGAATGATCGCGCAATTCGAGGAGTTTCTCGACGCGGTCCCGGACGGGAAACCCTTCTGCCTCCAGCTCGGCTTCTCCGATCCCCACCGGCCGTTTACGCCGGAGGACGTTCCCTCGCCTCCCGATCCGGCCAAGCTCACGCTCCCGCCGTTTTTCCCCGACACCGAGGCCGTGCGAAAGGATCTCGCCGCCTACTACGGCGAAGTTCAGCGTCTCGATTCCGACATCGGCCGGGTGCTCGACATTCTCGAGAAGCGCGGCCTCGCGAAGGACACGCTCGTTGTCTTCATGGGCGACAACGGCGCAGCCCTCTTCCGCGGCAAGGGCACGCTTTACGAGCTCGGCATCCGCGTGCCCCTCATCATCCGCTGGCCGGGCGTGGTGGCTGCAGGCAGCACGTCCGACGATTTGATCTCAGGCGAAGACCTCGCACCCACGCTCATCGAGGCGGCCGGCCTACGAGCTCCCGGCGACATGACCGGAAAAAGCTTCCTGCCCCGGTTGCGCGGCGGAAGATTCGAGGGACGCACGCATGCCTTCGCCGAGCGCGGCCCGCACGCCTCGTCGCTGCCGAACAACACGGCGTCCTTCGACCTCAGCCGCGCCGTGGTCGGCCCAAGATACAAATTGATCTACAATGCCCTGTGGCAGCTCCCGTATTTCCCCGTCGATTTCGGCAACTCCGAGATGTGGCGGGAAATCGAGGCCCTGCATCGCGAGGACAAGCTCTCGCCGCTGCTCAGCCGGCTCTACTTTCCGCCCACGCGGCCGATGTTCGAACTCTACGACCTGGTCAACGATCCCTACGAACTGGACAATCTCGCCGGCCAGCCCGACACGAAGGAAATCGAGAAGGAGCTGAAGCAGGCCCTGCACGAGTGGATGATCATCGAGCGCGACTACCTGCCGCTCCCGATTCCCGCCAACAACAAGGGCAAGAAAAAGGCCGCCGCGTCAGACAGCGAGGTGGGCAAATAAGGCAAAAAGAAAGCGCGGCCGCCATGTTGTCCACAGCGGCCGCGCTCGATGAGTGGATTTGCGAGCGTCAGGCAGCCTGACGGCGCCGACGGCGGTAGTGCCAGCCCCCCAGCACAGCACCCACCACGCCCAGCAGCGCAGTCACACTCGGCTCAGGAACGGCCGCGAACGACAGCACATAGTCATCACCCTCGCGCGAGAGGATCGCCTGGTAGGTCGAGTCGTCGAACCCGGTGATGCTCAGGAACGCGAAATCCTCGGTCGTGACGTTCTGGAAGATCGTGTAGGTCTCGTCATAGCTGAAACCCTCCCCCTGGATGATGTTCAGCGTCGCAAGGTCGGAACCCAGGAGCCAGTCCCCCGCCGTGCCGAAGGCGATGAGATCCGACTGCGTGCCGAGCGTGAACTCCAGATAGGAACCCTCCTGGAACGTAAGCCGGCTTTCCTCGTGAGTGAAATCGAACGTGAGGGTGCCCACGCTGTTTTCACCCGGCGAAAGCGTGCCGCGAATCCGCACTCTACGTCCACTCGTGGGTGCGATGATACCCGTGCCGCCCAACGTGGCGCCACTCTCCACCAGGACTCCACCGTTTCCAACGCCGGAACCCGACGTGTTGCTGATAAACAGGGTTCCCTCCGCCACGGTGATGGCCGTGTTGTGGTCGAACGTGCTTGCCCCCCCTGTCAGCCGCAGAGTGCCAGCACCCGTCTTGTTGAAGCGGCCGTTGTCGATCACGCCCTTGATGGTGAGTTCATCCCCCTCGGCAATCTCAAAGGTGCGGAGGTTATTGCGCAGACCGACCGTGAGCCCCTCCTCGAAGACGACCGGCGTTTTATCTGCCGTGTTGACCAGCAAATTCACGCGGTCGGACCCCGCCAGCGTGACCGAGTTGTTATTTGCCGTAAATGTGTAACCGCCCGTGAGCACGCTCACGGTGCCGATAAAGGTCTGGCCGTTCGAACCGAGGTTGCCAACGGTCACGGTGCCCGCCGTGCCACTGAAGATCGCTACGATCAAATTCTCGCCGTTGTAGCCAAAATTCGTCCTCGCGTCCGTCCACGAGTAAAAGGTCTCGTTTTCCTCGTCATACCATCTGCTGGGGTTCGCGTTGTTTTGAGACCAGGTCCCATCGCCTCCCCGTTCGCCCTCCTCCCCGGCACCATACCAGTAGAGGGGAGTATCGACGGCCCGTAGGGACCCCGCTGTGAGGATTCCCATCGTCGCGGCGAGGACGCCGCCAAGGAATCTGTGACGCAAAAACAAGGATGTGTGCTTCATGGATTGAACAGTTTTATCGGTTCAACGACTATCTCACTCGTATATAAAATCCAGAAATTTTTCGCCTATGACGTGACGTTTGGCACTCGGGCACCCCCGGTCCTCGTGCGAGTATTTCCCAATACCGTTAGGATATTTCCGGCCTTTCAGGTCGATTATTCCTATATCAATCAGTGAGTTATGGATGTTGTCGTGATCATAGGAAGGTTTGGCGAAAAACATTTCGGCCACACCCATCAATCACTCAATGGGCCGCGTTTCCTGACAGTCAAAATCGTTCAAATCTATTGACGACTGTTTCAATCGTATTAAATTCCGAACGTCACCGATGAAAACGAAGATCAACCTTCCAAAAAATCGTCTCCGTCGAGCGTTCAGTCTCGTCGAGGTGACGCTCGCTCTGGGCCTCACCTCATTCGCCCTGGTAGCTGTGCTCGGATTGATGCCGGTTGGCTTCACCAGCATGCGCGACGCGGTGGACGCCACCGCCGAGAGTCAGATCCTGCGCGAAATCCGCGCGAAGGCGCAGCAGACCCTGTTTGTCGATCTCCCGTCCGTGTTTGCCGATCGGGAGTTTTTCTTTGCGGAGACGGGCGTCGAAACCACGAAGGATTCCTTCGAGAGGCGTTACGTCGTGAAGACCTCGGTGGATGCCCCGGTTTATCCCGGTTCCGAGAACGCCGCTTCCGACAGCCTTTCGACCCTGACGATCGAGATCACCACGGGCGAAGGCGAGAACTGCAAGACTTCCCTCAAGCACCTGCTCATCGCGAATCACGGCGGCTACTGATGCCATTCTCCCCTGCACACCCCCGCAGGTCCCGACGCGAGGGGTTCTCGCTCGTGGAGCTGATGGTTGCGATGGCCATCGTCATGGTGCTGCTCGTCGGGATTCTTTCCGTGCTCACCGAGGTTTCGTCCTCCTGGCAACGGGTCTCGGACAAGGTGGACTCGTTCCAGAACGCCCGGCTCGCCTTCGAGCTTCTCGGCGAAAATCTCAGCCGCGCGACGCTGAACACTTACATCGACTACGATGATCAGAAGCAGCCCACGCGCTACCGGCGCGCATCGGACCTCGCGTTTCTCGTCGGACCGGCGGGCGAAAACGGGCTTCCCGGCACGCCCGGCACAGGCCAGGCCGTGTTCTTTCAACTGCCTGCGGGACACACCTCCGACCAGGGCAACTTCGGCTTGCTCCGGAACCTTTTGAACACCTGCGGCTACTTCGTCGAATTTTGCCAAAATCCCACCGTGCCGCCTCACGTCCGGAATGCCTCGAATCCGTGGCGTTACCGCCTCATGCAGGTGATCGAGCCCACGGAAGATAACAAGATTTACAGGTCGTCCAGTTCGACCAGCTGGGCGACGCAAGTCCGTGCGTCCGCCGCGCCCATCGCCGACAACGTGATCGCGCTGATCATTCGCCCGCAGGACCCGGGCGCCGCGGATCCCGATCTCTCATCGAATTACCATTACGACACCCGCGCCAACGCCGAGGCGAGCCCGCAGCCGCTTACCGCGCACCAGCTGCCGCCGGTGCTCGCGCTGACGATGATCATTCTCGACGAAAAGTCCGCTCTCCGCATCGAGGACGGATCGAAGCCCCCATCGATTATTCAGAAAGCGCTCGCCGGAAAATTCACCCAGCAGAGCGAGAGCCAGTTCCAGAGCGACTTGCGCGCGATCGAGGGAGCACTCCGCAAGGAGCGGCTGAATTACCGCGTCTACACGACCTCGATCACCCTCAAGGAATCGAAGTGGAGCCCATGATCCCGCGCATTTCCATTTCTTCGATCCGGCGCATTCGCGCGCTGTCCGTCGTCGAGTTGCTCGTCGTCATGGTCGTGCTCATCGTGCTGCTGTCGCTCGCGGCACCGGCCGTCCTTTCACCGCTTCGCGGATCGAATCTCAACCGCGCCGGGCAGATTGTCGGCGATCAGATCGCCCTCGCGCGGCAGGAGGCACTCACTCGCAACCGCGAGGTGCAGGTGCGCTTTTATCATTGGCCATCGGGCCTGAATGCCGGCTGGCGTGGCGTGCAGGTGTGGCGTGTGGAGATGGAAAACGGCGACCTCACCGAGGTGCCGGTGAGTCGTCTGCAAAAGCTGCTCGACGGCATTGCCATCTCCGACCAGTCGTCCCTTTCTCCGCTCCTCGACGCCGACAACACCATCGGTGGGCAGGCCACCATTGGAAACGAAAAGGTCAACTACGTCGGCTTTCGCTTCCGACCGGGCGGCGGCACGGACAGCTCCGTCACCGCCACGAACAATTTCCTCACTCTCCACGCGATCGAGGACAAGTCCTCCCCGCCGGCCAATTTCTACACCCTTCAAGTCGACCCTCTCACCGGGAAGGTGAGCGTCTTCCGGCCATGAATCGATCCACCATTCTTCGACGCGAACAGGGATTTGCCCTCGTTGCCGTGCTCGTCATCCTCGTTCTGCTGCTCGTGCTCGTGCTCGGCTTCTTCCTGCGCACTTCGACCGAGCGGACCGTCGCTGCAAGCCATCAGGAAGGCGTCTCCGCGGAACTTCTCGCCGATACCGCTGTCGATCTCGTGAAGGGACAGATTCACATGGCCACGAGCCAGGGAGGCACCGTTGCGTGGGCGTCGCAGCCGGGAATGATCCGCACCTTCGACAACACCGGCAATGCGTTGAAGTCCTACAAGCTCTACTCCGCCGACGAACTCATCACCAGCGATCCCGTCGTGGAATCGGGTCTGTCGGTCGATGCGCCGCCGGATTCCTGGGCGGACGATCCGGCGCTTTGGACGGACCTCAACGCTCCCATCGCGGCCGGCTCGGAAAAGATTTTCCCAATCCTCGATCCACATCCCGACGACGGCAATCTCGAGGATGCCTCCGACAATCCCATCGCAGAGGGCTTCCGTGTGGTCGCCGCTCCAGGCGCAACCAGCCGGCAGCCGGTCCCCATGCCCGTGCGATGGCTCTACATGTTGAGCAATGGCAGTCTCGTCGCGCCCACCGGCGGCTCCGGAAAGGTCGCGTCCGTGCCCGTGCCGGATGGCGAGGAAATCGTGGGACGAATTGCGTTCTGGACCGATGACGACACGACCAAGGTGAATCTCAACACCGCGAGTGAGGGCACCTACTGGGACACGCCGCGCATGAATACGGAGGATGATCGCGACCTCGCTCAATTCCAGCCGGCACGAAACGAATGGCAGAGCTATCCCGGTCACCCGGCCACAACGAGCCTCTCCGCGGTGTTTCCAGACCTCGCGCTGGAGGAGATCTACCAAATTGCACCGCGCATCGTGGACGGAGGTTCGAGAAATGGAACCACCCGTGCCGACGATCCGATCGTCGCCGATGACGACCGCCTCTACGCCAGCACGGACGAAGCCATCCTTTCAACGGACAACCGCACATCGTCACAAATCGGTGGAAAATACGATCAGGAGGACCTCGCGCGGGCACGATTCTTCCTCACCACGCACAGCCGGGCGCCGGAGACGAATCTCTTCGACCTTCCCCGCATCGCCTGCTGGCCGATCTTCCGGGATCTGAACCCGGCACGAGTCACCGTCTTCGACAAGCTCATTGCCTTCTGCTCCTCGATTGGCACGGGAGCGGACGCCAAGCCCTACTACTTCCAGAGGGCCGATCATCTGAGCCCGCGCACCGATATCGAAATCGCTCGCAACCAGCAGCTCTACAGCTATCTTCGGCAGCTCACCAGCCAGCCCGTTCCCGGCTTTGGCGGCAATTTCCTCGCGAAATACGGGGCCGACCGCGACCAGATCCTCACCGAGATCTTCGACTACATCCGGTCCACGAATCTCTGGGACTTCCTGCTCGACGAAAAGAGCCGCTACACACCCTACAAAAACCACCAGCCAGGTATCGGCTGGGTGACGCCGTCGCAGAAAGGCGACACCATGGGCTTCGGACGGGCCTACACATTGTCGGAGTTCGGCGTCCAGTTCATCTGCAACGCCGTTGCGGACGACCCCTCCACCCCAGCCGACGAGTCTGCCGGCAGCAACGTTCCCGCAAATCGTCTGCTCAACGGCCAGCTCCTCAACCCGGGTGAAAAGTGCATCCAGGCCATGGCGCTCCTGGAGTTTTTCTCGCCCTCGCTGGGGTGGAACAAAATCGTCGCCAACATGCGGGTGAAGATCACCGGTCTGGAGAACCTCACCATCACAGCCGGTTCCGTCACCGCGCCCCTTTTCCCCAAGCTCACGGGTTCCGAGGCCGCTGTGGTCTACTCCGAAAACGCGAACGCGGAAAATCTGCCGGAAAATGGCAATGGCGGACCGCTGGCCAAGGGCCGCACCTGGGGCGGCACACCGGGCACCCGCTACTTCCTTTACCGGAGGGGCGCGCCGGCCCGCGGGGGACTCAAGGCTGACAAAGGGGAACTCTATCCCTTTATCGGCGAGCCCATTCGCATCCCCGCACCGCCCACCGGCGGCACCATGGAATTCAGCGGCGGCGACATCACCGTCCAGATCTACGCGGACCGAAACAGCAACATGTCCGAGACGGATCTGATCCAGACGATTCACATCAAGATGCCGCCGGCCACGCTTCCGATCCCTGATCTCGTGACCGAGCCGAAAAAGGACAAGGAACAATACTGGGCCCTGTCTCTTCAGGGCCCGATTTCCGGCAACGGTCGCCTCTATTACGACTTCCGCCCTGTCTTTCACGAGAAAGACGTCGTTCGGACCGTCGTTCCGCGTCATGGCGATTACCGTCTCGTGGCAGCGAGCCACGAGGTGCCCGCGAGCGTCTTCGCTCCACCGGACACCGCCGCCTATCAGGATCCCTCGAGACGGCTTGTTCACACCTTCACCCAGTCCTACGCCAGCAACTTCGAGCCCGGCTTCGGCGCGGTCGGCAAGCTCCTGCCGGGAACCAATTTCCCGGCCGGCAAGCAACCCGATTTCCCCGCCGACGCCACCGCCTCACCGGCTCTTACAGGCGACTTCGACAGCGGCCTGCCGACGACCATGGACGGCCCCTTCATCAACAAGCCCGACGAAGGAAACGCCCGCACGAACAACAACAAGATCCCCTACTTCGACACGGCCGACAAAAACTGGACGGCCAACATGGGCGAGCAGGAAAAGACCTTCTCCGCTCCCAACCGCCAGATCCCTTCACCTGGAATTTTTGGTTCGCTCTCAACCGGCGTGAAAGCCGGCAAGCCCTGGCAGACGCTGCTCTTCCGCCCGCAGAAGAACCACCCCGCCGCATCCACGAAGATCCCCGATCACCTCTTCCTCGATCTGTTCTGGATGCCCGTCGTCGAGCCCTACGCCATCAGCGACCGTTTCTCCACCGCAGGGAAAATCAATCTCAATCACCAGATCCTTCCCTTCACCTACATCAAGCGGCCGACCGGGCTTATTGCGGTGCTGAAATCCGAAAAAGTCGCCGCCATCCCGAACAGCAAGGCCTCCGTATACAAAGGCGTCGTCGGCTCCAATGACTTCGCGAGCAAACAGACGCCCGACAACTACCGCCTCGACATCGACATCGACGAGACGCTCAAGCAACTCGACACCGAGTATTTCGATCAGGGGAAAATCTTCCGCTCCGCAACGGAGATCTGCGACGTCCACATCGTTCCCGTCGGCCAGAAAGCCGAGAACATGGAGTCTTTCTGGTCGTCCTATGCCCTCACGGCCGACAACCTCCGCGAGCGCATTTACACGACGCTCTACCCGCGCCTGACGACAAAGTCGAACACCTACACCGTTCACTACCGCGTCCAGAGCCTCAAGAAATCGAAGGACACTCCACCGAACCAGTGGGACGAATCCCGCGATTCCGTGCGCTCCGAGCAGCGAGGCTCGGTGACAATCGAGCGCTTCATCGATGCCAACGATCCGAACATCCCCGATTACGCGGCAAATCCCACCGAGACGAAGACTTTGGGAAGTTTCTACCGGTGGAGAACGGTCGTGAGCCGGAAGTATTAAACCTCCGACTTCCGCGTGCGCTTCACAGCCACGAGGCGCCGCGTGATTGCCAGCGCTACGGCACACACTCCAAGCAAGCCCAGGACGGTCGGCTCGGGCACCGTGGTCAGGATCGTGTAACCGCCCAGCCCCTCGTAGCCGCTGAAGGCTCTCGCCGCCTCCTCGCTCTCGAAGTAACCAAAAAGGAAGTCCGCCGTATCCGTGCTGACTTTCCACTCCGTGCCATCCCAGAGCTGGATGGTCCCTCCGGAAATCAGCGTCACAACGTGATCCGTCTGGTCCCCGAAGAGAGCCAGATAACCTCCGTCCAGACGCAAAAAGTTCTCCGTTCCGCCGGATACGGAAATATCGATGGACCCTCCAAAGGGGGCGTCGCCCACCCGGACGATCCCTCCCTCCACGATGGTCAGCGTGCTGCCCGAGCCCATCTCACCCACAACGAGACTGCCTGCGAGAGCCAGAATCGATCCCCTGCCACGCACCATCACCGCCCCCGTGGAATCTTCCCAGCGGCCAACGTCCCCTTTCCCGCCGATGAAAACCGAGCCTCCGTCCTCGATAACGAGCTCGCCCGTGCCGAAACGTCCCACGGAGAGGTCCGACTCCGTCGTCCATTTCGAGTTCGCTCCTCGCACAGTCACCAGCCCGTGCGATCCACTGGAATAGCCGAGAAAGCCTGATCCGCTGGAAACCGAGCCTCCGTCTTCGATCACAATTTCCCCCGTGCCGTAAACACCTACGTAAAACTCTCCGTCAATCGTCCACGTTGAGCCCACTCCCCGCACCGTCGCACTTCCCTGCGACCCGGTGGAATAACCCAGATGGCCTCCCAAGCGGGTGGAAACGGACCCGCCATCCTCGACCACGAGCTCACCGGTTCCGAGGTTGCCCACATAGAGAGACTCAACCGCCCAGGCCGATCCCGCTCCGCTGACCGTCACCCTGCCTTGCGCCCCTTGGGAATCACCGACATATCCCCGTGATCCGGTGAAGACCGTCCCTCCCTCTTCGATCAAGAGCTCACCCACGCCCTCACGTCCCACAAAAAGCTCTTCTTCAATCTCCCATCTCGAATTCATCCCTCGCACCGTTGCCCTGCCATCGGCGCCCTCCGAATAGCCCAGATATCCGTATGCGGAGACCACCTCGATTCCCTCCGCAATGGTGAGCTCCCCTGTGCCCCGGTAACCCGCTCCCAAGTCCCCACGACCATCCGCCGTCACCTTCAGTTGCCCTCCGCTGCCGAAATTCACCGTCTGCGGGAGTCCGTGCGTCGCATCGAACACCAAATTCACCCCGTCCAGCACCACACCGCTCGCTTCCAACACCCCGTCCCCCTTGAGGGCTGCCAGCGAGGCAAAAAGCGTTCCCGTCTCAACCCGACCGCCGTTTTCGATGATGAGCTCTCCCGCACCCTCATCCCCGACGTAAAGCCCCTCCCCAACCGTCCACGTTCCCCTCACCGTCACAACTCCCGTAGCCCCTCCTGGTAACCGAGGTATCCATGCCGACCGGTGGACACCAAACCTCCTTCCTCGATGACCAAATTCCCAGTGCCCGCGCGCCCCACGGAAAGATCGGAGCCAATGGCCCACATTGCGCCGGCTTGCACAGTCACCTCCCCCGTCGCGCCCTCTCCATAACCCAGATCGCTTTTCCCTGCGGAAACCGAGCCTCCCTGTCCCGAACCGCCCGACATACAGCGCATCCTCAATCGTCCAGCTCGAGCCCGTTCCCCGCACACGGGCCTCACCCAGGGAACCGTCCCAATAGCCGAGGGAGGCCCCCCAGCCCGTGGAAACCATTCCTCCCTCCTCAATCACAAGTCCGCCCGTGCCGAGATTTCCCACGTTCAAATCAAAGTCTGTGGCCAATTCCGAACCGGCATTCGCCACAGCAAGGGCGTATCCATCGAGCGTCAGGTTAAAGGAAAAAGCCGTGCCGCCGTTGGCGATTTCTGCATTGTTGCCGGGACCCGGCAGACCGCTCGACCAATTCGCTCCGACTCCGTAATCCCCCGATGGGACGGTCCAGGCGGTATCGGACCTCGCGGCACTCATCGAAAAAACGCGACCGCTGCTATGATAACAAGAATCCTGTTGTAGAACTGATCCATTCTCATCACGTCATCCGATCATGGCGTGGGAGTTCGCCACCACGCCAAGGGGAAAAACCGGCTAAAGCGCACCGGCTCGGTGCGCCACGTGACCAAACGCTCTGCAGGCCAGAAGAGCGACTGTATCCCGGCTCTCCAAGTAGCGGGCAGACTTCGGCCGGTGAGAGTGCTTGCGAATGCTTCACGGTTCAGAAACATTGGCATGGAACCTGATTTGCACAGAGCGGCAAGATAACGCTGAAGCTCCTGAAATGGCTTGGCGGAATGGAATTCCGAAACCTCTCACCTACCATGAGCAAAATCATTCCCTCCGAAAATCCGAAGGTCGAACGCAACGTCAGGGCGTTCCTCAAAGCCCTCAACTCCGCAGGCGGTCCTCCCATCGAATCCCTGCCGCCCGCCGAGGCGCGAAAGGTTCTCGTCGAGGCGCAGGCATCCGCTTCGCCCGAACTTCCGCCATGCGACATTGAAAACAGGACGATCACGCAGGATGGCATCGAGGTTCCGATCACGATCATCCGGCCGGCCGGCGTGACGGAGAAACGTCCGGCCTTCATGTTCTTCCACGGCGGCGGCTGGATCCTCGGCGATTTCCCGACCCACGAGCGATTTGTGCGCGACCTCGTCGCCGACTCCGGATTTCCCGCCGTATTCGTCAATTACACGCCATCGCCCGAGGTGCGGTATCCCGTCGCGATCCATCAGGCCTACGCCGCCACGAAGTGGGTCGCGGAAAATGGCGACGCGATCAACGTGGACGGCACCAGACTCGCCGTGGCCGGCAACAGTGTTGGCGGAAACATGACCGCGGTCGTCGCCCTCATGGCGAAGGAAAAGGGCGGCCCGGCGCTCACGAATCAAATTTTGTTCTGGCCGGTGACGGACGCCAACTTTGAGACGGAGTCCTACAACGAATTCGCGGAAGGCTATTTCCTCACGAAGGAAATGATGAAGTGGTTCTGGAACGCCTACGCGCCGGATCTGGAAACGCGCAAGGAGATCCATTGCTCACCACTCCAGGCGAGTCTCGAACAATTGAAAGGGCTCCCGCCAGCGCTGGTGCAGACCGCCGGGGCCGACGTTCTCCGCGACGAAGGCGAAGCCTACGCCCGCAAGCTGGATGCGGCCGGCGTGGATGTCACCCTCGCGCGGTATGACAACCTCATCCACGACTACGGCCTGCTCAACGCGCTGAGCCAAGTCCCTGCAGTTCGGGTCGCGCTGCATCAGGCGGCGGAAGAGCTCAAAAAGCACCTCACGCCCGCCTAGCGCCGCCACATGGCACGTTTGACCGATTCTGAGACCGCAGTTCCTGGCGGAACTGCGGTCGCGTCTTTTCATGTCCACGCGATCCGCTGTTCAAAGGTCGGCTCGATCAACTGGAAATCCGCTGGATGACGATGCGCTGAATCTTTGAATTCTGCGGAAGGCCGACGGCGCGAACCCGGATCACATTTTTCCCCCGCGCAACGCGCACGGGAAATTTCCATTTTTCCGGCGCGCCGCGAACCTCGCGATACCCTTTTCCTTTCGACTTGTATTCGACGCGGAGCGCGAACTTTGACGTGCCCTTGAGGACGACTCGTGCCTTCTTCACGGCGCGCCGGAATTTTCCAACCTTGATCTTCGGGCGCGGTGGCGGAGGCGACGTCCAGCCGGCGTCCAGAAAGGGAAGCAGATCGGTGCGCAGATCGTAGTTCGTGCCGAAGTTTCCTGCGTCGTCATCCCAATGACCCCCGGGTCTCTCGATGAGCGTGGCGGGAAATCCGTTGGCCTGGAGCGCGGTGATACTGTCTCGCACGACACCGATCGGATAAACCTCGTCTCCGACGTGCGCGAGATGCGCGATGTTGATCTTCCACGACGCGGCGGCCATGAGCGCCTGGGCCGTGGAGCCGGTGTCGCGGAAGGGATCGCTGTTTTCGGCGAGCAGACCGGCGAACAGCCACGCGTTCTCAAAGCCCACGCGATAGGTCATGTCTCCGCCAGAGGAATAGCCTCCGAGGTGGATTTTGCGCGGGTCGATGTTGAAATGCCGCGACACGTCCAGAATAGCCGCGAGCACCTTCGGATTGTCGGCATTCGTGTCCCAGCAGGCTCCATCGCGCCCGCCGATCGAAATCGCGATGTAACTTTGGTTCGCTCGCGTGGCCGGAGGCGCGATCGCGAAGACATCCCAATAGGCCTCGCCCCCACAGCCGTGCATCCACACGAAGAGACTGATCGGCGTATTCGGATTGTAGCTTTCCGGCACGTAGCCGAAATACTCACTTTCGCCGCTGTGGAGAGTGAAGATGCCATTTCCGTCCACCGGCGGCGGCGATGCGGCTCGGGCATGCAAGATGGCGCTTAATGCGAGAATGGCCGGGAGGAGGTGGAGGACCGGACGGTTTGCGGAGTTTCTCATGACCGGGTGGTGTGTTTGTCGGGACGATAGGCCGATAACATTGCGCAGCCAAATACCGTTCGGACGCGGGGACAAATGCGGTCGCCAACACCGGCCCGCCCAAAACACGCGGTGACCTCCGAGGGCGGCAAATTCCCTCGGAGGTTTCGCAAAAGAAACGCGGACTATCGAACTCTCTGGAAGCGCTTCTCCAGGTTCTCGAATTTCTTCGCGCGCTTCTGGAGATTCTGGATCTTGGTCGCCTGCAGCGCATCATCGAGAAGCTTCACCAGCGCGGTGTTCGATGGTTTTGCGATCACGGCCCGGGAGACCTTCACGCAGAACCGCAGTTCCGCCACCGTCTGAACACGCTCGGGACCGGAAAGCTGTTTTCGCGCCTTCTTGAGCTTGTTGCGGAACTTCCCGAGGTATCGCCGCGCCTTGTTGACGGTCGGTTCGTAGTTCGGCGTCGGAGCCGGTTTTGCCGTCGGTTTTGGCGTCGGCGTCGGCGTCGGCGTCGGCGTCGGCGTTGGCGTCGGCGTTGGCGTTGGCGTTGGCGTTGGCGTTGGCGTTGGCGTTGGCGTTGGCGTTG